>Ga0181516_10000462_pt1 | contig 37649 bp, 20 predicted proteins | sample PEATcosm2014_Bin_25_FD_121104 | JGI IMG/M metagenome (GOLD analysis project Ga0181516, IMG submission 121104) | Peatland microbial communities from MTU Mesocosm Facility, Houghton, MI, USA - PEATcosm2014_Bin01_10_metaG | ecosystem: Environmental > Terrestrial > Soil > Wetlands > Peat | place... | reverse complement strand
CTGCTGCTGTTTTCTGAATTTCCACAGCAGCGAATCGCACTCCTGCGGTTCCTGATTCGAAGGCTTCAACACAAGTCGCTGCGCTGGCCCCGTGATCCGCAAGGACCGGGAGACATTATCAACAGCGGCTGGGGCGTGAAGCTGAAGGCCGGCTTCACTGGCTTGTTCCTCTTTCTCAAGACCCCTAAGCCGCGCGACGAATAGCCTTTCCGGCCTAGCGTAGTTCCTCATCTTGACCTGGCCGAGAATGACACAGTGCGGCGAAGGTCTCTCCTCGGGTCGGTCCAAAGCGATAGGATGACAAAAGAAGATTCGGCTGCCGCCCTGGCGCCGATCTTGGGCCTTTGGAAAGGGAATTGGTGCCGACCTGCCTTCACATCATCAAGAGTGCGCAACCGGAGTGCACCGGGATTTTGCGCATCGTCTCGGGGTTGGCTGAGCACTCCGCCTCTCATGGTTACCAGGTCTCAGTCCTTTTTTTTGCCGATGGACCACTGCGTCAGGTGATGGAGCGGGCGGGAATTCCGGCCAGCGTCGTCGAATGGCAGGTCAATCGAAGCGATGTTGCCGGGGTGGCGCGTGCATGGCGTTGGTTGCGCAAGCATCCCGCTGATATCGTTCATCTGCATCACGGGGGCCTCTCGGCCAGGACGCTCTGTCGCATAACGGGTACGAAGGCAGTGGTCCAACACGTCCACGGCCAGGTGCTGGAGCCCGATCTTTCCTCGGTGTCGCACCTGACATTTCGCGGGGCGGATGCGGTGATTGCCTGTTCGCAGGCGGTTGCCGATTCCCTCAGCGAGTGTAACCCTGAGGTTGTGTATGCCGGCGTCGATGCCGGCTCGATCGCTCCGCCGCAGGCGCCAGGTTCTGGTCCTTTCAAGGTTGGAGTTCTGTCGCGTTTGATTCCACTCAAGAACATCGAAGCAGTGATTGTTGCGACAGCTCGATTGACGGAGATGGGTGTCGATATCGAGACGGAGATTGGCGGCGGCGGCCCGTCAGAACCATCGCTGCGGGCGCTTGCCGAGCAACTGGGTGTGGCAGGTCGCGTTCGATTTCTCGGGTGGCGGCGCAATGTCGGCGAGCTGCTTGCGTCGTGGCATGTTTTGGTCATGCCTTCAATGCACGAGGGATTTCCCCTGGCTGCCCTTGAGGCTATGGCGGCGGCGCGGCCCATTGTCGCGAGCCGCGTTGGAGGTCTTGCGGAGTTGGTGGTCGACGGTGTGACTGGCATTCTGATGTCGCCGGGCGATACCGACGCGCTGATTGGCGGCATTGCGGGCCTCGCCAGAGACCGGGACCGAGCTCTCAACATGGGCAAAAAAGGCTGGCAGCGGGTTCATTCGAATTTCTCGACCCGCGCTATGGCTAAAAGATTCGCTGGGGTCTACGACGGACTTCTCGAGCGCAAAATGCAGCTCGTTCAACAAGACGATGCTGCGATCCGATCCAGACCTGCGGGAGATGCAGGGGACGCGTAACGGACGCGCTTGAGCCTTCGGCGAAGTCACGCCGTCCTGGATTATGCAGTGCGGTCCCCTTTGCCTTGTTGAGGCAAAGGCCGAGTCCACTCAACGAGAGCGCTGACGATTCCAGGTAGATTTGATTCGTGAAAGAGATTGCTGTGATCGTGCGGAAAGGTATGTTCGGTGATGCCTTGCCGCGCCACGGATCTCCAGCCGAAACGCGTCAGGTTATCGATCAAATCGGGCTCATCGGCGGCCAGGAAGTGGAGCATCGGAACGCGCACGGCCCCTACCTTGTATACCGGAAAATAGCCGTGTTGCGACCATTGAATCAGCCTGCGGATTGCCGGCATTTTTTCAACTGGAACGAGAATCTTTCGGCAGAGCGCAAGCGTAGTCCAGGCCAGGCGGCGCATAAAGAATCGAAACACATGGCAAGCTCGCTTCACGATGCGGCTTGGAAGGGCGGCAGATCGACCTAAGTCAGGAGTGGCTGAGATTTGCATGCCAGCGTTCTTTTCATTGCCTGATTCGCGTGGAGGCTTCTGCTGCTTTTGGCTGGACTGGAGGAGAATGCGCAAGTATCCGAGCAAGGCTGGAACGCCGGGCATAGGAACGTCGAAGAGGACCAGCTGCACATCTTCGCCGGCCGCGGCAAGACGGCGAGCAGCCTCAGAAGCGACAATGCCGCCGAAGCAATAGCCCGCGACGATGTAGGGACCGCTGGGTTGGCGTTTGCGCAGGAGCGCAGTCATTTCTTCTCCGGCGCGCTCGAAGGTACAAAGGTCCCAGCTATAGAACGAGCTCGAGGGCCGAACGATGGAGAGGTCGATGGTTCCGGCCAGGCGGGTTGCGAGGCGGCGAAAATAGAGGCCTTCTTCCTCATCGCCGGGAACGCAGAAGATTTGACGACCTGAGCTGCTGTCGCGAACGGGGAAGATCGCCATTTCGCCGGTGAGGCCGGGGCTGGGTTGAAAGGAAGCGGACTCTCCGACCAGATCGGTCAGATGCGCAAGCGTCGGCTCGTCGAGGAAGCTGGCTGCAACGGTGCGGGTCTGGCTGCCGAATCGCAGATCGACTTCAGTGAGCATGTTCACGGCGGCAAGTGAGTCGCCTCCTGCTTCGAAGAAGTCTTCGTCGATGGCGATGTCGTCCCGGTCCAGGATGCGAGCCCAGATCTCTTCGAGCTTGTAAGAAACGTCGGCGGCAGCGTGGTTGAGCGGAGCCGGCACTTCATCTTGGGGCTGCCTGAGGATCGACCCAGACCTCACTTGTTCTGCGAGTAGCCATCGCTTCGGTTTGCCTAACTCGCCGCGGGGAATGATGTCGACGAAGTAAATCCGCCGCGGAATCTTGAACGGCGCGAGCCGCTCGGCGGCAAAGCGGCGCAACTCGATTGCAGTGACTTGATGACTCGAGTCAGAACGGAGAACGATGGCGCACGCGACATCCTCGCCCAGAGTGGGATGGGGGACGGGGAAGGCAGCAGCCTCAAGCACGGCAGGATGCGAACATATCACTGCATCCACCTCGCCGGGAGCAATCTTCTCGCCGCCGCGATTGATCATCTCCTTCAAGCGGCCGGTGATGAAGAGATTTCCCTGGGCATCGAGGCGCCCCGCGTCGCCGGTCCGAAACCAGCCTTGGTGAAAGGCATTGCGCGTGGCTTCGGGATCGTCGAGATAACCAGAAAACACGGCTGGTCCGCGCACGACAATTTCGCCGTCGTCACCGGAAGGAAGAGCTTCACCGTTGGCGCCGAGAATTCGAATCTCGAGTCCACACGACCGTCCCGCAGAGCCGGGTATTCGACCGTCGGGCAGAAAAGCATCCATGGCAATCGGGCATGCTTCGGTCATGCCATAGTCGTTGAAGACCGGAACGTGCAGGATTGTCTCCAGGCCATCTCGCACGTCATTGGGCAGCCGCGAGCCCGCCGACTGCAAGAAGCGGAGGGAGAATGGTGGCGTTGCACGCGCACCCTTGAGCCGCTCAAGTGCAGCTTGATGGATGGTCGGTGCACAGTCGTACCAGGTTGGGCGGAGATCTCCAAGCCAGCGCATATAGGCGCCGGAATCGAATCCATCTGTTGCGATCACCGAGCCACCGGCGAGGAACTGAGCGAAGATATTCTCGATCCCGATAATGTGAGAGAGCGAAGTCATCAGGAGCTGACGGTCTGAGGCTTGCAACTGCAGCAGACCGCTTCGCGCGGCAATCCCGGCATCGAGGTTCGCGATGGTCAAGGGGACCGCTTTGCAGATGCCGGTGCTTGCGGAAGTCATCAGAAGAAGCGCGGTATCTGAGAACTCTGAGGGCGCGTGGATTGTCCCTGATCCACGTTGCATCGTCCATTCGTAAGGCGTCTGCTGAGCGTGGGCATGGAGAACCGTCATGCCCATTGAGACGGCCGCATCGGCTTCTGCGGCAAAATCTGCAGAAGTGATGAGCACTGAAGTAGAGAGTCGCTGTAAAGATTGCTCCACCTCTGCGAGCGTCGTTCTCGGCGGCAATGCGGCGCATACGCAGTAATTCAATGTGCCCGCGACCGCAAGAAACTGGAGCTTTCCTTGAGGCAACAGGACAGCAGCCACGTCTTCAGAAGAAATGCCGGCACCCTGCAATCGCGCGCGAACTGCGTTGACCTGGTCCCAGAGCTCTGCGAAGGTCAGCGTTGAGCCATCTGGGCTCAGAAGCGCGGGCGCATGCCCACTCAGGCTCGCAAACCGCTCGATGGCCTTGAGTCCAGCGAGTTGTGGACGCTGCATTTTGTCGCTCCGGATTTGCAAGCCCATTGAGTGCTGCATGACGAACGATGATCCGGTGCGCAGAGGCGCAAAGTCGGGATCAACGTATCGTTGCCCTGTTATTCTATTCGCGGACATGCTCTGAAACAACGAACGATCGACCCCAGTCGATCCGAATTCAAATGACCACCCTTCCAAGCGTACAAAACGACGAAGCGGTCGCCACAGTGGTCATACGAGGGGCGGATTCTCGATGGAGTCTGCAATGGCCCGATCTTTGGCGGCATCGCGAGTTGCTTTATTTCCTTGCCTGGCGCGATATCAAGGTTCGCTATAAGCAAACCGTTCTGGGAGTGGCGTGGGTTGTTCTGCAACCGCTGGCGATTGCTTTGTCGCTGAATTTGTTCCTTGGCCGCCTGGTTGGGAAGTACTCGGGAGATTTGCCGTATCCGGTGTTTGTCTATTCGGGGATGGTGGTTTGGCAACTCTTTGCCCAAGCTCTTATCGAATCGAGCAATAGCCTCCTTGCGAGTCAGCATCTCATCTCAAAAGTCTATTTTCCCCGTCTTCTTGTGCCCGTTTCAACGATCTTGTCGAGCCTCCTGGATTTCGTCGTCAGCTTGTTTGTCCTGGCGCTGTTTCTCATTACCTTTCACATTGTTCCAACCGCGTCTATCGTGCTATTTCCGTTTATGGCGCTGCTGGCAGCGATGGTTGCCCTGGGGCTTGGATTCTGGCTTTCCGCGCTCAACGTCAAGTACCGCGACGTGCGTTATACGGTGAGCTTTCTGGTGCAATTCTGGTTTCTGGCGACGCCCATTGCCTACCCCAGCGGCATTGTGCCCGAGCGCTGGCGGGTATGGTATGAACTCAACCCGATGGTCGGAGTGGTCAACGGCTTCCGTTGGACGCTACATGGGTCGGGTACGTTTCCTGCGCGAGAAGTTGCCATCTCTGTGTGCGTGGCGATGGCGTTTTTCCTGAGCGGCTTGTATTACTTCAAGCGAACTGAGGACAACTTTGCCGACTTCATCTGACATGGACAGCTCGTTGGCGATTCGCTGTGACGGCATCGGCAAACGATATAAGATCGGCCGGCAAGAGGGATACAGCACCCTGCGCGACACGCTCACGGATTGGGCGCGCGCCCCTTTTCGCCGCTTGATTTCGCGGGATCGTTCAAGTTTCGAAACGCCGGCATCGGAGCTGCGGGCGCTGAAAGATCTGTCGTTGGAGGTGCGACGGGGAGAGGTGCTGGGAATTATCGGCCGTAACGGATCCGGTAAGTCTACGCTCTTGAAGATCTTTTCGCGCATCACCAAGCCGACGTCTGGATATGCGGAGATTCGCGGACGGGTGGGAACGTTGCTTGAGGTCGGGGCGGGCTTCCATCCGGAACTCACGGGCAGAGAAAACGTCTACTTCAACGGCGCGATCCTGGGAATGAGCCGCAGCGAGATTGATCGAAAATTTGACGAGATCGTTGAGTTCTCTGAATGCAGCAAGCTGATCGATACGCCCATCAAGCATTTCTCCAGTGGCATGTATGTGCGGCTGGCGTTTGCGGTCGCAGCGCATCTGGAGACCGAGATTCTATTCGTGGATGAGGTCCTGGCCGTGGGAGACGCGGCTTTCCAGAAGAAGTGCTTGGGCAAGATGGGCGAGGCAGCGCATGACGGAAGGACGGTGCTGTTTGTCAGCCACAACTTGCTGGCAATCGAGTCGCTCTGTTCGCGAGCCATTTGTCTGCTTGACGGAAGCATAGTGCTGGAGGGTCTGCCTTCCGCTGTTTCTTCCCGCTATTTGCAAAATCTTCTGCCCTCATCTAAGGAAGCACGGTACGACGATATTGCAACGGCTCCTGGAAATGAGCTGTTTCGCCTTCACCGAGCCTCGGTTCGCAGGCAAGACGGGGTAGCATCGGATCCGATCACCGTTCGCACGCCCTTGGTGGTGGAGTTTGAATATTGGAAGCTTTCGGCCAGCGCCAGCCTTGACCTTGGGGTTGAGGTCTTTAATGAGCACGGGGTGAATCTATTTGCGACCGGGCGTTTGGGAGGACCTGCCGCGCCGGCCGGTTTGCTGCGAAGTTCATTTGTCATTCCCGGCGATTTGATGAATAGCGGCACTTTTCGAGTGGGGCTCATGATCTTTCTCAGCGGAGTGACGGTTATTGGCGAGTGGGAGGATCTGGTGACATTCGAGGTTCATGACGAACCTAGCGAACTGCGCGGTTATTTTCATGACAATTGGCCAGGTGCCCTTCGGCCCAATCTCGAGTGGAAGACCGAAGTCGTCGAGCCTCTTCCACAATTGGCAGGGTGAAGCCTTATGCGCCTGCACGCCGGTCAAGACGCATCCAACGAAGTGTCCGACGCGCCATACAGCATCCGGGCAGTCACGACCGTGGATGAACTTGCCGCGCTTGAGCAGGAGTGGAATCGCCTCAGCGAATCCGCCCGAGAGCCCAATGTGTTCATGACCTACGGGTGGTTTCGAGCGTGGTTTCAACGGCGCGCAGAGGAGCTTCCGAATGGTGATTTGAAGCCACATGTTCTGGTGCTGATGAGGGAGAATACGGCGGCCGGAATCATGCCGTTCGTGCTCCGCGTTTCAACTCGCATGGGAATGCCAATCCGAAGGCTGGAGTTCGTAACGAACCATGCCGATTACAACGACTTGATCGTGGGAGAGTCGAGTGAGCAGATGGGAGCGGTGTTCTGCTTTCTGGCTCAGACACAGGAGCAATGGGATGCGATCTATCTGAGAGACTTGCGTGTCAGCGCCGAAGAAATGACGTTTATCGAGAATGCCGTGACGCAAGCCGGCCTTCTTTACCGAACAAAGGTCGAGAAGGATGCCTGCCCCTATCTGCATATTGAGGGTGACTCTGAAAAATTGATGATGCGGCTTTCGGGGCATGTGCGGCGAACGCTGCGCGGAAGGATGCAACGGGCCGCGTCGCAGGGACTGAGAATTCGCATCATCGAGAATCCTCATATCGAGCCGAAGCTGATCGAGCGGCTAGCTGCGCTGGAGGAGATAAAGCAGATTCATAAGTCGGCAGACGCATTTATCGGGATGTATCCGGAGGTCTTTCAGTCGCTATTCGATTCACTAGGGCCGCAGGGATGGATATATGTGGCTCTGCTTGAGCGCGGCGAGCAAGCCGTCGCATTTCAACTTGGCTTTCGCTGCGGAGACAAGCTTTGGGACTACTCCAAGGCTTACGATCGCTCCTTTGCCAGCATCGCGCCGGGCACCTTGTTGCTCCCCGCACTTCTGGACTATGGGTTCGAGCATAAATTTTGCGAATACGACTTTTTGCGCGGCGAGGAGGAGTACAAAAAGGTTTGGACCGACAAGGTTCACCATCGTCATAGTCTGCTGATCTGGCAGCAGAATGCGGCATCGCGTTTGCGTAAGCTTGCATATCATGACGTGGGAGAATGGATCAACGGCATCTCGCTCAAAAAGGAGCACATCGTTGGCCGATGAAATCCCCAGGCAGTTGGCGGAGAATCTGGCGGCGTTTCGGACCGCTCAAGCCGTTGCGGATTACTCCTTCTACAGGCTGTTTGCCGAGGAACTGTATCTGTATCCCAAATTCTACAAGCCCGGTGACACTGTGCTTGATCTTGCCTGCGGGCTTGGGAGGACCACACTTCTATTGCACGAGATGGGGCTTCATGTACGTGGAGTTGACCGTTCTGATGTGTTTATTGAGACAGCGAAGAGACGGCTGCCTTACTTAGATCTCCGCGTCGGGAGTTATGAGCAAATCGAAGAGAAGGATTGCTCGTACGATCATGTGCTGATTTCTTTCAATGGAATTGACTTTGCTTATCCGGAATCGCAAAGGGAAGTTGCTCTCAGGGAATGCCTACGTGTTCTGAAACCGGGCGGAACATTTATTTATTCTTCGCACAATTTGAAGTCGATGCATTGGTATTCGCCGCACTATAGAGATCGGCTGCGGTGGAAACTAAGTTACAGCGTGCCGGCCTTCAGAGAATGGGCCTATGTGAAGGAGGAAGGCATCCATACTTTCTATGCGTCGCCAGAGTTCGTGATCCGTCAGACTGAAGCGCTGGGGGCGAAGCTGGTGGAGAAGAGAGAACTCGCGAATCGACGATTTAGAAACCTGGTGAAGCGGTTCGCACCCTATATTTATTACGTGTTTGAAAAGCCGCGAGACTAGCGAGAAGCCATTGATCAAGCTTTCCGTCATTATTCCCACTTACAATCGCCGCCACGTTCTTGAGCGAACGCTGCCGACGTTGGAGGCGCAGGATCTTCCGCCGGAAGACTACGAAGTGATTGTGGTTGTCGATGGTTCGACGGATGGAACCCAGGAACTGCTTCTCGATTGGAATCCGCGATGCAAACATCGCGTACTGGAAACGCCGCACAGCGGCCCAAGCACCGCGCGAAACGCGGGAATCAATGCTGCGGTGGGAGCGCTGGTGCTTTTCCTGGACGATGACTTCCTGTGCGTTCCAGACCTTCTAAGGCAACACGTTGAGTCTCACGTCGACTATGAATCGCGGGTGGTTCACGGCGCCATTTATGTGGCGCGCGACAGCGTTCAATCAATCATCCGGCAAGTCACGGAGCGGTTTTACGAGAATTACTATGGCCATCTCGATCCGGAGATGGAACTGCATTATCCGCAGCCGATAGGCAATTCGATTGCAGTGTTGTCATCCCTCGCAAATAGCTCGATGTCTCGCGATCTGTTGCTGAGCACTGGTGGATACGACGAGACGATCAGGGCTGCAGAGGACCTTGAGCTGGGGCTGCGCTTGTGGAAAATGGGGGCTTCATTTCGTTATCGGCCGAAGGCGATTGCCTACGAATACTACGTGAAGTCTTCGTGGGAGTTTTTGCAATGGCAGGGAAGGACTCTGCTTGCCGGTGACCTGCGCGCGTGCCGCAAACACCCGGAATACCGGCCCCACTCGTCTTTGTCGTCATTTGGAGAGACGCGCAGCAGCAAGAAGTGGTTGCGGAACCTGATTGTGCGGTTCCCGCTATCGCCGCTGCCGTTGCTGGCGTTTCCGCTTCGGTTTGAGAAGTGGCTCATGCGCTTTGGTCCCATACAGAAACTGATGGTCCGTTCAATGGCCATCTCAGAACGGATGATGCGTTTGCGCAGCGGATTGAAAGTGCTTGGCTCGTGGAATGAGTTGGAGAGCCAGTTTGATCGGCGGGTACCAGCGCTGATGTATCACCACATTGGACCGTTGCGGCCGGGGACGTATCCATCGTTAACGGTGTCGCCGGAGCGGTTTGAGCAGCAGGTGCGTTGGCTCAAGCGCCGCGGATATGTGGGGATCAAGCCGGCGGAATGGGCACGATGGCGCAGAGAGGGAACAGGGTTGCCGAAGAAGCCCATCCTGATTACTTTTGACGACGCATACGCCGATATCGCTGAATACGCACTGCCAGTGCTGAAGCGCTATGGATTTGGCGGAGCAGTGTTTGTGGTAAGCGGGCGCGTCGGTGCGACCAATACTTGGGATGAAGTGAACGGATGCGGCACTCTCAAGCTGATGACTGCGGAGCAGATTCGCTATTGGGCGAGAGAAGGGATCGAATTTGGAGCGCACAGCCAGACCCACGCGGATTTGAGAAGTTTGTCGCCGGCTGAGTGCATGAAGGAAGTCGAAGGAAGTAAGCGGGACCTTGAGGCACTAATAGGCATCCCAGTTACTTCATTTGCGTACCCTTTTGGGGAATATAACGAGGACGTCTGCAGCCAGGTACGAAGTCAATTCGATCTGGGATTCAGCATGGGGCAAGGAATCAACTTTCTTCGCACCGACCCTCACCTGTTGGGACGCCACTACATTGGTCCTAATGATTCTCTGCTGACATTCTCGCTTTGCGTGAGGGGAATCGAAATGAAGAGGTTCCGCGATCTGCGGGTGAAGCTTGCGGTCCGCACACGGCTGAGGAAAATTCTGGGCCTCAGAGCTGTGGATCGAGCCCAGTGAGACAAGGGCGGCTGCGGGAAGTTCAGCACAGTCGGTTCCTGTTTGGGCCGCATTTGTTCCTTTGACTGAGAGGCGGTCAGCGGTTATAAATGTTGATGACATCGAAGCAAGTTTGATGTCATCGCTGTCGCACGGGTCGAGGTGCGGCGCAACTTACAACCGAATCGCCAGGATGCTCGGGAAGGCGGTGAAACTCCGCCACTGCCCCGCAACTGTGAACGCCTCTGCCTGCGACTTCGTCGTTAAGTGCAGGCCAGGAAACCAGCCGTGGCACTTTTGTCTGTACAAAGGTGCTTGAGAACCACTGGAGACATGCCCGGAAGGGCGCGTTTCTGGGAAGGTGGCTGGTAAAGGCGTAAGTCAGGAGACCGGTCCTTGGCGTCAGAACCCGCTTGCGTTCCGAGGGGAACGAAGGAGCCATCGTGAATTACTCCAGACTATTGCGCAACCCTTTTGCGCGCCCTCTTCTGCTTGCTTTCTTTGCATTGGCCCACCTCGCCTGCTGGGCCGGCGAAATCCACGGGATTGTCACCGATCCGTCGGGAGCCCCAATTGCGGGCGCCACCATTGCGCTTTTGAATAAGAAGACGATTGTCGCTTCTGCTGTTTCAGGCGGAGACGGCAGTTTTCAGGTCATTACGGGAGTCAGCGGCCGATTTTATCTTCTGGTGACGGGGAAGACTTTTCGGCAGTTGGAAACACCTGGATTTTATGCCGGGCGGCTCGACAACCTGGAGCGAAATCTGGTGCTCGAACCTGCATGGGTGCGCGAGTCGATTGTGGTGACTGCCACGGGGACACCCACTCCGCAAGCGCAGACCAGCGCGGCAACCAGCGTGTTGGGGCCGACAGATATCGAGCTTCGAGACGACCTCGTGAGCGCGTTGCGACTGATGCCTGGCACGGCGGTTGCGCAGGTGGGCCAGCGCGGTGCTCAGGCCTCGCTGTTCATTCGCGGAGGCGATTCGGACGCGAACAAGATTCTTGTGGACGGGGTGAGCGCCGGCGATCTTGGCGGCCGCTTCGACTTCGGGCCGCTTTCGACGACCGCCATTGAGCGCGCGGAAATCTATCGCGGACCGGACTCGAATCTGTATGGAGCTGATGCGGCAAGCGGAGTGGTGAGCCTCACCACGCCTCGTGGCACCACCAGCTTTCCATCGTTCTTGTTTCACGGGGATGCCGGCAATTTTCTCACTTCGCAAGAAGATCTTGAAGCGGCAGGTACCCACAACAAGCTGGACTACCTGGGAGAGTTTAGTTGGTTGCAGACCAACAACAACCTGCCCAACGATGAGTTTCACGTCGCCACCGCGGCGGCAAATCTGGGATGGCAGCCGAACGGAACCACTCAGATCAGAGGAACGCTTCACTACGGCGTGGATGCGACGGGGGTTCCGAATGCGTGGCAGTTTTATCAGATTGCCGACGATGCCACACAAAAAGACCAGGACCTGTTCATCAGCGCGTCCATCGACAACCAGGCGACAGCCGACTTTCACAACACGGTGCGGTATGGCGCTACGCGCAAGCGGGAACAATACTATCTATGGCAGCCTACCGGCGAGTTGCTGACTTACGACGACTATGGCGATCAGGCGTATTACGGCAACTCGGTGACGATCACAGGCGCGAATGGCTATGCAGTGTCGGGGCAGGCGCAGTTGGATTATCCCGAGACGTATCCTTATCAGCAGTATCTGGATTCGAATCGAGATGAGCTTGTTTACCAGGGCGATTATCGGTTTACGCCGCATCTGACCGGACTGATTGGATTTCGCTTTGAAGATGAGCGCGGGCGCCAGTACATTCCGGAATTCCTTACCGACGAGTCCACTGAGCGCACCAACTACGACTACGTTGCCGCGGTACATGGCGATTTCAAGAACCGAATTTTCTATATGCTCGGCGGCAACCTGGAACACTATTCGGAATTTGGGACGCAGACGTCGCCGCGCGCAGGGTTGTCGGGCTATGTGCTCCGCCCGCGAAATGGTATCTTCAGCGGCACACGCATTCTGTTCAACTTTGGCGAAGCGGTGCGTGAACCGGCTTTGACGGACGAGTTTGACTCGTTGTATCGGTTCCTGGTCAGCAACGGCTATCAGAGCGATGCGCAGCAGCTTCACATCTCGCCGCTTGCGGCACCTGAGGCGCGCACATACGAGGGTGGGGGGGAACAAGGGTTTCTCAGTAACCGGATCATTTTGCGGGCCAGCTATTTCCACAATGAATTTGGCAAAGAGATAGAAGGCGTGGGCGGCAAGGTATTGCTGAATATTATTCCTGGGCTCACCCCGGCCGAGCTTGGTTACTACTACTCTGACGATTATCCGCTGTCGGTGAATACCGAAGCGTTTCGCGCACAGGGCGTGGAGACGACGGTTGAGGGAGGCATCGGGCGCAGCATTTTTCTGCGTGGGGGCTACACCTATCTCGATGCGGTGGTGCAACGGTCATTCGACAGCGACAACGAGGCGTTAACCGGAGGGTACGCGCCGACGCTGAACGGGATTCCGATTGGGGCGATCTCGCCCTTGGTGGGAGCGAGGCCCTTTCGGCGTCCACCGCATACGGGGTTTTTTACTGCGACATACTCGGCACACAAGCTTACCGGCGTCTTTACTTCGGCTTTCTCCAGCCGCAGCGACGACTCAACCTACCTGGAGTACGCGGACACGAGCGGAGAAAACAGCCTTCTGCTGCCGAATCGAAATCTCGATTACGGGTTCGCCAAGGTCGACCTCGGCGCAAGCTACCAACTGCTTTCGTGGCTCGGCGTTTACGGCCAGGCCGAGAACCTCACCAACAATGAGCACATTGCGCCGATTGGATATGTGAGTCTGCCCGTCAATGTGCGGCTGGGACTCCGTCTGCAGTGGGGAAAGGGAAGCGGCCAATAAGCGGGGCTTTGCGTGCCGCGACCGAGAAACGAGAGCAGGCGAGAGTGCGATTCGACTCTTGATTGCTCTCATTTCTTTTTGGTCGCATTTGGCCGCAACGGAGGGCGGGCCAGATCCTTTCGAGGGCGTAGACCGTCTCGCTAGAGAGGTTTGCACCGGTTTTCCACAGATTGGATGTTGAAAAACAGGTTACATCAATGATTTTTCTTGGAATTCGTGCTCGTCTGTCACACACTTGTCATATCCCGATCTTTCTCGTTGATTAGCTTTTCTTTAGGCCCAACTCAATAGGGGGAGAATTGCAGTTCATCAGTTCCCCTTTCTTGACGATTCGCACAATCAAAGCCAGTAAGCAGCTTGAGAGGAGAATATGATTCGTTCCTTTTGGAGGAGTGTCGCGCGGTTTGGTCTCGTGTCCTTTGCTTCTGTGCTCGCCTGTTGCGTGCCCAGTTCAGCACAACAAACTCTCGGTTCGATCAATGGGACGGTGATGGATGCATCGGGAGCAGCAGTTCCTAACGCAACTGTCACAGTCACCAATATCGGAATCGATTTTTCCCGCAGCACTAAATCACAAGGAACCGGATATTTTCAGATTTTCAACCTTCCCATCGGAAACTATCAGGTGAAGGTGACTGCTGCAGGCTTTGAAACCACCGAGATCTCCGGAATAGCGGTGCAGGAAGCACGCGCGACCACCGTTAACCCGACGCTCAAGATTGGCAATGTCTCCGAATCTGTCGAAGTGGTCGGGAATCCTCTACTCAATGCGACCGACACAACCAATGGATACACGCTGGACTCGGCGCAGATCGATATGACTCCGCTGGCTACGGGCAGCTTCACGCAGGCTGCGGTGTTGTCGCCGGGCGTGAACGCCGAGCTGCTGTCGAATCTGGACTCGAACGCGGGTCTCGGCAACCAGCCGATCTGGGCCAACGGTCAGCGCGATACATCCAACACGTTCCAGGTCAACGGTGTCGATTCGACCAACCTGTTCAACGGCAAGAGCTCTTCTGGATCGAGCTCGCAACGTTACAACTTCAACATCGGCAGCGCGCCGACGGCGGGCGGTTCGTTTTCTGTGGGCACCTCCGTCTACGGATCGAACGGCAACAGTCTGCCCTCTCCTCCTCCTGAGTTCATGGCGGAGCTTCGCGTGAACGCGTCGATGTATGACGCGCAGCAGGGAGCGACGAGCGGTGCGCAGATTGACGTCAATACCAACAGCGGCACGAACACCTGGCACGGCCAGGTTTACGGCGGATATGCAAACAATTTGCTCAATGCATCGCCCTTCTTTTTTAATCAGGCATATCAACTGACCGCGGGCCCGAATCACATTGGCGACTTTCCGCAATCCCTGGTGAATCCATGGCTTCGCCGCTGGAATGCCGGTGTGACTGTCGGCGGACCTATCAAAACCAACAAGCTTTTTCTGTTCGTCGCCTACCAGCGCAGTGTGAATGAGGACAATGCAACCGGGCTCTCGGAGTTGACCGTTCCCAGCGGCTTGACAAATGACCGCAGTGCCGCGGGTCTGGAAGCTGCCGACGCCTCATGGGGCGGAAGCGGCGAAGTGACGATCGATCCGGTTGCTTCGGCGCTGCTGAATGCCAAGATGCCGAGTGGACAATTTCTCATTCCCTCGGCTCAATCGAGCGAGCTCTATACATACGGCGTGCCCAATGTATACCTGATTGGGGACGCGCGTCAGGGCGCGAATCAGGCCACAATTTCGCTCGACTACGACGCCACTGGAAATGACCGCGTGTCGGCGAAGTATTTCTATCAGAACGCGCCCGTCACCCGTCCCTTTGGATTCTCGCAAACTGTAGGCTTTCCGGTTACAGCGCATAACGGCGCACAGGTCTTTTCGCTTGGCAACACGATTTCGATCGGGCAGAGACTGAATTGGGAGCAGCGCCTGGGATTTGTCCGCATGGGCACGTTCAGCAACTATCAGCAGACTTTCGCCGGGGGTAACCTGGGTGTTGGAGGTGCGCAGACACTCAACCTGGCCGACAATGTGATGCCGGGCCTGCAGATCGATAACTTCGCATATTACGATCAGTACTCGCCCGATCTCTACTTTGGCCCGGCAGGCGTGCCTGGCGCTTTTGTGGATATGGGCTACTATCAGAACCGCCTGAATCCCTCAACCAACGTGATCTTCACGGCCGGCAAGCACACGATTGTGGCGGGCGGCGGATACAGCTACACACAACTGAATATCACCAACAACCGCACGGGGCACGCTCAGGCCACCATCAGCGGGTTTGACAATTTTTTAAATGAAGATGCCGCCAAGGGCACAATCAAGAGTTCAAGTGTTCTTGAGAGCATCGATCCCACCACCCACCGCAACAACGCGGATCGTTACTATCGCACCAACGAGTTCAGCGCTTATCTGCAGGACAAGTGGCAGGCTCAACCGAACCTCAGCATTACGGCCGGCGTCCGCTTCGACTATCACGGCGGCATGACCGAAAAATATGGCGACATGTTCAACTTCGATCCGGCTCTGTACGATGTGACCGGTACATCGGAGACCGCGTTCCAGGTGGTCAATTCGGGATTCGTCATCGCGGGAAACAATAAGCAGAACCCGACGGCAGGCGAGTCGGCCTCGACTCTCGACGGTCGCCAATGGGGCATTTCACCGCGTCTCGGTTTTGCATGGACTCCAAAGTCTTTCCACAGCAATATTGTGATCAGCGGCGGCGCCGGCCTCTACTACGACCGCGGAGAACTCTTCACCTATCTCTCGCAGCCTGCCGGCAGTTCCATCGGCGGTCCCTTTGGTGTGTCTGAGTCCTCGCCCCTGGTGAGTCTCGCCACTGGCAATACAGACGGCAACAACTCCGGCAGCACAAACCCATACCTTAGCCTTGAAAATCCGATGGGAGATCTGGCATTCACTTGCCCTCCGCCTACATCGGGAACCGCACCTCCGGGATGCAACGGATCCGCGCCGGGTGGAATCTATGTGCCGCCAAGCGCAAATCCCGGTGTGATCAACAATGCCCTGCAGGCTCAGTTGAATGAGATGACGGGTACGAATCCGGGGTATTACAGCCAGTTCGGCAAAAACTGCAGTGGCTGGCAGAGTCAGGAAGGATACTTGCTCTGCACCTCACCGCTCAACTTTGGCGTCTACGACAAGGGCAACGTGCTGCCCTACACGATCAATTACACCTTGAATGTGCAGTGGCAGCCGACCAGCACAGTAGCTGTTTCCATCGGGTATACGGGCAACCGCGGGCGTCATTCGGTGATTCCAATTCCGATCAACGAGCCGGGCATCGCCACACCGACCAATCCGATCTGGGGTGAAACGGCGAGCTATGGTATGGACGTTCTTGACCAGAACTCGGAGAACTGCGACTACGACTACTGCCCCATTGTGGAGGAACCCTGGAACACCTTCGACGCCGGCAATACCGATTTCAGAACGCCCTATGTCGGGTTCAGTCCCAACGCAGCCGATTTCAAGACCGTGGGCGTCTCGGCCTATGACGCCCTGGAATCGCACATAGAGAAGCGGCTGTCGCATCACTTCCAGCTTGGCGGCAGCTACACCTACGGCCATTCGCTCGATGAGCAGAGCGACATTGGCTTGTTCTTCACAGGCGACAATCCCAAGAAGCTGCGCGACTCCTGGGCTTCGTCGGACTTTGACCGCACCCATGTGTTCAGCGCCAACTTCCAGGTAGATCTGCCTAACGCTGAGAAAGAAAATAACTTTGCATCCTACTTCACCAACGACTGGCACCTGACCGGAATCGGCATCGTGCAAAGCGGTGAGCCATGGTCGCTCTACGAGTTCTATGGCGCGGTAGGAAGCATCAACTTCGGCAACTTCCCAACTTTGATGAATCCGGTTCTGGGCATCAAGAATCCGAAAAATCCGAAGTCTGCTCTGACCGGGAACCCTGGCAAGTTCCGTGATTCCAGCGGCAACTACTACCCCTATGTCGACCCGTCGCAGGTCGCCATCAACTACCTGGCGCCGGGTACGAACGGCATTCCGATTTCATCGGGCACCGAGCCGTCGGATATCTACCAGACGGCTTTCAATGTGGGGCAGCGCAATATCTTCCGGCAGGCCCTGCAGAAGCGCGTCGATCTTTCGTTACGCAAGGGATTCAGAGTCACCGACAAGATCAAGCTTCAATATGAACTGAACGTCTTCAACCTGACCAACACCACCAGCTCCGACATTCCGCAGGATCAGGCGCAGATTCGCCAAAACAACGGATGCTCGTTGACGGCGATCAATGCCTATGGCGGCAGCAACAATTGCAACCAATACCGCAGCTACCTCGGTTACGGCGAAGTTGTGGCATCAAACAATCCAACCGATCAACAATCGGCGCTGGCCAACCTCGATCAGGTTCCCTTCTCGAATGGAACAGGCAAGGGAACGCAGCTTCCTTTGACGCTCCAACTCGGCCAGGGTACATGCCAACTCCCGTCTCAGACCATTGCGAACTCGAATCCGGCAAGCTGCCCCAACAACGCAGCCAACTTCGGATCGGTGACGGGGACGATCGGCGGCCCGAGAGCATTTACCATGGGCATTCACATCACCTACTAACCACGCCTTGCGGAGACGAAATGCGGGAGCCTGAAAGGCTCCCGTGTTGCGTGGGCTCGCGCTGCATTGAGGCAAACAAAAGGCCCCCAGCCGGAGCTGGAGGCCTTTCTGCCGACTGTCTTCTGTCGACTTGTTTCTTAGTACATGCCGTCCATGCCGCCGCCGTGGCCGCCGCCCGCAGGCGCCGCCTTCGGCTCCGGAATCTCAACCACCAGAGCTTCGGTGGTGAGCAACAGGCCGGCAATCGACGCTGCGTTCTGCAGTGCCGTGCGTGTGACCTTGGTGGGGTCGATAACGCCGGCCTTCACCAGGTCCTCATACTTGCCGGTCGCAGCGTTGTAGCCGAAGTGCGGTTCCTTTGACTCCAGAACCTTGGCGACAACTACAGCACCTTCTTCGCCGGCGTTGTCGACGATCTGCCGCAGAGGCTCTTCAAGCGAACGAAGAACAATCTGCGCGCCGATCTTTTCGTCGCCTTCGAGGGTTTTGATGAGTTGAGCCACGGTGGGAATAGCGCGAACCAGGGCGACGCCGCCGCCTGGGACAATGCCTTCCTCGACTGCTGCGCGGGTGGCATGCAGTGCATCCTCAACGCGAGCTTTCTTTTCCTTCAGCTCGGTCTCAGTTGCCGCGCCAACCTTGATGATGGCAACGCCGCCCACCAGCTTGGCCAGCCGCTCCTGCAGCTTTTCCTTGTCGTAGTCGGAGGTGGTCTTCTCAATCTGCGAACGGATTTCCTTCACCCGGCCGTCGATGTCGGTCGACTTGCCTGCGCCGTCAACGATGGTGGTGTTGTCCTTGTCGATGGTGATGCGCTTGGCCTTGCCCAGATCCTCGAGCTTCACGCTTTCCAGCTTGATGCCGAGATCTTCGGTGATGGCCTTGCCGCCCGTGAGGATCGCGATGTCGCCCAGGATTGACTTGCGGCGATCGCCGAAGCCAGGAGCCTTGACGGCAGCGACGTTCAACGTTCCACGCAGCTTGTTAACAACGAGTGTGGCGAGTGCTTCGCCTTCTACGTCTTCGGCAATGATCAGCAGGGGCTTGCCGCCGCGCGCAACCTGCTCGAGCAGGGGAAGCAGATCCTTCATCGCGCTGATCTTCTTCTCGTAGATCAGAACGTAGGGCTCTTCGAGAATCACTTCGAGGCGCTCTGCGTCGGTGACGAAGTAGGGGCTCAGGTAGCCGCGGTCAAACTGCATGCCGTCGACAGTCTCGAGACCGGTGTGCATGGTCTTGGACTCTTCGATGGTGATGACGCCATCCTTGCCAACGACCTTGACGGCGTGAGCAATAATGTCGCCGATTTCCTGGTCGCCGTTGGCCGAGATCGCGCCAACCTGCGCAACAGAACCCTCGTCGACAGGCTTCGACAGTTTGCCGAGAGCTCCACCCTCGGTCCACTTGCCGTCCTTGTCACGAGTGCCGATGATCGCGGTCACGGCCTTGTCGATGCCGCGCTTCAGGGCTGTCGGATTTGCGCCGGCTGCCACCGTCTTCACGCCTTCGCGGAAGATGGACTGAGCCAGAACCGTTGCGGTGGTGGTGCCGTCGCCGGCCACATCGCTGGTCTTTGAGGCGACTTCACGAACGAGCTGTGCGCCCACGTTTTCCAACGGGTCCTTGAGATCGATTTCCTTGGCTACGGTCACGCCGTCTTTGGTGATGGTGGGCGAACCGAATTTCTTTTCGATTACAACGTTCCGGCCCTTGGGCCCGAGCGTCGCCTTCACAGCGTCTGCCAGCGTGTTGACGCCGCGCAAGATCGCTTGACGGGAATCTTCACCGTGCAGAATTTGCTTTGCCATGCTATTAACTCTCCTCAATCAGTAGTGAGTGAACAGTGGTCAGCAAGCTGGCCACCTGACTTTGTTTTCACGCGTGAGCGCGGCAGGCGAACTACTTCTTGATGATGCCGAGGACTTCTTCCTCACGCATGATCAGGAATTCTTCGCCGTCGATCTTGATTTCTGTTCCCGAGTATTTGCCGAACAGGATCTTGTCGCCGGCCTTCACGTCAAGAGGGAAAACCTTGCCCTCGTCGTTGGACTTGCCTTTGCCGACGGAGATGACTTCGCCTTCTTGCGGTTTCTCTTTGGCGCTGTCAGGGATGATGATGCCTCCGCGAACGGTTTCGCCTTCTTCAAGACGGCGAACCAGGATGCGGTCGTGGAGCGGGGTGAAGGTGGTGGTCTTAACTGAGGTTGCTGCCATTGCTTCGCTTCTCCTTCGCACGCGGGCAGAGGTTGAGCCTTTGCCGGCGAGTTGTTGATGGATTTGTGGGAAAGCTTGCCGAATTTGCGGCGAGCCCAAGGGACTCCAGCGCCCCAATCTAGCAGTCCTGCCAACGTTGCGCTAGCAGTCTCGCCTTCCAATTGCTAAAGATAGAGGACTAGGGAGAGCTTGTCAAGGGGTGAAACACAAGAATATGAGCCTAAGGCACTCAAATTTACAGAGTATTATTGTGTCATTATTGTTCCCTTGAGCCTGCGACTTGCCCGATCGGCGACCGCCCGCCACCGGCCGTGTAACCCTCGCTTCCAGGGGCCGCCCCTTTACTTCAGTCTCTCAAACGCGAAAACTGCCCTAAACTCGCAGAAAGCACGCTGAATTTCGGTTCTTCACTTCCCAGGAGGCATCGAGCGATGGAAAACACAAGCAATGAGCCCAACGAGGGGCACGAGGTGCAATCGATCGGAGAAGGTTCCAGTGGGGGAAGCATGCCGGTATTTCGGCGAGATCTCGCTTTTCCGAGGCTCACCGAGGAGATGATTCAGAGGCTCATCCCCTACGGGCACGAGGAGATTTTTCCCGCCGATACCACTCTCTTTACTTATGGTGATCGCCAGATCGATATGTTCGTCCTCCTCGAGGGAGGCATCGATATCCTGATGCCCGCCGTCGGCGGCGAGGCCAAGATTTTCGCACGCCATCGCAAGTTCGACTTCAGTGGGGAGTTCAATCTCCTCACTTCTCAAGGGGCTGTGGCCGAGGGCCGAACCGTCAGCGAGAGTCGTCTCTTGCGTATACCGCGCAATGAACTGCAGCGACTGATGCGCGCGGAAGGGGACATAGCGAACCTGATCGTCTCGGCAGCCATTTGGCGCCGCATTGGCATTGTGGCCGAGGCCTCAAGTGGCGTGGAGCTTCGGGGGCGCGCAAGCGATGCGGAAATGATCAGGCTGCAACGCTTCTTCGTTCGCAACCTATATCCGCTGAGGATGGTCGAACTGCCTGCCGAAATTGACGAGACGGCGGTCGACGATTCATCGCTGCCCTCGGTCACGCTCGCCGATGGGCGCGTTCTGGCTCGCCCGGCGATCACTGAGCTCGCCGATGAACTCGGCATCACGGAACTGCCCGACTCAAAGATGACCTATGACGTGGCTGTCGTCGGCGCGGGTCCTGCGGGTCTCGCAGCTGCAGTCTACGCAGCGTCTGAGGGTCTTTGCACCCTGGTGATCGAGAGTATTGCTCCGGGAGGGCAGGCGGGCACAAGTTCCAAGATTGAGAATTATCTTGGCTTTCCCACCGGTGTCTCCGGGCAACAGCTCGCCAGCCGCGCACAGTTGCAGGCATTGAAATTCGGAGTCCAATTCGCAATCTCGCGGGAGACAATTACGGTCGATCACTCCGACGGCGTTCATAAGCTCATGCTGGCAGGTGGCTTTCCGGTCTATGCCCGCTCTGTCGTGGTGGCGTCTGGCGCGCAATACCGCAAGCTCTCGGTTGCCAACTACGGGCAGTTTGAAAACCGTGGGCTTTATTACGCGGCCACTGCGATGGAGTCGTTACTCTGCCGCGACCAGGAGGTGATCGTCGTGGGGGGCGGCAACTCCGCGGGTCAAGCGGCCGTGTACCTGTCTGGCATTGCGAAGCACGTCCATCACATCGTTCGCGGCCCATCGCTCGCGAGCACTATGTCGCAATATCTGATCTCGCGCATTGAGAATTCTTCCCGCATCACGCTCCACACCGACTCTGAAATTGAGAAGCTCGAAGGCAAATCGTCCCTCCAATTCGTCACCTGGAGAAACAGCAGAACGGGCGAGGTGACATCAGAGCCAATCGGCAGCGTGTTTGTCATGATCGGCGCTGAGCCAAATTCGGGTTGGCTCTTCGGCACCGTGAAGCTCGACAGAAAAGGGTTCATCCTCACTGGCGGCGAAAATGGTTTCGAAAGCACTCCTTATGCAACCAGCGTCCCCGGCATGTTCGCCGTGGGAGATGTACGCGCCAACTCGGTCAAGCGCATTGCATCCGCAGTGGGCGAGGGGTCGGTGGTGATTTCAGATGTGCATCGCTATCTCGCCGACCATCGGAATAACTTCGTGGCCCAGCCCAACTCCGCGCTTGCCGCCTTGCGCGCAGCGAGTGTCCAGTAGAAAAGCAACACGTCTCTCGCTCGAACCGTGGGGGCCCTATGCCGCCGAGAGCTTCTTTCGGGATTTTCCCTTGTAGGCGCCGGAAGACTTGGCGCCGGCCTGACTGACTGCAGCTTCTGAATGGACTGCGACCGACGATCGGATTTTCAGTTCAGTCTGGAGAACGCAATGCTTCGCGGGGCCGACATCGCCCGAGACACGATCAAGCAGAATTCGAGCTGCTGTAGTTCCAAGTTGATATCCCGGCTGATGCACCGATGTGAGTGGCGGACTCGTCGTTTCTGCAAAGGCCTGGTTGTCGAAGCCCACCACGGAGACGTCCTCAGGACACTTCAATCCCATTTCTCGGATTGCGATCAGAACTCCGATCGCGATCATATCGTTCGTTGCAAAGATGGCCGTCGGGCGCGGCAGCATGCGCAGAAGAATGAGAGTCTTTGAGTACCCGCCTTCCCGGTCAAAGGTTGTTTCCTGAATGAAATCGGGATGCTCACGGACGCCTGCGTCTTGCAACGCGCGCTTGAATCCGGCCAGACGATCCTGAGCATTGGTGAGGTGAAGCGGGCCTGTAATCACGGCGATTTGTTGGTGCCCCATGCGCGTGAGCAAGCCGGCCGCGTGATATGCCCCTTCTTCGTTGGCGACGGTGACGCTATCGCCCTTCCAATCGCGAGGCAGGCGATCGACGCAGACCACAGCGGCTCCGGCTTTGCGATAGGACTGCGCCTGCACGGTCAAGTCGCTGAAGTTGGATGGAATCACAATCAGCCCAGCGGGAAGATACGTTCGCAACGCATTCAGGTGCGCGAGTTCCTTGGCATGATCGTTATCGGTATTGCAAAGGATCAGACGATATCCGTTGGAGAAGGCGACGTCTTCTGCTCCACGCACCACTGCGGGGAAAAACGGGTTCGTCAGGTCGGGAATTATCATGCCGATCATGTTCGTCTTGTCGCGTCGCAGGCCGCGTGCGAGCTGGCTGGGCTGATAGCCGGTGGCCTCAACGGCGTCCAGCACGCGTTTCCTCACCGATTCTCTGACCCCGGCAGAATTGTTGAGGACGTGCGAAACCGTGCCCAGAGAAACGCCGGCTAACTCTGCGATCTTTTTCATGTTGGCCATGGCGTCGTCTCCGTTATGCCTCGACTGATGCGCGAACAATAGTTCGTGCCAATCCTACAAGGATATCGTCGCATTTGAATCATTTCAAGGGCACTCGGACTCTTGAACGGAGTCGTTCCGTCGTAGGGCAGAGACCCTGTATGACTAACAAATACGCCTGATGTGCAGCATCTTTAGATTTCGCTTGACAGGGAATCGGAGGCAAGACTATTTTGTTTTCTTGTTTTGGATTGAAAGCTTTCAAATCACCCAGACACTTTGAGGCTTGCCATGAACCGACGCATCTTGTCTTCCCTGCTGTTCCCAGTCCTGCTGCTCGCGTCTGTCAACCTATGGGCCCAGTTTGCCCAGCGCGGCAGCATCGAGGGCACCGTCTTTGACCCGTCCGGCGCGGTTATGCCGGGGGTTCAGGTGACATTGCTCGATGTGGCGCAAAATCAATCCCAGAAAGCGCAGGCTGACTCCGCAGGTCACTTCGAGTTCAGTAACTTGCCTGCGGGGCAGTATCAGCTAACCGCGTCGCAGCAGGGATTTGAGACCGCGCGGTCCAGTTCCATCGCGGTCAACATCGGAGCCATCAGCCACTACGATTTCAAGTTGAAGCCCGGCTCGGTGAGCGAGTCGATAACGGTGACCGATGAGGCCGCAGGGCTTGAGACCGACCAGGTCAGCATCGACACCAACGTCACGGCACAACAGTTTGAAGACCTGCCCTTGAACGGGCGCAACTTCACCGCGATCGCGGCGCTGGTGCCCGGAGTGGCGACTTATCCGCAGGCCAATATCAACCCCGGCGGAACCTTTTCGGTGGGCGCACAGTTCGCCATGGGCGGCACAGCCTACACCGCCGGTGGCTCGTTTCAGGGTTCGCGCGACAATGGCTTCTACATCAACGGCGTGAATGCCAACGACAACTACGAGAGCAGCATCAGTTTCGCGCCCTCCACCGAGGCCATTGGTACAGGCACCGTTCAAGTCGCGGATTTCTCCGCTGCTGTCGGCCACGATATCTCCGCGTTGAACATACAAACCAAGGGCGGTGGAAACAAGTTCCATGGCGAGGCCTACGACTTTCTTGAGAATACTGACCTCAATGCCGTCAACCCCTGGTCCAACGCCTACTCTCTGATCACCATCGGCACGCCCGCGGTCAAGCCGACCATCATCCGCAATCAGTTCGGCGGAAACCTGGGTGGTCCCATCCCGATTCCTCACTTCAGGAACAAGCTTTTCTTTTTCGCCAACTACGAGGACTTTCGTGAAAGCGACGGAAGCACAGAGGTCACCGCGTCGGTGCCCTCGGCGGCAGAGCGCACCGGAGACTTCAGCGAGTTACTCTGCGGAACGCCCGCCTGCGACAACGGCACCGTCAGCAACCCCAATCCTGTTCAGCTTTATAACCCCTACTTAACCACCTACGATCCGAGCACCGGGGTAAGTTCGCGTCCGCCGATCACCAACAATCGTCTCGATCAGGCGGGCATCGTCAATCCTGGCTCAGCAGCCATCATGAATGCGCTGTATCCCGAGCCCAATATCCCCAACACGCCCAGCAATGAAGTGAATTACTTTGCCTATCAAGGTTCGGGAATCACGAACTATCACATCGATACGCGCTTTGACGCCAGAATCACCGCCAATGACAACCTGTTTGTGACCTGGTCGAAATCAAATGGGAGCAACACCTATACCGGTGGCATCCCACCGGCCGTGCTTTATTCCTTCCCGGTTCAGGATCAGTCTTACCTGATTACAGCAAACTACGCCCATATCTTTACGCCAAATCTGACCAATGAGTTCATCTTCGGAACGGGCGACGGCGCGCTGGTGACTATTTCGAGCAGCCAATTGAGCTACTACAACGGCAGCGGCAATCCGCTCAATCAGTACTTTCAAAATACCGGCGACGGTATTACACATGGGACATTTGGTATTTATGCCGCCAACTATCCCACTGCGGGACTCGTCGAGTTCTTCCGCGCAGAGAATGAGTCCTGGCAGTTTTCTGACAACCTCGACTGGGTAAAAGGCCGGCACACGCTGACCTTCGGCTTCAACTACTTCCGCAAAAGTGAAATTGACTGGGACGTCGCGCGCAACGTGCAGTTTGGGTCTGGCTATAACTACTATTCAGGCGCTTCCCCCAACGCCTTCAGCGCCAGCGGAGGCGACCTGGGCTATGAAGGTGGCGATGCCATGGCCGACATGGTGATGGGAACTCCGTCGGACATGTGGGTTCGTTACACCATCAATGGTGGTAACGCGACGTCGCCGAATTACAACGTCCTCTTCCCCTATTGGGGCTTCTACGGAAATGACAAGTTCCGGCTGAGCCCAAAACTCACGCTTTCGGCAGGACTGCGTTGGGACCTGAGCATCCCGGACTATACGCCCAATCCCAGCATCGCTCCCTGCTGCGCGATTTACGTGGCCGATGCGAGCCAACCCAGCGGCGGCGTTCTGGAGTACCCCGGAATCGCCTCAGGCCTTCCGATCCACTATCGCTCTGCCAGCAAAAATGATTTCGCTCCGCGCATCGCCATCGCCTATAGCCCAACCCTCAAGACGGTGGTGCGGGCGGGGTATGGCATTTTCTACAACGCAGGAGCCAGCCAGATCTCCAACAGTGTAGGCACGGCAATTTACGGAACCTCAAGCGCCGTCAATTTCAACGTCGACAATGCAACTCTGGGGCAGCCGGTGGATACTCCGTATCTGACTCTCGCCAACATTTTTCCGGCGCCGCAGACCACAACCTTAGGATCCTTCCCAGACCCCACCGGCACGGGCCAGGGAACAGACGGTCCGGGCGCGTTGACCGGGATCACCTACTACGATCAGAAATCGACGCCGCTGCCCTACTATCAGCGCATGCTTCTCGATGTCCAGCAACAAATCGCAACCCACGATGTGTTTGTTGTGTCCTACGCCGGTGTGCAGGGAAGAAAAGGAACGCAGGAGTTGAACATCAACCTGCCCCCTTATCAAACAGGCTGGCCCTACGGCGGTGGCAGCGGCGACCCCGCGTATAACGCGGCGCGCCCCAACAACACCGGCTACTTTGGCGATATTTACGTGATCAGGCCGCGGCTGAATTCCTTCTACAACGCGCTGATCGTGCAGTACAAGCACGATTTCAGCAAGGGTTTTCAGGCGACCAGCAATTACACGTGGGGCAAAACGGTCTCTGATTATCCGTGGACGAGCGCACTCTCAGGGAATGGCTCGGCAGGTGCGGGCGCGAGCGGATTCCAGTATCCGAACCTATACGACCGTGGCGAGGGCAACCAGTCGCATCGCCACCGGTTTATCTTCAGCGGAATCTGGTCGCCGCAGTACGGCAAAGACTGGCCGATGTGGGCCAAGCTGCCGCTGCAAGGCTGGCGCCTGAGCGGAACGATGACACTGGAGTCCGGCGATGCACTCACAGTGATGAATGGCGGCCCCAGCACGCCATGCCCCAGCTCCGACGCCGGCACCACCATGTGTCCGACAGGCTTTGGCTCGAGCGCGCAGGACGGCGCGGGATTTGATGAGCTGAACGTGTCGAGCAATCCCAATATCGGTCACTCGAGCAAGACGTTTATGCGCCAGTTCGACACGTCCAAGTTCTCAGTGCCGGCAATGAATGTCCGTGGAGACTCGGGACTCGGAACCGTGAGGGGCCCGGGGCAGAATCGAGCAGATCTTTCGCTGGCCAAAACATTCGCTCTTTATGAGAATCTTCACTTGGAGTTCCGAGTGGATTCCTTCAACGCGTTCAACCACTCCAATTGGAACAGCGTAGTCACGACCTACCCCAGCGGCAGTGCGCAGTTCCCGTTTGGAATGGTCAACGGAGCCAACGAAGCGCGCATCAGCCAGGTCGCGGCGAAGCTGGTCTTCTAAGCCGCACGGCTGACGCAACGTTTTTTTGATGGCCCCAGGGGCAACCTTGCAGAAGCGCGCATTTCGATCGCGGGGATCGGAAAGCTTGCAGCTGCAAGCGGCGCCTGGGGTCATGAGACTACGGCTCAATTGCCTTTCACCTTTGTCTCCGCTAGTCGGGAGTTGACGCATGTTTCAACCTCAGACCTATTCCATCGCTCTCGCGCTCATGCTCTTGAGCATGTTGTGCTGGGGTTCGTGGGCCAACACGCTCAAGATGTGTCCGGGCTTTAAATTTCAACTCTTCTATTGGGACTACGTGGGCGGCCTGCTCGTGGCGGCGCTGGTGTGGGGCATAACGTTCGGCAGTCTTGGCAGCACCGGATTGCCATTCCTCAAAGACATCGCGCAGAGCGATCTGCATCATATTCTTCTCGCGATCGTCGGCGGGATCGTCTTCAATATCGCCAATCTGCTGCTGGTTGCCGCGATCGATATTGCAGGCCTCGCTGTTGCGTTTCCCATCGGCATCGGTCTCGCACTTGTGATCGGCGCCGTCAGCAGCTATGTGCTGGCGCCTGCCGGAAATCCTCTGCTGCTCTTTGGCGGTGTCGCATTGATTGCGACCGCGATTGTGCTCGATGCGATTGCCTACCGTCTGCGCGAAGCGAGCCGTCCGGCGATGAGCCGTCGCGGCATCATCATCAGCCTCATTGCCGGAGTGCTGATGGGATGCTTTTATCCCTTCGTGTCGAGATCGATGAGCGGACAACACGCCGCGGGGCCCTATGCCGCGGTCTTCTTCTTTGTGCTCGGTGTCGCGTTGAGTTCCATCCCCTTAAACTATTTGTTGATGCGCATGCCGCTGGACAAAACCGAAGCGATCGACATGAAAGGCTACTGGCGAGCCAAGGCGAGTTGGCACCTGTGGGGCATCGTCGGCGGCGGAGTGTGGTGCACCGGCGCGCTGGCAAATTTTGTTGCCTCGCGGGCCCACATTGTCGGGCCGGCAGTGTCGTATTCGATCGGGCAGGGAGCCACCATGATCTCGGCATGCTGGGGCGTCTTCGTCTGGCAGGAATTTGCCCAGGCGCCCTCCCGATCCAAAGTTTCTCTGGCGTGGATGTTTCTTTTCTTTTTATCGGGCCTGACGGCGATTGCCGTTGCGCCTCTGTTTTTGTAGGGAGCCTTCATTCCTTTTTATCGATTTGAGGAGAATTAAAGTGTCCGCTCAAAAGCCAATCGTTGTCGTCGGCAGCATCAACACCGATCTTGTTGCGGTCGCCGAAAAGATTCCTTCCATCGGAGAAACCGTCATCGGTAAGGATTTTCAAATCCATCCCGGAGGCAAGGGGGCGAATCAGGCGGTAGCGGTGGCGCGGCTAGGCTACCCCGTGCACTTGATCGGGCGGCTTGGCGATGATGCATTCGGCGCTCAACTGAGAACCTACCTCGAAACCACCGGAGTAAATATCAAGGGCGTCGCCACCAGTGAGGGAACATCGGGCGTTGCCGTGATCGTCCTCTCCAGCGAAGGGGAAAACAGTATCGTCGTGACGCCGGGCGCCAATGCAAAGGTCACGCCTGAAGACATTGTCAGGAATTTTGAGGTCATTCGCAGGGCTGGAATCGTTCTCGCGCAACTCGAAATTCCATTGGAAACTGTGGAGTATCTGGCCATGGTCTGCGCGCGCGAAAATGTGCCGTTGATTCTCGATCCCGCCCCGGCCAGAGAGTTGTCCGCGGATCTTTTCAAACACATTGCATGGTTCACGCCCAACGAGGTCGAGGCGGCGTTCTTCGCGGGGGTCGATTCGGCGAACGCCAAAGGATCGGAGCCCGCTGCCATGGCAAAAGCGATTCTTGGCAAGGGATGCGATGCGGTTCTGCTCAAGCTGGGTTCAAAGGGAGTCTATGTCGCGTCTCGCACCGAGCCGGGCACATTCGTTCCCGCATTCGCGGTCAAGGCGGTGGATACGACCGCGGCAGGCGACGCCTTCAATGGCGGTTTCGCAACCGGGCTGATGCTGGGCAAGTCTCCCGTAGAAAGCGCAAGATTCGCCGCGGCTGTGGCCGGCGTCTCCGTCACCAGGCCTGGGGCGCAACCATCCATGCCCACAATGCCCGAGGTTGAGGCTTTGCTCGAAGGGGCGACAGCCAGGAGCAACCAGAAATGAGCCGGACCGTCCGGCAACTGCTGGCAGGCGTCGTGGGGGTTGCGCTGTTGGTAGCGTTGCCCGCGTTTGCCGCCCAGACACGCAAACTGCCGCCCGAGAAGGTCGCAACGCCGCACAGGCCGCATGTGCCGTGGTACATCAGCGCCGGCGCCATTCATCGCGTTCTGCTCAAGCCCACGACCAAGTACTGGAAATACGAGCATCTTTCGCTCCAGGCCTCCGAATCCGCATCGCAGTTGCGCGCCTGGAAAGATGAGGGAATCGATGCGATCGAGGTGTTTGCTCCCGAGGAGGGCGGCAACAGCTATAACGGGCTGGACGCGAAGAACAGGTTTGCTCTCGATCCTGGAATTGGCTCGATCGCTGACTTTCGCCGCATGGTGGGCCAGGCGCACGCGCTGGGAATGCATGTGGTGACGTTTCAGAATTTCGGCTATGCGGCCCTCGATGCGCCGCAATTTATCAAAGCGCAGCGCGATATTCGTGCCGGACTCTCGACGCGGGAGAGCCGGCTTTTCTATTGGAGCAAGAGCGCCGATGCGCCTCCGCCGGCCAAGGGAGACAGCTACTTTCTGATTCGCCCTTCCGCTCCCGGTTATGACCCTTTCAAAAACGAGTTCTGGCAGTGGAGCGAAGGCGCACAGCAGTATTTCTGGACGCGCTGGCCTGGCAAGGATGCCAACGGAGAGACGACTCATCTGCCCCAATACAACTGGGCCTCAACCGAGTGGCCCGGCGAAGCGGCGAAAGTTGTCGACTTCTGGATGAACACCGGTCTGGATGGAATGATCGTGGACGCGGTGAACTGGTACGCGGGATATGACTGGAACAAGAACGCGGCGTTGGTTGCCGCGCTGCGCCATCACGGGGGAGACAAGCTGATGCTGCCGGAGGGCGGCGGCGCATTCCACACCGACGATCCAACAGGTTGGATCAGCGATGGAGGCTGGACCGCGCTCTACGACTACGGCCTCGACATCTGGTGGGAAAAAGAGGCGAGGCCGATGATCGCAAGCATTGAGAACGGAGATCCCGCGCTCTTTGAGCAGGCGCTGCGCAGCTACCACGACCGCGTAGTCGCCGCCGGCGGCGTGCTCATTCAACCTGTTCCTGAGATGAAGGATGCCGGAAAGCAGCGGCTCGCTGAAGCGCTGTTGGCTACATCCGGCGATATACCTTGCTACTGCTCCTCCAATCCGTCTTTGCTTCGCCCCGCGGAGGGCGTCGCCGCCCTGCTCAAACTCAAAACCGTGCATCCGGCTCTCTATCAGAACAGCACGCGGCGCCGCATCGTCACCAACCAGGACAAGAGCGTCTATGCAACGCTGCGCACTGCGGCCGACAAGTCAGAGCGGGCGCTGGTGGTCTTCAATTTTTCCGCGCAACCGCAAGAGACCGTGATCGACACCGGAGCCATCCACGCAAACGTCTATCGCGATCTTGAATCGGGAGCAGTGACTGACATCAGGAAGGACACACTGGCCTTTGAGCTTCCCGCATACGGCCATCGCATTTTTCAGGTCGAACCATAAAGCGCGCCTCACAGGAGATTTTCGAATGAACAGAACTCGTCGAATCCTTGCATGCCTTGTCCCAGTCGTGTTGCTGGCGGCGTTTCACACCACTCCTCTTGGCGCGCAGGATACGCATTTCGGTCCGAAGAATCAGCAGATTCCTCCTCCGCCCTGCATGACCATTCGCGGCGCGTGGGAGGGTGGCTATGTTCCCTGCACTCCGCTCAGCCATCAGCTGTGGCTCGCCGACATTACGCATTGGCGCAACGAGCGGCGCATTCGCACCGGTTTCGATCCCAGCCGCTATGAATTGCCCGCCCTGCAATGGGCGCAGTCGGCCTTTATCCAGCCGCAGATGATGGTGCATGATCGCTACTTCTACGATCCGGTGGCCGGCAAATACACGGTGGACAAGTATGTAGACGACCTCGAAAAACGCTACGGCGGCATCGACGCAGTGCTTATCTGGGCTACCTATCCAAACATGGGCATCGACGATCGCAATCAGCACGACATGGTGCGCTCCATGCCCGGCGGCATCGAGGGGTTGAAGCAGATGGTCGCTGACTTCCATCGCCGCGGCGTTCGCGTCTTGTTTCCCATGATGATGTGGGATCAGGGGACGCGCGATCCAGGCGCGGGCTGGCCCGACGCCATCGCAGCATTCATGAAGCAGATCAACGCCGACGGCATCAACGGCGATACCCAGGATGGTGTGCCGCTTGCGTTTTCGCTGGCCGCGGAGAAGGTAGGCCACCCGCTCGCCTTCGAGCCCGAGGGTGGCCCTTCCGACGAAGCATTGTCATGGGATGTTTTGACCTGGGGTCAGTATCAGTTTGAGTTTGTTCCCACCGTCGACAAATATCGCTGGCTCGAGCCGCGCCATCAGGTCAACATCCAGGGCCGCTGGATGCGCGACAAGACCGACGACCTGCAGTTTGCTTTCTTCAACGGAGAAGGATGGGAGAGCTGGGAAAATGTCTGGGGCATCTGGAATGGAGTGACTCCGCGCGACGGCGAAGCTACGCGGCGCGTGGCCACCATCGAGCGTGCGATGGCGCCTTTTCTCATCAGTCAGGATTGGGAGCCGTTTTATCCGATGCACATGTACGGCGTCTATGCGAGCCGGTGGCCGCTCAAAGACCAGACCCTGTGGACCATCGTGAATCGCAACGAATACAACTCCGAGGGGCGGCAGATAAGCATCCCCTATAAGGAAGGGGAGCGCTACTTCGACCTCTATCACGGCCTCGAACTCACGCCCGCCCGCGAAGGCGAGCAGTCGATCCTTTCCTTCCCAATCGAGGCGCACGGATACGCCGCTATCCTCGCCACCGCGGGCGAACCTGCCGCAGACGTGCGGACGCTCATGGAAAAAATGGCGGCGATGACCAGGAGTCCGTTGTCGGCCTATTCGCACGAGTGGAAAGCGATTCCGCAGCAGCTTGTGCCCATTGACCCGACTCCGGCAGCGGCCTCGGCTCCCGATGGCATGGTCCGCGTCGACGGCGCCGACTTCCTTTTCAAAGTCGATGGCATCGAAATCGAAGGCAGCGACGACATTGGCGTTGACGTGCAGTATCCATGGGAAGACAGCGCCCGTCGCTTTCACGAGCACCGAATGCAGATCAAGCCGTTTTACATGGATAAGTACCCGGTGACCAATGCGGACTTTAAGAAATTTCTCGATGCCACGCACTATCATCCCAAAGACGATTTGAACTTTCTCAAGGATTGGCAGAATGGCGCCTATCCCGACGGCTGGGCCAAGAAGCCGGTGACGTGGGTGTCGCTCGAAGATGCCCGCGCCTATGCGAAATGGGCAGGGAAGCGTCTTCCCCACGAGTGGGAGTGGCAATATGCCGCGCAAAGCACCGACGGCCGCATATATCCATGGGGCAATTGCGACTGGATGGCGATCGGACCCAACGGCGTGCCGATCAAAGGATGCTCGGTGTTTGGAGATATCAAAGATGCGCTTGCTCCGATTCCAGACAAGGGCCGCGTCATGCTGCCGGCCAGCGATGTCGACGCGCATCCCAACGGCGCCAGTCCCTTTGGAGTGATCGACATGGTCGGCAACGTGTGGCAGTGGACCGATGAGTATGTCGACGAACATACGCGCGGCGGCATTTTGCGTGGAGGAAGCCACTATCAGCCGCAGGGCTCGATCTGGTATTTCCCGCAGGCTTATCGCAACGATCAACATGGAAAGCTGCTGTTGATGGCTCCGAGCTACGATCGTTCGGGCGCGGTCGGCTTCCGTTGCGTCGTTGACGCCAGGTAGACGATGTCAGAGATGAGGGTACGCGAGGACTAATGAATCGACGCCAACTATTAGCGAGTCTGACGGGTGCTGCGAGCGCAACAGCTCTGCGCCCGATCAGTTTTGCGCAGCCGATTTCCGCAACAGTTCTTCCTCGAGACCTGGCCACAGATCCTCGGCGCCCTCAATATCACCTGCTGCCCAAGGCCAACTGGATGAATGATCCCGACGCCCCGATTTATTGGAAGGGTGTCTATCACATGTTTTACCAATACAATCCTGATGGTGCGTATTGGGGAAACATGCACTGGGGACATGCGGTTAGCCCCGACATGGTTCACTGGCATCATCTTCCGGTTGCATTGGAGCCCACGCCCGGCGGCCCTGATTCTGACGGCTGCTTCACAGGAACTGCGGCGATTCAGGACGATCGAGTCGTCATTCTCTACACCGGCGTCAAGGCCGTGCCTCAAGAGCAAGCGACGATTATGGGCAGCACTCCACCCTTGCTCGAGACGCAGTGCCTGGCAGTTTCCGACGACCCCGATCTGCGCAGCTGGACAAAGACGCCCGCTCCGGTTTTATCCGCGCCTCCTCAGGGAATGCAGGTGAACGGTTTCCGCGATCCCTCGCCCTGGCGTCAAGGCGATTGGTGGTACATGGTCGCTGCCGCGGGCATTCCCAACCAGGGCGGCTGCGCGCTGCTCTATAGGTCAAAAGATCTGCGCACCTGGGAGTATATGCACGTGCTCTCCAAAACAGTTCGCGACGGATCCGCAGCCTTCAATCCCTTATCGCCGTGGGAGGTGTGGGAGTGCCCCGAGTTCTTCGCGGTGGGCGATTGGCATGTGCTCATTTACTCCACGGGCCGCAGGACCCACTGGCAGAGCGGCAAGCTCGACAAAGAGAAAATGATCTTTCGTCCCGAACAATCCGGCATCTTGGATTACGGTTCCCTTTATGCTGCGAAAACGCAGTTGGATCAATCGGGAAATCGCATTGTCTGGGGCTGGATTCAAGAATCGCGCTCGGTTGAAGATTGCAAAGCCGCAGGATGGGCGGGCGTGATGTCGTTGCCGCGTGTGCTCACGGTCGCTGACGACGGACGCATCCGGACGCGAGCCGCAGTTGAAGTGAATCAGCTTCGCACCAACGAACAGCGCCTGCACCTGACAGGCGATGAAGAGAACAACCACGCTCAGATCGATTCAATGCGCCTCAAGGGATGTTGCGGAGAGATTCTGTGCACCGTGCGAAGGACCAGTGAAGCATTCAAATTGACCCTCTCCGGTTCCAGTGAGAGCACCGCTCCCTGGTTGACGCTACGACACGATCCGCACCATGCCGGCGAAATATTTGCGGATGCCTATCCGCTTCCTGTTCTCCCCGGTGAAAACAAGAATCTGGATTTGGATCTGTATGTCGATGGCTCCGTCATCGAAGTGTTGATCAATGGCGAGGCCGCCTATACCAAGCGATTCTATGACCCCGGCAGCACTGCGCCAGACCTGCAATTACAGTGGACCGGAAGGCCAGCCGACATCGCAAATCTGCAGGTTTGGCAGTTGTCGCCAATTTCAGAGAACCGGCTCACGACCTGAACCGCGACACCTCGGCCTCCGCCCTTCATCATAAAAAGCTGCGGTCGAAGCAGTGCCGAAGTTGACGCCGACAACAAGCGTTTTACAGCAAAATCATGCACGCGAAGCGAGTCCGGAGTTTGACTCGCATTCCACCCTGCCGATGACGCTGCCGATGACGCTCTCAAAACATAAGCGCCAGCTTGTTGCTCCGTTTGCCTTGCCTGCCAGAAGATGCTTCGCAGCTCCAGTCGTTGCTTGATGCCTAAGCGACGGCGGCCAAGGACAAAACCCCGTTGAACCCTATTGCACTGTGATGCTGACAATTCCCGAGCTTGTCACTTGATGCGTTTGAGGAGGTGCCGGCGACACACTGCCACCGCCCCCGCAACCAATAACGACACTCGCAGTCAGCGCAACTCCAAGACAAACCAGCAACCAGGTTCTCCGCGCCTTCCACTTCTTTCTGAAGGCACCGAACGACAACAAAAGTATTGGCATGAGCGCCAGTGCTGGAGAGGCTCCCGAGACAGTCTCCGCAAAAACGGCCGTGACTTGATAGGTTCCGGATGGCGTTGCGGCTGTCGTAGAAATCGTTAGCGAGCCAGTCGCCGATGAATAGCTGCATGTGGCGCCCGCTGGAAGGTTCAGGCAACTCGCGGAAACATCGGTTGTTGAAGCTGGCAGGGTGACAGGATAGCTTGCGGCCGAGCCCGGCACTACAGTTGCCGCGGTTGTCGTGAATGTAGGCGAAGATGTTGAACCCGAAGCGGAGTCCACTTCGAATTGCAGAATGTTGGATATGTTCGCGTCCGGCGCGGGAGTCTGAACTGTGATCGCTGCGACTCCCGTGTTTGCGATGTCCCCTGCAGGGACCTGCGCAGTGATCTCGGTTGAGCTTACAAACTGCGTAGTCAGGCCCGTGGCGCCCCAGTAGACAACTGCCCTTGATGTAAATCCCGATCCCGCGACTGACAATTTGAAAGTTGCCCCGCCTGCATTAGTAAATGCAGGCGAAATGCTGCTGATGGCCGGAGCCGGTGCCGGCGGGGTGATAGTGTAAGTCGCTGACGTTATCGTACTCGACGAATAGCCGCTGGCGGTGGCGATGGCTTCGATGGTCTCCGTTGTCGACACCGTAATCGGTCCGCTGTAAAGGGTCGACCCAGTCGTTGGCGTTGTCCCGTTGGTGGTGTAGTAGATCACCTCGCCTGGTGTCGTGTCCGAGATCGAAACGGTCTGCGCCGAAGTATAAGTTCCCTGCGCAGGGCTGAATACCGGAGCCGCAGCCGGCGGCACGATGGTGTAAGTCGCTGATGTTACCGTACTCGACGAATAGCCGCTGGCAGTGGCGATAGATTCGATGGTCTCGGTTGTCGACACCGTTATCGGTCCGCTGTAAAGGGTCGAGCTTGTCGTTGGTGTGGTGCCGTTGGTGGTGTAGTAGATTGCTTCGCCTGGTGTGGTGTCAGAGATCGTGACCGACTGCGCCGAAGTATAAGTGCCCTGCGCGGGGCTGAAGACTGGAGCCGCAGCCGGCGGCACGATGGTGTAAGTGGCCGATGTTACTGTACTCGACGAATAGCCGCTGGCAGTGGCGATAGATTCGATGGTCTCCGTTGCCGACACCGTAATCGGTCCGCTGTAAAGGGTCGACCCAGTCGTTGGCGTTGTCCCGTTGGTGGTGTAGTAGATCACCTCGCCCGGTGTCGTGTCCGAGATCGTGACCGTCTGCGCCGCGGTGTAAGTGCCTTGCGCAGGGCTGAATACTGGAGCCGCAGCCGGCGGCATGATGGTGTAAGTGGCCGATGTTACCGTACTCGGCGAATAGCCGCTGGCGGTGGCGATGGCTTCGATGGTCTCCGTTGCCGACACCGTAATCGGTCCGCTGTAAAGGGTCGAGCCGGTGGTTGGAGTGGTGCCGTCAGTGGTATAGTAGATCACCTCGCCCGGTGTCGTGTCCGAAATCGTGACCGACTGCGCGGTGGAATAGGTTCCGGCTACCGGCGCAAAAACAGGGGTTGCCGTCGGCTGAGCGGCGGCGGAAGTTGAGTTTCTCGTCGCGCTGTTTTGCGGGTCGTGATAAAGCATGGGCCAGTCGTTCGCGGCTGCGTTGTAGGTCGCGCCCGTGGCGAGGACTTCCATAACTCCCTCAGTGAGCCAGCCGCTGGTTGTGCCTCCGGAGATTAGCGGGGTCTCAATGGCGATCTCAGTCTTGCCATCGTGATTGAAATCGCCTACCGTGATGTTCGCCGTATAGTATGGCTGATTCCCATTCATGCCCAGCAGTTTCCACGACCTTGATACGGAGCCGTCCCGCCGAAGCGCCTGGAGTGTGGGCGCAAAATATGCAGGAGTGTCACTGGCCCCGGAGTCGCTCGTCTGAACGTAGGCCGGTGTTAAAGCGCCGGTCCCGTCGCTGGAGACGTGGGGGGCAATCGTAGAAACTTTGACCGAATCCTGCGGAAAGGAATAATCGCCGTCGGTTACCAGAATTTCTGGATACCCGTCCCCGTCAACGTCTGCCAGGGCGACCGCGCCGAACGGACTATAGGGACTATTCGTCAAAGGCCACGCGGTGGAGAAAGATGTGCCGTCGCCATTGAAGACATAAAGCATGTTATAGGCTGCAATAACGATTTGGTCGGCGCCGTTGAGAGCCAGATCTCCGGTCACGAGATGAATGAAACCAGAACCAACAGTGACCGGCCACCCATTGCGTTCCGTTCCATCGGGATTCAGAATATGAATCGCCCATTGGCCGGTATCGAGGTCAGCCACCGCGAGAATCAATTCGAGTTTGCCACTGTGATCGAGGTCGGCGAAAATCATCTGCCCCGGCTGGCCCTCGAATGTTGGCGCCGACCAATTCTGAGGAGTTCCATCAGTTCCAAATAGCCCAAGCGTGAAGGTCGTTTCAGTAGATGATTCCTGAACGACAATTTCCTTGTTACCATCCCCATTCATGTCGCCGACTACAAGGTCTGGAGAGTCAGCACTGAGAAACGCCGTGAGATTCG
>Ga0181516_10000461_pt1 | contig 37661 bp, 29 predicted proteins | sample PEATcosm2014_Bin_25_FD_121104 | JGI IMG/M metagenome (GOLD analysis project Ga0181516, IMG submission 121104) | Peatland microbial communities from MTU Mesocosm Facility, Houghton, MI, USA - PEATcosm2014_Bin01_10_metaG | ecosystem: Environmental > Terrestrial > Soil > Wetlands > Peat | place... | reverse complement strand
TCAAGTCCGGCGACGACCCGTATTCTCTCGGTCATCTCGGCAACGTCTACGCCCGCGCAGGCCAGAAGAGCGCGGCCATGCAGTCCATCGCGCGCCTCCAGGGGCATGTACAGAAGGACGGCGTGGGGCGATACGAGATTGCGTTGGTCTATGCGGGTCTCGGCGATAAGAAGAACGCTTTTCAATGGCTGGAAGATGCCTATCGCGCGCACGACGTGGGGCTGGTATACCTCAAAGTCGACCCCTGCCTAGATCCCTTGCGCAGGGATCCTCGATTTGACAGCCTGCTCGGAAGAGTCGGGCTTGCGGCGGTCCCGGCAGCGGACAAAAAATTCTGACCACCTCAAACTTACGGGTAGATCGCGATCAGGTCCTGGATGGTGATGGATCCAAGAATCCTGCCCTGCGGCTTGGCCGCGACTTCCTCCTTAGCTTCAACGGCGCCCTGCAGACCGGCGGCCAGGCGCCTGTCTGGGTCGGCAAAACCAGGCGTGGCAAGGTGACAACGTGGAGGGTATTGGCCGACGGTAACGGTCTTCCGATGGGAGTTCGGCTGGAAGGTGCATTCCCGAGTGAAGTTAAGCTTGCGGAGGCCACAGTCGCCGAAGTCCGCCTTCTCCGGCCGCACGGCGGGCTGCTGCAAGAGGCGAAGCGCATTATAGCCGGCCGCGGCTACGACCACAGCCCTCTGCGCGAGCGGTTCAGGAAACGAGCTATCGAACTGATTGCGCCATGCCGAAAGAACAACAAACTGCGGTGCTATGAAGATGGCCGCGAGCTCCGCCGCTACAAACGCAGATAGATTGTGGAAAGAATCAATGCCTGGCTCGGGCAGTTTCGCCAGTTGCCGGTTCGTCACAAGCATCTGCTCTCCATTCACTACGCCTTCTTTTATCTCGCATGCTTCTGGATCACACTTAGGAGGCATCTTTAAATCAAGCTCCAGGGAGTGGGATGGAATTTGATCCTCTCAAGTTGTTCGTTATATCCCGACAGAGGGCCGTGTTGAGGTCCGGTTTGAGGCAGCTTTGGCAACTGCTCCGAGGCGGCCGGAATCACGCCTGGAACCCGCTGGAACTAGAGAGCATTTTAAGCCGCAGGTGACTCACGTTGGTGAGTTCAACCTGAGCTTGGTTCCGCTCGGGTGGTCCAATGTGAGCAGACGACCGTCTGGGCCACTCTTAGGATCATTTGCAGGGAAGAAGTGGGACAGTCGTTACAAGGGCGAGTCTGCTTCATCTTGCGAGTGAGGTTACAACATGGAAACCATCTTGATTGTTCTAGTAGTACTATTTTTGCTCGGAGGCGGGGGCTGGGGATATTCGCGGTGGCGCAGCTAGCGCAACCGCCGGATAAATACGCACACGTGCAGGCTGATCCTATTTGCGGGATTTTTGCGGGGAGATCAGCTCCGAACTCGATACGGTAGCTAACTGATTTGCTCATCGTGCAAGGAAGGGTCGATTCATGAGAGTGAAAAGCAGGATCGAGAAAGATAGAGAGATTGTCTCTCGCGTAAAAAGGGAGATGGATAGGCCACGACTGACCGAGTCGGTCCGCAACGGGTTCACCGCCCAGGCCGCACCGGCCATCGAGAAGCCTGCTACCCGTTCCGCGCGAGCGTGAATCCTGGCCCTCTCGCCCGCTCACAACACTGTGAGTTTTCGGCAGTGCTGCGTAATTGAAGAAACCCGGCGATTTCTTCTTGGGCGGAGCGGCAAGGATGCGGCGCACCGCGAAGCGCGACCGATGTTGAGGCGAAGGTCCAGGCGATCCGGCGCCGAGCCATCTTGCGAGTTTGTGAGGCGGCGGGTTCGGATGCGCACTCATGCATGCGTGCTCTCGATGACGTTGGTCGTCGCCGTGCAGCCTTGCAATGAGGGTGGCACACCGAGCCGATTGACGGTGAAGCATTCTTCCAGCCACTCGGCCAAATTGCGGCTGCGCGCCATGCCCGCCTTGGCTTCCATCTTCCAGGCTACGCGCATTAAGCTCTCAACCTGTTCCTTGTCACCTCGGGAAGGTGATTGAGCACGTTGTATCGTCTACGCGCGCGGCAGCGCTGGACGCGCCGATCCGCGTCTTTGCCGCTGCGGCCTCTATCTCGCTGTTGATCTCAGCCCCCAGAAGGAGCATAAGGCCTGTAATGTAGAACCACGTCAGCAAGATGATTACCGCGCCGAGAGAACCGTATGCGAGGGAGAAGCTATTGAAGAAATGAATGTAGACACGAAAACCCAGAGATGCGATGAGCCATCCGAGGATTCCGATGGCGCCGCCTGGGGTGATCCAATGCCAGCAACGGGTTCTAACGTCCGGAGCCCAGTAATAAATGACAGCGAATGTCAATGCGAGGAGAGCCGTTGCTATGAACCAGGCGATGAGCCTGGCCGCAGCGGCAGCGGCAATCGCCACGAGACGATAACCGATGAACCGCTGGGCAAACGCAGCCACAAGATCCCCGCTCAACAGAGAGGCAAGACCGGCAGTAACGATCAATGTAAGCAGGATGGTAAGTCCGATGGCGTAGATGCGGGCTCTGATGAACGAGCGCGTGTCCTGAATCTTGTACACGACATTCAGTGTGTCCTGGATGGCTGAGATGCCTACGGATGCGGACCAAATGGCTGCAACGAGACCAAAGGTAATCTTCCCGGGTGTGGCCGCGGCCGTAGTTTCATTGAAGGTCTTAAGAACGGTTCCGAGGGCCGCGGTGGGAATGAGAACTCCAAGATAGTCGAGAAGCCTATCGTAAATCTGGTACGCCGACCGGGCCGCCAAGCCAAGAATCGAACTGGCGCTCAAGAGCGTCGGGAAAAGCGCGAAGAGGAAGTAGAAGCCGAGTTCGGCAGCGTGTCCGAAGAGCCGATCGGCAATCAGTGATTTCCAGGTTCGAATTGCCACTACCCGGATTGGAACACCTTGCAGATTCCACAGCGAGTGCAATGGCGAGTGAGACACAAGCTCGCTAACTCGCCTCTCGTATCGGTTGAGCGGCCCAACGCTGGTGGAACAAGCCTCGGAGACAAAGGAACCCTTGACGTCCATGAGTTGCCTGCAAACGAACCGTCGTGCTTGCTTAGATGCGGTTCGATCGCATTGCGGATTGTTTGGTCGGGCGAACAACTGCGCAATAGGCCTGATCCAGAGCCGATTCCAGCGCACGATCAAACCCACCTGCCTCATAGCGCATCTGAACAGACAGTGGAATGGCTAGCCTTCAAACACGCATTCGCCGACCCTCGCAACTCCCGGTTCCGCGGCAAATGCGGCCGGGGGCGCAGACGATCGTCTTCACCTTGGCCAGCCTGTGTCTGGCTTGGCTAGCGGTTTTACAAGCTTCCCCACAGACCGCCCCCTCGGCTTCCAAAGGGGTCGCAGCCACCGCGCCCTCTACCGAGCAGATGCTTTCCTCATACGAGGGGCAAAACGTGACGGCAATTGAGGTTGCAGGTCGCCCGGATTCGACTTCCACTCAGTTCGCATCCTATTTTGTGCAGCAAAGCGGTCAACCGTTCTCAAAAGACAAAGTCGATCAAACCGCAGCAGCACTCAAAGCTACCGGAAAGTGCGATGGGGTACGGCTTCAGGTCGAAGCCGAGGCGGATGGGGTTCGTGTCTTGTTCGTTTTGGAGCCCGCCGTTTATTTCGGAGTCTTCCAATTCCCGGGAGCCGAGCGATTCAATTATTCCAGACTGGTTCAGGTTGCAAACTACCCAACCCAATCGCCATTCGTTGCAACCGATGTGGAACAGGACCGGCAAGCCCTGGCCGCGTTCTTTCAACAGCAGGGATACTTTCAGTCGGATGTGAAAGCGGAAGTTAAAGCCGACTCTCAACATGGGCTCGCCAATATCGTCTTCCACGTTACATTGGCACATCAGGCCAAGTTCGGCGTCATTGACATCGTAGACACCACGCCTGCGGATGCCGCGGCGCTGGCGCATAGCCTGCAAACATTGTTGGCGCGAGCACGGGGCTCGGCGATCCGTCCAGGGCACAACTATCATTACTCGACGCTCACCAAGGCGATTCAATACCTTCAGTCCCAATTGCTGAAGCAAGGGCGGCTGGGCGCCCAGGTAAAGCTGGCCAGAGCCGAATATCACGCGGACACAAACCGCGCGGACATCCACTTCAGCGTGGACCCCGGGCCCAAGACTGCTGTCGCCATTGAAGGCGCCCGTGTCTGGAGCTGGACCCGCAAATCTTTGCTGCCTGTCTATCAGGGAATTGGCGCTGACGAGGAGTCCGTTGAAGAAGGTCGCCAGGCGCTGTTGTCGTATTTCCAGGCCAAGGGATTTTTTGACGTAAAGGTTGACGCGCAACTGAAGAAGGAGAAAACAGATAACTCTATCTTGTATCAAATCACGAAGGAGAAAAAGCACAAGGTAACAGCGGTGACGGTATCGGGAAACACGCAGCTGTCCGGGTCGGAATTGACTCCGCATCTCGCCGTGGAGAAATCTCACTTGTTTTCTCCAGGCAAATTCAGCGATCGGCTGGTGCGATCCAGTGTCAAGAATCTTACCGCTGCTTATCAAGCCGAAGGCTTCAGCAACGTCAAAGTTGCGTCCAGTGTCGTGAATCAAGGTGGAGACGTTCAGGTGTCCTTCCGCGTGACGGAAGGGCCGCGCGACATTGTAAATTCAATCGTGATCGACGGAGATGACACATTCCCCGAATCGAAATTTGCGCCCAATGGCTTGAAGCTGGCCGCCGGTCTACCTTATTCCCAATCTCACGTCGAGGCGGACCGCGCCAATATCATTGTGCATTTTCTGGAAGCGGGATATCTCACGTCCAGCTTTCGCGAGACTGCCACCGAGGTCTCAAAGGCCGATCCTCATCGCATCAATGTTGTGTACGACATCTACGAAGGACCGAAGGTGAATGCTGGAGACAGGGTTACCCTGGGACGGGCCCATACACAGCAGCGCTTGATCGATGAGGACGTATCGGGAATCAAGCCGGGTCAGCCGCTCACCGAATCGGAACTGCTTGTGGCCGGGAGTAAGCTCTACGATCATCCCGGTGTGTTCGATTGGGCAGAGGTCGACCCCAAACGGGAGATCACCGCGCAAACCAAGGAAGACGTCCTGGTGAAGGTACACGAAGCGAATAGAAACGATCTGACCTACGGTTTTGGGTTTGAAGTTATTAATCGCGGCGGAAGCATACCAAGCGGGACCGTCGCGCTTCCAAATCTACCTCCGATCGGTCTCCCGTCAGGGTTTACCACCAGCCAGACAACCTTCTACGGCCCCAGGGGAACAATCCAATACACGCGCAACAACGTGGGCGGAAAGGGCGACTCGCTCTCATTCACCGGCTTCGCGGGAAGACTCGATCAACGAGGTGCAGCTTACTATATCGTTCCAAACTTTCTTTGGTCGCGGTGGAAGGCAACGACGTCCGCCTCCTCTGAGCGCAACGAAGAAAATCCAATTTTTTCCGCGCAGGAAGAACTTGCGAGTTCACAGATCCAACGAAGCCTGGACAAGGCGAACAAGGACACTCTATTTCTGCGTTACAGTTTCAGCCAGACAGATTTGACTAGAATCGAAATTCCCGCTCTGGTGCCTGCGCGGGATCAACATGTGCGCCTCTCGACACTGGCGGCCAATGTCACGCGCGATTCCCGCGACAATCCTCTGGATGAACACAAAGGCGTTCTGCAATCGATTGAACTGGACTTCAACACCACCAAGCTTGGATCGAGTGTCGACTTTGCCAAACTTACAGGGCAAGCAGCTTATTACAAGCAAGGTTTTCATAACATTGTATGGGCCAATAGCATTCGAATCGGAATGGCGCAGGCATTTGGCAACAGCTTCATACCTCTGAGCGAGGAATTCTTTTCCGGAGGCGGCAACTCGTTGCGTGGTTTTCCTCTGGACGGCGCCGGACCCCAGCGGCCCGTGACAATTGTGGGCAATGGGTGCCTCCCCAGCTGCACTATCACGGTGCCCAGCGGCGGCAATGAGTTATTACTGATCAACTCTGAGGCCCGCGTCCCACTGTCCTTCAAGAAGGGCTTGGGCATCGTCGTTTTTTACGATGGGGGCAACGTGTTCCCCAATGTGGGGTTCCACGACTTCACTTCCCTCTACAGCAACAACGTTGGCCTTGGCTTGCGGTATGCGACGCCGGTTGGTCCCATCCGGGTGGATGTAGGACACAATCTGAATCCAATTCAAGGAATCACGTCGACACAATACTTCATCAGCATTGGACAAGCATTTTGAGCGGGGGCATTGATGAGTATTTCTTTCTTACCGCATGATTGGCGCGATCGACTTAATAAGCGTCGGCGCGTACCGCGGCCCCGATGGTTGCGGGTAGCCGCGTGGCTCTGGGTTGGCTTCACGACGGTAAGTTTATTGGCAGCCGTTATCCTTGCGATCCTTTTCAACAACCCGCGCTTTCATAGCTATGTTATTCGCACCGTTGAATCGAACATAAGCGCAAGCCTCGGAGTTCGAGTGCAGTTACAGAACTTTGTCCTGCACCTGCCGACGCTTTGCGTGGACCTCTATGGCATTACCGTGGATGGAGCAAGTCCATATCCGAATCCGCCGATTCTTCAGGCCGATCATATCGAGGCCGGAGTGCGCGTCGTTTCCATCCTGCACAGGGGGTGGTATTTTGACAGCCTGCGCATCGATCGCCCGATTGCGCATATCTTCTTCGACGACCATGGAGTATCGAATATCCCCAGGCTGAAGAGCAGCGGCAACAGCAGCAGCACAAGCGTATTCGATCTCGGCATCCGGCACGCCCTTCTCGATCATGGAGAGGTATATTACAACGACAGGCCAAGTGCTCTTGCGGTCGACCTGCGAGACGTGGAGCTCCGATCCTCTTTTGATAATCTCCTCAAGAAGTATTCCGGAAAGCTGACCTATTCTGACGGCCGTCTGGTATTCGGAACATTCCAGCCTCTAACTCACAATCTCGATGCGCAATTCGAGGCCACTCCGACCACATTCGATCTTACCCAGAGCAAGCTCACCATCGGCGCCTCGCAGATGGTTCTTACGGCGACGCTTAACAATTACAGCAGCCCCAGCGTGCAGGCGCATTACGACGTTACTGTCGATGGCAGCCAGATGGCCGCGCTGCTCCATAATCCTTCGGTGCCCGCAGGAACTATCGAAACTTCTGGTTCCTTCCAGTACCAGCAGTTGGCACACCGTTCTACGATTGACGCGCTGGTAGTGATCGGCAACCTGACCAGCCGCCGACTCTATATAAAAACGTCGGCGGTCCGCACCGGGATCGCCGATGTTGCGGGACAGTATTCACTTGCAAACGGCGACTTCGCGCTTCGAGATTTCCGGGCGAATCTTCTCGGAGGCGAACTCAAAGCCCAGGGAACGATGAAGGGCATCGGCGGCGACTCACATGGCAACCTGAACGCCGCATTGCGCGGGGTGTCACTCGCCGACCTTACAGGAGCTTTTGGAGCCTCCGCGCAGGAACTCAATGTCGCTGTGTCTGGAATGTTGAATGCAGACGCCACGGCTTCCTGGGGAAAGACCTTTGACGATCTCGTGGCGCACACGGACGCGACCATCCAAGGCCGGGTAGCGGGCGGACCTGGCGCCCACAGTGAGTTATCAGGCCCTGATCCCAAGGGTTCCAGCAATAGCAACACCGCTCCATCCGCAATTCCAGTGGATAGCGCGATCCACGCAACGTATTCCGCGAAGACTCGGGAATTGGCGATGGACAAGAGCTATTTACGGACACCGCAAACCAATTTGTCCATGGATGGCGTTGTCAGCACACGATCCAATTTAAATCTGCGACTTCAGGCAGGCGATCTTCGCGAGTTGGAGACTATTGCGGATCTTTTTCGCCCGCATTCGCCCGATCACCCCCTGCAGCCCCTCGGTCTGGCCGGAACGGCATCTTTCGAGGGGAGCGTGCAAGGCTCGACAGCCGCTCCGCACTTGACCGGACAACTGACGGCTTCGAATCTCCAATTCAACGGGACGGCGTGGAAAGCGCTACGCACGAGTGTCGATGTGAGCCCTTCACGGGCAAGCTTGCAACATGCCGATCTCGAACCGGCATCGCATGGCCGCATTACATTCAGCGCAAGCACAGGGCTCTCGAAATGGTCATTTACGAATACCAGTCCGATTCAGATCGAGCTCCGGGCCTCCCAGTTGAACATCGCCGATCTCACCAAACTCGCGAATCGGCAGATTCCAATCACCGGCACACTTGATGCCGTATTAACGCTGCATGGCACCGAGCTGAACCCCGTAGGAAACGGCAGCGTGTCGTTAACCAATGTCTCAGCTTATGAGCAGCTTGTCCGTTCGGCAAAGCTAACCTTCTCAGGAGATGGGCAGGAAGTCAATGGCGCGTTATCTGTTCAGCTTCCCGCCGGAAGCATTCAAGGCAAAGGCAGCGTTCGGCCTGGACAGAAAACCTACGTCGCCGAATTGACTGCCAACGGAATTCAACTGGATAAACTGCAAGCTCTGAAGGCAAGAAATGTTGATTTGTCAGGCACGCTCGCTCTCAACGCGAAGGGACAGGGATCCTTCGACAATCCTCAACTCGATGCGACAGTCGAGATCCCGACCCTCGTGGTCCAATCGCAGACAATGACGGGCCTCAACCTGCAAATGAATATTGCCGATCACATTGCAAACGCGACATTGACAACCTCGGCCGTGAGCACGTCCATTCAAGCGAAGGCAAAGATCGACTTGGCGGGTGATTATCTTGCCGACGCGTCACTGGACACACAAGGAATTCCACTGCAGCCTCTTTTTGCCTTCTACGCTCCGGATCATGCCGCCGATGTTACAGGACAGACTGAGGTTCACGCGACCCTTCATGGCCCGCTGAAGAGAAAAGATCTGCTCGAAGCGCATGTCACTATCCCTGTTCTCAAATTGGCTTACGGGAGTACCATCCAACTGGCCGCAGCATCTCCAATACGCATCGACTATAAAAACGGAATCGTGGATATTCAGCGCGGTTCCATCCGCGGCACAGATACGGATCTGCAGTTCCAGGGCTCCATCCCCGCGACCGGCAATGGGCCGATGTCTTTGTTGCTTGTCGGTACGGTCAATTTACAACTGGCGCAACTGTTCGATCCGGATGTCAGGAGTTCCGGTCAACTCCGGCTCAACATAGACTCTCACGGCCCCGCTGATAGAGCCGAGCTAGACGGCCAGATTGAAATCGTTGACGCTAACTTTGCTTCCCCCGACTTACCGGTAGCTTTGCAGCATGGCAATGGTGTCTTGAAACTGACAGAAGATCGCCTTAACATCGCCAGTTTTCAGGCCGCCATCGGGGGAGGAACGCTGACCGCGCAGGGTGGGATCGCGTTCAGGCCGGGCATTCAGTTCGATGTTGGGTTAGCTGCGAAAGGTGTTCGCATCCTTTATCCGCAAGGGATGCGAGAGAACGTGGATGCGAATCTAAGACTCGCGGGTTCACCGGCTAACGGAATGCTTGGCGGGTCAGTAGACCTCTCCGATCTTTCCTTTACACCGGCGTTCGATCTCAGCGGCTTTGCCGGGCAGTTTTCAGGCGGCGTAGCCGCGCCGCCCACGCAAGGTTTCGCTCAGAACCTGCAGCTCAATATAGCGTTGCATTCGACAAATAATGTGAAGCTTGTCAGTAGAACTCTGAGCGTTGGCGGCTCGGCAAATCTTCAGGTGCGCGGGACGGCGGCGGAGCCAGTGATCCTTGGACGTGTCAATCTCACCGACGGAGACATCATTCTGAACGGCAACAGGTACGTTTTGAATGGCGGTACTATCCAATTCATCAATCCCTCTGAGACAGAACCGGTGGTTAACCTGGTCTTGAACACCAGCATCCAGCAGTACAGCATCAACCTGCGCTTCAATGGGCCAATCGAACAACTGCGCACAGGGTACAGTTCCGACCCCGCGCTTCCTTCGGCCGATATCATCAATCTTTTGGCTTTCGGGGAGACTACAGAAGCGAGCGCAGCCGCCGCCACGCCGACAAATCAGGCAGCTGAATCCCTGGTTGCGTCGCAGGTCTCCAGTCAAGTTACCAGCCGCGTTTCCAAGTTTGCCGGTATCTCACAGCTTTCCATAAGTCCGGTATTGGCGGGCAGCAGCAGCCAGGGACCACCAGGGGCCACCATCACCATCCAACAGCGGGTAACTGGAAATCTCTTTGTTAATTTTTCAACCAACGTGGCTTCCACTCAGAGCCAGACCATCCAGAGTCAGTACCGAGTCTCACCTCGAGTGGCTTTGAGCGCCACTCGCAACCCAAATGGCGGCTTCGCATTCGATACACTCATCAAGAAAAGCTGGTGAAATTGAACATGCTCGGTGACATGCTGAATGCGGCCGCTTCAGTCACGGGCCATTTTGCCAGGGCCCAGTAAGTGTCCCCCGGCTCTGCCGTGGGATACTTACTGAATTTCCTTTCGGCGGCAGGGATCTGCGCCTGAGATGAAGCGGGCTGCAGTTACTCGTTCTCCACGAATCTGAAGCGGGATTGTCACTGCAATGAATCTCCGACTGCCTGGGGATCAACCGATTTCGTTGCGAGACAAATAGATAATCATCGCCCATTGGCGGGCAGGGAGCGGATAAAGGCCACGATTGCTTTCATGTCCTGGGCGTTCATGTTTGTGAGGGGCATACCGCCCTTTTGCATCTGGATACTATGATGGCGCAGAAGATCCTCCAAGACCGTCGCGGGAAGAATGGAGGCCGTACCCGCCAATGGAGGGGCGGCCACGGTTCCAGTTAAGCCACCAATGCCATGGCAGCTTTCGCAGGAGTTGCGCTGGAATATTTTCTGGCCGCGGAGGGCGAGAGGACTGAGAGGGACGGCTGCGGCTTGCTGTACAGGCGGGGCCTGAGCCGCGCTTGCTGCCGCGGATCCCGGCTTGGGTGTGGACGCGGTTGCAGGCGCGTTGGCTTGGGCTCCCGGGGTGGCGGCTGATGCAGGCGCAAGGCTGGAAAGAAACGCCACGAGTTGCACCATCTGCGCGTCGTTGACTTTTACGATTGGCATTCCTCCGTCGCGCATCTTGCTGGTGGGGTGGTGCAGCAATGCCGGGAGCGCGTTGCCTGGAAACTTCTTTCCAACTCCGATGAGCGAGGGAGCAAAGTGCGTGCCTTCGCCTGTGGGCCCATGGCAGGCGGAGCATCCCTGCGAGACAAAGAGGGCGTGGCCTGCAGTTGGTTGCGCGCCTGCCGATGCGGCTGTTGGCACCGCAGCGGTTGCGGGCGGAGTTGTATTCGACGGAGATGAAGCACTCGGGGAGGGCGGCGGCCCAGGCGGTTCGGCAGCGTTTGCCAATGATCTTTCTGCCGGAGGCTCTTTGCCGGGTTGCGGCGCAGTCAGCGTACGGAGATATGCGACCAGCGAATCCAACTCCGCGGGTGAAGCTGCAACGGGCGGCATTCCTCCTGCCTTCATCTTCGCGTTTGGACTTTGAAGAAGCTGAGTCAACTGGATGTCGGCCACCTTTGCAATGAGGGGAGCGATTGCCGGGGCCTTTGCTCCAATTCCGGCCGGTCCGTGGCAGCCGATGCAGCCCCGCTCTTGGAACATTTGCTGACCCGCTGCCGCGGCAGCAGGCAATTTGGCGGATGCTGCGCCTTCCGCCGCCCCTGGAGCGCCAGCGTTGCCGTTCGCGTGGGCCTCGGCTTCGCCGCTTTCAGAGGACTGCGGGGGCGAAACGCCGGAGGAGGCGGGGACATTGGCCGCGCTGGTTCCGAGTACTCCAAGATAGGCCAACAGAGCGGACATGTCGTCGGTTGAAATGTCCACGGCGGGCATATGCCCGGCGCGCATCTTTGCGCTGGGATCGTGGAGCAGGCCGATCAATTGCGCTTGAGGAAATTTGGTTGTAACGCCGACGAGGGTTGGGGCGGCGGAGGTGCCCATTCCGGTCGCACCATGGCAACCGGAGCATCCGTGAGCCTCAAAGATTCCTTTGCCGTGCGCCACCTGGGGATTCACGGGACCAGTGGGGAGGGCAAGCGGGCCTGTGCCGCCGGGCGATTCAACATAAGGTTCGAAGGCCGCGGCGGTGTATGCCTTCTCTTGCTCGTCCTGTTTGACGAGTTGCGAAGAGACTGCCGCGTCATGCCGGTCGTCCCATTCGCTCTTTAGGCCGAAATAGACAATTCCGAGCATGACGAAGGCGACCGCGAGCACTGGAATGGGCCTGCGCCAAGGCCTGCGTTCCAGCTTGCGATCGAGGAAGGGCATGAGGAAAAAGAGCGTGGCCAGCAAGCCGGGAATGACAACGACGGCGAACACCACTTTCGGGCCTTCCCAGTACTTGAGCCACTCGAACATGGGAAGGTAATACCATTCAGGCCGGGGAAGGAACTGCGTGTCAGCCGGGTTTGCGATGGGACCCAGACCTGCGGGATGAAAGTACGCCAAAAAGCCGAGACCTACCATGAGGAGCAGCGCCAAAGCCATGTCCATGAGGACCTGGCGCGGATAAAAGCTTTCAGGCGCAAGCTTCGGCTGAACCGGATCCTCGTTGATGGGTCCAGCTGCTCCAGCCTTTCTGAACAGGAAGATGTGCGTAGCGATAAATGCGAAAATGGCGCCTGGAATGAGAAAGACATGGGCTACATAAAAGCGCGAAAGGGTGAGCGTTCCAATGGTGTCGCCGCCGCGAAGCAGGCGCGTGAACCAGTTTCCCACCATTGGAATTTGCCCGACAATGTTGGTGCCAACCGCAGTGGCAAAATAGGCTTTCTGGTCCCATGGCAGCAAGTAGCCCGTGAAGCCCATCCCAAGCACAAGGAAGGAGAGCACGGCGCCAGACATCCACAGCAACTCGCGGCGGCCTTTGAATGAGCCATAGAGAAATGTCTGCAGGAAATGGAGCGCCAGCACAATAATCATCGCGCTGGATCCGTAGTAATGAAGGCTGCGCAGGAATGCGCCGGCAGCAACTTGCTTGGTGATGTAGGCTACGCTGGTGTGCGCTGTTTCGGCGGAAGGAACATAGTAGAGCGCAAGACAAATGCCTGTGATGATTTGCGAGATGAAGATGAACAGGAGACCGGAGCCAAACACATAAGCCAGTCGCGCACCGCCGGGGATCGGCTCATCGAGCGACTCTTTCATCAACTTGTCAACGCCGGCGCGTCTGTCCAGCCAGTGGAAGATGCGCATCGGAAGGCTCCTGCTTCCTGTGGCGCCAGCGGCTAGTTTCTTCTTCTCGTCCACGGCTTCACCTTCAAAGCGGTTAACTGATCTTTTCCTGGTTAGGCACGTTGGACCGGAAATACTCAAAGTGAACTTGAAGTTTGCCATCTTTGAGCTGGGTGGGTAACTGATCCATTGCTCGCGGAGGAGGCCCGAAGATGTGTTGTCCATTCGCCTTAAATTCGCCGCCGTGGCATGGGCATACGAATTTGCCGTTGCCCGCCTGCCAGGAGACGCTGCAACCCAGATGCGGGCATATTGCCGACAGAACCGAGAGTTGGCCCCGCTCATCGCGGCTCACATAAACCGATTGAGCGGATACCACTTCGCGCCAACCGTCCCGCTGAGTGAAGGTGATGGTCTTGCGCACGGGCCCCTTGGAGTTTGCGAATTCGCTGAGATCGCCAACGTCGGACCATTCAGTTCCCGTGGCTTTTGCGTACAGGGGGTAGAGCACGTAGCGCAACACGGGAACCGCAAGCAAGGCCCCCATACCCGCAGAGCCGACGGCAAGGAGTGCGCCGAAGAAGGATCTGCGAGTGATAACGACGACGTCTTTCTTCAGAGCCCCATTAGCGATCGTGTTTTCCTGTTGCACGCGGTCTCCTAGAAATTCACCCACAAGGCCACGTAGAGGGTGTTGTTGTCGGACGCGTTGCGGTTTGCGCCGTCGTAGTTGGTGCCTGCGCCATTGAATTCCGAATAGCCTGTGTAGTTCAAGCTGAGGTCGATATTCTGTACCGGCCAGAACGCGAACTGCGCGGTATAACCTCGCGTGTTGGGGCTTCCGTTGTTGCTGCCAGTAAGGGGCGCCGGCGCGTAAAGCAACGGATCGTTGTTCCCGGAGGTCGAGAAGAATGCGCCAGTTGCCGTGAACCTGTTTTTCCAGTGGTATGTACTATCCAGCTTGAAGGTATCCAGGTGGTTCGCCGCGGTGGTCGCGCCTTGCGCCAGATACGTGGCGCCCAAATTCGATTTTTCGTAAATGTAAGTTCCATGCACGTCGAGAAGGTTGGCGCCAAATGGCCGCTCAAATTGAAAGTCGAAGGAGGGATCCACATAGCGGTCTTCCGGGCCTGTTACTGCGCCTGGGAAAGAGTTCACAAAAATTCCGTACGTGCCGACCTCGAGATAGTTGCCTCCCCAGGTCTGCTGCCAGGCGGCTCTCCAATAAGGCGCGACCGCGCTGATGTTGTACGCCTGGCCAGAGCCTGAAACGGGGGTTGCAGCACCAGCATGCTCGGAGCGATACACGGAGAGATCGGCGTAGAGGTGGTTGTTCCACATGCTGTAGGCACCAACACCGGCAACATCCTGACCCAGCGCGCCCTGGATGATAGGAGAAGCAAGCGGGGACACGCCAGATTGTGTTGATATCCATGGAAACCCCCAAGCAGGAGTGCTGTTCCACACGTCCTCCACGGTCGGGTTGTTATTCAAAGTAATGCCGTACGCCCAATCCTTCCCGCCTAGCTTGCCCTGATTGGCGTAGCGCAAGTCAGTATTGTCCATACCGAAGTGGTCATCTGAATGTGTGTATGTGATCTGCGCCAGTCCGCCGAAGTGAGACGCATACCCACCTGCCAAAAAGATGCTCAACTGTTGCGGAAAACCCGCCGTGTTATTCTGCGTGCCCGGCTGAGCAGTCTGGAATGAAGTGTTTGACAGCAGAACCATTACCGAGAGCGGGATGTATTTGGAAAGCGAGAGGTCCTTCGTGTTTCCTACTTTGTCAGCGGCGTTGGTATCGGCGAGTACATAGCCATTCAGCTTGAAGTTGCGCCCAAATGCAGTTAGCTGCGGTGGATTGCTATGACACACATTGCAGGAGAGCCCAGTCTGGCGCGCAAAACTCGGAACGGCGTAAACGGTCCTGACGCAAAGAATAGAGATCGCTATTGCAGCCGCTTGCATCGTGAATTTCATTGACCTACCCTCGAATCATCCTGTGATCGGGCCCTATCGCCGCCACTGCGCAATTAATGCCTCAACCGAAAGTCATGAGCAAACACCCGAACGCAGAGTGTCATATGGAGTCCCAAAGATGGTGGTCTCAAACGTCAGGCACGAATGCGGGATCGTCAAAGCAGAACTAGTTTCTTGTTGCAACAGGGAAAGACCGCCGCATCGAGCGTGCTTAATGAACGCGAGTAGCACCTCGGATGGGCGAAAGGCACGATCATCGTCTGGATGATTGAAGCATGAGGGCGCAGAAGAGACTGTGCAGTTTAGCTCACATTAGGGGGCTATTTGGAAACTCCAGCCAGGCTGCGGGAGCGTGCTTTGTGCGACATCGCGGCAAAGGTTGAGGCATCCTGCGCTTGGTTGCTGGCCGCACGCGAAGTGGAACGCAGGGAATGCCCGGCCGAGAAGACTAGTGGATGATCCTCTATCGCTAAATCGATTCTCGATGAATCGGTGTTAATCGGTGTGAATGACTGGGATGCGGACGGAATGGCCGTCGCCGGCGGCAACTTCTCACTCAGACAAGCTGGAACGACTGGGATTCTGCCAGCCGCCGTCCTTTGCAATGATTGCGTCAGCCTCTTTCGGCCCCCAACTGCCGCGTGTGTAGAGGCGAGCCTTTTGATGATTTTTGAGGACCGGGTCGACCACGGCCCATGCGGCCTCGACGTCATCCTCGCGGGTGAACAGCGCTCCATCGCCAGCCATTGCATCTCCCAAGAGCCGTTCGTAAGGCGACTCTTCTCCTGGCTGCTCTTCTGACAGGAAAAGCTCTCTCTGCTCTCCGACGAAATCCTTTCCGGCAAGCTTCACGCGCGCAGCGAGCGCGACGGCCGAGTTAGGAGAAAGCCGAAAGCGCACGTAGTTGGACCGTTCTGACCGCAAGACAGCATCAGCAAAGAGTTTTTGCGGAGGTGGCTTGAGTTCCACCAGGATCTCGGTCGCGGTGACGGGCATATATTTGCCGGAGCGCAGAAACCACGGCACCCCATCCCAGCGCCACGAATCAATAAATAACCGCAGAGCGCAAAATGTCTCGACGTCGGATCGTTTCGCCACGTCCAATTCATCACGGTAGCCAGCGTATTGACCTCGCACCACATCGCTGCGCTTCAGGGGGCGCATGGCTTTGAAGACCTTGGCCTTTTCATCGTGTACGGCTCCGAAGTCCCTCCCCGCGGGCGGCTCCATGGCGAGCAGCGCGACGATCTGGAAGAGATGGTTCTCGATTACATCGCGCAAGCAGCCGGCAGTTTCGTAAAACGCGCCGCGCTTCCCCACGCCGAAATTCTCCGAAAGGGTAATCTGGACGCTGGCGACGTAGTTACGGTTCCAAATCGGCTCCAGGAATGAATTGGAAAAGCGGAAATAGAGAATGTTCATGATCGCCTCCTTACCAAGGAAGTGATCAATGCGGAAGATTGAGTCTTCCGGAAACACGGCTCGCGCAGCGCGGTTGAGCCTCCGCGCGGAGGCCAAGTCGCGCCCGAATGGCTTTTCGACAATTACGCGTGCATTCTCGGCGAGATTCGCCGCCCCTAGTCCTTTTATTACCGTTTCGAACAGCGATGGCGGAATGGCAAGATAGTGCGCCGGACGCTGCGCCTTGCCCAGCGCTTCTCTAATTGCCGCGAATGTTGCGCTGTCGTTGTAGTCCCCATTCACATACGTCACCAGGGACAACAGCCGATGGAGGGCGCGCCGATTATCGATTCCTCCCGAGCGCTTAATGCTGTCGGTAATGCGCTTGTGAAGACGCGCAAGACTCCAATTGGGGAATGCCACACCGATGACAGGAACTTTGAGAGCGCCTCTCTTCACCATCGCGTAAAGTGCCGGGAAGATCATCTTGTGCGCCAGATCCCCGGTCACACCGAATAGAACCAGGGCGTCCGATTGTGTGGTTTTCACCAGGCACCATCCTTTCTTTCACGTGCCATGTGTATCCAGATCTTGTTGATTGCGACGAAAGTGAAGGCCGCCAAGTGTTTGTATTCCGTCTATATATGGTTTCGCCGTATGGGAGTTGGCGCCCTGAGGTATGTTCCCATTGCGATGCCCTAGATGCTGTGCAATTTTGCTCAGTGATCGTTCGTAGATCGCGATATGCTGGCGCCTACCTTTGAAAGAGGTTGACATGGCCGTCGCCCTCAAGCCCGGTTGGAGCAAACCCTCCACGATCCTCTTCGCATCCGAGCTACCTCCTGAAGAGAAGACCTTTGCCTTTGCCCTAGCCGAGGCGGCTGGATTTAGCGCGGACCTCATCATTTTTCATGCTTATAACTTACGCTCGGGCGCATCGAAGGCTTCGACGGTCTGCCTAAACAACGACGCCACTGCACGTATCCAGAAGCGCCGTCTTGAGCCTCTTGCTCAACGCGCCAGAAACACGGGAATCCACTGCAGAATTGTGGTTCGGCCCGGCCTGGCCGCAGACCAAATCCTCACTTTCTTGAACGAGCAGAAGATCGACCGTGTCGTCATGGGCGCTCACTCGCCTGGCCCCGTCGGCAAACTGCTGGTAGGTCCGGTGACCGAGGCCGTGCTTCGCACTGCCAACGTCCCGGTCTGCATCGTCGGTCCAAACGTGGTTGAGGATACATTTCACAACACCGTCAACCGAAAGATCCTTTGTGACGTCAGCAAGCAAGAGGTAGGCAAGGTTGTGGCGAAATTTGGCGCGGAACTAGCCGCCGAACACAAAGCCAGCCTGATCCTGCAGCAGGTCATCCCGCCGCAGGAGCGCGCCGCAGTCCTAGCTGAGACAACTATCCATCAGATTGAAACCGAATTGCCCGCCCTGGTTCCAGCGAAGTTGAAGCACAAGGTGAGAGTGCAGACAAGAGTAATGCTCGGTGATCCGACAGAGGAATTGCTCAACCAGGGCAGATCGCAGCAGGCGAACCTCATCGTGCTGGGCGCCAATGGTGCGTCCCGATTTGCCGCCATCACTCGCGCCGGCACCGTATACAAGGTGCTGGCCTTCGCGCACTGCCCGGTGATTACGCTGTCTCCCATCGTTCTGGCTGAGTGCGGCGCGCAAGCGGAGAAACTCCATCCCTCCGAAGTCAACTTCATGGCGGGCGTGATTTAGAAGTAGCGGGAGCCCCACAGGATTCCAAGTCCCAAGCGGGAACGAAGTCAAGTTAAGAACAAAACTGGAGCATTGTATGAGCTGTACCAATTGAACGCTGCGAAGTGGAAGCGTGCCAGCAGTGATGCCGGCGATTAGCGAGCACAACAACGCGGCTTCGCGCGCCAATCTGGTTCGCTCATGATTGCAAACTGCATCGCCTGCCTCAAGAGAAAACCAGGTGCGCAAAACTCCAGCCGGCGAATCTTTGCCGGATGGACGCAGAACGGCGGCGCAGCGAATGCTCCGAATGCGGTAACACGCTTTCCACTGCGCCGACGGAGTTACTTGTCGAGGTTACTTCTCGAGCACTTTTTCCATCTGCCCGACCTTCTTCTGAACTTTGCCGAGGTTGTTTTCGGCTTTGCCTTTAGCTTCCAAGGTCGGATTGTTTGTGATTTTGCCTGTCGTTTCTTTGACGGCGCCTTTTACCTGGTGGAAATTTCCGTTGATTTCGTTCTTAGTGCTGGGTTTCATTTGTTTTCTCCATTTCGTCAAATAACACATGTCAGCGGACCCCATGGGGGGTCTCCTTCTGGATTCGATTACGTGTTCGTCTTCACAGCTTCAGGAGCCGGTCAAAGAAGGAACGATAGCGCCGCAGGGCGATACGGAGCTCCTCTGTGGACACGTTGTCACCGCGGTCCCATTGCTTCTCCAGGCCTGAACGCTCATTGGCGAAGCCTTCCGCGAGTCACTGCATCACCGCAGCTACAAGTTTGTCGGCGTCTTTGACTGTCCCGCGTGGCTCGTCGACAAAACTGGTCTGTATCTTGATCCACTGCGAGCGGAAATCTCCCATCTCCGACTCAGAAAACAAGGGAATCGATTCCGGAGTCTCAGCTGTACGATCCAGGGCTTCTGACTCATTACCCTTCACAAGCCTGAATTCATCAAGCGGTTTTGGCGCGCCGTTATTCGCCACGTCGGCCGTCGTAAGCTCTTCATCTATGGTCTTAAGTTCTTGCATCATGCCACCGCCTTCCTTTCCAGAATCGTTGTTGCCTGCACCAGTTCTTCAAAAAGGGAACGGTAGTGAATCATCGCCGTTCTCAGATCTTCCGTTGTTGCTTGATCTTCCCCAAGCCGCAGCGCAATGTCATGCGCAGAGCGGTAGTTCTGCACCACTCTGGGATGATCGACAGAAATGTCAGCGGCACGTTGATCGAAATCGGATACGGGATAGCCGCGGGCTTTCATAACGGAGGACACCAAGTCGTCAGCCTCCGCGACAGCCCCCTTCGGAGAATCGACAAAACGAGACTGAACGGCCTCCCATTGTTTGGAATACAGTTCGTGTTCTGTCGGATCAAGATTGCGGAGCTTGAGCTTTACAACCCGCTTCTCGCGATCTTCCAAGTTTGATTCAGCTTTTCTTTCCGATCCGTGCGCCAGCACCGCCCTGTCATACTCAGAGCCGAACTTTTGGCGCAGGGCCGCCGTGGTACGCCTGCGATTTCGCACGTATAGCCAAACCAGCACAGCGGCTATCACAATCAGCGCCGCGGCTAGAACGATCACTTTCGGGTCGAGCAGATCCAGATTCATTCAAAACCTCCACGGATACAGAACTATTCACAGGATTCTCACCGCAGCTAGAACCTCGCGAAGAATCATATTCAACCTTCAAACCACACGAGGCTGGTCAGAATTGATCCATGCTCGAATTCGATATTGTGGAATTCGTGACGAGGGCCGATGCATGGAGACTGTCCTCAAGAAACCGAAAGGAAGCACGACTCACGTGGTGAGCAATCCTATACAGCGCCGCCGAGACAAAAGAGTGAAGCTGAAGACCGGTTTCTCGGGGCGGGAGTTGCCAGTTTTTCCGGACTCGGGCGAGGCGCCGATCAAAGGACAAATATGAAAACTACGAAGTTACTTGCTATCTCGCTGGCACTGTTCGCGATTGTGACAGTAGTCGGCTGCTCGGGGTTTTCCGCGAAGTCGCCGGATGTTGCGGACAGCATTCGTAAATCGCTCGACCAAGCAGGGTTCAAGGCTGTCTCCATCAATCAAGATCGAGACAAGGGAATCGTGACTCTCGGCGGACAAGTCTCCAGCAACGATCAGAAGTCACAAGCTGAATCGATTGCAAAGTCCATCGCAGGTGCGCAAGTCGTCGCGGATCAGATTGCCGTTCTTCCCACGGGGTCGGAAAGAGAAGCGAAAGCCATGAATTCCGATCTGGACCAGGGCATTGAGAAGAACCTGGACGCCGCGCTGATTCAGAACAACATGCATCGTGACGTGACATACAGCGTGAAGAGCGGAGTTGTCACATTGACTGGAGAAGTGAATTCGCCGGACAGGCGCGCGTTCGCTGAGAAGGTGGCGACCGGCGTTCCTAATGTGCAGCAAGTTGTGAACAATCTCCAGGTCATGAATCAGAAAGCCACTTCAGGACAGTAGGAGCCCGAGGGGACCAGTGACCACGCAACCGCTCAAGGCTGTCGCACAAACGGCAGCTCATGCGAAGGCTCAACCCGTGCTTATCGGCATGGATCAATTGCCTGGGTACAATACGCCGCTCAAAAAAACCCGACCTTTCCGCTGCAGCGGATTGGATCGGAGCGCGTGCGTCCCGGGCGCCAACTCCGCGCCAGCGCCTTGAATCCGGCCTAGCCCATCTCGTCAACCTCGCGGATACCTCCGTCAATGATTGTGCCGACACAGCCAACCGAACGGTGAAAGTTGACTCTCACTTCACGCCAGAACGCGCCGAGGAGCCGGGGCTTGTCGAGGTCCTGCACCACGACGATCTTTGGACCTTGGTGTGAGGCCACATAACGACGGTCTTCGCTTCAGGCCAGGGGAGCTTTCTGTTTGTGCGCGGGTCTCCAGGCTGGATCACAACGGTGACTGCGCAGCCGGCCATCGGCCCGAGAAATGGCATGAAATCCTGCAACGGCCCAAGATTGATGGCCGCCCCGACAATGTCCCGCGAGTGATCCGCTCCGAGCCATTGCAGAGAGTGCCTTATTTTCCCACCCGCAATTCACTCAATTCGCCAGCGGATGGCACGCTCGCATTTACGTTGCAACTCTTCCGGACTGCCTGCGGTCGGATTTGTCACCTTCACACAACAATCGCGGCGCAGGACATTACCTATGCAGGTGTCAATGAAGCGCCAGATTTTGGGCCAGTGATCTGGCACGTCTAAAACCAGGCCCTTTCAAAGCCTGACCCGCCTCTCAAAGCCCGATTCCTATTCAATACCTGATTTATGCGACGTGGCTGATTCCGTTTGCGCACAGCGGTTGATTTGCGATGGTGGGAGATTTATTCTTCTTGCTCTGAGCTTGTATTCGCGGCTCCTTTGCCAGAGGTCATTGAACGGAGACTCTTTGGCGGTATTGTTTTCTTGAACAGATTTTTCAATTCCAAGTGGAGACAGGTAAATGGCCCTCCAATCATCAGCATCCGCGCATGGCGCGGCAAGCACAGTGCGAGCAATCCCAGTGGCCCTGAACGGGAGAGCGCTCGAAGCCAACAGGGGCATTCCGCTCAATCTGGACTGGGTGGAGAAGGTGCGGGTGAACACCAGCGCGGTGGAGCGCCGCGCGGCGACGCACGTCACGCGCCGCACCGTGAAAAAGGAGAACCAGGCTGCGTGGCTGCTGCGGGCCATTGCGTGCATGGACCTGACCACTCTCAGCGGCGACGACACGGCCGATCGGGTGCGGAGGCTCTGCGCCAAGGCGCGCAATCCGCTGCAACGGCACCTGGTGGAGGGTCTCGGCATTGAGGAGTTGCATCTTACAGTTGGCGCTGTCTGTGTGTATCACAGTTTTGTTGAAACAGCGGTGAAGGCGCTGGAGGGATCGGGAATTCCGGTAGCCGCGGTCTCGGCCGGATTTCCAGCCGGTCTTTCGCCGCTGGCCGAGCGAGTGGCGGAGATTCACCGTTCGGTGGAAGCCGGCGCGACAGAGATCGATATCGTGATTACGCGGGCGCATGTCTTTGACGGTGAGTGGCAGGCGCTTTACGACGAGGTTGCGGCGTTCAAGCAGGCCTGCGGGCCGGTGCATATGAAGGCAATTCTGGCTACCGGAGACCTGATGACGCTGCGCAATGTGGCGCGCGCCAGTTGGGTGGCGATGATGGCCGGCGCGGACTTTATCAAGACTTCGACGGGCAAGGAAGCGGTGAATGCCACGCTTCCGGTTTCGCTGACCATGGTGCGCTGCATTCGCGACTACGCAGAGCGGACGGGCATGGCGGTGGGCTTCAAGGCGGCGGGTGGCATTCGCACGGCGAAGCAGTCGCTGGACTGGCTGGCACTGATGAAGGATGAGCTGGGGCGGCCGTGGCTGGAGCCGTCGCTGTTCCGGTTCGGCGCCAGCGGCATGCTGGGCGATATCGAGCGGCAACTGGAGCATTACCTGACCGGCCGTTATTCCGCGGCGTATCGTCACCCGATTGCATAGAGCTTTGATTAGCTTTGTGGTGTCCGAGCATTGGAAGGAGACGTTGTGAGCATTGCGGAAAAGTTTTACACCATGGAATATGGGGCCGCGCCGGAGGATCCAAAGGAAGCGGTGCAATGGCTGGAACGGCACCACCGCCGCTTTGAGGAGTTTATCGGCGGGGCGTGGGTTGCGCCAGCGAGCGGCGAATATCAGACGACCAGCGACCCGTCGAGCGGCGATACGCTTGCCGAGGTGGCGAAGGGAAATCTTGCGGATGTTGACGCTGCGGTGGCGGCGGCGCGCAAGGCGCAGCCCGGCTGGCAGGCGCTGAGCGGGAATCAGCGGGCGCGGTATTTATATGCTCTGGCGCGGCTGGTGCAGAAGCACTCTCGCCGGCTGGCGGTGTTGGAATCGATGGACAACGGCAAGCCGATCCGGGAGAGCCGGGACATCGATATTCCCTTGGTGGCGCGGCACTTTTATCACCATGCCGGATGGGCGCAGTTGCTGGAGTCTGAGTTTCCCAACTACACGGCTTGCGGCGTGGTGGGGCAGGTGATTCCGTGGAATTTTCCGTTGCTGATGTTTGCGTGGAAGGTGGCGCCGGCGCTGGCTGCGGGCAATACGGTAGTGATCAAGCCGGCGAAATACACGCCGCTGACGGCACTGGCATTTGCCGAACTTGCGATGGAGTCGGGTCTGCCGGCCGGTGTGCTCAACGTGCTGACGTGCGATGCAAAGACTGGGCAGGCGCTGATCGAACATTCCGGCATCGACAAAATCGCTTTTACTGGGTCGACCGAGGTGGGGCGCATCATCCGAAAGGCTACTGCGCAATCGCACAAGAAGCTGTCGCTGGAGCTGGGCGGCAAGTCGCCGTTCGTGGTTTTCGATGATGCCGATCTCGACTCCGCCGTAGAGGGGCTGGTAGACGCGATCTGGTTCAACCAGGGACAGGTGTGTTGCGCGGGATCGCGATTGCTGGTGCAGGAGCGCGTGGCGGAGACTCTGTACGCAAAACTGCGAGCGCGGATGGAGACGCTGCGGGTTGGACATCCGCTGGACAAGTCGATTGACATTGGGGCGATTGTTTCGCCGGTGCAGTTGGAGACGATTCGGAAGATGGTGGACGCGGGGGTGGCGGAAGGAGCGACGTGCTGGCAGCCGAGCCACAAGTTGCCGGAGAAGGGCAGCTATTTTCCGCCGACACTGCTGACCGATGTTCAATCTACGTCAATGGTGGCGCAGGAAGAGATTTTTGGGCCGGTGCTGGCGGCGATGACATTCCGCACGCCTGCGGAGGCCGCGGAGCTGGCCAACAATACGGTGTATGGACTGGCGGCGAGCATCTGGAGCGAGAACATCAATGTGGCGCTGGACCTGGCTTCACAGGTGAAGGCGGGAGTGGTGTGGGTGAACTGCACCAACCAGTTCGATGCGGCCTGCGGATTTGGCGGGTATCGCGAATCGGGCTACGGGCGCGAGGGCGGACGCGAGGGGATGCTGGAGTATCTGACGCCGAAGTGGCTGCATACACTGCCTCCAGCCAAGGCTGCGACGAATCGCCCTGAGCCTGCGGCTGACACTCGTGATGATTTGGGTGGCACCGCCGCGGCAGGCTCGGCGATTGATCGGACAGTGAAGCAGTACATAGGGGGAAAGCAGGCGCGGCCTGACTCGGGGTACTCGTTCCCGGTCTATGGACGGGCTGGCGACTTACTGGGCGAGGCGCCGCTGGGCAATCGCAAGGACATTCGCAATGCGGTGGAAGCGGCGCGCGCGGCTTCCGGTTGGGCAAAGACCTCCGCGCATGGGCGGGCACAGGTCATTTACTACATCGCCGAAAACATGATTCAGCGGCGAGACGAGATCGCGCACCGGCTTGCAGCTTCGGTGGGAGAGGAACAGGCGGCTGTCGAAACCGATCTTTCCATCGAGCGCATCTTTACCTATGCGGCGTGGGCCGACAAGTACGACGGACAGGTGCATCATCCGCCGGGACGCAACATTACGATTGCCATGCCGGAGCCGGTGGGGGCGATAGGGATTCTTGCGCCGGCGGAGGCGCCGCTGCTGGGACTGCTCTCGCTGGTGCTGCCAGCAATTGCCGTGGGGAACACAGTGGTGGCCGTCCCGTCGGATCAGTATCCGCTGGTTCTGGGCGATGTGTACCAGGTGCTCGACACGAGCGATCTGCCGGGTGGGGTGGTGAACCTGGTGGCGGGCAAGCCGGCGGAACTGGGCAAGACGCTGGCGGAGCACGACGGCATCGAGGCTATCTGGTGCTTCCGCAGCAACGAGGAAGCCGCGATGGTGCGGGCCGCGTCGATTGGCAACATGAAGCAGGTTTGGACGAATGACGGGCACGAGTACGATTGGTTCACTCCGGCGCAGGCGGAGGGACGCTGGTTCCTGCAACATGCCACGCAGGTGAAGAACATCTGGGTGCCGTACGGGGAGTGAATCAAGTTCTAGAACGTAGACGGCATTGGCGAGCGGAAGGCGCGAACGATGGTGCGCACTATCCAGCGAGTCATGACCAGAATCACAATGAGAAAGGCTGCGGCAATTCCGGCTGCGGCTATCGGGTGCTGAGTGGCAAGCCAGGTGAGGAGCACGGCGAGCGTGTCTTCGCCGGCGCTCAGGGCGATATTCGAAACAGGTTCGGGAGACGGGGTTACGGCCACGCGCGCCGCAGTCTTGCCGCCGTGCGCGGCGAGGGCGATCAGGCCTCCTGCAAGGGTCGCCACCAACTGCATCTCCGGCGAAAGCTGCGAGGTTGCGCCGTAGGCAATCAGGGCTGCGACGGGAATCCGCACAAAGGTGTGAAGGGCGTTCCAGAAGAGATCAAAGGCCGGGATTTTGTCTGCGAAGAATTCGATAGCAAACAATACGATTGATGCGCCGATCACCCACCAATCGCTGAGCAGGTGAAGTCCGGGAGGGAGCTCGAGCATGCGGGTGTGGGCCAGCAGCCCGAGAGTGGCAACCGTGGCATAGACATTCAGCCCGGCGGCAAAACTTATAGCCACGATCAGGCCTACGAGTTCAGAGCCAACGAAAACGGATCCGCCAAGCGTCACGCCTGCAAGCATCTACTTACCAAGCCTCCTCGCAATTACATCATAGGGAACCACTGAATAGCCCGGCGCTTTTCTGCACCCGATCCGTTGAAAGAGCAAATGTAACTCCTGTGAGTATTTAACCTTCCGATGCCGCCAACTGGTGTTCTCCACGTCTGCAACCGCCGCGTTTTGTCGCTTATGTTCAACAAATACCCAATCCCGTAAGGCCCCATGATCGAACCAGTAAACAAGAGACCTTGCTTTTTGCTTGTATCTTGCCTCGTTTTGGCCCGAGTTTGCCTCGAAATCGCGGAGAATCATAACTCCGGCTTACTTTGAATGTGGAATTGAGGTAGGCTTTTCAGGGACTGAGAGTTTCTGACGATGAACCTTGAAATCTGTATCGATTCTGTGGAGTCGGCGATGGCGGCTGAACGCGGAGGCGCTGAACGCGTTGAACTCTGCTCTGACTTGATCGAAGGCGGAATCACACCAAGCGCAGGGCTGATCGCTTCCGTGCGTTCTCATATCTCCATCGGACTCTTTGTGATGATTCGTCCACGCGGCGGCGATTTCTGTTACTCCGATCTTGAGTTCGAGGTGATGCAAAGTGAAATAAAGCATGCACGCAGCCTCGGCGCCGACGGAATTGTTCTCGGGCTGCTGGACCAGGACGCGTGCGTCGAAGTAGTGCGAACGCGGCAACTGGTGGAGCTGGCCAGACCCCTTGCCGTCGCGTTTCATCGCGCTATCGACATGACACCGTACCTGCCCGCTGCTCTGGAGGATGTGATTGCAACGGGCGCAAGCCGCGTTCTTACTTCCGGCGGCGCACCGAATGCGATCTCCGGCATGAGACAGATCGCGCAGCTGGTCAAGAATGCCAACGGACGCATCGCCGTTATGCCCGGGGGCGGCATAACGCCGGAAAACATTGCTAGTCTCGCCGAAGCTACGGGAGCTACAGAGTTTCATTCCAGCGCGAGAACGGCGTTCCCGAGTCCGGTTCGATTTCGCAAGCAGGGAATTGCGATGGGCGACGTTCCCGATCGCGAATACGAGCGATTTTCAGTGAGCGAGGAGAAAGTTCGAGCGCTTGTGGGGGCCCTCGAACGGCTGAGAGGTCATTGAAGCAAGAAATTCGAGGCTTGCTCAGCGAACGGAAGGGGGTTGGGCGGCGCTCATCTTCGCGCGCATCCGTTTCTCCGCGTCCGCGCTCCAGTACTTGCAGTCGAGCCGGATGAAGATGGAGGTGTACGGAATGGCCAGATTTGTCTTGAGCACAAGGACATGAAACCGGTTGCCGGTCTCACCGATGTCCGCGAGGATCTTGTCATGAAGTACCGATTCGACGGCGTAACCGTGAAGAACACTGGCGATCTGCGCGCGGTAAGCCGAAGCGCCCGGTGCGTCCTGATCCGGAACAAAGGGCAACTCTGCATCCATATAAATGTCAGGCCGGACGTGGATTGAGCCGTTGATGGTGCTCAGAACGGATTGAACGACATCGATCATGCCGGCGTTGGTCTCGATGGTCTCGACTCCCGGAGAGCTCTGGAGTGGATAGGCCGAATCGACGATGAGAATCCAGTTGCGATGGCCGAGCAGCGGCATGGCTTCCGCAACTTTGGCATTCCAATTCGGCAGTGAACTGGGCGGCGCGGCAAATACTGCGGCGGCTGCGACGAAGACGATGAGTGCTGAAAATGCTGTGCGCATCAGTCGAGGGACCTCCGAGAAGATCGGGAGAAGTATAACGCTCTAATGAGGCACGGTGCGTGATGCGGTGCGTGACAAATTGATGAGGTAGTCAACGGACTCACCCCGTCAACCGCGCCATCCATGCGGCCAGGGCTCGTTGATCGGGATCGCCGGCGGCGTGGGCAGCCTGCACGTTGCGGCGGTCGACTTCGGGGCGATTCTGGCTGAGCTTGAACTTGCCTTCGATGCGAGCGATCGGAATGCGAAAGCCGACAATGCCGGCAAGCATGGTGCGGCGAAATCCTTCCGGCATTTCACGCCACTTCTTTGCGTAAGCCGGCTCATGGATCTCGATCAGTCCGGCGAGCAGAGCGTCCTTGCCGGGTTCGTCTTCTATCAGCGAAAGGGTTCCATAGGAGTGGACTGCGATGTAATTCCAGGTGGGAACGGAGAGCTGTTCGGCATAGAGCGCGGGCGAAACGTAACTGTGCGGTCCACCAAAGACGACGAGTGTCTCTTGTCCGGCGAGGGATTTCCAGTGGGGATTTGCGCGGGCGAAATGGCCTTCGAGCAGGCCGTGCTCGCCTTCGTCTTTTACGACGATAGGCAAGTGCGTAGCAGCAGACGAACCATCTGGCGCAGAGCTCGTGCGCGGTCCGAAGAGGATGGCGAACGAATACGCCCGCATCGTTTCAATGAGGAGCGCGCGATGGGAAACCTGGTTCAATTTCGGTGTGTACATGCGGCTCCGTTATACTACAGGCGTTCAAATGCCGCTAGGCAGCTTTAGCTTCCGCGAGCCGACGGATGGACAAGACCGTGATGTCGTCTTCCTGTCCGAAATCTTTTGCGGCCTCCGCAACGTAGAAGGCGGACTGGTTGCTCAAGTTGTGAACGCGGTCGAAGCCAAAGATCTCGCCGGAAGGGCGCCGCGCCTCGACCACACCATCGGACATGAGGAGAATCCGGTCGCCGGGGTGCAGGTAGAGCCGAACTTCCTCATATTTCATGTCCGGCAGAACACCGAGGGGCAGCGCGCCGGTCAGCGCGATCTCCTGGCTGTTGAGGTAGGGCGGCAGATGTCCGGCGTTGGCCAAAACCAGTTCGCCATTGGCTCCAAACCAGGCTGCCTGGCAGGTGGTGAAGCTGTCGCTGCCGGAGAGCACCCGATTGAGCGACTCCAGTATCTTTGCCGGGCTTCTTTCCGGGGTTCGGCGTAACGCTCCCATCAGCATAGAGACATTCATGGCTGCCTTCAGCCCCTTGCCGGCCACATCGCCGATGACAACCAGGAGGCCGCCGTCGCCCGTTGATTGCACATGGAAGAAGTCTCCGCCCACTTCGTTGGCCGGGCTGTAAATCGAATCGACTTCAAATCCGGGAGTGGCGAGCTTCTCCTGCGGGATCATCAGTTCCTGCACGCTGCGGGCAGCGGCCAACTCGCTTGTTACCCGTTCCTGATCGCGGTGAATGCGGAGGAAGCGAACAAAGATTATCAGCACAATTACAAGGATGCTTGTGAAATCCGCGATCGAAGCAATGTGGATGGGAACAAGGCCGGCTTGAATGGTTAATGGGGACAAGTAAGCGTGACCGCTCCAATCGCTCATGCCAGCGGCGAAGAGCGGCTCGATGATGCCTACACCGCCGAGCACGAGGGGAATCAGGAGCAAGCCTGCCTCAAAGTTGCGGCGCATCGTGGAGACAATGAGAGTGACGAAGATAAATGCCAGCCAGCCCAGAATCCATAGAGCGCTGCCCAGGAAGACGACCGCGAGGACAACGCCGATGGCCCTGCTGTGGCCCACAAACAGCAGGGTGGGGCCCACTCCGGCCAGGATTGGCGAAGTGTAGCGCAGCACCTTGATATACCACCTGACCCAACGTCTCTTGGGGCGGAGCGCGAGGAAAGCGATCAGGAACTCGAAGTAGAGATAGGCCGCGATGGCCATCAACTGCAGCACGACGGCCGCGTACCACAGGCTGTCAAGGCGGGCAGAGCTGCCGGCCAGCTCGAAAAACGAGACCGGAGCCTGCACCAGTTCATGCAGGGCGAGCCACAAGTATTCGATATGGCCCTTCTGCGCGAAGTAGAGCGCCAGCAGAAAAACTGCCAACACCAACAGCAAAATTGAATCGACCAGCCTCGGCAGGCGTTCAAAAAGGCTGTTGGCTGACCACAGGTTCAGTGATCGGTCCAGGTCTTCGCGCTTACCAACGCGAAGGTGGCGATTGGCAAAAAAGCTGGTGTATGAGTTGTACCCGAAGGGCATGTATGGGGTCCGCGCCACAAGGGTCAGCGAGGTTTCAGACGGCGCAATGTTCAGGTCGTAGAGCCGGGAGATGGGTTGATAGTGATGTGGAGCGTCCCCGTGCGGTCCCTCCGGATTTACGAGCTTCCCATTTGCGAAGACATCGACACCTGGGTCAGGGGAGCCGATGCCGAGGGATGTGTTTTGCGAAACGGGCAGTTCAACCAGCAGAGTGACAGGCCCGTGATTGGGGGCCAGTTTGAGATGGAGCCGGAACCAGGCAAAGCGATGCTGGCCCGGAGCCGAAGAATCAAACTTGTCACCCTGGCCGGGACCGCTCCCAGTTTGATCTTCGTCGGGAACGTCATTCATGGCGCCTTCGGCGTCCCGGACTGCCCAGGCGGAGTCGTCGAAGTCAGGCGAGACAGCTTTAGGATCGGCCGTAATGCCCACCCGCCAGCCTTTGTCGAGCAAGATCGGGGACCCTAGGCTGGTGGCGTCGAAGACTGCAGGCGGTGTGCTGGGGGCTGCGGACGGAGCGGGTACTGCATGTCCATGCACGCCGGCCGAGGCCTTAGGCATCGGAATGGGATGGGGAAGTGACGCCTGGGCAACGAGTTGTATCGCCCCACAGACGGCCGCCATAGCCAAGTTCTGGATCGTCCGACGCAAAAACCCTCCCCGGTGCCGCGTGTTCTCCACTTTAATTCAGATAGTTGCCGGTTCCAAGAAGATCGAACGAAGCCAGGCCGGAAACTGGATTCTCTCTCTCCGGCCGAATTATTCTTACCAGGTGTTACCAAAGCAGCGGATACTAACGTCTATACAGTGCGGAACTGCGGAACCGGATGCAGAAAAGCCAACCCGCCGGAGGTGAGGTCATGAAGCCAGAGTTTAACGGCTTGCGGATACTGGTGCTGGCAGGGTTAGTGCCGGCACTTGCTACTGCATTGGGGGCGCAGGCGACGGGCTCCGGCTCCGATCCGGCGGCCAACACGGCGTCAGCCAATACCGCCCCGAGCAGCGCGCCTGCATCACAGCCGGCGCCGGGCACGACGCCCGTAGGGGGGGATACCCCCACGCCGACGAATACAAAGCAGCCTACGGCTCAGCCGTCCACCCCGACGAATACCGGCAACAGCTCTCCGGATACGACCTCAAAAAAGCCTGCGCCTGGGACGACCCCAGTGGGCGGGGATATGCCTGCAAAGAACGCCGATCTGGAGAAGGTTGTGCCGGTTGGCGGCGAACTGGTCAAGGTGAAGCCGGGCAGCGTGGAGGACGTTGGCGCTGTGGGCAATCGCGACATTGGCGGACGCGGTTTGGGGAACTGGTACTCCACCGATACCGAGATCAAGATGGGGAAGACCTACGCCGACGAGGTCGAAAAGAGCTCTAAACTCATCACCGATTCGGTAATCAGCGAGTATGTGAACCGCATTGGTCAGAACATTGTCAAGAACTCAGACTGCAAGGTGCCATTTACGATCAAGGTGATCGACTCGGACGAGATTAACGCCTTCGCGCTGCCGGGCGGCTTTTTTTATGTCAACTCGGGGTTGATCCTTAATGCAGACGAAGAGGCCGAACTGGCCGGGGTCATGGCCCACGAAACCGCGCACGTATGCGCTCACCATGCGGTGCGCGAGATGACGCGCATGAACTACGCGCAGTTGGGCACCATCCCGCTAATCTTCATTGGCGGCTGGACAGGTTACGGAATCTACGAAGCGGCTTCAATTGGGATTCCGATTACCTTCATGAAGTTCTCGCGCGAGTTCGAGTCGCAGGCCGACTACCTGGGCGTGCAATACATGTACCGTGCCGGTTACGATCCGCAGGCCTTCATCACCTTCTTCGAGAAGGTGCAGGCATTGGAGAAGCGCAAACCGGGCGCCGTGGCCAAGGTGTTCGCCGACCATCCGCAAACGCCAGACCGCATTCTGCACACGCAGGAGGAGATTGCGCGCATCCTGCCGGCGAGAGATGAATACATGGTCACCTCTTCGGAGTTCGACGATGTGAAGGCCCGCCTGGCGCGCATTGAAAACAAGCGCCGGCTGACCGATACCAAGGGCGTCACAAGGCCGTCGTTGCGCAGGGCAAGCACGGGGACAGATAACACCGGCGGCTCGACCAGCCAGACCGACGACGGCAATTCCACTTCTGACGACAAGCCCACGTTGCATCGCCGCGACGACCAAAACTAGGAACTGATCCGCTCTTCAATTTGATCAAGAGATGCCCGCTCAATGACCTTGAGCGGGCATCTTTGTCCACACTGCGCATGATGCCGCCCAGGGCTTGTGTATTGAGCGTCCTCGCTATAGAGTGGTTCCGGAGAGGCCCTTCGCCAGTACCATCCTCATGAAGAGAATTGTTATTTTCGTGGCCGCATTTGTGTTCATTTTGCTGCTGACGAAGATCGCCAATCAGATCCCTCCCGATCCGCCTTCAGGTACAGCGTTCTCACTCAAGGCCCAGCAGGTGGTCGAGTGCACACCGGGCGACATTACGCTGGTGGACAATCACCAGACCGAGACTCACCTTGAGAAGGACTCCTCCTGGCCGGACTGCACGGTGTTCCACAAAGGCGAGGTTCTGGATTTCTACTTGTCGCGGGGAGCCAAGACGAAGTTCTTGAGCGACGAGCAGACCGCCTGGTGGCGGAAGGCCATGTAAGGAGCCCTCTGAAGGGCAGGCGCGCCGCCCCGGTGACCATTTCCCGATCTGCAGACCGAATTCAGTCTGAATTAATCCTTCACCGCACCATCTGTCCTAACAACCCAATTGCTTGGGCTAGGGCAGGGTTCAGCCCCAACCGGCGGGGTTTGGCCATGGAAACGGCTCTCCGGCCCCTCCGGACGGGAAGGCGAAAAGCAGATGAATTTACCGTAAATACCTGAAAAGCCTTGAAACTATGGGGGATTCCGCGCTATATACAAGACTACCGGCAGGTTTGCCGGAATCCGTCCGAGTCATCTCTTCATTCCGGAGGCAATCATGCGCAATGCTGCAATCCGTTCGAACCTGTTGGTTCCCGAAGTGCGAGAGGTGATGGACATTCGCCAGGCTTCAGACTACCTGGGCATCTCACCTGACACGCTCTACAAGTACGCCTCGGAGGGGTTTGTTCCCGCCTTCAAGCTCGGCAACCGGTGGCGCTTCAAGCGCTCGCGGCTGGATGAATGGATGGACCGCCAGTCCGATCTGCAGACGGCGGAGACCGAGATCGATCCACGGCAGAAAAAGCCGGTGCGGCCGGCGCTTTAGGGGCACAGAACAGGGAACAGGGAACAGGGAACAGTGTGCCGCGCTATTCTTGGGTCTTGAGCGATCTAGCCCGGAGTGCCAGGTTTGGATCGGAAACAGCGAGTGAGCTTCACTGCGCGGGTTAGTGAGTCAGCAAGTCAGCGGGCGAAGTTTGGCAGTCAGGTCAGGCTGATCGATTCGACTCTTGGCGCATTGGGGCGAATCTGATCTGTGATCTCCAGTCCCTGATCGCTGCTTTCTTCAGCCTGTTATGCTTTTCAGGTGGATCACTTACGCCGCATCGGCGCATTGCGCCGCAAGCTAGCGCGTGCCGGGCTTCCGGGGCTCGTCGTTACACATCTTCCCGATCTGCGCTACCTTTCCGGGTTTACAGGTTCGAGTGCCGCATTGGGTGTTACGAGGCGAGCTGCGCGGCTTTTTACCGATGGGCGCTACAAGGGGCAGGCATCCGAAGAGGTGAAGGCTGCGCGGGTGGAGATTGTCTCAGGCGCTCCGGCTGTAGCAGCGGTGCAATGGCTGGCCGCCCAACCAGGAGTAGAGACGGCTGGATTTGACCCTGCCTGGACCACGGTGGCCGAGTTGGCCCGCTGGAAAGCCGAACTGCCCGCCCGTTTGCGGCGGCCGTTTCTCTCAGCGTTGCCAGGGCCGCTTGTGGAGCCTTTGCGCCAGGTGAAGGACGAGGATGAGTTGGCGCTGATGGTCGTGGCGGCGCTCGGAGGCTGCAAGCTGTTTGAACACATTCTGGGCTTTATTCGGCCCGGCATGCGAGAGATCGAGGTTGCCGCAGAGCTCGAGTACCAAGCCCGTCATCTGGGCGCGGAAGCCATGTCGTTTGAGACCATTGTCGCTTCTGGAGCGCGGTCGGCGCTTCCCCATGGAAGAGCCACAACCGCCATGTTGCCTCGCAGGGGTTTTCTGACGCTGGACTTCGGTATAATCCTCGGAGGCTATTGTTCGGATATGACCCGGACCGTCTTCCTGGGAAAGCCGAAGGCGGACGAGCGCAGCACCTACAACGCGGTGCTGGAAGCGCAGGAGGCTGCGCTAGGCGCGGTCATTTCCGGCGTGAGTTGCGGTGAGGTTGACGAGGCGGCGCGCTCAGTATTGCGCAGGGAGGGTTTGGCGGAGGCTTTTTCCCACTCCACGGGCCATGGGGTCGGCCTGGAGATTCACGAGCCTCCACGGATTGGCGCCGGACAGACCACCAAGTTGAGGCCCGGCATGGTTGTTACGATCGAACCTGGCGTTTATCTGGCGGGCAGGTATGGCATTCGCATCGAGGATATGGTGGTTGTGACTGCAACGGGAGGCCGGGTGCTGACGCCGGCGCCGAAAGCTCTCATCGAACTATGAGGCAATGGCTTTTGAACCCCCAGAAAATTGGAATGATTGGCAGCATTGCAGCCGTCAAATGGCGGACCACGGAAATGTGGGAGAGTTAAGGGACGAATGAAACCACAGGATGTTGCAGATCTGAAACAGCTGATTGAATTCCTGAAGGAACACCAGGTTGCCGAGTTCGATCTGGACCGGGGCGACTTGAAGATCCGCCTGAAGTTCAACCAGCAGCAGGCCGCAACGGCAGGACTCAGCGAACTGGCGCGGCTGATTGCATCGGCTCCGCAGTCTGCGAGTTCGGCTGCCGCTGGCGCCACGGCTCCTCCGGCAGCGCCTGCAGGATCACAGGCCGCCGACCCAGAGGCTGGCCTGCACCAGGTGAAATCGCCGATTGTGGGCACCTATTATGGTTCGCCGTCGCCCGGCGCAGCGGCTTTCGTTGCTCCTGGCGATCGCGTCGAGAAAGGCCAGGTCATCTGCATCATCGAAGCCATGAAGCTGATGAACGAGATCGAGTCCGACGCCGCAGGCGAAATCGTCAAATGCCTGGTCTCCAACGGCCAGCCGATCGAATTTGGGCAGCCTCTCTTCCTGGTCCGATTGGGATAGACCACTGACAAAGGGTGTGAATGTTTCGTAAGGTTCTGGTAGCCAATCGGGGTGAGATCGCGCTGCGCGTTCTGAACGCGTGCAAGGAACTCGGAATTCGCACTGTTGCTGTTTACAGCGAAGCGGACCGCAATTCGCTGCACGTCCGCTTTGCGGATGAGGCAATCTGCATCGGTCCTCCGCGGCTGAGCGACAGCTATCTGAATGTGCCTGCCGTCATCTCTGCTGCGGAGATCGCCGACGTGGACGCCATTCATCCCGGCTACGGATTGATGAGCGAGAACGCCAACTTCGCAGAGGTCTGCCGCGCATCGAATATTAAATTCATCGGTCCTCCGCCCGAGGTAACGCGACTGATGGGCGAAAAGGAAAAGGCCCGCCAGGCAATGAAGAAGGCAAGGGTGCCCATTCTGCCGGGCTCCGACGGCATTATTCCCACCGTCGAAGAGGCGCAAGACTGGGCGAAGAGGGTTGGATTCCCGGTGATTCTGAAGGCCAAGGCCGGGGGCGGCGGGCGCGGCATGAGAATCGTGCGCAACACCGAGGACTTGCCGAATCTCTTCCATGCCGCCAATGCCGAGGCGGCGAACGCGTTCGGCAATGGCGATCTGTATATGGAGAAATTCATCGAAGACCCTCGCCACATCGAGTTCCAGATGCTGGCCGATGAACACGGCAATGTGGCGTCTCTGTTTGAGCGCGAGTGCTCAATCCAGCGGCGCCATCAGAAGCTGATTGAAGAAGCTCCCTCGCTGCAGGTGACCCCCAAGCTCCGCGAGGAATTGGGCCGCACTCTCTGCCGGTGCCTCTCGGAGATCGGCTACCAGAACGCCGGCACAGTCGAGTTCCTGATGGACGCGAGCCACCAGCTCTACTTTATTGAGATGAACACACGCATCCAGGTGGAGCATCCGATTACCGAGGCCATTACCGGCGTTGACATGGTGAAGGCGCAGTTGCGGATTGCCTCGGGCGACATGCTGGCGGAGATTCTGCCCGCGAAGCTCCAGATCCGCGGCCACGCCATCGAGTGCCGCATCAACGCCGAACACCCGAGGAAGTTCACTCCTTCGGCGGGACAGATTACGGCATTCAATGTTCCCGGTGGGAACGGAGTGCGCGTGGATACAGCCCAGTATGCCGAAGGAATGATCCCGCCCTATTACGATTCGCTGATCGCCAAGCTCATTGTGCACGGTTGCGATCGGGCTGAGGCCATAGCCAAAATGGAGCGCGCGCTCAGCCAGTTTGTGGTGCAGGGCGTTGAGACTTCGATTACGCTGCACCAGGAGATCTTCCAGGATGCAGGATTCCGCGCCGGGGCATTCGATACGGGTTTCATGGAGCGGTTTTTGGCGGCCAGGGCGGAACCCGGCAAGCAAGAGTAGTCCGATTGATTGAAGGAGAATTCCCCGGGCTAAGCTCTCATTCAATCTGCTCAAATCGCGGGTTCGCGAAAGCCGCGCCTCTTCAAAACATGGGATAGCCTCGCGGCGGAATGCGGAAAGAATCGGGCCCCTTCAAGGCATCGGCAAGTTATGAGTTTCCTTGACGGCTGGGCAATCGAAAACCGGCGAGTGAGGTGAAAGGACTGACGGAATCGATGAATCTCAGGAAGTTTCTGCGTCAGGGAAGACGGGCATTGGGGGGCAGCCTTGCGGTTGGCGCTCTGCCATCGCCACCAGCAATCGCACATGGATTTCGGGTTCATGACCCCGATCAAGCACAAGGCATAGAAAGCGAGAACGCAATGAACGTTCGTGACGGAATTCCGGCCTGCGGCAGATTTCTCTCCCTGATCGTCACTTCAGCGCTCCTCTGTGCGGAGTGCGCGGCGCAAGACACGGTTGGGTGGACTGTGTTCAACGGCGGCCTGGACGCCGACCACTATTCCAGCCTGGCCCAGATCAATCGTGAAAACGTGGGGCAGCTCAAGCAGGCCTGGAGCTTCGATACCGGCGAAAAGGGCGGGCTGGAGGACAATCCGCTGATTGTAGGCCGCACCCTCTATGCGTACACGCCCACGCAGAAGGTGGTGGCGCTGGACGCTGTCAGCGGGAGGCTCAAGTGGAAGTTCGATTCCGGAATTGGCGGCACGCAGCCGGCGCGCGGCGTTGCCTACTGGACTGACGGCAGCGAGGAGCGCATCTTTGCCGGAGTCATGAACTTCCTCTACTGCCTCGATGCCCGTACAGGGAAGCCAGTTCCCGCCTTTGCCGAGGGTGGCCGCATCGACTTGCGCAAGGGGCTGGTCGACGATATGGGGGGCGACTATGAGCAGCAATCCATCGCGCTCACTACTCCGGGGGTGGTTTACAAAGACCTGATCATCGTCGGCGGCCGCAATCCTGAAACACACCCGGCGCCACCGGGAGATATTCGCGCCTTCGATGTGCACACCGGTAAGCTGCGCTGGACCTTTCACACGATTCCGCGTCCGGGGGAGGCAGGATACGAAACCTGGCCGGCCGATGCGTGGAAATCCGCTGGTGCAGCCAACAACTGGGCGGGTATGTCGCTGGATGTGGAACATGGCATTGTGTATGTGCCCACCGGCTCGGCGGTAATGGATTTCTACGGTGGCGATCGCTTAGGGAACGACCTCTACTCGAACACGCTGCTGGCTCTGGACGCCAACACCGGGAAGCGGTTGTGGCACTTTCAAGCCGTGCACCATGACATTTGGGATCGGGATTTTCCGGCG
>Ga0181516_10000457_pt1 | contig 37733 bp, 28 predicted proteins | sample PEATcosm2014_Bin_25_FD_121104 | JGI IMG/M metagenome (GOLD analysis project Ga0181516, IMG submission 121104) | Peatland microbial communities from MTU Mesocosm Facility, Houghton, MI, USA - PEATcosm2014_Bin01_10_metaG | ecosystem: Environmental > Terrestrial > Soil > Wetlands > Peat | place... | reverse complement strand
CGTGGGAGTCGCGAAAGAAGAAGACGCCGGTGAGCAGGACGGTGGTGACGGCGAGGGCGGCGAAGATGAAGCGGGGGGAGTTGTATTTTGAGTAGTCCACGGACATGAGGGCGACCATGAGGAGGACGCCGGCGACGGCCCATGCGGCCTGGCGCTCGAGGACGCCGTAGGGGGAGTGATAGCGCTCCTGGGCAACGATGGCGGAGGCGGAAAAGACCATGGCGAGGCCGACGACCACGAGGAGGAGCGTGGTGAAGAAGATCCATTTATCGACGCCGACGCGTTTGGCCATTTTTCTATCACCCCACGGACGAAGACCTGTCCGTGGGGACCCCGAGTTCAAAAAAATGAAATGCGCTCGACTTCATGGTTTCACGGGCGGGTGTGGAGGAGTGGGCGCGAGGGCGGAAGTGAATCAAGGTGGTCAATCGGGGGTAGGTTGCAGAGATCAGAGATCAGAGATCAGGGGACGGCGATCAGTGAGGAAGTGAAACAGGCCGATTGCGGGACGAAGGGTGCTCAATGAAGCAGGGCGGCCGAAAAACAGAAGCAGGTTCTTTGCTCCCCACCCCCGAACTCCACCCCCGCGACGAAGACCTGTCGCTGGGGACCCCGGGGCTGAAGAAAACGCTCGGGGCCCCGAGTCACCCCAGGGACGTGGACCTGTCCCTGGGAACCCCGACGCCGTTCGCTCAGAATGACACTCTCAACTTTTATTTGTATTTCAGATGCAAGAGACTAGCTAACACCCCGAACCGAAGAAAATGCTCAGGCGTTTTGCCAGACTTTGAGGCCGCGCCATTCGTTGACTAATTCTTTGAAGACGCGGCCGCGGTGCTCGTAGCTTTCAAACTGATCGAAGGAAGAGCAGGCGGGGGCGAGGAGAACGATTTCGCCGGGGCGCGCGGCGGAGGCAGCGGCGCTGACGGCTTTGGCGAGGGTTTCGCAGGAGTGGATGGAGATGACTCCGCGAAGCTGGGACTCGATTTTGGCGGCGGCGGCGCCGATGGTGTAGACGGCGCGGACGTGATCGCGGAGGAGTTGCGAGAGCTGGGTGTAGTCGGAGCCTTTGTCTTTGCCGCCGAGGATGAGGTGGATGGGCGTGGAGAAAGAGGCGACGGCTTTGGCGGTGGCGTCGACGTTGGTGGCCTTGGAGTCGTTGTAGAACTCGACGGCGTTGATGGTGGCGACATATTCGAGGCGATGTTCGACGGCCTTGAAGTTTTCAATGGCGCGGCGGATGGCGTCGGGGGCAGCTCCGGCGAGGCGCGAGGCGCAGACGGCGGCGAGGACGTTTTCGACGTTGTGTTCACCCTTGAGGGGAATCGCGGTGAGGGGAAGAATGCGCTCGAGGTGCGCGTCTTTGGCATGGTGGAAGACGATGTGGCCTTCTTCGATCCAGGCGCCCTGAGGAACTTTGCGCTCGAGCGAGAACCAGTAGACGGGCGCATGGGAATGGGCGGCGGCAGCGGCGGCGCGGGCGTTGTCAGCGTTGAGGACGACGAAGTCAGAGGCAGTCTGCGAGGCGAAGATGCGCTCTTTGGCGAGCGCATAGTTTTCAAAGGTGCCGTGGCGGTCGAGGTGGTCGGGCGTGATGTTGAGGATGACGGCGATCTGGGGATGGAACTGCTCGGTCGATTCAAGCTGGAAGCTGGAGACCTCGAGAACGTTCCACGTGTCGGGGGTGGACTCGTCGATTAGGGCGATGACGGGGACACCGATGTTGCCGCCGACGAGGGTGGGAAAACCGGCGGCCTCAAGGATTTCGCCGACCAGGGTGGTGGTGGTGGTTTTGCCGTTGGAGCCGGTGATGGCGAGAGTGCGGCCCTGAAGGTAGCGGGCGGCGAGTTCGAGTTCGCCAATGACGGGGCGGCCGAAGGCGCGGGTCTGGACGAGCTCGGGAGTGTCGAGCGGGACGCCGGGACTGACGACGATGAGGTCCTGGCGTCGGAAGGTGAGCAGGCCGTGGCCGCCGGTCTCGACGTTGATGCCCTCGTCGAGGAGCGCGGGAATGTCTTTGGCGAGGGCCTCGGCGGAGCGGACGTCGGAGACGGTGACTTGTGCGCCCTGACGGCGCAGGAACAGAGCCGCGGCCAGACCGGATTTGCCGAGTCCGACGACCAGAACTTTTTTGCCTTTGAGTTCCATCATGGCTTCCGTGAAGGTGTCAGGCGCTCGCGACCATTGTAGTGTGCGGGGCGAGGAAACAGGAAATCGGGCTGGTAGGTGACTCTGAGGGGATGATTCTGATCATTTGTTTCTACCAACAAATGATCAGGATCAACGCTAACGTAGCGATGCTCGCTATGATTCCGATGATTCGGCTTCGTCCTCTGCCGAAACATGAAACGGCGAGCGTGGCCACAGAGCAAAGGGCGGCGGCGACAAAAGTTCCAACGAAAATGCCAGCGCGATTTTCAAAATACTGGCCCACAGCCCATGTTCTGAAGCTCGCTTCAAGAAGGCAGAAAGCGAAGCCCACAATGGCCAACAATATTACTGCTGCTCTCGCGCCAAGAATACCGGCCTTTGCGCGTAAATCACTCTCTGTCATGCCGGCCACTCCGTCAGCGCAGTTTGAGGGTGGTGAGGGCGAAGAGGGCGAAGACGAGGGCGAGGATCCAGAAGCGGGCGATGACTTTGGACTCGGACCAGCCGACCTGTTCGAAGTGGTGATGGAGGGGCGCCATTTTGAAGATGCGTTTTTTGTTGCGCAGCTTGTAGCTGCCGACCTGGAGGACGACGGAGACGGCCTCGAGGATGAAGACGCCGCCGATGAAGGGCAGCAGCAGTTCCTGGCGGATGATGACGGCGACGGTGCCGATGGCGCCGCCGAGGGCGAGGGAGCCGACGTCGCCCATGAAGATTTCAGCGGGGTGGGCGTTGTACCAGAGGAAACCGATGGAGGCGCCGACCATGGCTCCGCAGAAGACGGTGAGCTCGGCGACGAGGGGCATGCGCTCGAGTTCAAGATAGTCGGCGAAGACGACGTGGCCGCTGACGTAGGTGAGGACGGTGAGGGCTCCAGCGGCGATGATGGTGCAGCCGATGGCGAGGCCGTCGAGGCCGTCGGTGAGGTTGACGGCGTTGGTGGAACCGATGAGGACGAAGATGACGAAGGCGACGAAGGGGAGAAAGGCGAGGAAGCCGAGGTGGGGGATGGAGCCGATCCAGTGCCAGTAAAGATCGGGACGCCAGGACTTGATGAAGGGGACGGAGAGGTGGGTTGAGAAGAGCCGGAATTGGGTGAGGACAGAGAGTGAGGCGGCGACGGCGGCGGCGGCGAGGCCCTGCCAGAGAAGCTTGGCGCGGGCGGTGAGTCCGAGGGAGCGGCGCTGCACGACTTTGATGTAGTCGTCGGCGAAACCGATGGCGCCGAAGGCGAGGGTGGAGAAGACGGTGATCCAAACGAGCGGGTTGGAGGGATCGGACCAGAGGACGGTGGGAAGGATGATGGCGATGACGATGAGGACTCCGCCCATGGTGGGGGTGCCGGATTTTTTGAGATGGGACTGGGGGCCGTCTTCGCGAATGTATTGGCCGATTTGGAACTCGCGGAGTTTTTGGATGACGTAGGGGCCGATGAAGAAGGCGATCAAAAGCGCCGTGGCCGAGGCGAAGGCAGTGCGGAACGTGAGGTAGCGGAAGATGCGGAAGGGATGGAAGAACGGATAAAGCTTTTGGTAGAGCAGCCAGTAAAGCAAGAGAACTCCGATGCGGGACGGATGGATTCAGGTTGATTTTACAGGGGCGGGAGGGTGGCGGGTGCGTAGGAGGTGGATGCTGAATCAGGGAAGTGAATGGGTGGGCGGAGATGGTGGAGCAACGCGCGTTGAGGGGGCGAATTGGGTTATTGATCGGAATGCGATTTCTGGTTTGCCTGCTAACCACTCGTGACCGTGCCCGGGGAGGCTGCATCTCCGGCGAAGGTCTTAAGCACCCCTTTGCGCGAGAAGAGGAGCGAGAGGGTTGCCACAAGTCCAAGAATGGAGTAGCCGGAAAACACCTCAACATCAATGGGGGACAGGGCAATCCACCAAAGGCCAAATATAACCTTATTCATTGACGCGGGGTGCATACCCCACCAGGCCCAAACGCTTAACACAGCACCAAGTGTTTCAGTTGCAAATAGCAAGGTGCAAAGCAGGAGAGCGGATTCGTGTTTCTCGATCAACCTGACGCCGAGGTATGCCAGGTGGACAACAAGATAGACAGAAATTGTGAGGAGAAATGCGAAGACTACCCAATCACGAGTTGTCGCTGAACTTGGCCATTTGTTCCAGTGCATGCGAAGCATTTCTTCAAGGTACGAAAGGGCAAGAGCCGCAAACAATACATTCAAAGCCCCGACGATCCGCATGACCCAATTTCTCATAGCACCCGCCCTCGTTGAGCCTCCCGATCGGAATGATCGTACGCTTTCTACGGCCCAAAATCGAGGCTCTGATCGGAGGGTGGCGCGGCAAAAGGTCAATCTCGGATGACCTCTGATGGGTGATTTGCGCCGAGGGTGGAGCGCACAGCTTTAGCGCTGCGCTGTTGACTGCTTCTTCAGTTCATCCTCGAAGGCTTGCTGGCGGTCGGCGATGTAGGCGCGGTAGCCGGAGGGATCGATGAAGGCGTTGCAGTCGCCGGCTTTGAAGCGCTGATATTTTTCGGCGAGATTGAAGTAGCCGCCGTGCGCTCCTAGAAAGATGTCGCAGGGAAGACTCTTGAGTACGGCGAATTGATGCTTGTAGTCGGCAGCGATCTGCGGATAGGTGCGATTGTTGACGAGTTTGTATCCGGGATTGACGTTGGGGCTGCCGATGATGACGACGTGGAGAGTGCGGCCGGAGTCGGGGACGTCGAGGGTCCACGTAGGGGTGCCGCGGGTGTGGCCTGGCTGTGACTGTAATTTGTAAGCATTCTTGAAGCGGACACGAATGAGCCAACAGATCCTCAGCGGAAATGGCAGCACGGCGAGGACCGTGGTGAAGACGGAGCCGCGCAGGAAAGCGGGAAAGACCCGTTGCTGGCCAAGGAAAAAGGATCCTGATGCGAGAGAGGTGATTTAAATCACATTACTGGCAATCGACTCGGCCTAGCATTACGGATGAACATCATGGGCCAAGCATATAAATTCGACCCAGGGGACCTTCGCCGTGCTTTGGATTACGGGGAGTTCTTCCCCTATTTCCAACCACTTGTGGTTCTCGCCACGGGTAAGCTTCACGGTTTTGAAGTGCTTGCGCGTTGGAAGCACCCCAATCTTGGCATGGTCCCTCCAGATGTTTTCATCCCCCTGGCAGAGAGCGACGGCTTGATCGGTGAGGTCAGCAGCCGAATCCTGCAAAAGGCATTCGAAGCGATCGCGCTCCATGGGAAGGGTCTCCGGCTGGCGTTCAATATCTCGCCGCTGCAACTGAAAGACCTAACCTTGCCGAAGCATATCCGGCGGATCGCGGAGGACGCGGGGTTTTCCCTCGAATGCGCTACGGTTGAAATCACCGAGAGCGCAATGGCAGACGACATGACCGCAGCCCGCAGCATATCCGCGGATTTCAAGGCGATGGGCTGCCGCATCGCGCTGGACGACTTCGGAACGGGATACTCCAGTCTCTATCATTTGAAGTCTCTGCCTTTCGACGAATTGAAAGTGGACCGGACGTTCGTCGGCTCAATGACGACAGAACGCGAGAGCCGAAAGATCGTAGCTGCTGTGGTGGGACTGGGGCAAAGTCTCGGACTGAAGACGATAGCCGAGGGCATCGAAACCCAGGAACAGGCAGATCTGCTCCTACGCCTTGGTTGCGGCCTAGGCCAGGGTTGGCACTACGGACGGCCAGCGCCGGCTGAGCAGCTTTCGTCGATGATTGAGTTGCGACGGCCGCGCGCGGTTTCGCGCAGCAGTCATGAAGACAAGGTGTACTCAGTCAATTGCAGGGAGGGGCTTCCGTCACAGCGTCTTGCTCAACTCCAGGCTGTTTATGAAGGCGCGCCCGTAGGATTGGGTTTTATTGATCGAGATCTGAAATACATCAACATCAATCGCAGGCTCGCAGATCTACATGGCCTCTCGATTGAGGACCACTACGGGAAGACATTGCCCGAGGTCATCCCGGGGATCTATCCGCTTATCGAGGCCCACGTTATTGAGGCCTTGAATGGAAAGGGGATCTGCGACCTGGAGATTCGTGAGCCCGCTTCTCACGGGCATCGCGGGAGAACCTTCCTTGTGTCGTACCAGCCCGCATTCGATGAGATTGGAGAAGTCGAAGGCGTATCTTGCGCGGTGACGGATTTCACGACTCGAAAAGCCGCCGAGGATAGGCTTCGGCAATACGAGCGGCTGGTCGAAGGTCTTGATGAAATGGTGGCCGTTGTGGACCGGAATTACCGGTATGCGCTTACCAACCACTCTTTCCTTGAAGTGTTCGGCGGGGCCAACGCGAGGCTCGAAGGACGGCAGATCCGGCATTCCATGGAGAAGGATGTATTTGACAGGATTGTAAAGCCGAATCTCGACCGGTGCTTCCAGGGGAACCCTGTGCTTTTCAGCATGGAATATGATCTGCCGCGGATTGGAGTGCGGGACTTAAGCGTCTCCTACTCGGCTATAGAGGTCTCCGGCGAGGTGGAAGCGGTTGCCTGTGTGCTTCGCGATATCACAGACATGAAGCGAATCGAATTGGTCGAATTCGGTTGGCAGAAGCGGATCGAATTAGCTGAGAGTGCAGGTTTGCGTATCGGGCTGTGGGATTGGGACATTGCCGCGAATACCGTTGTTTGGTCCGATGAATCCTACCGCCAATGGGGATTCAGACGCGACACGTTTTCCAGCAACGTCGCGGATGCCGTCCCCAGGATCCACGCCGCGGACCGCGCGTTTGTAGAATCGGCAATTCGAAAAGTCATTGCTCGCGAAACGGACGCATACGCTGCTCAATATCGCGTTCTGAGACCGGATGGTTCAATCTGCTGGATTGATGCGCGTGGCGTGATGCTGGGCGATGCTTCCCAGCGCATGATTGGCATCGGCATCGATATCACAAACCACATGAATGCTCAGGATCCGACGAGCCATTCTGCGTCAGACCCTTGCTGCTAACCAGCCATCTGCAACCTCGATTGATGCGAACAGGCCAATGCGCTCATTGAGCCGCTGGTAATGAGTTTTTCGAGTTCCCCGCAGTTGATGGCCCCACCGGAAAATACTCTCTGAGAACCGCTGACGAATGAGGCGCGCCAAACAGGCGACCCAAGGCTAGTGTTTCGCGGCGGACTGCTTCTTCAGTTCATCCTCGAAGGCTTGCTGGCGGTCGGCGATGTAGGCCTTATAGCCGGCGGGATCGATGAAGGCGTTGCGGTCGCCGGCTTTGAAGCGCTGATATTTTTCGGCGAGATCGAAGTAGCCGCCGTGGGCTCCGAGAAAGATGTCGCAGGGAAGGCTCTTGAGGACGGCGAATTGATGCTTGTAGTCGGCAGCGATCTGCGGATAGGTGGGATTGTGGACGAGCTTGTATCCGGGATTGACGTTGGGGCTGCCGACGATGACGACGTGAAGAGTGCGGCCGGAGTCGGGGACGTCGAGAGTCCAAGTAGTCGTGCCGCGAGTATGGCCGGCGGTGAGGTGCGCGGTGAGAGTCACTCCGCCGAGCGAGACGTGGTCGCCATCGTGAAGGATGCGGTCGACATGCGCGGGCGGAAAGCGCATGGACATGTCGTTGGAGTAGTTGAAGTCGGTGCGGCCGCCGGACTGGACGACGGAGACGTCGGGCGCCATGACCTCGTAACGGGCGTGGGTTTGGCGGAGAATCTCGGCGCTGCCGGCGCAGTGATCGTAGTGGGCGTGAGAGATGAGGAGGATCCTGGTGTCAGCGAATTTGAAGCCGAGGGACTCGATGGAGTTTTTGATCTGCGGCGGCGATGAGACGAGATTGGCGTTGATGAGGATGTTGCCCTGGGGCGTGACGATGAGGTAGGCGGCGAGGTCCTGGGAGCCGACGTAAAAAATCGCACCGGTGTTGTCGTTGCCGGCGATGCGGAACGGCGGGAAGGGCGTGGTCCACGCGGGATTGGGTTGCGCGAAAAGGAGCGCGGCGCAGGGGAGCGCGAGGAGAAGCGCGAGAACGATTGACGCGATGCGGAGAAATTTTTGCGAAGTCACTGGCTCTCCGGTGAGGCGGATTGGGCGGAGAGGATGGAGATGGCGCGCTCGAGGTGAACTCCGCGGGAGCCTTTGACGAGGACGACGTCGCCGGGCAGCAAATTTTTGGCGAGCCAGTCGCCGGCGGTCTCTGCATCGGGCAGAAAGATGGATGCAACGCCGCCCCAGCAGGCTGCGGCTGCGAGGTGCTGTGCGTTGCCGCTCACTCCAACGACAAGGTCGAGGCCCGCATCGGCAGCGGCTTTTCCGCAGGCGGCGTGAAGGGCGGGGGCGTGATCGCCGAGCTCAAGCATTTCTCCGGCGACGAGAATGCGGCGGGCGGCGGGGCGCGCGGCGAGGGTATGAATCATGGACTGCAGCGCCTCGGGGTTGGAGTTGTAGCTGTCGTTGAGGATGGTGACGCCGTTTAGCTCGATGACCTGGCCGCGCTTGTCGCCGGGAGCGAGGGATTCAAGAGCGCGGGCGGCGGCATCGATGTCGACGCCGGCCTCGAGCGCGACGGCGAGAGCGGCCATGGCGTTGGAGGCATTGTGGGCGCCGAGAAGCTGCAAGGTGAACTGACCATCGTGCTGATGAGCGCGGAAGTGGACGTGGAGGCCGGTCGCGTCTTCGCGCTGCGAGAGGATCTGGGGATCGGCGCAAGGGCCGGCGCCGAAGTAGACGACGCGGCCGTGGAAGTCGCGGCCGAATTGCGAGACGAAGGGATCGCTGCAGTTGAGAAAAGCTGTGCCGGTGGAGGGGAGAGCGGTGATGAGTTCAAGCTTGGCGCGGGCGATGCCGGCCTGGCCTTCGGCGAAATTTTGAATGTGGGCGGTGCCGACGTTGGTGACGACGCCCCAATCGGGCGCAGCGATGCGGGAGAGGGCGGCGATTTCGCCGAGGTGATTCATGCCGAGCTCGACGACGGCGTATTCATGTTGAGGCTCGATGCGGAGCAACTGGAGCGGCAGGCCAAAGGCGTTGTTGAGATTGCCGTGGGATTTGAGGACATTGAATTTTGCGGAGAGCGCAGCGGCGATGGCTTCTTTTGTGGTGGTTTTGCCGGCAGAGCCGGTGACTCCGATGACGTGCTTGCCCCATTGACGGCGGACATGCGTGGCGAGGGCCTGGAGGGCGAGCAGCGGATCTTCAGCGATGAGCAGCGGCGCGGCGAGAGCGGCGTCGGGAAGCGTGGCGACGCGGGCGCGGGAGACGACGGCGGCGACAGCTCCGCGAGCGATGGCGGCGGCGACAAAGTCGTGACCATCGAAACGATCACCGCGAACGGCGAAGAAAAGTTCGCCGGGCAGGACGGTGCGGGAGTCGATGGAATAACCGGCGGCGACGAGCGCGCCTGCATGGACGATGCTGGCGGGCGCCTCGAGAACAGCGCCAGCGCCGACGGCCGCCTCTGCGAGGGTGAGCTTCATTGCTTTTCACCGTAACCCAGATCGGCGAGCGTGGAAAGAGCAACCTGCGCGTCGTCGAAGGGGATGGCGCCGGTGGAGAGGATCTGTTCTTTCTCGTGACCTTTGCCGGCGATGAGGACAACGTCGTTGGGTTTGGCTTTGCGCAGCACGAGCGCGATGGCGGCGGCGCGATCGGGTTCGACGATGTATTGCGTTTTGGTGGAGTCGAGGCCGACGCGGATTTCTTCAAGGATGGCGATGGGGTCTTCGGAACGCGGGTTATCGCTGGTGGCGACAACGATGTCGCTTCCCTCCCCCGCGGCGATGCCCATCTTGGGGCGCTTGGTGCGATCGCGATCGCCACCGCAGCCGAAGATGGTGAGGACGCGGCCGTGGGACTGCGCGGTCATCTGGCGGGCGAGCGCGGTGAGATTGCGCAGAGCATCGTCGGTGTGGGCATAGTCGACGATGACGGTGAAGGGCTGGCCGGCATCGACGGATTGAAAGCGGCCGGGGACGGGCTGCAGCAGAGGAGCGAAAGCGCAGAGGTCGTCGAAGGGAATTCCGCGCGCGTGGGCAGCGGTGAAGGCGGCGAGGAGGTTGTAGACGTTGACTGCGCCGGCGAGACGCGAAGAAAACTGGGCGGAGCCGGAGGGAGTTTCTAGATTGATGACGGCGCCGGAGGGGGTGAGCGAATAACTGGCGGCGCGCCAGTCACCGGCGTTGATGCCGTAGGTGCGAACCTCGGCGCCGGCGCGACGGGCAGCAGCGGCGAGCTGTTTGCAGTGCGGATCGTCGGCGTTGAGAACGGCGACGCGCGGGGCCGGATACTTTGAGCCGTCGAAGAGAAGACGCTTGGCGGCAAAGTAGGCGTCCATGGTGAGGTGGTAGTCGAGGTGATCGCGGGTGAGGTTGGTGAAGACGGCGACGTCGAAGGGGATGCCGAAGGCGCGGCCCTGATCGAGAGCGTGCGAAGAGACTTCAGTGACGAGCTCGGTGGCTCCGCGGGCGACGGCTTCGGCCATGAGCTCGAAGAGATCGCGGGACTCGGGCGTGGTGTGGAGCGAGGGACGGGTTTCGCCGGCGATGTGGTACTCGATGGTGCCGATGAGGATCGTGCGGCGGGCGGCGCAGTTGAGGAATTGTTCAGTGAGAAAGGCAGTGGTGGTTTTGCCGTTGGTGCCGGTGATGGCGGTGGCGGCGAGATTTTTTTCAGGGTGATTGAAGAAGGCGGCGGAGGCTTCGGCGAGCGCGCGGCGGCCGTGTTCGACCTCGAGGGCGGGCGTGCCGGCGTTGTAGACGAGGAGATGATCGAAGGTGGGCGCGGAGTCAGTGAGGATGCCAAGAGCTCCGGCGGCGAGGGCCTTGTCGATGTAGCGATTGCCGTCGGTGGTGCCGCCCCGCATGGCGACGAAGACGGAGCCGGGACGGACGCGGCGCGAGTCGTATTCGATGCCGGTGACGGGTTCGGCGGAGTCGCCGGTTGAACCGACGGCGGTGATTTCGGCGATGAGGTCGCGCCAGAGCATGTCAGAGGTGATTGTAGTTGGTGCGGCGGGTCGGGCCGAGGCGCGCGACACTTCGCGAACAGCAGGTCCTTCGCCCCGCTTACCCCACGAACGATTCTCGTTCGCAGGGCCCAAATCGCGCGGGTTCTCAGGATGACAATTCATAGAGTTGTGGGTGATATGTGGGCCTGAAGGCCCACGCTCCCTCCGACGTTGAGGTTTGTGCTTTCCCAGGTCTTCCGCCGCGGCGGACCAGACCTGGGGCACCCATTTTCGTGCTGATGTTGGTTCCCGAAATGCGGGTCCTTCGCCTCAGCGGCCGCAGTGGACGACGATTTTGGTTCCGGTGGGAACGAGGGTGCCGGGGGCGGGCGCCTGTTCTCGAACTGAGCCGTTGCCGATGATCTGCACGTCGAGGCCGGCAGTTGATGCCGCTTCAATCACTTTGCGAATGGGCAATCCGATGAGCGAGGGGACAGTCAGCTTTTTGCCGTCGCTGATCGTCAGCACCTGCGGTGCGGCAGACTTCTGGACGAGGGTTGCGGGCGATTGCGTCCCATGCGGTGGGGCAGACTTTTGGAGCAGTGTAGTGGGAACTTGTGATGCGGCGGATTTTTGTTCGGGCGATGGAGGCGGCGTGCGCAGCGGGTCGTCGGCGGGGAGATCGTTGACGGCGGCGAAGAGCGCGTTGACGTGCTGCTGATCGGCATCGGAGTCGTCCTCAGCAAGATCGGCGGGTTTGGATTTTGTTGGCGGCGTTTTGACGGGCTGGATGTCGATGTCGTGAGAGACGCCGAGATATTCAAGCACCTGCTGCGCGACCTCGGCAAAGACAGGCGCGGAGACGGCGGTGCCATAGTAAGAGCCGCCCTTGGGGTTGTCGATGACGACGGCGACGGCGATGACGGGATTGTTGACGGGCGCGAATCCTGCGAAGGACGCGATGTGCATCGTTTTCGAATAGAGATGGGTGACGGGGTCGACTTTTTGCGCGGTGCCGGTCTTGCCTCCCGATGAGTAGCCGACGAGCTGGGCGGGGCGGCCGGTGCCATAGAGGACGACACCCTCCATCATCTTGCGCATTTCGGCGGAGGACATTTCAGAGATCACGCGATGCGCGCCGGGGGGCAGCGGGCTGGGCACTTCTTCGCCAGGCTTGATCCCCTGCGGCACCTGCGCCACTTGCAGTGGGGCAGAATTTTGGTTTGGTGCTGTGGCGGCTGCGGACATCAGGACGTGGGGCGGAAGGTAGGTGCCGCCGTTGGCTATGGCTGAGACCATCGAGACGAGTTGCACGGGGGTGACGCCGACTTCCTGGCCGATGGCGATGGAGCCGATGGAGGAACCGTTCCAGCGAGCGGTGGGGCGCAGGAGGCCGCGGGTTTCGCCGGGGAGCTCGACGCCGGAGCGCGCGCCGAAGCCGAAGTTGCGAATGTATTGATAGAAGCGATCGGGGCCAACTTTGAGAGCGAGCTTGACGGCGGCGACGTCGCTGGATTTCTCGAGCGCAGTGGTAACGGAAACGACGCCCATGCCGCGGTCGGATTTGTCGTCGTGAATGACGCGGCCGGCGAGGGTGATCTGACCTCCCTGGCAATCGATCATGTCGTCGGGCTTGGCGACGTTGGAGTCGATGGCCGAGGAGTAGGTGACGAGCTTGAAGACGGAGCCGGGCTCGTAGACATCGGAGACGGCGTGATCTTTTAAGAGCGCGGGCGTGGTGTGGCGAAAGTCGTTGGGATCGAAGGTGGGACGAATGGCGAGAGCGAGGATCTGGCCGGTGTGCACGTCCTGGACGACGACGGTGCCGTTGTCGGCGTGTTCCTTTTCCATGATGTGATCGAGGGCGGTCTCGGCCATGTATTGAATGTTGGAGTCGATGGTGAGCTGAAGATTCTGACCGGGGTCGGGCTCGTGTTCAATGGAGCCGAGGACGTGGCGGCGGGCATCGACGGCGGTGAGGACGCGGCCTGGCGAGCCGTGCAGGCGGGAATCGAATTTCTGCTCGAGTCCGCCGAGGCCGTTGTCGTCGAGGCCGACGTAGCCGAGGACCTGGGCGGCGATCTGGGAGTTGGGATAGAAGCGCTGAAATTCTTTTTGGAAGTAGATGCCTTTCATGTTCAAGGAGCGAACGCGCGAGGCGCTGTCGGGCTTGACGCGGCGGGCGATCCAGGCGAAGCCGCGGCCTTCATCGATGCGGTGCGCGATTTCAGATTCGGTGGTCTGGGTGTCGGCGGGATCGGAGTGGACGATGGCGGCGAGAGTGCGCGCGTAGGCGGCCTTGTCTTTGTCGTCGATTTCATTGGGCACGGCGTAGATGGAATCGACCTGCACGGTCATGGCAAGTTCGCGCATGTTGCGGTCGTAGAGGATGCCGCGGCGGGGAGCGACCTCGAAGGTGCGCTGCTGCTGGCGCTGGGCGCGTTCGACGTAATCAGAGTGGCGCACGATCTGGAGCCAGAAGAGGCGGCCGCCGATGGCGACGGCCCAGAGAACGAAGAAGAGAGCGATGAGAAAGAAGCGCGCACGCTTCATGGGAAGAGAGCGCGCGGTGCTGCGGGTGCGAGGGGCGCGAGGAACAGCAGACGACATGGCGGGGAGGGTGCTCGCCATCTATTTACCTGCTCGGCGTTGGCGGTGGAGGAGGCGCGACCTGGGCGAGGATCGGGGCGCTGGAGTCAATGTGAGTGGTTGCATGAACCACCTGACCCGGAGCGGGCGCGGCCAATCCCATCTGATGAGCGAGCGAATCGATGCGGCCGGGCTGCGAGAGCTGGGCCTCGGAGAGACGAAGCTGGCGGTTCTCTTCGCGAAGCTGATCGAGCTGCTGCTTTTCCGATTCGACGCGGTAAGAGCCCTCGATGGCGCTGAAGTGCTGGAGGCCATAAAACATGACCAGCAGGAAGAGCGCGGTGACGGTGGCCGAGAAGATGCGCATCTGGTGGACGCGGACCGGATCGGGCGCTTTGACGAGGCGCGAGTTATCAAAGTGGCGGGCGAACATGACCTCGGGTGTGCGGACGCCGCGACGGCGCAGAGGCTGTTCGGCGAGAATCTGCGCGTTGCGCTCGGCTACGCGTGCGGGCCATTGGAGGCCAGGTTCGAGATAGGTTGTGCATGCCGCCATTTGATTGCTCCTTGCGTCGCAGGGACCAGGGACTCGTTTTTGCCGTGCCAGGGCTGCTATTTCAACTGCGGCTGCTGTTCCCTACTCCCTGTTCCCTTACTGTTTGCTTCTTCTTCGTTCTCTCTGCTGCTCGCAACTTGGCGCTGCGAGAGCGCGGGTTGCGTTCGATTTCGTCTTCGCCCGCCACGGCGGGCTTTTTGGTTAACACTTCCCAGATTCCCGAGTGAGCACCGTCGCGCAAATGATCTTTTACGATGCGATCTTCTAAAGAGTGAAAGCTGATGACGACCAACCGGCCGGAGGGCTTAAGCAATTGAGGAGCGGCCTCCATGAGGGACTTGATTTCGTCCAGCTCGTGATTGACGTGAATGCGAAGCGCCTGGAAGGTGCGAGTGGCAGGATGAATTCGATCCTGTTTCATTGCCGGGGCGGCTGAGGCCACAATCCGTGCAAGTTGCCCTGTGGTTGTGACCGGCCGCCCGCGAACAATGGCTCTGGCGATTCTCCGCGACCTCCTTTCCTCTCCGTATTCGTAAATAAGGTCGGCGAGCTCGCGCTCGTTCGCCTCATTCACCACTTGTGCGGCGGTGGGACCTTGGCGCGTATCCATACGCATGTCGAGGTCGCCGTCCGCCATAAAACTGAATCCTCTGCGCGCGTCGTCGAGTTGCAGGCTGCTCATGCCGAAGTCGGCTAATATGCCATCGAGCGAGCCGGCGGCGACGTGCTGGGCAATGGAGCTGAAAGCCTCATTGATCAGCGTGAGTTGCGGCGCCTGCTGGCCAAGCTCGTTGATGACGCGGGCCAGGCGGGCCTTGGCAAGCTCGAGGGCCTCGGAGTCCCGATCGAAAGCGATCAAGCGGCCGGAAGGGCCGAGGCGGCGGACAATTTCACTGGCGTGACCAGCGAAGCCCAGCGTGCAATCGGCTACGGTTGAGCCTGCGCGCAGATTCAAAAACTGAATCGCATCTTGTAAAAGAACTGGCACATGGCGTTCAGTGTTGGTCGACATGTGCTCCCCCTGGGGGGTTATTTGCTGCAGCGGCGAAGAACTTGCCGCTCAAAAACTTCATTCCGGATCGTTCAGATAGCCGGAGATCTTGGTTTGGCGCTCAGCGGACAAGCCGTCGATGGGCGCTTCCTTCTCGAAAACTTCGCGATTGTGGACGGCGAGGAACCTGACCTGTCCCATGACGGTGACTTCAGCGTTGAGTTTGGCCTTGTTGCGCAGGATCTGGGGGAGGAGGACGCGACCCTGGTTGTCCATCTCCACCTGCTGGCCGTAATAGTTGACGACGTTCATAAAATCCTTGACAGCGGGGTCGAAGGAGCTGAATTTTGCCAGCCGGGTCTCCACTTTCTCCCACTCGGGCAGCGGCCAGATCTCGGCCGACCTGCCATCGACGCTGGTCACGAAAAACTGGGTAACGCTGGCGGCATCCACGAGGGCCTTGAAGGCGGAGGGGAGCTTGAGGCGCCCTTTTTCGTCGATCTTGGCCGGATGATTGCCGCGAAACATGGTTTTAGCTCGCCTTGGCCCGCCGCCTAAGGTGCTGCGGGCGAATAAATTGCCGTTGCGCAGGCTGGTTCCCAGGAGGCCTGCGGGGGCAGATCGGGTGTAAATTGGGAGAAGTTGGGCAGGGACCGGCTAAGTTTCGGGGGCTCTTGACCACTTCACTCCAGTTTGGACCACTTGAGGGATCATAGCCCACATCTTGTGTGTCTCCAAGGCGAAAATGCAGCTAATTGAGGAAATCTCCTGTTTTGGGAGCAGGGGCGGTGTGTTCCAAAACGGAATTTCCGCCTAATAGAGGGCGGGGTCGCAAAAAATACTAGATATGGTGTTTACGGATTTGAGTCAGGGGCGTGCGGGGGACCTTTTCAGGAGGGGCGGGGAGGTATATAGGGGAATAAAAAGCGAAGATCGGGCAGAGTGATTGGTGGCCGGTGTTAAACCTACCCTGCCGAGTGGTCTAATGTCGTCCGCGATGCGAAAACCGACAGATAATTCGCTCTGGAAGCGGAACTACGATTCAGGGCTGATCGGGAGCGGGTGGGGGCGGTTCTTGCTGGGAGCGCATGCGGCGTGCGGCGACGGTCTTGAAGAGATAGAAGAAGACCAGCAGGTTGATGATGAGCAGGGCGACCCGCACCCAGGTGACGTGGCGGACGATCTCGAAGATTTCCCAGGGCAGGAAAGAAACGGTGATGGCGAGGGTGAGCACTTCGCCCCAGGCTTTCTCAAGATAGAGGCCGATGCCTTCGGCGAGGCTGAGGGCGGCGTAGCTGAAGGCCACGGCGCCAATGCGGCGGAGCATTTTGTCGTCGACCAGGGAAACTTTTTCAAGGATGAGGTTGATGAGGCGCGACTCGGGGTTGAAGTGGAGCGCGTCGCGGATCTGTTCAAAGACGTCGCCGACATCTTTGTGGAGGAGGCGAAGTGCTCCGACGCCGAGGGCGATAAAGAGCAGCGCCTGAAGAGATTTGTAGGCCGCAATGAGAACCAGGAACTTGTTGTGCTGCTGCCACCTGGTTGCGACGGGCGTTGAAGGGTCGGTCATGATCTCCGGCGACATGAAACTTGAACGAACGGTGCATCTATCTTACGTGAGATAGCGAGAACGGGAAGGATTGGAGGGCGCTGGAGGTAATGGGTGGGCGGGCTGCCGTTATCGGCCGCGCTGCAGGAGGGCGTCGCGGTCGACGAGGTTGCCGTCGAGGATGAGGGTGGAGATGCGGCGGGCGTTCCAGATGTTCATGACGGGATTGGAATCGAGCACGAGGATGTCGGCGCGGCGGCCGGGAGCGATGAGGCCGAGTTCGTTCCATCCAAACTGAAGGGCGTAGTTGTTGGTAGCGGCGGCGAGGGCTTCGCGGGGGGAGAGGCCGATGCGGACGAGCATTTCGAGCTCGGTGTGCTCTGAGATGCCGGGCATGGAGCCGGAGACGGGCGCGCCAGAGGCGGCGAGGTAGTGAGGGCTGGCGGCGAAGAGGGTCTGGTTGATCTCCCATAGGCGGGTGGCGGCGAGACCGGCTTTTTTGCGCTGGTTATCTTCCATCCAGCGCTGGGCGGCGGCGGGAAGATGGCGGGCCCAGGAAGCGAGGGGGTAGACGAGCTCCCCGGTGGCGCGGTCGGAGGGGTTATACATATTGGCTGGATCGAGGATGGCGGCGGCGGGTTCGAGCCAGAGATTGCGATGCCCGGGCAGCTCAACGAAGTAAATGCTGAAGGTGGGCATGAGCGCGGCATGATGGGAGGCGATGAAGCGGGCGTAGGTGCGCAGATGGAGGTCGTTGGGCGGCAGGTGTTGCGCGTAGTCGTAGGCGGTGGTTGCGGCGGGACCGAATGGATCGTCGACGAGGGGACGCTGCACTTCGTCGGGGATGGCGCCGAGCTCATAGCGGCCCATGTGGAGCAGCACGTCGACGCCGGCATCGATGCCGACAGTGTAAGGGGTCGCGGCGAACTCCCCGTAGGTGACGAGGCCGGCCTGATGGGCGTGGGCCACGATCCACTGGGTGTTGGCGGCGGTGAGGGCGGGGCCGAGCCAGAGAACGCGAGTGCCGAGGCGGGCGGTGTCGGCGAGCTGGCGGGCAGTGTCCTCTGGAGCGAGCTCGACGGGATGCGCGGATTGGCGAAGCTTGGCGGTCCATCCTTTCTGGCCGATGAGGAGGCTCCAGTCGTCGGTGGTGCCGATGGAGTCGAGGAGATAGAGGTGGGGGCGGGGATTGGCGGCGAAGTCGATGTGTCCGCGGCGATTGTCGGCGCTGGCGACGATGGTGGTGACGCCCATATAGAGGTAGGCGCTGGCCTGGCCCTGGGAGTTGATGCCGGCGAAACCGTCGATGAGGCCGGGGATAAGGTATTTGCCGGTGCAGTCGATGACGCGGGCGCCTTTGGGGATGGGAACGTCTTCGCGAGAACCGACGGCAAGGATTTTGGATTCGCTGAGGATGACGACGGCGTCGGGAAGATCGCGGGCGGAACGCCCCCAGTCAGAAACATCGAGGACGGTGCCGCCGGCGAGAACGAGGGCGTTGGAAGGTTGGGTCGGCGCCTGCGGCCATGCGAAAACACCGGCGGCGATCAGTGCAGCGATCCACACCGGGAAGGAACGAAGGATTCGCATAAGAGAACGGTCTGATGTGGATTGTCGCACACGGGGTTGGTTGGGAAGATGAATTGGACTGGCCGTGGGGTCGAGCGCGGGACTTGGGTGCTTAACGATCATGCGAGATTTCAGGTTGCGGCGGGAGGAATCGGAATGCCGGGTTTGGATCATTGACTGTTTGTTTTTTCACGAGCCGTTAAAGAGGGATGAAGCGACTCACTTTATGATTCGGCGTTGTTCCCCGCATGACTCAGGAGGTCATGAAGAGATGAGAAAACGCGATTCGAAGGTGTTTGCCGCGGCCCTAGCGGCAATGTTCGTAGTGGGTTCATATGCCCTCGAAGTAAAAGCGCAAGAGCCCGATCCCAACCATGATTTCGATCACGATCGCGATCATTTTCACGGATTTGTGCCGGGCAGTATTGTCTTGAGCGGCACAGTGTACGTCGGGAACGCCGAGACCGTTATACCCGGCGAAGCATTGCCTTTCGGGTGTCAGAACAGCGGCCCGGTGACGACCCCTAACGCCGCCACAGTCAATGTGCCGCTGCTGCCGCCGTCGACCGCGACGACGGCCGTGACGGTGACCTGCGGCTACGCCAGCGATAACGGCGAGGCGCCTAACTTACGCGACACTCACAACGTTTGGAACAACGCCAACACTGATCCGAACTTTGGCGTCTCCTCGCCCATTGTTCTATGGGATCTCAGCCCCAACGGGTTGCTGCTGGGAGAGTTGCCAATTCCCAGCGACCAGATTGTGACCAGCTTCAGCTCTAAATCTGAACTCGCCTTGAATCGCTCGACAGACGGCAGGAGCCTTACTTTCATGGGCTACCGGGGCGGTCCAGGCTGCCCGACTCTCACTCTTGACCCGACAACCAACATCCTCACGCAAGGCACGAACGTGGGCCCCTGGTCGCCGACTGCGCCCAACCTGCTTGACGTATCGGCCTCGAGCACGCCAGGGCTTTGCGATCCGACCAATCCAGCGGTTGCGAGCTATGCGGGCGCAACAAATCCCACCGCGTATTACCGCTCAATCGCGGAGGTCGACGCCTGGGGCAACATCTCCTACACGGATGGCGACGCCTACAGCGGCGACAACTCCCGCGCTGTAATGAAGGCAGGCAACGACCTGTATTACTCGGTTGGAAACGACAATAACGGTGGGCTCTCGAAGAAGCAGATGGGAGACACGACGCTGGGCTTCAATCTCTCTCACTCGACGGGCGCCGAACTGTTCACTCCTGGCGCGTCGCCACTCGTTCCGCCGGGCAACAACATGGTCTCCTATTTCGTATTTTCGGGAGACAAGCCGGGCAAGGATACCAACTTCCGCGGCATGACGATCTTTGACGACACTCTGTATGTTGCCAAGGGCAGCGGCGGCAATGGCATCAATACCGTCTACCAGCTCGGAACTCCGGGTGTACTGCCCACCACGGCCAATGCCCCCTCCGGCGGCCTTGTGAACGAACCTGAAACCATCCTTCCCGGATTCCCCGACACCAGCGCCAGCACCGCCAGTCCCGGCGGCGCCTATCCTTTTGGGATTTGGTTCGCGAATCCCACCACTCTTTACGTTTGCGACGAAGGCGACCTGGTTTACACGGCGAATCAGACGATCAACGGGCAGGTCAACGTTGCCGACGCCGGCACTCTAGCCACGGCCGGTCTGCAGAAGTGGGTGCTCACGACGCCGGAGGGCGGCAGCCCAACCTGGGTGCGCGAATATGTGATCCAGAATGGACTTGACCTGGGCGTGCCCTACAGCGTTCGTGATTATCCGGCTTCGATTGAGCCGGCGACCGGCGGCTGCCGCAACATTACCGGTGTGGACAATCGGGATGGGACCGCGACAATCTACGCGATCACGTCGACCATCAGCCAAAACGGCGACAACGGCGCCGATCCTAACAAGCTGGTGGTGGTCACCGATCGCATCAGCGACACTCAACCGGCAACCAACAAGTATCTGGACTGGTTTATTACGGTTCGTTCAGCGCGTGCAGGCGAGGCATTCCGTGGTGTGGCCCAGGCCCCGGAAGAATTCAGATAGAAACCGGCACTGAGCAAGTCAAGGCTTCCCGCGCGAAATGGCTCGGGGAGCCTTTATTTTTCGCGGAGCTCTCTCTCAGGAGGCGATGAGGGTGGGGCGTTTGCGGCGGGCGAGCAGAGGGAGGACTTCGGCGAGGGCGGCGTCGATGGTTAGGCCGTATTTGGCGCGGAGCGCGTCCACTTTGCCGTGCTCGATGAACTGATCGGGCCAGCCGATGCGGACGACCGGGATGGGCATGTTCAATTCGTCGAGAACCTCGACGATGGAGGAGCCGAAGCCGCCCATCTTGACGTGATCCTCGAAGGTAACGAAGCAGGCGACGCGGCGGGCGTAGAGCTCGATCATCTCGCGGTCGAGAGGCTTGATGAAGCGCGGATTGATGACGGCGGCGGAGAAGCCTTCGCGCTCAAGGCGGGCGCCGAGCTCTTGCGCGAGCGTGATCATGGGTCCGAGGCCGAGGATGGCAACCTCGGAGCCGTCGGATAGGATCTCAGCCTTGCCGATGGGCAGGGCCTGGGGCGCGGGCTTGCGCTGGACGCCGGCAACTGCTCCGCGGGGATAGCGAATGGCGGCGGGACCGGGGAGGCCGATAGCGGTCTTCATCATGTCGGCAAGCTCGTCTTCATCTTTGGGCGCCATGAGGGTCATCCCGGGAATGCCGCGGAGATAGGCGATGTCGAAGAGGCCGTGATGCGTGGGGCCGTCGTCGCCGGAGAGGCCGGCGCGATCCATGCAGAAAAGGACGGGGAGCTTTTGCAGGGCGACGTCGTGAACGATGGGATCGAAGGCGCGCTGGAGGAATGTGGAGTAGATGGCGCAGACGGGACGATAGCCGCGGGTAGCCATGCCGGCGGCGAAGATGACGGCGTGCTCCTCTGCGATGCCGACGTCGAAGTAGCGGCGCGGATGATGAGGGCGGAAGAGATCGAGGCCGGTTCCGTTGGGCATGGCGGCGGTGATGGCGACGATGCGCGGATCTTCATTGGCGAGCTGGACGAGGGTGTTGGCGAAGACTTCGGAGTAGGTGGTCTCGCCGGCCTTGGTCTTGCCGGTTTCTGGATCGTAGGGACCGAGGCCGTGAAATTTCTTTTGTCCGTCGAGGGCGGGCTGAAAGCCGCGGCCTTTTTCAGTGAGGATGTGGAGCAGGACGGGGCGATCTTCGCGCTTGAGGAAGTTGAAGGTCTCGATGAGCAGGGGAAGATTGTGGCCGTCGATGGGACCAAAGTATTGCAGGCCGAACTCCTCGAAAAGGATGGAAGGCCAGAGGATGCTTTTGGCGGCTTCTTCGGCGCGGCGCACGACGGTGACGGCGGTTTTGCCGCCGAAGCGCTCGACGAGGCGGGAGGCGGACTCGTGGAAGCTGCGGTAGTGCTCGTTGGTCACGATGCGATGGAAGTAACGGGCGATGGCGCCGACGTTGCGGTCGATGGACCACTCGTTGTCGTTGAGCACGACGATGAGGCGCTTGGTTTGTTCAGCGATGTTGTTGAGAGCTTCAAAGGAGATGCCGTTGGTGAAGGCAGCGTCTCCCGCGACGGCGATGACGTGCTCTTTGCCGCCGGCGAGGTCGCGGGCAACGGCCATGCCGAGAGCGGCGGAGAGCGCGGTGCCGGCGTGACCCGCGCCGTAGCAGTCGTGTTCAGACTCGGTGCGGAGCATGAAGCCGTTGAGGCCGCCGGGCTGGCGGATGGTGTCGAAGCGTTCGCGGCGGCCGGTGAGGATTTTATGGACGTAGGCCTGATGGCTCACGTCGAAAACAAATTTGTCGGTGGGCGTGTCGAAGACGGTGTGGAGGGCGAGGGTGAGTTCGACGACGCCAAGATTGGGTCCCAGGTGACCGCCGGTTTTAGAGAGGGTCTGGATGAGGCAGGCGCGGATCTCCTCGGCCAGTTCTGTCAATTGCGCGGGGTTGAGCCGTTTGACGTCAGCGGGCGACTGAATGGTCTCCAGCAAAGTTCCCATGTACTTCCTTCTCCCAGGGAAATGCGGGAACACTCAGGGAAGCAGCCCGCAGTAGAGCGGAGCGCTAACCTGGTGGCCCAGCAAAAGGGGCCGATCCCAGCCCGCGTGCGGGATCGATCAGCTCGCCACGGACCGCGCAATCGTAATCCTTCAAGTATACCAACAGGCGGGACGGCGACAGATTACGAGTCAACCGTAAGGTAACCCCCTCTCCGAGGGCTTGGCGAAGTGCTCCGAGGGCTTAGCGACGCAATAAATCGGGGTGAAACCAAAGAGTTATAGGATGGGTTTGGTTTGAGATGGGCAGAAGATGCAGGAGGAACGTGCTGTGGGGAAAGCAAAGACAGGCCTTTTATTGGGAATTTTAATGCTGGGATGGGCGTGGGGCGGCGTTTCGAAGGCGCAGGTGCCGGAGCCGGGGACACAGACGGCGATTCCGAATCCGCTGGTGGATACGACGGTGAAGCCGGAGAAGATGCTGCTATTCGATCTGGACGCCCGGTTTGCGAAGGACGTGCTGGCGCGCGGGGGCGCGGCGTTTGCGGACTGGTTTGCCGAGGATGGGGTGGAGTTGGGCAACGGGGAGCAACCGGCGATTGGGCGGGTGGCGATCATAAAGTCAGCCAACTGGTCGCCCAAGGATTATCAACTGACGTGGACGACGACCGATGCGGCGATGGGGCCATCGGGCGATATGGGCTATACGTGGGGTCACTTTGAGGGGCACAGCAAGGACGCGAATGGAAATCCGGTGACCACGACGGGGCGGTACATCACGGTGTGGCGCAGGCAGGCGGATGGGAAGTGGAAAGTGGCGCTGGATGCGGGGGCGAACGAACCGGCAGGCGCGGGCGACTGCTGCAAATTGCCGGGGCCGGGGAACTGAGGCAACGACGAGTTGCTCTGGTTCATCGTGGTGTAAAGAACTCTCAGCGCAGCATGAGAGAATGCGCAGAGCGGCCTTCCCTGCCCTTCCCGGCCGTCGCACTGAAGGCTCATGAACCTTTCGAAAAGTAGTTTGAATCTGCTTTTTGGCAGACCTCTCGCGACCAGCGAGGAGCGGGCCGAGCACATCGGTCCCATCGGCGGCATTCCCGTGTTTGGGCTGGATGCGTTGAGCTCGGCGGCGTATGGGCCGGAGGCTGCGCTGACGCTTCTGATCCCGCTGGGCCTGCTGGGCGTGCACTACATTGTGCCGATCAGCGCGGCGATTGTGTGCCTGCTCGCGATCGTCTATTTCAGCTACAGGCAGACGATCGAGGCGTATCCCAAGGGCGGCGGGTCTTATACAGTCGCGAGCCAGAATCTGGGCGAGGGAGCGGGGCTGCTGGCAGCGGCGGCGCTGATGATCGACTACATTTTGACCGCGGCGGTGGGCATCTCGGCGGGGGTGGGCGCGCTGATTTCCGCGGTGCCGAGCCTGCAGCCGCACACACTGGGCTTGTGCCTGCTGACGCTGCTGATTCTGACCATCGTGAATATGCGCGGGGTGCATGACACGGGCGTGGTGTTCATGATCCCGACGTATCTTTTCACGGCGACGCTGCTGATCGTGATCGCGGTGGGAGGCTGGCAGATCGTGCACACGGCGGGGCATCCGCATCCGGTGACGGCGCTGCCGGCGATTCCGACGGCGACGATGGCGGCCGCGAGCTGGTGGATGCTGCTGAAGGTGTTCTCGTCAGGGTGCACGGCGATGACGGGCGTGGAGGCGGTGAGCAACGGAGTGATGGCCTTCCGCGACGACACGCGCAAGAACGCGAAGATCACGCTGACGATCATCATCGTGCTGCTGGGCATTTTGCTGGCGGGCATTGCCCTGCTCTGCCGTGGATATGGCATTGCGGCGACGGACCCCGGCGGCAAGGGATATGAGAGCGTGCTGTCGATGCTGACGCGCGCGGTGATGGGACACGGTTGGTTCTATTACGTCACGATCGGGTCGGTGCTGCTGGTGCTGGCGCTGTCGGCGAATACGGCGTTTGCGGATTTTCCGCGACTGACGCGGGCCATCGCGCTGGACGACTACATGCCGCATGTCTTTATGCTGCGCGGGCGGCGGCTTTTGTATTCGTGGGGCATTTATGTGCTGGTGGTGCTGACGGCAGTGCTGCTGATTTTGTTTGGCGGGGTGACGGACCGGCTGATTCCGCTGTATGCGATCGGGGCGTTCATGGCGTTCACGCTGTCGCAGGCGGGCATGGTGATGCACTGGAAGCGCCAACTGCCCCACGGACGTGGACCTGTCCGTGGGGACCCCAACTCCCGATTAATTTTGGGGCGGATGACGGTGAACGCTCTGGGCGCGGTGGCGACGGGCATCACGACGCTGGTGGTGCTGGTGGCCAAGTTTGTGGATGGCGCGTGGATCACAGTGCTGCTGGTTGCGGCGATGATCCTGATGATGCGCGCGGTCAAGACGCATTATCGGCGGGTAGACAAGGAGACGGCGTGCGACCGGCCGATTGAGCCTGCGTCGGTGACGGAGCCGATCGTGGTGGTGCCGGTGGATCGCTGGAGCCGCATCACGGAGAAGGCGATCTCGTTTGCGCTGGGCATGTCGAACGATATTCGCTGCCTGCACGTGCAGGTTGGCGACGAAGAGGACCAGCTCGAGAAGGACTGGGAGAAAGACGTTGCGGGTCCTCTGCGGGCCGCGGGCAAGTGCGTGCCGAAGCTGGAGATTCTGAGGTCGCCGTATCGTTATGTGCTGGCGCCGGTGGTGGAGTATGTGTTGAAAGCGGAGCGGGAGTCGGAGTTTCACAAGATCTGCGTGCTGGTGCCGGAGCTGGTGGTGCGGCATTGGTGGGAGAACCTGCTGCACAATCGCAGGGCCGATCTGCTGAAGGTGATTCTGCTGCTGCGCGGCAACCGGCGAATTATTGTGATCAATATTCCCTGGTATCTGGAGTAGGGCGGACGCCGGGGATGAGCGCGGATCTGAGGGCCGCCGCGAAATTAATGGAAGATTTTCCACCGCAATGGATTTCCTTCGGCGTTCTGATCCATCAAAATAGTAAGTGCACCCTTTCACAATCCAAATGGTGGTGAGCGAGACGCGAGCTCGGCAGAGGAGTTTTCTCAAGCGGGCGGCGCAGAGCTGCGCGATGGTGTGTCTGCTCGCGCCGGTAATGGCGGCAGCGCAGTTCAGCGCCAGCAGCACGCGGATCGTGGATGACGAAGAAGCGTCGCTGACGGCGGCGAATGGAATTGCAGGCGAAGAGTTTATGCAGGAACCGCCGATGCCGGTGGACCAGACGCCCCCGACGACGCCAGTGGCGCTGGTGACGGTGCATGGAGTGGTGCTGAATGGCGCGAGCGGAGAACCGCTGCCGAGGGCGCTGGTGAAGGTGGACAGCGGCGATGCCATCGGGGCGCTGACGGATGGCGAGGGAAGGTTTGAGATCGCGGGCGTGCCGGCAGGGATCGAGACGTTTGAGGTGGTGAAGCCGGGATTCGGCGGCAAGGTGGCAGTGGGTGACTACGTGGTGCCCGACACGCACACGGTGGAGGTGGCGGCGGAGATGCCGGAGCTGAAGTTTTCGCTGCATCCGGAGAACGCGCTGTATGGGCAGGTGACGCTGTCGACGGGCGATGCGGGCGTGGGCATTGGATTGACGCTGCTGCGGCAGACGATTGAGGCGGGGCACGCGAGCTGGACAGAGGTGGAGCGGCATCAGACTACGCCGGAGGGCGACTTCAGATTTGCGGGGCTGCAGGATGGCACGTATCTGCTGATGACGGAGCCGGCGTTTGACAATGAGCGCGCGACTCCGCCGGCCTGCGACGGGCCGGTGCCAGTGGAGATGCAGGGGTTTCCGGTGATGTTTTATGGCGGATCGGCGGATGCGGCGGGAGCGGCGAGGATTGTGCTGGCGGGCGGGCAGACGAGCCAGGCCAACCTGACGCTGAGTTCGGCGCTGTTTCACGAGGTAAGGGCGACGCCGCTGCATGTGCCCGAGGGAGAACAGTGGCAGTTCACCCCGGCGCTGCTGAACCAGGGTGGCGTGGTGCTGGAGTATCCGCTGCGGCAGGATGAGAAGACGCACGTGGTGTGCGGGTATCTGCCGGATGGGTCGTACACGCTGATGATGGAGGGAACAACCAGAGAACCGTTGCAGATGGGCATGCCGGTGTCGCGTCAGCCGCACAGGCCGAAGACGGTGGCGGGGATGATCGAGTTCAGCATGGAGAATCGCGCGGAGACGCGGCTGCGGTTGCCGCTAGCGAGCGGGACGGCGACGCCGATTCGGATTCGCTATGAGCCGGGACCGCCGAAGCCGGTGCAGGCGACGCAGGGCGATGGGAACGAGGGCGACGAGCCGGCAGGTGCGATAGAAGCGAATCCTCAGCCAGTGCAACTGATGGCGGTGCCGGCCGATGGCATGACGCCGCGTGGGGTAGGCCCGGTGAGTGCGGATTGGGTGGACGAGGAACTGTATGAGCTGGGGATGACGGCGCCGGGATCGTATTGGATTCAAGGAGGGGAGAGCAGGCCGGGGGTTTGCATGGGCGCGGTGACCGCGGCGGGGCAAAGCCTGGCGCACACGCCGTGGACGGCGGGCGCGGGAGGCACGGGCTCGAGCATCGACGTGGTGGTGCGGACCGACTGCGCGAAGCTGACGGTGAAGCTGCCGGCCAGCGGGCAAGTGGATGCGCCGGGCGAGGACCAGTCCTACTACTTTTATGCGGTGCCAGAGTTTGACTCGATTGCCGAAGTGCATGAGGGGATCGTGCAGCGGTCCGGGGAAACAAGCAGCGAGTTGGGGGACCTGACGCCGGGGACGTATCGCGTTTTTGTTTTCGACGAGCCGCATTCGCTGGAATATCGGGCAGCGGGCGCCCTCGAGAAGCTGGCGGGACAGGGGCAGGAAGTGACGCTGGAGCCGGGCGGCAACGCGACGCTGGTGCTGGAGGCGCCGCGGCCATGAAGCGCTTGTTCAAAAGAATGGTGACGGGCGCGGTGCTGGCCGGCGGAGTGGCAATGTGCCTGGCCGCGATGGCGCAAAACCATGCGAGTGCGACGGCGAAGTTGTACCAGATCGCCGGAACGGTAACGAATGCGGTGACAGAGGAACCGGTCGACAGGGCAACGGTTTCTCTGGTGGATGAAGAGAACCGCGAGACCCTGCAGACCGTTGAGACCGCGGATGGAGGGCGATTTGCGCTGGCTCCGGTGATCGCGGGGAAATATGGATTGCGCGTATCGCGCCGAAACTATTTGACCCAGTTTTTCAATGAGCACGATGAGTTCAGCTCGGCGATTGTGACCGGCGAGGGCCAGGACACGGAGCATATTCCGTTCAAGCTGAAGCCGGGGGCGACGGTGCGCGGCATTGTGACCGATGATGCGGGGGAGCCGGTGCAACAGGCCGAAGTGATTTTGATGCACAAGACGTATAACAGCGGGCTGGGGGAGCGGCGGACGAAATCGATTTCGGGCGTAACGGACGACACGGGCGGGTTTGAGTTCTGGGATCTGCAGCCGGGGACGTACGAATTGGCGGTGAAGGCGACGCCGTGGTTTGCGCTGCATCCCTCGTTGAATGGGAACGGGGCGAGCGCGGAGGAAACAAGTGCTGCCGCGGCGCTGGATGTGGCTTATCCGGTGACGTTTTATGACAGCACGACGGAAGAGGCGGCGGCGACACCGATCGTGCTGGCGGCGGGCGACAGGCCGGAGATGAATATTGCGCTGCACGCGGTGCCGGCGGTGCACCTGGTGGTGCGGACGGGCGAGCGGGAGGGAGCAGGCGGGGCGCGCTACATGGAGACGCCGATGCTGCGGCAGACGGTGCTGGGTGAGGAGGAATATGTAGCGCCGGGCGCAGTGAAGCCGGGGCCGGCCGGATCGGGATGGGTGGAGTTGGCGGGCGTGGCGCCGGGACACTATTCAGTGATGGAGGGAAATCCGCCGCGCGTGACGGAGATGGATGCGAGAGGGAGCGGAATCCAGGAAGTGGATACCGCGGCGGGCGTGCCGACGGCGAGCATGGATATCGCGCTGCGCATGGCGGACGGCAGCGCGCTGCCACAGCCGATCGAGCTGACGCTTATTTCAGAAACGGAGTGGCAAAGCCGGAACCCTGTGCGTGGAACCAATGAAAGCGAAATGCGGTTTGAGGCCGTGACGCCGGGCACGTGGACGCTGGTGGCGAAGAGCGGCGAGACAGCGCTGGCGGTAGAGGCCATTCAGGATAGTAGAGGACTGCGGGCAGACGACCGGATTGAAGTGAAAAGCCACGCGCTGTCGCTGGTGGCGATGCTGGCGGCGGGGAACACGCGGGTGCAGGGATTTGCGCACAAGGACGGCAAGCCGATGGCGGGGGCGATGATCGTGCTGGTTCCTGAGAATCCGGCGGGACACTGGGCGATGTTCCGGCGCGATCAATCGGACTCGGATGGGAGCTTCAGCCTGCGCGGTGTGGCGCCGGGACGGTACACGGTGGTGGCGATCGAAGACGGGTGGGAGCTGAATTGGGCAACGCCGGAGGTGATTGGCCGCTATCTTAAGGGCGGTGCAGCCGTCACTGTAACTAGCTTGTCGGGAAAAGTCGTTTCCCTGCCGGATGCGGTAGCTGTCCAGAGCCGTTGACGGCGCTTCGTCGAACAGGGGGGTAAACGATAGTCTATGAAGGTATCGCAAACGAGCTACGAGCCCCGTGCCAAGAGGCGGCGACTGAGCGCACTCAGAGAACGCCGGTGCGGAATCGAGGAGAGTTTCCCATTGAAGAGGAAGATGTTGCTTTCGATCCTGACCGTAATTCCGGCCATGCTGATGCCGCTTGCGGCACAGAGCCAGCTGGCCAAGGAAAAGAGACAGGTCGACACGAGCGAACCAAGCTATAAATACATGGCCTCCGCGGGTTGGAGCTACACCAGCTTGAACCAGGTGAATCAGTCGAACAACGGCTTGCAGGGCGTGGATATTTCGTTGATGCGGAACTTTGGCAGGTATTTTGGCGTCGCGGTCGATGGCGGCCATTATCAATGGACAATCACCAGAGCGAATCCTGCGAGTTATTCGGTGAACCTGTTCCTGGCGGGACCGGAGGTGCACGCACCGTTGTACGACCGGGTGAGTATCTTCGGGCGGGCGTTGCTCGGTGCGGCACACACGGGCGGGGCGCCGATCAAGCCGGACGAATCCTTTGCAGGCGGAGCGGGAGTTGGATTGGAGTACAAGCTCAATCAGCGTTTTGGGATTCGCGCGTATGGGGATGACATCGGATCTTCGTTTACGGTGACGCCGTATGAGCCGGGCGACTCGCCACACCGGCGCTGGAATGCGCGGGCCGGGGTCAGCGTGGCCTTCCACTTCTGAAGACATTGCGCGGTGATGTGAAGAGGAAGACTCCGCATCGTCAAGAGCGGCGGCGCGCGGCGAAGGTTTCGGCGGCAGAATCAGGAATCGCGAAAGCTATACTGCACCCATGCAGCCTGTCAGCGTTGTGGCAACGGTGTTGAACGAGGCGCAGGATATTCCGCGGCTCATTGTCAGCCTGTTGCAACAGAGGCCAGCGGCGGCGGAGATTATCGTCGTCGATGGCGGCTCGACCGACGGCACGTGGGAGTGGCTGGAAGAGACGGCACAGAGTCATCCGACGCTGCGCGCGATTCGCGACGAAACCTGCAGCCTGAAGCACACGCCGGGGCCGGTGTCGAAGGGCCGCAACGTGGCGATCACGGCGGCGTCGACGGAGTTGATTGCGTGCGCCGATTGCGGATGCACCTACGCGCCGGACTGGCTCGAGAACCTGACCGCGCCGATGGCCGGCGGCAAAGCACAATACGCACTGGGCGGGTCGTGCCTGGATTTGACGGATGCAACAGTGTGGGACCTGGCGTCGGCGCCATTCTTTGGCGTGAAGCTGGCGATCGATGCGCCCAGCAAGTCGTGCACGGCGCGATCGATGGCGTTCAGCAGGGATTTGTGGCGGCGGATCGGGGGATTTCCTGAAACGGTGCTGCTGGGCGAAGACACTCTGTTTGACCTGCAGGCGCGGCAGTTGGCGCAGCCGGAATTTGTGCGGGCGCGGGCCATGTACCGGCCGCAGAATTCATTTGTGTCGGCGTGCAAGCAGCTGACCCGCTATGCGATCAGCGATGGGATTCTAGGGGTGCGGGTTTCGCGGCTGTTTCGCAATGCGGCGCGGTGCGTGGCGGAGGTCGTGGCGCTGGCGGTGTTGCCATGGACGTGGATTCCGCTGGCGGCGGTTGGGGCGCTGGAGTTGTATTTTGCGTTTCGGCTGGATTGGCTTTTCCCATGGACATGGAAGCCGCATGTGCTGCTGGCGCGGATTGTGTTCTCGATTGCGGTGCCGTGGATTGTGGCGATCAACCAGATACGCGGAAGCCTGACGAAGAAGAACCCCACGAATGCGCAGAACACGCGAAACTGAGGATTGAGTCTCAATCTCGCTTGCCCCGATGTGCTTCTCGATTCATCGGCCTATCCATTCCTTGACATTGAGTGAGTCGATAGGTATGCATGAGCTGTGTCATTGGTTCATTCGACTACAGAATGAGTGTGTGAAACTCCACAATTTATTGGCGGCCAAGGAGACTTCTCGTGGTAACTGCGACGTCTGCCGACTCAGGGACAGCTAAGTTTCGATCGCTGTCAATGGGTCGATTGTTTTTGATCAGCACAGCGGCACTTTATCTGGAAATCGTTCTCATCCGGTGGCTCGGGACAGAAGTCAAGATATTCGCCTTCTTTCAGAACTTGTCACTGATCGTTTGCTTCCTCGGATTCGGAGTGGGCTGCCTTAGCGCGAAGAAGCAAGGCAGCCTGCTGCCGTCGCTGGCGGCTGTGACCACGCTGGTGGCCATGGTGAGCCTGCCGCTGAAGCCGTGGCACGATTTTTTGAAAGGGATGTCGTCCGTACTCTCTTATTCGCCGGACGCGGCTCTTTGGGGATGGCTTGGAAACAAGCTCAATCTAACCACCTATTACCTGACGTTGGGTTGCTCGCTGCTTGTGGTTGGCGTGTTCCTGTTCCTGCTTTGCTTTGCGATGATTCCGCTGGGACGATGGGTGGGCCGCTGTCTTGAAGAAGCGCCCAACACAGTCGAGGCTTATTCGATCAACTTAGCCGGAAGCTTAGTCGGGATATGGCTGCTGGCGATTCTCGCGATCCTATGGCTTCCTCCGGCTTGCTGGTTCGCGCTGGTTTTCATACTGGCCGTCGTGGCGCAGCCGTTTTCATGGCGCTTCACACTGTATGCAGCGGCGTTGCTGGCGATCGTGCTGGTATCTCTCAGGGCCGAGAACGGCGGGGCGGTGTATTGGTCACCTTATCAAAAATTAGCCGTGACCGACCTGGGGAACCAGCAATACCGCATCGATGTGAACAATGAAGGTTTCATGGGGATGGGCAACGCGAGGCCGGAGTTTCTGGCCAACCATCCGGAACTGGCCATCACTTATCAAGGCAACTACGAAAGCCCATTTCTTTTTGCGCGGAATGTGAATCGCGTTCTTGTGATCGGCTCGGGAGCAGGCGACGATGTTGCCGCAGCACTGCGGGCGGGGGCGGGACAGGTCGATGCAGTGGAGATCGATCCGCTGATCTCTACTATCGGCAAGCGCATGCATCCTGAACAGCCTTATGAGTCGCCGAGGGTTCACCTGATTACCAACGACGCACGGAACTACATGCGCAGATGCGAAGACACTTACGATGTAATCATCTTCGGCGCGCTCGATTCACACACGGAGTTCTCCGGTTACAGCAACATTCGGGTGGATAACTATGTTTACACCGAGGAGTCATTTCGCGAAGCGAGGCGACTGCTGCGACCGGATGGAATTCTGGTTTTGAAATTTGCGGTGCGGCAACCGTGGACCTGGATTCCGCAGCGGTTTTACACGATGCTGAGCGGGATGTTTCCGACTCCGCCCTTAACCTATTACACGCAGCCGATCGGGCCAACGGGCGCCTCGACGGTGGTTTTCATCGGGTCGGACACTGCTTACACCGGGGCATTGAGCGTCAGCCCCAAGGCTGCGGCGTTTCTCAGCACGCACCTACCGGAGTTTCCGCTGACAGCTGAGAACTCGCCGCCGGCAACGACCGATGACTGGCCCTATGTGTATCACTTCGGCCACTCGATCCCTCGCGCCTATTTCACGGTTTCGATCGTGATCCTGATCCTGGCGCTATCGATGGTCGGTCCGTTCTTCAAACCGAAAGAAGTGAGCACCTGGCATTTCTTTCTTCTCGGCGCGGGGTTTCTGTTGATGGAGACTCAATTGGTGAGCCGCCTCGCGTTGTACTTCGGAACGACGTGGCTGGTGAATTGCGTTGCGCTGTCGGGCGTGTTGACGGTGCTGCTGCTGGCGAATGTCTACGTGGACAAGCGAAAGCCTGAGAATCTGACCCCGTATTACTTGATTCTTTGTCTCGCGCTCTTAGCCGATTACGTGATTCCGTGGAACAAGGTGCCGGGGTCGGGAACATTTGTGGGCATCCTGATCTGCTTTGCGTATTGCGTGCCGATCTTTGTGGCGGGAATTATTTTCACGGAAAGTTTTCGCCGTTTTGCGGGCCAGAGCAGCGCTTTTGGCGCGAATATGCTGGGCGCGGTGGCAGGCGGGCTGGCACAGAATCTGTCTTTTATTTTTGGGATGAAGGCCCTGTTGCTGATCGCGGCGGCGGTGTATGGCAGTGCGGCGCTGCTGGGAAGAGTGAAGCCGTTACGAGCGCTCGCAAGCTAAACCGTAACTTACTTCGAGAGCGGACATTCTTTCAGGAATGACTCCTGCACATTTGCGTATTTATACGGAGTAGTAGTCCTCGACGTTGCCGCGATGGCCGCTATAGCTCGCATGGAGCAGGAGACTGACCGGAGTGGCCGTGAGGTCGTTAGAGCCGGTCGTGAGGATGCTTGGTTTGCTCATTTCGAGCAGCGCCAACTCAGACATGAGCCGGATGTCCTGATCGATCTGGGAATCGCGCGCGCCGGTGAGGGTGAGAAACTCGTCGAGTTCGCAGGTGAGGGGCTGCGCGACGATGCCTCCGTCGTCGGAACGAACCTTGATGGATTTTGTGCAGACTGTGTCGAGGATGCGGATCTGGGTGGGGGTGAGGCGGCCGAACATTTCGACGATGGCGGCGTAGGCATCCACTTTGGCTTGAGAGGAACAGGAGACGGCGAGGAGGCCGGCCCAAGGGCCCTGCAACCAATCGTCTTCAGCGCTGGCGCCGTTTTCGAGGATGCGCAGAACCGTGCGGGGGTCGGCGCGGAGCGAGTCAACATCGGGCTCGTAGGACAAAAGGGTCTCAGCCTTGAGGGCGATGTCGAGCGCGCGCTGCATCTTGTAGTTGCTGAGCCGGGTGCGGAAGAGGTGATCGATTTCATCGGAGGCCCTGGGGCAGATGCGCGCGATGAAGTGCACGGCGGCGGCTAGCTGAAGGAAGGGGTACATTTCACGGGGCTTGACTTCGCGGGCGCAGAACTCGACGAGGTCGGCCCAGCGGCGGGAGTGGGCGTCATTGGGCGGTTCAAAGGCGATGCCGACACCATCGCTGCCGACGCGGACGACGCGAGCGAAGGTGGTGATGCGATGGGCCGGGTTGAATTCGAAGGGCCCGTCGTTTTGCATGGTGAAGGACAGGCGGCTGCCGGGGAGGAGCTGCTTGTCGGTGACGAGGTAGGCTCCCGAGGCGCTGATGTTGCGGATCGGCTCCTGGAGCATGATGGAGCCGCTGAGACGGTAAGCGGAGAACTCCCCTGCAGGGCGGCGAGCAGCTCTTTCGGGTTGCAGGAATTTTTCGAGCCAGCCTTTGCGCGCGCTCATCGAGTCTCCGGGTCGTACGAAATTATGAATGTCAAGCTTGGGGACAATTCTACTGTCCGCGCGTGGGATAAAAAAGGCCGGAAAAAGTGGGAATCGAGGGAAAGTAACCTGGGCAAATAGTACGCGCAACCTCTGGAGCAGGTCAGGCAGCGGAGGGATGACAGGAGTCGCTATGGGGCGGGGGTTTTGGCGGTGCGCCAGTTGATGACGTGATACTGGGCGGGCGTGGAGCCGACGTTGCGCAGGCCGTGCAGGACGTTGGACGCGTTGAAGATGACGGAGCCGGGACCGAGGCGCTTCCATTCGCCGTTGACGAGGGCCTCGACGGCGCCTGAGTCGAGGAGCACCAGTTCCTCATTGGGATGCTTGTGGGGCGGGTGAGAGGCCATGCCGGGGTTGAGCGTGGTGACGTGCATCTCGAGATTGTCGAGGGTCGCGGTGGGGCCGTCGACGATGGAGCGCGTCTGGCCTACGGGCGTGGACTTGACGGTGAGGCTGTTCCAGTCCCAGGCCGACTCGCCGATGACGGGTTTGGCGGCGTCGACAGCGGCCACGGCGCATAAGGTGGCGCTTGCGGTGATGAGGCATACGGCTAAATCGCGCTTGGTGAGCATAACTACTCCAATCAGGACCAGGTGCTTTCGGCAAAGGTGTAAGGGGAACGCTGGGGACGGGAGAGCATGGCGTTAGCGCCGTCATCTTTGAGGAAGCGCTCGCGCTCGGGATCCCAGTGCAGGCGGCGTTTGGTCTTCATCGCGATGTGATGAAGCAGGCAGGTGGAGCAGGCGCGGTGGCCGATCTCGACCGGCGCGGTGGGCTGCTGACGAGTGCGGATGCATTCGAGCCAGTTGGCGTGCTGCTCGGCGCTGGTATAGAGATGAATCTCGTCAGGGCCGATGACGGAGTCGAGGATTTTTGGATTGCTGGCGACGAGAGGCTCGACCTTGGCTTTTTCGTTGGGAGCGGCGGTGGGCGAGGCCTGCTCATCGCGACAGACGAAGAGCGAGCCTTCGGAGCCGTACCATTTAATTCCGTTGGGAAAATCGCCGGAGATGTCCATGGTGACGCCGTTGGCGTAGATGGCGTGGGTCAGGAATTTTCCGTGCACGTCCCAGAGGCCGTGGGTGGGAAACTCGGCGTCGCCCCAGATTTCGATGGGGCCGGTGTATTCAGTGTCCATGCCCCAGTGGGCGGTATCGACGTGGTGCGCGCCCCAGCCGGTGATCATGCCGGCGCCGAACTGCTCCATGCGCAACCAGCCGGGGCGATCGAAGCCGTCGAGAGGCATGACGCGATCGAGGGTGTAGGGCACGACGGGCGTGGAGCCGAGCCAGGCATCGTAGTTGAACCCGGCAGGCACGGGCATGGGGGTGGGATCGCCGCCGGCCGGGTCACCGGGAAGGCCGATCTCAACGTGCTGGACATGGCCGATGCGGCCGTTGCGGACGAGTTCGCAGGCGCGATGAAACTGCTTCCACGAGCGCTGTTGGCTGCCGATCTGAAGGATGCGACCGGAGGCCTGCACGGCGTCACTGAGATAGCGGCCCTCGGCGATGGTGAGTGAGGCGGGCTTTTGCAGGTAGACATCTTTGCCGGCGCGGACCGCGGCGGCCGCAACGATGGCGTGCTGATGGTCGGGCGTGGAGATGACAACGGCGTCGATGTCCTTATTCGCAAGCAGATCGTGAAAGCTGGAGTAGGGTGTGACGCCATCGTAGGGGCTGCCGGACTTTTTGGAGTAATAGCCGTTGACGAATTGTTTGCCCACTTCTACGCGATGCGCATAGAGATCGCAGACGGCGATGACGCGAGCGCCGTCGACCTTGAGGATCGCGGGCAGGTCGTGAACGCGCGAGATGCGGCCCATGCCGATGGCCCCAACGTTGATCTGCTTGCTGGGAGCGAACTGGCCGAAGACGGATGCGTGCACGATGGTGGGAACGCCGAGGGCGGCAGCGCCCTGCAACGAACGCTTGACGAATTGACGGCGCGAAACCTTTTTTCCGGGTTCTTTGTTCATGCGTGAACCTCGCATTTGTTATGCAGGCAGGAGGTGGACGACCTGGGCTTTTAACTGCGCCGTGATCACCAGTTCGGCAGCGAGCAGGCATTGCGCCTGATCTTGCGCGGTGTGCGTGCGGTTGACGATGTCGGCGACGAATTGCCGGCCGAAAGGGAGACTGAGGTTATTGCAGTCGATGAAGCGCGCTTCCTTTTGATCAACGATGTAAAGGTTGTTACCGGATTTGCTGACGGCGACGTTGGTGTATTTACGCACCTCGATGTAGCCTTCGGTGCCGAGGATGAAGAGGCGTCCGTCGCCCCAGGTGCCGAGGCCAAAGGGGGTGAACCAGTCGAGGCGCACGTAGCCGAGGCCGCGATTGCCGCGCAGAACCATGTCGCCGAAGTCCTGGAAGCGGGGATGCTGGGGATGATTGACATTGGCGATCTGGGACGCAACGATCTCGGCCTCGGTGGAGCCGGTGTAGTAGAGAAACTGATCGACCTGGTGGGAGCCGATGTCGCAGAGGATGCCGCCGTAGAGGTCGGGATCCCAGAACCAGTCGGGACGACCCGAGCCGCCGCCGGCATCGCCCTGCCGCTGGGTGATCTGATGGGGCGCGATGTTGATGGTCTGAATGACGCGGCCGATGGCGCCGGCCTGGACGAGTTCGCCGGCCTTGACGGCAGCTTTGACCTCAAGGCGTTCGCTATACATGATGGCGTAGATGCGCTGAGTTTCGGCGATGGTCTTGCGGATCTGAGCGAGTTGCTCGAGAGTGGTGGCGCCGGGCTTGTCGCTGAGAAAGTCTTTGCCGCGGCGCATTGCGCGCACGCCGAGCGCGGCGCGATGGCTGGCGATGGTGGAGCTGAGAACGAGCTGAATGGATTTGTCGTCGAGAATTTCGTCTTCGGATTTGACGATGGGGACAGTGGGATAACGCTTGGCGAAGGCGGCGAGCTTATCGGGCTCCTGGCCATAGGCGGCGACGAGAATGCCGCCGCCGCGCTGCACGGCTTCAACCATGCCGTAGATGTGGTCGTGACTCATGCCGCAGACGGCGAAGCGGATGGAGTATTGCGGTTTGGATTCGGGCTCGGACTGGACGGCGTCTTGAACGATGGGGCCAGAAGCGGAGCGAAGAGCAAACGCGCTTTCGGGTAATGCGGAAAGGACACCGGCGGAGCCTAACGATTGAAGGAAGGAGCGGCGGTTCAGGGATTCAGTTGTCATGAGCGATGATCCTCGGGCACGAGACATTTTAATCGTCGTGCGGGGGTGAGAGCTTGCAGGGCAACGTCGGACACGCCCTGAATCGTCTTCCCAAGAGATAGACGCTTGGCTCGATCCCCTAAGTTGCGCGATTGTGCACTGTCAGGCTGCGGGCGGCGGGGCGGGGATGACGCCGAGCTGCTGCATGAGGGACAAAGTGTCCATCAGGATTCGGCTCTCGGCCAATTTGCCGGCTTCGAGATGATCGATTACGACGCCGTGGACGGTAACGTTTTTGGAAGTAGCGGGGATTCCGAGGAAGGGACCACGGTGGGTGCCGGTCCATTGAAAGCGCGTCACGACTGTTTCGCCCTCCGAGACCATTTCAAGGATGGTCCAGTGTAT
>Ga0181516_10000456_pt1 | contig 37779 bp, 39 predicted proteins | sample PEATcosm2014_Bin_25_FD_121104 | JGI IMG/M metagenome (GOLD analysis project Ga0181516, IMG submission 121104) | Peatland microbial communities from MTU Mesocosm Facility, Houghton, MI, USA - PEATcosm2014_Bin01_10_metaG | ecosystem: Environmental > Terrestrial > Soil > Wetlands > Peat | place... | reverse complement strand
ACGGCTTTAGCCGTGCCGCAAAGCTCCAATGAAATCAATGGGCTTTAGCCCCTGAGGGAAAGCCCTACGGTCTACACCATTTCTGAATCTGCTCTAGACCAGGCGTCTTCGTAGTCGATTCCAGAAGGACTCTCGCGCGTGCGAAGAGCCACCCGCACACCATCGTTATCTGGGCCTCATGCGCCACCTCCGATACCCTGGTCACGCACAAAACGCTGAGCCTGGCTCAAGAAGTCCAGCATTGGAAGTAGTTCGTTTGAACCAGCTCCATCAGCCATCAACTTACGAACCGCCGGCCGGTTCGTCTTCTCGATTGTCTGCCTGGACGCTGGCATTCTGCATTTTTTTGGTGCTGCTGACTGCATACAGAACCAGCTCAACACGCGACGAAACGCCCAGTTTATCGAAGATATGAAACAAGTAGTTCTTGACTGTATGTTCGCTGAGTTTGAGCTCCTTGGCGATCTCTCGATTCTGCAAACCCTCTGCAAGGAGACGGACAACATCTTCTTCCCTTTTCGTCAGCAATCGCATTCCGTCCGCATTGACAACTCGCATCGGCGCAAGCTCGGCAAATGCTTCCATTACCTCTACAAGTTCGTTGCTGCTTGCCCAAATCTGCCCGGCGTGGACCTGCTCCACGCACCGGCATAGCGACTTAAAGGAAGAGGAGGAGAGGACAAGGACGCCTCTTGCGCCGGCCCGAAATGCGTCGACGACCAAGTTGCGTTCAGGGCCGTTGAGCAAAATGACTGTCTTCACTTCCGGAGAGCAATCACGGATTTGTCGCAACGCCCCAAAGCCGCTCAGTGGACCGTCGGCCAAAGAGGCTGTGATCAGGGCGACGTCCGGGCTTGTCGACTTAACCGCGTCGAGTACTTCCTGTGCTGCAGTGACGCTGTCGACCACGCGAAAGTGTCGATGACGTTTGAGCGCCCCCATCAGCAACTCGAGGGACATTGAGTGCGGGTTAGCAATCAGCACGGAAATCTGACTTCGCTTAGGAGTCACAGTACGCACGCTCCGGGAATTACGCAAAGTGATACAAATCACACAAATGCTGCCGTTGTTACTTTGGTAGTTATCTTTCGACGCTCGCTCCGCATCTCGGCAGCAAGATGGGAGAAGGGCAACCAGGCATTGAGGGTGAGCAACTCTGGACGCAGTCAATGGTTCGTTTTTCGAGGCTTGATGGCGCCGAGCTTAGCGGCCTGGCGATAGATTGGACGCTTTGCCTGAATGCGCCCGGAGGTGAAGGGGGATCGGAGTTTTTCAGCGATTCACGCACGAAATTAAGGGGCAACTCTAAAATAAGCCTCGACTGGATAGCAGGGGCCCATGGAACCTTGAATTCAGTGGAACGCTAGTTACAAGTCGCATTTCTCAAAGCCGGAATGGCCCTGCGGCATTCAAATCGACCGCAATTTCCACATGAAAATTGACTCTATGATAGTCCGAAAAGCGACATTTTCAATATTGTTTCTGATTTCCCAGGCGGCAATCGACTAAGCCGCACTTCGCTTTGAACGCCTTCCTTACGCGGAGACGATTCGTGGGCCATGAACTCGACCGTGTCGCCGATGGCAACTCGCTTTCCGACATGGGAACTACGATCCGAAGTTACACACCAATCGCGCACCGAGATCCCTCTCTCAATGATCTTCCGATGCGGTCCACTGCGAAGTCAGATTTCCGTGGTACTGCGGTCAGGTTGTAGCTGTCCTCTGGAAAATACACGATTCGGCCATGCGGGCTGGAGCCATCAAAAAGGTTCGCCAGTTGGGGGAGAAGGGCGAGTAGCGCGCTTCAAACTCCCGAATTTCCTTCCCGATTGTGAATCAACGATAGGCAAGCCAGAGGCTTGTTCCCAGGATGTTGAGGATGGCGAGCGGCATCAGAACTCGCCACCCGAAGTTCATAAGTTGGTCGTAGCGGAAGCGCGGCAAGGTTCCACGCACCCACACGTAAAGAAACAGGAAACAGAAGACCTTGAAGACAAACCAGAAGATCGGCATCAGGGCGTGAACGAATACGTTTTGCGGCGGTTCGATCAGGTTGCCAAAGGGACTGGTCCAGCCCCCGAAAAACAGCAGCGTCGCCACGCAACCCACGTTGATCATGTTGGCGTACTCCGCCATGAAGAACATGGCGAACTTCATGGAGCTGTACTCGGTGTGATAGCCGCCAGTCAGCTCGCTTTCGGCTTCGGGCAGATCGAAGGGGGAGCGGTTTGTCTCGGCGTAGGCCGCCATCAGATAAATGAAGAAGGCCAGGAACTGGTGGCCCCCGCCGAAGGGGTTAATGTTCCATGTCCAGGCGCCCAGTGTGGCCTGCTGCTCAACAATGGTTCGCAGATTCAGCGACCCAGCGCACAGCACCACGCCCACCAGCGAGAGCCCCAGCGCCAACTCGTAGCTGATCAACTGTGCCGAAGAGCGAAGCGAGCCCAGCAGCGAATACTTGTTATTTGAAGACCATCCCGCCAGCGCGATCCCGTAGACACCAATCGAAGTGATGCCGAGAATGACGAGCAACCCAATATTGACGTTCGCGATCTCAAAGAAGTCGAATCCATGCGGCCCGATCTTCGGCTCGCCGAATGGGATAACGGCGATCGAGATGAGTGCGCAGCCCAGCGCAAGTATGGGAGCGAGCAGGTAAATGGGCTTGTAGACGCCGGTCGGAATCAGGTCTTCTTTGAGGAATGACTTGGCGCCGTCGACTAGCGGCTGCAAGAGGCCGAATGGGCCAACGCGGCTGGGTCCCCAGCGGTTCTGGATGCGGCCCACGAGCTTGCGCTCGAGCAGCACGGTATAGGCGACGCCCAGCAGCATCACCACAGTGATTACGGCCACCTTGAGCAGGCTCCAAAGAAAGAATTCCAGAATCGTCACTTGCCTTCTCCTGAGCGAAGCTCGCCGCGGCAAACGCAGTCCAAGAACCTGCGGTTGTCTTTCACCGAATTCGAACAGCTCCACTTACGACAGCTCAATCCGCCGCAACCCCCGTCACTTCATGCGTCTGGTGCTTTCCAAGTTCTTTGAGCGCTGCGCTGTATCGTCCCAGCGTCCCTGAGGTAAACAATGTGTCGTGCGCGGGCGTAATCGCGACCGCCGAGAGTGGAACAAACCCCGGGCCGGCCCCAGGTTCTGTCGGTACTGCATTTCCGCCAAACAGAGCGATCCGATCCAGAAGATACCCGGGAACAAGCCGCGCAATCTCGTCCAGCACGGCCAGTGGATCGAAGGGGCTGAGCCGGGGCTCAAGATTATTGGCCGCCAGCCAGACCGCATGCTGGTCGGCCTCGCCGGCCTGTGCGCCGCGAGACTGGCCCAGGTCGCCTGTGACGCCGCCTCTGCCAAAGGGCACCAGCGCTTTCACGTTCGCACCCATCGCGTCCGCAAGGCGCACAAGAATCTCGAAATCCGGTTTCACGCCTGCGCGGTCTGCGGCTTTCTTCACCAGTTGCACATCTCCGTAAGTATTGGTCACCGTGCCCGATTTCTCATAAAGGCTGGCGGCAGGCAACACCACGTCGGCGATCGAAGCCGTCTCCGTAAGAAAGAGGTCCTGAACAATCAGGAACGTCTTCTTGAGCGCCCCGGCTTTCGCGGTCAGTCTGGGCAAAGGATTTGCGCCGACGACAAGCAATGCGCCTAATTCGCCGCCCTCACTGGCAGCAACCATTTGTTGCATTGTCTGTCCAGGGGCTTCTGACAATCCGTCGTATTCCGCAAAGGCCGCCGGAGCACTTACAGGCACATAGCCCGGCAGCAGATCAGGCGACAGGCCCATGTCGGCCGCGCCGCGCGAGTTGGAGTGATCTCCCAACAATGCGAAGCGTACATTGGCGCGCTTCAGGCCCCAGGCTATCAGGCTCTTCATGGCCTTGCCGCGGCACTCCTCCCCCATAATGACGACCAGCGACTCCTCGGCCAGAACGGCCTTGCTCAATTCTGCTTTGCCCAGGTTGAGGAGGGCAGGAAGGTCCTTGTAGCCGCCTGGTGGAAGCCCCTGGGTGGCCTTGGCCTGGCGTTCCAGCTTGATCGTCTTGGAATTCGCAATGTAAAGCCGGGCGCGATTCAGGCGCACGTTGGTGCGCAGCGTCCATGCCAGCAGCGGGTGCTCTTCGGTCGGGTTCCCGCCCACCAGCAGGATCGCACAGGCACTTGCAATGTCCTCAAGTCCAGCCGTCTTTCCTGGATGTCCGGCAAGCGCACTGGCAAACTCCGCATAGCCGGTTGTGCGTGGGTGGTCGATGTTGTTGGTCTTCAGAACCGTTCGAGCGAACTTCTGCAGCAGGTAGTTCTCTTCGTTGGTCGTGCGGTTTGAACCGATCACACCGATGGCTGCGCCGCCAAGGGTGTCGCGAATCTCCTTCAGCTTATTCCCTGCGGTGCGCAGCGCGTGTTCCCAGGTAGCTGGCTCAAGCTTGCCCTGGCTATTGCGAACAAGCGGCGTGGTCAGCCGCTCGGAGCTCTCGACAAAATCGAACCCGAACCGGCCCTTCGCGCAAAGGAAGTCGCCGTTCAGGCCGCTCTTGTCGCGATTGTCGGCGCGGACAATCTGGGATCCGTCATTCGATTGCCGGACACCCAAAGTCACCTTGCAGCCGTCCGCGCAATGCGTGCAAACGGTAGAAACATGGTTCATCTCCCAGGGCCGCGTCTTGTAGCGGTAGCTCCCGCTCGTGAGCGCGCCCACCGGGCAGACATCGATGCACATCCCGCATTGCTCGCAATCGAGCTGTCCGCTCTGCCCGTCCGGAGTAAAACTGTTCGGCGCAATCACCGATGTGACGGCGCGATTCTGAATGCCCAGGGCCCACACGTCCATGCCCTCGCCGCACATGCGCACGCAGCGGTAACAGAGAATGCAGCGCGGCCGGTCAAAATAAACCGCCGGCGACCACTGCTGCTCTTCGCGGTGCTGCTTCGCCTCGGCGTAAAGGCTCTCGCCCGCGCCGTACTTGAAGGTCATGTCCTGCAGTTCGCACTCGCCACCGGCATCGCATACCGGGCAATCCAGCGGGTGGTTGCCCAGCAGCAGTTGAATCGTGGCCTTGCGCGCCTGCGCGATTTCAGCCGATTCAGTGATGAACGCCTGTCCCTCGGCGACGGTGGTGGTGCAAGCCGTCTGCAGCTTGCCCACTTTCTCCTGGCGCACCACGCACATGCGGCATGCCGCTTGCAGGCTCAGTCCGGGATAGTAACAGAAAGCCGGAATCTCAATGCCCGCCTTGCGGCAGGCCTCAATCAGCAGCGTCCCGGCGGGGGCCGTCAGCGTCTTTCCGTCGACTGTGAAGGTTACGTCTGCCATTCGTCTCCAGCGCCCCTTAAATCACGGCCATTTCAACATGTTTTGCGAACGGGCAAGGCTTGCCGTTCAAGTGATCCTCAAACTCCTTGCGAAATTTCTTCACAAACGCAATCGTCGGCATGGCCGCCGCATCACCCAGCGGACAAAACGTCCGGCCCAGCATATTCTCGGCCAGGTACTGGATGTTATCGATGTCCTTGGCCTCGCCAAACCCCGCATGGAACCGCGTCAGCGACTTCTTCAGCCAGTCCGTCCCTTCGCGGCAGGGAATGCACCAGCCGCAGCTTTCATGTTGGTAAAAGCTGATTGTCCGCAGCGCAAACTCAACCATGCACGTCTGGTCGTCAATCACCAGAACGCCCGCCGAGCCCAACATGGACCCCGCCTTGCCCACCTGGTCGAAGTCCATGCCCAGGTTCTCAATCTCTTCTGGGAGCAGGACCGGAGTCGAAGAGCCGCCGGGAACAACGGCCTTCAGCTTGCGTCCGCCGCGAACGCCCCCTGCTACGTCGTAGACGATCTTTTTGAGGTTGTAGCCCATCGGGAGTTCGTAAACGCCGGGGCGCTCGACATGGCCGCTGACGCTGAACAGGCGAGTTCCCCCATTGCGCGGCGAACCCACCGCCGCATACGCCGCTCCGCCCATCGCAATCACATGCGGGACCGTCGCGATCGTCTCGGCATTGTTGATGACCGTGGGACCGCCGTAAAGGCCCACAACCGCGGGGAACGGTGGCTTGATGCGCGGCACGCCACGCTTGCCTTCCAGGGACTCCATCAGCGCGGACTCTTCGCCCACTTCGTAGGCGCCCGCGCCGGTCTGTGTAATGATCTGGAATTCCGTGTCTGAACCGAAGATGTTCTTGCCCAGAAACCCCTTTGCGTAGGCGTCTGCAACCGCCTTCTCCGTAATCTTGAGAAGATAGCGGTACTCGCCGCGCAGATAAATGAAACCCATCTTCGCGCCAATGGCCAGCCCGGCGATGATCGTACCCTCAATCACTGCATGAGGATCGTGCAGAAAGATCAAGTGATCCTTGCACGTCCCCGGCTCGCTCTCGTCGCCGTTCACCAGCACATACTTGGGCTTTGCCGACTGCTTCGGCACGAACGACCACTTCATTCCTGCCGGGAAGCCCGCGCCGCCTCGCCCGCGCAGATTCGACGCCTTCATCTCGTCGATGACCCAGTCAGGACCCTTCTCCAGACACTTCTTCGCGGATTCGTACCCGCCAAGTTCGATATAGCGCTCGATGTTCGCCGCACCTTGCCCGAAACGGCGAGAGACGATTTTCACCTCGTCGGGGTGAGAGACGAGCCTAGGCATCGGACTCCTCCTCATCTTCCTGAACCCGATTGCGAAGGCCGTCGATGATGCCGGGAACCAGTTCGGCCTTGATCTCGTCGAGGAATTCGTAGTTCACCTGGATGGCCGGCGCCCAGCAGCAGGCTCCAATGCATTCCACCTCTTCAAGAGAAAAAAGACCGTCCGGGGTTACTCCTTTGTGTCCAATTGCCAACTCTTCTTGAAAACGCTCATAAACGTCGTAGGCGCCGCGCAACATGCAGCTGATATTGGTGCAAACCTGGATGTTGTATTTGCCCGCCGGCTTGAAGCGGAGCATGGAGTAATAAGTGGCCACATTTCGCACGTCAAGCTCGGTGATTCCGATCCGTTCCGCCACTTCCGCAATCACCGAGTCAGAGAGATAGCCGACTTCATCCTGCGCGTAGAGCAGCATGGGAATCAGCGCCGATCGCCGCACTGGATATCTGAGCACCAGAGCGTCAAAGCGCGCCGCCACTTTTGGCGAAAAAATCGTCATGGTCTCCGAACCTGTTTCCCGGGGGCTCATTGCATCAACTCCCGCGCCCAGGCTTCAGCGGCCATGTCCATCTCTTCCTCGCTCGAGTTACTTCGCAATCGTCCGGTCTCCATTATTTCCAGCGTCCCTTGGCTTCCATCGTCACGAGCCCACTTCACGATTGCGCCCTGGCGCCCCAGAGCCAACCACTTGCTCTTGTGGCATATGAGAATTCGTCTGTCGTCGTGCACTATCGAGGCCTGGCGGTTGCCGTTCAACCCATGCACCGCTGTGTAACTGCGAAGCAACGACACAAGTGAGATCCACAATTCAACGTAGACGCGGGCGCCGGATTCATTCAAATCTGACACTGACGATTCCTGCAATGATGTCCTGTGCAATTTCCTTTGGGCTGGCCCCCAGGGTTGGCCATCCCGCTTTCCCCGTATTCGGCATTTCCTTGCCCGATGCATCCATGGCAAGCATGTACATCCTGCGAGCAATCTCGCTTCGTTGAGGAGGTCCGATAATGACTGCCATGATTCGAGGTATTTGTGTCTTAAGGTCAAGTTCCACCCGGCAAAGTCCCTCGGTCCCGATTGCAAGAAAAACAGCATTCTCGAAGTTGGACAGGTGATTTCGAGCAATGGTGCTCACCTTCCGCTTACGAAGCGCAACATTGGCTTCGTCAATCTCCTCGTCGATATGCGCCGCAACTCGCTTGAAAAAAGCCCGCGAGTCCGCTTCCAGTTGACTCCGCCGTTCCTGGGCCAACTTCGCAGCATCCTGACTCATCTTTGCCTTTTCCGCAATCTTCCCGTAATCAACCATGGGGCCCCTATTCACCTGTCGATTTCCCCCAGCACAATATCGATGGACCCGATCACTGCAACCACATCGGCCAGCATGCGCCCCTTGCACATCGTTTCAAGCGCCTGCAATGTGGCGAATGACGGATACCGCATGTGCACCCGGTAGGGTTTCGCAGTGCCATCCGAAACCACATAATAGCCGGTCTGTCCGTGCCCGGCTTCAATGCCCTGGTAGACTTCGCCGGCCGGCACCTCAAAGCCTTCCGTAACGATCTTGAAGTGATGGATCAGGGCTTCCATCTGCGTCTTCATCTTTTCGCGATCGGGCAACACGATCTTGGGAGCGTCCGCCTTCACCGGTCCCTCCGGCATGCCGTCCAGCGCCTGCTGAATAATCTTCACGCTTTCGCGCATCTCGATGAGCCGGACTTCGTACCGCGCCCAGCAATCGCTGCCTGTTGAAACCGGCACATCGAACTTGAACTTCTCATAGCCGCTGTAGGGGATGTCGCGACGGAGATCGAAGTCGACTCCGGAGGCGCGCAATGGCGGCCCGGTCACCCCGAGTGCGATTGCATCCGCCGCAGAGAGATGGCCGACGCCCTTGAGCCGGTTCCTGAAAATCGGATTGCCCGTAAGCAGGTTGGCATACTCGTCGATCTTTTCAGGAAACGTCTGAATGAAAGCTTGCACGCGGTCCAGGAAATCGAGCGGTGGCTCCATCGCCAGGCCGCCGATGCGGATGTAGCTGGTCATCATCCGCTGGCCGGCCACGGCCTCAAACAGGCGAAGCACATCCTCGCGTTCCCTGAACGTGTAAAGAAACACGGTGAGCGCGCCAATGTCCATCGCGTGCGTGCCCAGCCAGATCAGGTGCGAATTCAAGCGGCTCAACTCGGCCAGCAGTACCCTCAGCCATTGCGCTTTCTCGGGAATCTCGAGACCCAGCAGCTTTTCAACGGCCAGGGCGTAACAAAGATTATTTGAGAGCGGATCGAGATAGTTGATGCGGTCCGTCAGCGGCACAACCTGCTGGTAGAATTTGGCCTCGCAGGTCTTCTCGATGCCTGTATGAAGATATCCAATCTCCGGATAGATCCTGACAATGATCTCGCCGTCAATCTCCAGCACCAGCCGCAGAACGCCGTGCGTAGCCGGGTGCTGCGGGCCCATATTGATGACCATGTGCTGGTCGCGGGCGCCTTCGGCCGCTTCAAGAGTGGGCATGCCTGCGGGTTCGGTCATCAACGGTATCCCTCCACTGGATAGTCCTTGCGCAATGGATGCCCTTGCCAATCGTCGGGCAACAGGATGCGGCGGAGGTTCGGATGGCCTTCAAAGCGGATGCCAAAAAGATCGAAGACCTCCCGTTCATAGAAGTTGGCGCCAGGCCAGAGAGAAGTGATTGACTCAACCGAAGGATCGGTTTCATCAAGCATCACGCGCAGGCGGATATATTCCTTGAACGCGTGAGAAAGAATGTGGTAGCTCAACTGGAAGCGAGGTGAGGCCGGAAACCAGTCGACCGCGGTCATGTCCTCAAAGAAGTTGTAACCGGCGGCACGCAAGGTAGCCAAGCCGGAGCGGATGTCCTCTTTTGCAATCGTGAGCGTCAGCTCGTTGAAGTCGAATCGCGCATCGATCAGGGCGTCGGCTCTCCAGGCTAGCACCGCTTTCAGAGCTGGGTGATCGGGAAGTCCCGCAAGAACCGCAGCTTTGTCTGCCATCGTTGGTTTGAGAGCCTCGGCCATATCAGAGGTCCGCCTTGTCCTGGCTCCAGTTCAGGACGCCTTTGCGCACAATATAGTAGAGTCCGACAGCCACAAAGCCCAGGTAAACCAGCATCTCCCAGAAGCCGAACAAGCGGGAACCGGTGATTGCGTAAAGTTTGCGGTAGACAACCGCCCACGGCATCATGAAAACCGCTTCCACGTCGAACAGGATGAAAAGCACGGCGACCAGGTAAAAGCGCACGCTGAAGCGGCCGCGCGCATCTCCGACGGCCACGATCCCGCACTCGTATGCGTCCAGCTTGACTTGGGTGTTGCGATGCCGCCCTACGAACCAGGAGGCTGTGACCATCCCCAGTCCAAGCAAAAATGCGGCAGCGATCTGCATCAACAGCGGGAGGTACTGCCAGTAGTAGGGGATCGGGTTCATTGCCGCCCAGTCCGGAAAAGTCCAGGTAAGATGGCACCCAACCCACAGGACAACGCACATCTCCGATAGAAACGGGTGCTGGTTTGAGCTTAGGTTTTCAGCCTCATCCCGTCAAGGCTTTATGGACGGATAGGCCAGCACTTGCAATTCGGCCACTCAGCAGGGCAGGGAAGCGAAACCCTCGCGCCGGCCAGCTTGCGAGTGGCGGCGCTCGAAGGGCTCCGCAAACCCATGAATGGCCTCCGCTCGACCTTCAACTCCGGGACAAAAGCCGTGAGGACGGTACGGTTTTCGCCCTTGCATGCAGATCAAAAGGGATTCGCTGATTCCATTCCAAGCCCAATGGAGATTCTGATGCTCAGGATCGCGAGCTCCCACCGGATCGAAAGTGACCTTCATCTCAGCGAACATGATGCGAAGCAGGGATCAATCGCAACGGTGAGGATCCAATGTAGATGACTTGACCAGGGTGGAAATTCTTCCTCTCAATCCTTGATTTCCATCGTGATTTCCGCCGTTGAATTCTCGGGAGCCATCGATGCCGGATCGCGCTCCGGGGAGATAATTCCGCGTCCCAGGTAAGCCTTAGGCGACCCTCCTTGCCGCCAAGTTCATGCTAAATAAGGGCTTCTATGAGTCGTTAACAGCACCGGCCGGATTCAGCCATAACGGACACGAGAGTGTTCTGATCGTCTATCGCCTATAGCAATTTGCCGAGGTCTAATTTTTCCTTGAGATTTGCTGTTGGGTCATTTAATGTGTCCTATCTGTGTGATTTAGATCACAGGAATGTTTCATTTTGATTCGCTACGATTCTTTGTGCTACTCCGGGAAACGGTACGTTTGTCATCTGAAAAGAATGCCGAATGGGCCGAAAGAATAGGTGAGGATAGACACCATGGCATCCACCACGACGACCGGTTTCCCTGTGGCAATCTCTGCGCCCGCGGCAGGCACGCTTTGTGGAGGCCTGAAGCGGAGGAGTATCAGCCCGCAGGCAGGTCACGCGCTTGAAATCCTTGGCCATGCGATCGAATACCTTACCGACGAATTCATCCACGAGGGCCGATCCTTCTCCGCTCAAGACGGCCAGTTGCAGGCCGTGCAGTTGCTCATGGCCGTGAATCGGCAAATCTATTTTGAGTGCCCTGAAGTGCCCCCCATCGGCAGGCGCATCCTTTCCCTCCTGCGTCTCCAGGCAAACTAAGCGCGTCCCAGGGGAATTCCGGATCAACAAGCCAGCCCGATGAACTGCGCCGGCTTGGCAGGCCTTTTTTGAAATCGCCATTTGCTTGGATTCGGGTTTTGATTGTCTTGTTGAATCCGCGCCTACTGCCCAAACACAAGCACGGCAAACATCACTACCCAGGCCAGGCCCATTGTGTGCCAGAACCACGCGGTCGCATCCACCGCGATCTGCCGGGACTCGACGCGCCTGAACCAACCCAGAGCGCTGATGCAGAGGAGCAGCGCGATGATACCCAGAGCCAGATGGGCGGCATGGAGGCCAGTGATCAGGTAGAAAAAGTAGCTTGCCGGCGTAGCCCAGTGATCGAAGGCGAAGCCCTGCGCCGTGAGCTGCCTCCATGCAAGTGCCTGGCCCGCGATAAAAAGCAGGCCCAGCACCAGGGTTGCGACAAGCCACGGCCTGGTGCGGCTAAGTGCAGGCTGGCCCAGGCCCAGCCACTCTTCCAGTACGTCGATCTCACGGAAGATATGTTTGCGCGCAAGCTCCATCGTCAAGCTGCTTAGTAAAAGTACGGCTGTATTGAGGAAAAGAATGGGCGGAAGCAGTACGGGGTGCCAGTCCCCGACCTGGCGCAGGGTTTGGGGGTCCATGTGCGTACCCGCCTGGCGTGCATAAAAGAGCGCGACCAGAACGACGAAGAACATCATGTCGCCCGCAAGCGCACAGAACACGAATGCACGAGCCCGATAAAGCCCTTCGCGCGGGCCGCGGCGCTGCGATTTCCAGTCGTCGTCGCCCCCGCCTCCACCGCCGCCGGTCGGACGCCGGTCGACAGGCGGCTTTCCGCCAAATCCGGGGTCTTTCCGCTCGGTCTCCGCTGGGGTGGGCGTAAAGATGGAGGGCATAAACGGCCTCTGTGAGATTGAGGTTACACTCACTTTGGTTTGGACGCATCCAGAATCGGAACAGGGTGCATCAATTGCTGAAGATTCCAAAGATTTCCGAGGCGGCAACTCAAACTTATTTTGCCTGACAACTCATTGAACTTCTTGCCCTATCACAATCTTGACAAATAGTTCGTGGACCCGGCGGTCAGTGGAAAGCTCGGGATGGAAGGTGGCCGCCATCGCGGCTCCCTCCCGGATCAGAGTGGGAGCGCCGTCGCGTCGGGCCAGAATTTGAACCCCGGTCCCCGTGGAAACGATGCGTGGCGCCCGGATGAAGACCATCTCCAGCGGGCCGCCGGGTAACTCCGTCTCTGCATTCAATATTGTCGAGTCAATTTGGCGGCCGTAGGCGTTGCGCTCCACCACTGCATCCAGGATGCCCAGGCTGCGCTGGGCTGGGTTTCGCACCTCGCGCGCCAGCAGAATCGCGCCTGCGCAGGTGCCAAAGATCGGCCTCTCCCTGGCGAACTCTTCCAGGGCTTCAAAAAAGCCGCGCTTCTCAAGGAATTTCAGCATGGTGGTCGATTCGCCACCGGGAAGGATCAGGCCGTCCAACTCCCTGAGCTGGTCCGGTTTGCGAATCTCGCATGGTTCTGCGCCAGTTTCAGACAGAGCGGTTGCGTGGGCGGCGTAATCGCCTTGAATGGCCAGTACGCCGACCCGCGGCAGAGTGCGTGCTGTTGTCAACCCCGGAACTCCTGTGCGCCTGTCGGCTCACCAGCCGCGCGTTTGCAGCAGTTGCGATTCCTCGAGGCCGGCGGCGGCCAGACCCTTCATGGTGCCTGTGACCTGCTCGCTCACTTCAGCCAGGACCTTCGCATCGTTGTAGTGCGTAGTGGCGATCACGATTGCCTTGGCACGGGAAACGGCCTCTTCGCGTTCCTTGGGGTCATTCTCAACATCCAGCGGGGTGGCGCGCTCCTTCATGAAGATGCCGGAGCCGACAAAGATCGCCTCTGCGCCCAGCTGCATCATTAATGCCGCGTCGGCCGGAGTGGCGATGCCTCCCGCAGAAAAATTGGGCACTGGCAGTTTTCCTGCTTGAGCAACCATGCGGATCAGCTCATAGGGAGCCTGGTGTTCCTTGGCAGCGGCATAAAGCTCCTGCTCGCTGAGCACGGTGAGCCCACGCATCTCGCGCGTAATCTGGCGCATGTGCTGCACCGCGTGGACCACGTCGCCCGTGCCGGCCTCGCCCTTGGTGCGAATCATGGCCGCGCCCTCGGCGATTCGCCGAAGAGCCTCGCCCAGGTTACGCGCGCCGCAGACGAACGGTGTGGCAAAGGCATGCTTGTCAATGTGATGCGCTTCGTCGGCGGGGGTAAGGACTTCGCTCTCGTCGATGAAGTCCACGCCCAGCTCCTGCAAAATCTGCGCTTCCGCGAAGTGTCCAATCCGAGCCTTGGCCATCACCGGGATTGAAACCGCCTGAATGATCTGCCGGATTAGGCTGGGCTTGGCCATGCGGGCTACGCCGCCTTCGGCGCGGATCATGGCAGGGACACGCTCCAGGGCCATGACTGAAACGGCCCCGGACTCCTCGGCAATGCGGGCCTGCTCCACGTTCATCACATCCATGATGACGCCGCCCTTGAGCATCTCAGCCAAGCCCACCTTCAGACGCAGGCCTGTTCCGCTAAAACTTTTGTTTTCATTCTTCTCTGGCATTTTCGTCGACCTCGATTCAGGACGCTTCCGGGCGGCTTTGAGCGGCGTAATCCGCACATCGCTCTCAAGTTCAGTGTAGCAGCGATGCGGTTCAAAAGTTTCATGAGGAGAGATCGGCGCAATGCATATTGGAAGCCTTTATTAGCCTCGTCCAAGTTTTCTGCACCGTTTCCGGTCATTTCCCTGCATGGTTCACGATCGTATGGCCACTGCGCATCCAACGCCGGTTCCGGCTGCAATCCAGGCAAATCAGCCGGCGGGGATCGGCGAAAACGAGACGGTCAACAGGCAGGCGCTGGCAGCGTCGCCGCAGCCGTTGGAGCAAGGCGCTCCGGCCTTGTTCGGCACGTCCGTTTCGTTGTTGCCGGTGGAGTTGGACGTCGTCGTTCCCGTGGCTGAGTTCAGGGTCCGCAATTTGCTGGCGTTACAGCCGGGGCAATTGATCGAGTCGCAATGGGCAAACGGAGAGGATGTCCCGCTCGCCTCCGGCGAGGTGCAACTGGCCTGGAGCGAATTTGAAGTCATCGATTCGCAACTGGCGGTGCGGATCACGCGGCTGGCGTGAAGCAGAGGCCTCGAATGGCTGGATTAAGCATGGCTCGACGGGCAAAGTTCAACGGGCAAACAGGCCGTGGCTTCGCCTGTGCGCGGCGACAGGGGACGGACGAGTGACCAAGCATCGGGGAAAAGGGGAGACGGAGCCGGCAGGGCCGCCCTGGAGTGGGCTGGCAGGTTTTCTGCTGAAGCGATTGTCGATGAGACTGCGCGGGGCGCAGCGTACCCAACCGCGCCTTGAGCTTCTGGAGCGCATTGCTTTGGCGCCGCGACAGTCGCTGGCCCTGGTCGAAGCCGAAGGGCGGCGCTTTCTGGTGGCTACTTCGGCGGAAGGCGGACCGGCATTTTATCCGCTCGATGGCGGTCCGCGCCGGGCACTTCGCCGCGCTCCGAGGGTCTCATGGTAGCCGCTTGGGCAATGGCTGGCGCCGCCGCCGCGCCTGTATCCATGCTTCCCGATCTGAATGCGCGCCTGCATCCTTCGGACTCGACGCCCTGGACAATTCTGCTGGTCCTGACGCTGATCACGGTTCTGCCGTCGATTCTGATGTGCATGACGCCGCTGGTGCGGCTGCTGGTGGTCTTTCACTTTCTGCGCCAGGCGCTGGGCACGCAGACCGCGCCCTCCAATCCCACCCTGATGGGCCTGGCCTTGATGATGACCTGGTTCCTCATGACTCCGGTTCTCGCCCAGGTGGATCGGCAGGCGGTAGAACCCTACCGCCAGGGCCAGATCACCGGCATCGACGCGATCGATCGCGGAACCCAGCCTGTGAAACACTTCATGCTCCGCTACGCGCGGGAGAAGGATCTCGCGCTGTTCACCTCTGCCGGACAGATCCCGCGCCCCAACGCCCCGGACGATTTGCCGATGCGGGTTGTCATCCCGGCGTACATCCTCTCGGAACTCAAGGCCGGCTTCGCGATTGGCGCGGTGCTGTTTCTCCCCTTCCTGCTGATCGACATGGTGACCGCCGCCATTACCACGTCAATCGGCATGTTCCAGTTGCCGCCGGTCGTGGTTTCCACGCCGCTGAAAATTCTGCTGTTTGTGATGGTCGACGGATGGAACCTGCTGGCCGGTTCGCTGCTGAAGAGTTTCTGAGGATTGGAAAATGACGCCCGACCTGGTTGCCGAGCTGCTTCGCCAATTGATGAAGGAGGCCATGATCCTCTCTGCCCCTCTGCTGATCGCAGCGGCTCTGCTGAGTTTCGTGCTGAGCCTGGTGCAGACCCTGACCAGCCTCCAGGAGCAATCGTTGACTTCGGTTCCGCGCCTGGCGGCAATCGCCATGATTCTGCTGGTTGGAATGCCCTGGTTCCTCGAAAGGCTGGCGGCCTACACGCGCCTGCTGCTCTCCGATCTGCACCGTTACCTGGGCTAGGACGCTGGAAGGGAAGACGCTGATGGCCGGTTGGACGAGTTTCTTGAGCGCCATGACGCTGGCCCTGGTCCGGGTGAGTGGGATGGTGGCCTTCGCTCCGTTCTTCTCCTCGACCGCGCTTCCCATGCGCGTCAAGGCGATCTTTGTGGGCGCGGCGGCCTTTCTGCTCGCGCCGCTCGTCGCCGCGCTGCCCGGAGCCCAGGCATCGATCGGCTTCCCGGCCCTGCTGGGCGAGCTGGCGGTGGGACTGGTCTATGGCCTCACGCTCGCGCTGCTGAACGAGATGCTGCTGTTTGCCGGACAGATTGCCGGCCTCCAGTTCAGCTTCTCGCTGGTCAACCTCATGGACCCGGCATCGGCCATCCAGACGCCGTTGATGGGCGAGTTGTTTCAACTGATGGGAACGCTGGTGGTGATCGGGGCCGGTCTGGACCGCATCCTGCTCGCCTCCATGGCGCGCAGCTTTCGCGCCGCGCCGCTCGGGGCCTTCGCCGTTGCCCCGTCGAGCGCTCTGGCCATCGTGCGCGCTGCCGGGGGAATCTTCCTGGCCGCGGTCGAATTGGCCGCGCCGGTGCTCGCGGCCACCATGCTGGTGGAAATCGCCGTGTCTCTGCTTGGCAAGCTCAGCCCCCAGTTGCCGGTGATGAATCTGACCGTGCCTTTGAAGACCCTGACCGGCTTTCTGATCCTCGCTGGTTCGCAGGCCCTCTGGCCGCGCTTCATCGAAGCGCGCTTCGCGGGCCTGCTGGACCTGGCCGAACGGCTCATCGCCGCGCCAGGGCAGGCGGCGGGGCTGGGAGGATAGCCGATGCCCGGAGAACGCACTGAGCAGGCTACCCAGCATCGCCGCGACAAGGCTCGCCGCGAAGGCGACATCCTGCACAGCCGCGAGTTGTCGGCGGCGGCGGGCACGCTGGCCGGAGTGATCGCACTCGGAGCCCTGGGCAGCGCGACACTTTCCGCGTGGCGAACCTCCTTCGCCGGCTTTCTCGACCTCGGCGCGGCAGCCTGCTGGGAGCCCTCTCAATTGGAGCCGACTCTGATTGCCGTGCGCCGCTTGGCTCTTGCCGTTCTCATTCCTACCGCGATCCTGATGGCGTCGGTGGCCATGGCGGCACTAGGCATAGGCGTTCTGCAGACCGGCGGCCTCAACTTTCACGTTGAAGCGATCGGCTTCAAATTCGACCGCATCAATCCCGTCTCGAATATCAGCAACCTGTTTTCGCTGCGCTCCGCGGCGCGGCTCGCCAAGTCGCTGTTTCCGGCCGGCCTGCTGGCGGTCTTTGCCGTGCAGCGCATCGCCCGGCAGCTCACGATTCCTCCGTTCTCGACCACGCGCCTGGAGATGCTCGGCTCCGACATCTACGGACTTTTATTGGCGGCTGCGTGGCTGCTTTTCGGCTGGTCGGCGATCGACTACCTTGTCGAATGGCAGAGCCGCGAGTCGCGCCTGAAGATGAGCAAGCAGGATATGCGGGACGAGTTCAAGGAGACAGAGGGCAGCCCGCAAATCCGCAGCCGCATTCGCAACCTGCAGCGCCAGGCGCGCCGCCGCCGCGTAAAGGACGACGTTGCAAAGGCCGCCGTCGTGCTTACCAATCCAACGCACTATGCCGTCGCCCTGAGCTTCGATTTCACCACCATGGAAGCTCCCAAGGTGATGGCCAAGGGACGGAACCTGCTGGCCGAGGAGATCAAGAACGAGGCCCGCTGGGCCGGCGTGCCGATCATCGAAAACCCGCCGCTGGCCCGTTCGCTCTACCGCTCGGTTGACGTGGGACAACCGATTCCCGCCGATCTCTATGCAGCCGTAGCCGCGATTCTGGCCTACCTCTACCGGCAGCGCGTCGACGCCGAGTTGCGGGAGCGGCGAGCCCGTGAAACCGCCGCTCGCGCCAGCGCGCAGGCCCGGAATGCGCGGCCGAGTCGAGACCCGCGGGGCAGTGCGCCTGTTGACGGAGGTCCCCGATGAGCACCGCGGCTTTGACTGCCGGTCCGCTGCCCGCGCAGTCCATCTGGCATCGGCTGCGGGAGTACGCTTTACCGCTGGCTGCGATCAGCGTGATCTTTGTCATGCTGGTGCCGTTGCCTGCCTGGGGCCTTGATTTCCTGCTGGCTCTTTCCATGGCCGCCTCCATCATCGTCTTTCTGTCGGCGATGCAGATTCGCCGGGCCGTGGAGCTGAGCGTGTTTCCCACCCTGCTCCTGCTGCTGACTCTGTTCCGGCTGGCCCTGAACATCGCCTCCAGCCGGCGCATCCTGCTGCACGGCTCGGAAGGCACGGCCGCGGCCGGCAAAGTGATTGAGGCCTTCGGCCAGTTCGTGGTGGGCGGCAACTATGTGGTCGGCTTCGTCCTGTTTCTGGCCCTGGTCGCCATTCAATTCCTGGTGGTCTCGCATGGCGCCGTGCGCACTGCCGAGGTGACCGCCCGGTTCACGCTCGACGCGCTGCCCGGCAAGCAGATGGCCATCGACGCCGACATGAATGCCGGCCTGATCGACGAGGCAGAGGCCCGGCGCCGCCGCCAGGCCATCGCCCGCGAAGCCGAGTTCTACGGCGCCATGGACGGGGCGGCGCGCTTCAACCAGCGCGACTCGCTGGCCACCATTCTGATCACTGCCATCAACATCGTCGCCGGCCTGCTGATCGGCACCCTGCAGCAGGGAGTGGCCCTGGGCGAGGCGGCGCGCACCTACACGGTGCTGACCGTAGGGGATGGGCTGGTCACGCTGATTCCTTCGCTGCTGGTGTCGGTCGCCGGAGGCCTCACGCTCACCCGCGCCAACTCGGCCGGAATGCTGGGAGGCGAGATTCGCCAGCAACTGCTCGCGCGCCCTGCCACGCTCTATCTCGCCAGCCTGGTCTCGGCCGCCATGTGCCTGATCCCGGGACTGCCCAAGCTGGCCTTTCTTTCCGTCGCCGCGGCGCTCTGCTGGGGTGGGCGGCGCCTGTCTGCAAATCCTCCCGCCGCGCCCGCGCCCGAGCTGACAGCAGCCGAGAAGAAGAAGGTGGAACCCGGCCAGGCCTCCGATCTCGCATCGCTGCTGCGCCTGGAAGATCTGACCCTCGAAATCGGCTTCCAATTGATTCCGCTGGTGGACGAGAAACAGGGGGGGCAATTGTTGAGCAGGGTGCGCTCGCTGCGCCGCCATCTTTCTGCGGAGATGGGTTTCCTGGTCCCGCCCGTGCATATCTCGGACAACCTGCGTCTCAAGCCGCGCGAGTACGTCTTCTCGCTGCGCGGAATCGAGATCGGCCGCTGGCTGACCGAGGGCGCGCACCTGCTTGCCGTCTCCGGCGACCCGCGCCGCCGGCCCCTGGCCGGCAAGGAAGCGCGCGAACCGGCCTTCGGCGTTCCCGCGATCTGGATTGCTCCGGCTTTGGAGGACCAGGCAATCGCCTCCGGCTATTCGGTGGTGGATGCGGTCACCGTGATCACCACGCACCTTGGCGAACTGATCCGCCAGCATGCCTGGGAACTGCTGGGCCGGGCCGAAACCAAGCGCCTGATGGACGCGCTCAACGAAAGCCATCCCAAGCTGCTCGAAGAACTGGTGCCCAAGCTGCTGACCCTGGGCGAGGTGGGACGGGTGCTCGAGCAACTGCTGCGCGAGAGGGTCTCGATCCGCGATCTGGGCGCAATTCTGGAGGCCCTGCTGGAGACTGCGCCCATCAACAAAAATGTTGTCGCGCTGGTTGAAGCCTCGCGCCAGGCCCTGGGCAGGCGGCTGATTCATCCGCTGCTCGATGGCGAGGGTCAGCTGCCCGTTCTGCTGCTGGATCCCGCGCTCGAAGAAGAGATTCTCTCCACGCTGGCGCCGGAGGGCGGCAACCGCCTCCTGACAGCCGCCGCCGCTCCCGGTGTCCCGGTTCTGCGCCGGCTTGCCGATTCTGTGAGACAACTCATCGGCGCCAACTCCGCCGCGGCTCTGCCCGTGCTTCTTTGCCCTAGTCCGGCGCGCTATCACGTCAAGCGCTGGCTGGAGCCGATGCTGCCCCGTCTGGCGGTGGTTGCCGCCGGGGAGATTCCTCCCGAGATTCGATTGCGGCCAGTGGGAACGGTGCGCTGAGAGGGGACGGCGTGAGCGATCGGAGCGAAGAGGTCAACCGGCAAGGGACGCCGTGCGATGACCGTCGGGCGGGGTCGGGCAAGCACCGGGATCTTGAGACGCGAGGGGGAGGGGTGAAGATGGGAACCGAAGCAGCTGCAGCGGAAGGCCGGAGGACGAAGCGCCGGGGCATGACAGGGGACGGTTATCCGCCGGCCGCCGTAGCGGGCGCGATGCTCAACAGCGAGCAGGAGCGATTGCTGCTCGAGCACCTGCCGATCGTGCGCTTTCTGGCCAGGCGCATCCATGAGAGGCTTCCTCAGCACGTGGACATCGAAGACCTGGTCTCGGCCGGGGTGGTGGGCCTGATGGATGCCTTCTCCAAATTCGATCCGGCCAAGAAGGTCCAGTTTCGCAGTTATGCGCAGTTCCGCATCCGCGGCGCCATTCTGGACAGTCTGCGCACGCTCGACTGGAGCCCGCGCGAACTGCGCCGCAAGGGCCGCGCGGTCGAGGAAGCCATCCGCGTACTGACGGCGCGCGCCGGCCATGCGCCGGGCGAGGCGGAGGTGGCCGCCGAGATGGGGCTTGCCCTGGACGATTACCAGCAGTTGCTCGGCGATCTGAAGGGCCTGGAGATCGGCACCTTGCACATGGAGCGCAACGAGGACTCCGGCGAGGAAGAGTTGGCTTACGTGCCGGGCCGGCCCGAGGAAGATCCGCTCTTTTGCTGCCTGCGGGGCGAACTTGAAGGACGCCTCGCCGAGGCCGTCGCCAACCTGCCCGACCGGGAACGGCTGGTGATGACCCTCTACTACTACGAGGAGATGACCATGCGCGAGATCGGCCTGGCTCTGGGCGTGGTGGAGTCGCGGGTATCGCAGGTCCACGCCTCGGCGGTGGCGCATCTGCGCAGCGCCCTCAAGGACCTGGCCGCGCGCGGCGCCTTTGAGAAAAAAGGCCCGCGGCGCGGTTCCGAACGCACGCGGCAACCGGTGGCATGAAGGCAACGGCCCTGTGTCCGCCGCGCGGCAGATCGAAGGAAACAGACGCGAAGGAGATGAACGAAGGAGATGAACGTTGATCGAAAAAACGCTGAAGCAGGATGAGATCGATGCCCTTTTCGAGGCCGCCCGCAGCTCGACGCCGGAGGCGCCCCGCGCCGAGGTGCGGGCCCGCGTGGTTCCCTACAATTTCTCTTCCGCCGGGCAGATCTCCACCGAGCAATTGCGCGCCATCAGCATGCTCAACGACCTGTTTGCCCGCAATCTGACCCACAACCTGGCTGCCTGGCTGCGCACCCGCTTTCAGGTCAACCTGGTCTCGGCCGAGCAGATCCAGTTCAATGAGTTTCTGTTGCGCATTCCCGAGATCAGCTACGTGGCCTCGGTGCGCCTGGAGCCGCTGGGGGCGCTCTCGGTCTTGCAACTGGACCTGGGTCTGGCGCCGCCGGTAATCGATCTTCTTCTCGGCGGCGAGGGCAAGGACGGCCCTTTGCGCGAGCTGACCGACATCGAGGAATCGATTCTGGGCAGCGTCGTCGAGATCATCTGCCGCGAATTGACCGCGGCCTGGCAACCCGTGGGTCTCAGCTTCAACTTCGAGCGCCGCCAGATGCAGACGCAGGTGGCCCGCGTGATCTCGGTCAACGAGAAGACCCTCTGCCTGAGCTTCGAGATCCGCATGCCGCACAGCTCGGGCCTCCTGAATCTGGCCTTTCCCGCGGTGGTGGCCAACACCATCCTGCGCCGCCTTACCTCGGACTGGGGCCGCCGGCGCCGCCATGCCGGAGATGCGCAGGAGCGCATGGGAGCCGCCGTGCAGCGGATACGCTTCGGCTGTTCCTTGCAACTGCCGGCGGTGCGCCTGGCGGCCAGCTCCATCGAAAACCTGGAGCCGGGTAGCGTTCTGCGCCTGGATCTGGCGGCCAACACCCTGCCCGTATGGAAGGCGGGCGGTCAGACTCTCTCCGAGGCGCAGGCCATCCGCCAGGGCGATCACCGCGCCGCCCGGATCGAGCGCCCGATCGCCGAGCAGCCGGTCACCGAGGTCGGCAGATGAAGACTTACCTGGAGTGCTGGGCACAAGTGGCAGCGGACCTGTTCCAGCAGGCCCTGGCCGGCGAGCCGGAACTGGTCGACTCACTCCCCAAGCCGTTTTCAGCGGGCTCGTTCGGCTTCGTCGCCACCCTCGCCGGGGACCAGGAGGGGCGCTTCGCCGTGGTGCTCGATGCGTCGATTCTGAATGCGCCGCTGCTGGGCGAAGGCACCGATCAGAAGGCTGGCTGGGGTGAGCTGCTGCAGGAGACAATCAACGCCGCGGCCGGAGAACTGCTGGCAAAAACGGGAGCCAAATGCCGGGTAGAGAGGTTCGAGGAGACGGCCGGGGAGAATAAGGTGACCCGGGCCTTTCAGTTGAAGTCCGGCGAACGATCGTGGACCATCCTGGTCCGCGATGAAGTGCGCGCTCCGGTTCCGGCCGTGTCCTCCGAAAAAGTCAATGCTGCCGCATCCTCCGGACCCATCGCCGCAGGGCCAGCCGGCTCAGCGGCGCCGGCGGCCCTGAGTCAGGGCTTGGAACTCCTTCTCGACGTCGAACTCGAAGCCTCCCTCCGTTTTGGCTGCCGGGAGATGCCGCTGGGAGAAATCCTCAATCTCGGACCGGGCGATGTCGTTCAACTGGACCGCCACGTCTCGGACCCCGTGGATCTGATCGTCGCCGACAAGATCGTGGCCCGCGGCGAGGTGGTGCTGGTGAACGGCAACTTTGGCCTGAGAGTCATCGAGGTAGCCACGCCCCGGAAACGGTTGGAGAGCATACGATGCCTCTTCTAGCAGGGACCCGCGGCCGGAAGATCGCCGGGATCCGCGAGGCCGCTCCAGGGTTGGGGATCGACATGGAGAGAATCCGGAGCGGGAGCAGGCCGAGCGCGGCGGACCGCGAACCCGACAGGGCTCACCTGGGGCTCTTTGCCACCTGCGCCAATCCCGGCTGCAGCTCGGGTTGGCTCAAACTCTGGCGCAGCCGCTCGGGACCGGTCTTTGAAGGCGGCTGGAATTGCTCCGCAGCGTGCACGGTGGCGCAGGTTGAAGCGGGGGTGCGCCGGGAGATGGAGGCCCGAGGGACCGGCGAGGAGACTCATCGCCACCGGATTCCCCTCGGTCTGGCCATGCTGGAACAGGGCTGGATCACCGCTTCGCAGTTGCGCGGCGCGCTCGATGCGCAGCGCTCGGCCGGCGGCGGCCGTCTAGGCCAGTGGCTCGTGCGCCGGCAGGGAGTGAGCGAGCAGTTGGTGACCAGGGCTTTGGGCCTGCAGTGGAGCTGTCCGGTGCTGGGACTGGAGCAGCACGACGCCGAGGGGCTCGCCGTGCTCCTTCCTCGTCTGTTTGTGGACGCCTTTGGCGCCCTGCCCCTGCGCGTGGCTGCGGGAAGAATCCTCTACCTGGGTTTCGAAGCCCGTCTGGATCCGGTTCTGGCTCTGGCGGTGGAGCGGATGACGGGTCTCCGGGTTGAAAGCGGGCTGGTGCAGGAATCGCAGTTCAGGCCTGCGCATGCCCGCATGCTGCATGCCCGGTTCCCCGCCGTCGAGCTGGTTGAGGCCGGCTCGGAGCCGGCGCTGGTTCAGGTCCTTGCGCGGCGCCTGGAGCGTGCCCGGCCCGCGGAATCCCGCCTGGTGAGGATGCACGATTGTCTGTGGCTGAGAATGTGGCTGCGTCCCCAGAGAGGCCCCTGGCCGGAGGCTGCTTTTGTTGAGGACCTTATCTGTTCCATCCGCGCGCATTGAAAAGCCGCGATCGTTCCGGCGCCGGACGGCGCGCTTCATGAATTATCCAAGAGTGCCGATAGGAACTCTAGAACAGGAGCCTGGGCATGAGTGAGATTCGCACCCTGATCGTCGACGATTCCTCGGTAATGCGGAAGATTGTGGAACGCTCCCTGCGCCAGGCAGGCCTGGACCCGCTGGTGGTCTACGAAGCCGGCAGCGGCACCGAGGGGTTGGAAGTGCTGAGGGGCAAGCCTGTCGACCTGATTCTCTCCGACATCAACATGCCCTTGATGGACGGGCTGGAGTTCCTGCGCCAGATTCGCGCTCAGAACCTGGCTCCGGGCGTTCCGGTGGTCATGATCACCACCGAGTCCAGCGAGGAACATGTCAAGCAGGCGATTCTGGCCGGCGCGCAGGGATATATCCGCAAGCCGTTCACGGCCGAGCAGGTCAAGGAGCGGGTTCTGCCGCTGGTGCAGGCAGCCTGACAGGAGGGAGACACGTGCTGTTGAACGGTGTGCGCAAAGCCGCGATCGCGACCGGGCGGGGAAGCGGCGGAACAGGAATGGAGCCTACCATGGCGGTATCGCTGCGTGAATCCCTGCAACTGGTTTCCGATCCGCGGAACCTGGATGCGAGCGTGGAAGAGGTCTTTCAACTCATGCTGGGACTTGAGTGCCGGCGCGACGAGCGGCCCACTGAGCATGAGCCGGAGTCAGTGACCGCGGTGGTCGGGTTTGGCGGCTTGCTGAGCGGCGCCTGCGTCTTCACCTCCGGCCGCGCCGCCGCGCTGAAGATCGCCGGGTATATGACCGGCATGGAGTTCCACGAGATCGATGACATCGTCAAGGACGGGATCGGCGAGATTTGCAACATGCTTGCCGGAGCTTGGAAAGGGAAGGTGCCCGAGCTCGCCGCCAACTGCGGACTTTCTGTGCCCGCCGTCATTACGGGCTGCGACTACAATCTCCACGTCCAGGCGCCGGAGTTCAAGTTGCAACATCTTTACCGCTTCGAGGAATCGAGCTTTGCCGTAACCATCGTCTGCGACGGCCTGCAGTAGACCGCCTGATCCGCGGCCCGCGGCCGAATCCCGCAGATATCCAGCGAAGGCCGCGAACCGCAAAACGAGTGGCGGCCGCGGCGCAGTGGAGGCCGGGGCAGGGCCATTTGGCCATGCCGCGCCCTTGGGCGCCCGCCCACCCGACTCCTCCTCTTTCATAATTTGCTCTAATTTCCTCCCCGCGCTCACGGCACAAAATCTGCATCGTTCTCCAACTGTCGGGAGAGTGTGCGATGGACAGTGGGTACTACGCGGCAATGACCGGACTGGTGGCGCGGACCCAGGCCCTGGATACAGCCGCTTCCAATCTAGCCAATGCGCAGACTCCCGGGTACCGGGCCGAGCGCGAGTACTTTCGCTCCGCTCTCCTGGGGCCCGATGCGGCGGACTCGCAGTTGGGCAGGACTGTGAACAACTATGGCCTTTTGGGCGGAGACCGCCTCAGTTCGGCGCAGGGCGCGCTGCAAAGGACCGGCAATTCTCTCGATCTGGCCATCGAAGGCGATGGGTTCTTCCAGATTCAAACGTCGAACGGCCTTCGCTACACCCGCGATGGCAGCTTTCATCGCGCCCAGAATGGACAACTGGTTACCTCCTCGGGAGAGCCGGTACTATCCTCGGCGGGCAAGCCGATTCCGGTTCCGCCAGGCGAGGTGACGGTAGGAGGGGATGGCGCGTTGTCGGTTTCCGGTGGCACGGTTGCTGCCGTGGGAGTTCTTGCATTTCCTGCCGGCACCCAGCTCACAGCCGAGGGAGCGAATCGCTATGCGGCGCCGGCCGGGGTCACGCCGGCCGCTGCCAAGGGTGCTTCCATCCACCAGGGCGCCATCGAATCAGCCAATCAGGATGTCATCCAGGGTTCGCTTGACCTGATCGTCATGCAGCGGGAGGCGGAGATGATGCAGAAGGCGCTCACCGTCTTCCATACGGAGTTCAACAGGATTGCCACCGAGGATTTGCCAAGGGTCTAGCCGCAATCCTCACGTTCAGGACGAGGGCAAAGATGATTCGAGCCTTGTACACAGCCGCCAGCGGCATGAGCGCGCAGCAGATGAATCTGGATACCATCGCCAACAATCTCGCCAACTCCTCGACCACCGGTTTCCGCCAGTTGCGCCTGCAGTTTCAGGACATGGTGTACCAGAACCTGGTGACGCCGGGCGCTGCGCAGAGCCAGAGCACGGTTTCCGCAGGTCTTCAAATCGGCTTGGGCACGAAATCCGCGGCCACTGAGGTGATTACGACCCAGGGCGCTCTGAACGAGACCGACAATCCGCTGGACGTAGCCATCGAGGGGACCGGTTTCTTTCAGGTGCAGCGGCCGGACGGCACCATCGCCTACACCCGCGCCGGGCAGTTTCATCTCAACAACCAGGGCACCATTGTGACCACGGATGGCGACCCGGTGATTCCCACCATCACCATTCCCTCCAATGCCACCGCCGTGACGATCACCCAGTACGGAGTGGTGAACGCGACGCTGGCCGGCCAGCAGAATCCCTCCCAACTGGGCCAGCTGCAACTGGCCACGTTTCCCAACTCCGGGGGGCTGGAAAGCCTGGGCGCAAATCTGCTTCAGGCTACGCTCAGCTCCGGCGATGCGGTTCTGGGCAACCCGGGTGGGACCGAGGGCATGGGAACGCTGCAACAGGGCTATCTTGAAAATTCGAACGTGGACGTGGTGACGGAATTTGTGCAGATGGTGCTGGCCCAGCGGGCCTACGAATCGAACTCCAAGGTCATTAAGGCGGCTGACGATATGTATTCTCAAGTCAATAATATGACAAGGTAAGTTAATTATAAACTTGAATAAAATAATCCTAACGGGCGGGTGGGCCGGCAAGCAGTGCGGCGCGGAGGCAATGTGAACTTCGGGGTAATCGCAACATTGGGATTGGCGATTCTGACGGCTGGCTCGGCATTTTCAGCCGATTGTCAGGTCCCCGGCAAGGGTCAGACTGCGCCTCAAGCCCGGCTCTCGACCACGACATCGGCTCCGGCCGAGGGAATGGCGGCCGGCAACGTGATCCGCGAGATCGACGACCCCCACACTGGAGATCGCTGGTTGCTGACCCGCGATCCCGGTCGGCCCGGCGGTCCCGGACGCATGGTTCTGGCCTCCAGCCTGGGTGAGCCTGACCGAGAGGGACCTCGGGGCGCGCCCCTGACTGCGCGCCGGCAGATAAGCCGGCCATTGCCGGTGATCCACACCGGAGACCGCCTGATTGTGGAGCAGGATTCGGCCCTGATCAAAGCGCGCCTCGAGGCCGTGGCGCTTGGCCCCGCGATGTTTGGCGCCCAATTCAACGTCCGTCTCATCCCCGGCGGACAAGCGGTGCAGGCTGTAGCTCTGGGACCAGGCCGCGCCGCCTTTGCGCCCGATCCTGGGGTACGGCCATGAAGCGCGCCGCGAAGATCGCCGCCTCCCTTCTTCTGTGCGCTTCGCTGGACGCATCGCTCATCGTTCCAGCTATCGCGAAAAAGCCAAAACCGGCGCAGACCATCAGGGCAACCCCGCCGGAGACAGCTTTGAGCGCCTACATCCAGCGCGTGCGCGCGCAACAGGCGGCTGAGATAAGGTCGCCTGGGTCGATCTGGACGACGGAGGGCCGGCTGGTGCGGCTGGGGACCGATGCCAAGGCGGTTCGCCTCCACGACGTGGTTTCGATCGTCGTCACCGAGAGCCTGGCGGCCTCGACCGACGGCCAGGTAAAGAACTCCCGCGCTTCCAATGCCAGCTCCGGGCTGACCGGCCTGATCGGGAAACTCAAGTCCGCGAACGCGCTGCAGAACCTGGTTGGCATGACCGCGGCCTCCGGGCTCACGGCGCAGGGGCAGAGCACGACCAACTCGAGCCTGGCAACCACTTTTGGCGCAGAGGTGGTCGACGTGCTGCCGAATGGAATGTTGGTTGTGCAGGCTACGCGCCAGTTGACCTTTTCGCAGCAGACGCAGTTGATCAAGCTGCGCGGGCTGGTGCGTCCCGAGGACGTGAGCGCGCAGAACGAAGTCCAGTCGACGGCCATGACCGACCTTGAGTTGGAAGTGACCGGCAAAGGCATCGTGAACGACTCCACTTACAGACAGAATCCGCTGGTGCGCCTGCTCGAGAGGATCCTGATCTTCTAGAAACGCTACCAGGCGAAAGGGCTATTGAATGCCGATGCTTATGACCAATGGGAGGTTGTTGAACGATCGAGGCTCGGGCGATTTCATGCGCTGGGCGCTGCTGGCCGCGATCCTCGCAATGGCGTCCTTTCTTTCTTCGGCTGAACCCGCGGGGCACCTGGCGCGCGTCAAGGACGTCGCCACGATCGATGGAATCCGGGACAACCAACTCGTCGGCTATGGTTTGATTGTAGGATTGCGAGGCACCGGAGACAGTTCGCAGACGGTGTTTCCAGCACAGACCCTGCTCTCGGTTCTGGAGCGGATGGGCATCGCCGTGCCGCAGACCGGCTCCAACAGCGCCAGCAATATGCAGGTGAAGAACATGGCCGGCGTCTTTGTCGTGGCAACCCTTCCGCCCTTCAGCCAGCCGGGCTACAAACTGGACATCACGGTCTCCTCGGCCGGGGACGCGCGCTCGCTTGAAGGGGGCATCCTCCTGATGACGCCGCTCTATGGCCCTGACGGTCAGATCTATGCCGAGGCCCAGGGGGCGCTCGTGTTGGGCGGATACATGGCGGCGGCCGGGGGAAACAGCAAGCAGATGAACCATCCAACCACGGCCCGCGTTCCCGGCGGAGCCCTGGTCGAGCGGCCGGTGCCCTTCGACCTCAAGCAGATGCGCACGGTCGCGGTGGTGCTCAACGACGCCGATTTTCACACCGCCGAGCGCATGGCCGCGGCCATCGATCGCCAGCTGGGTGCGGCCCGCGCGCACGCGGTCGACAGCCGCCGGGTCGAGATCGCCGCAAGGACGGATGAGGACGTTGCAGCGTTGCTCGACAAGATTGAATCAGTGGAGGTTGAGGTCTTTCCGAGAGCGCGCGTGGTGGTCAACGAACGCACCGGAACGGTCGTGATCGGAGGAACAGTTCGCCTGCAGCCGGTTTCGATTCTCCACGGCGGCCTGTCGGTCAATGTGATTTCGACCACCGAAGTCTCCCAACCCGGCCCCCTTTCTTCGGGGACCACGCAGGTTGTGCAGCAAACCACCGTGCAGGCCCAGGACCAGCCGGTCAACCGCATCGACTTGAAAGAAGGAGCGACGGTGGAGGATCTGGTCCAGGAATTGCAGCGGACAGGGGCAGGTGCGCGGGATGTGATCTCGATCCTGCAGGCCATGAAGGAGGCCGGCGCTCTCGAGGCCGACCTGGAGGTGCTCTGATGCGGGCAATGGCCGCAACTCCCGCAACATCGCAGTCAGCGTCAGCCCCCCAGCCCAGGCTGGTGCGCGCGGCGCACGAGTTCGAGGCGCAGATGATGAAGGAACTGTTGAAGCCCATGACCGGAAGAGACGCGCTCACGGGCGAAGAGGAAGGCTCAGGAGGAGATGCGGGCTCAAACAGCGCGCTGGCAGAGTTCGCGTCCGAGGCGCTGGGACAGGCGCTGAGCCGGCAGGGAGGATTCGGAATGGCCGAGCGCATTGTGCGGGATCTCTCCCATTCCGGTACCCAGCACGAAACCGGGAAGGTAACCGGAAATCTGCCCGCCAATACCGTAATTCGAGCCGCTAAATAACTAAAGTGATTAGCAGAGTCGCCGATATGCCCGGCAAGGAGCAATGCGTATGGATATTCGCAACAGCCTTGATGGATTGAAATCTCTTTTGGGAGTGAATCCGCCAGCGCAACCGGCGGCTGGGGCTAGAGGCAGCGCGGCTGCCGGCTCCAGCGCCCTGGGCAGCGACCGCGCAACCTTGAGCAGCGCCGGAAGCGAAGTCTTGCTGACGGCCGGCGAAGACGGCGTGCGCCCGGACAAGGTGGCCGGCGTGCAGGCGGCGCTGGCGGCTGGAACCTACAATGTGCCGGCAACCGCCGTGGCCTCCAAAATGATCGACGCGATGCTTGGCGGCGGGCAATAACCAGCGGACGCATGGCACAGCCCGATCTGGCAGGCGAGGGATGAGCTGTGATTGGAAATGCCCGGCTGCGCAGTTGCCGATAGGCAACTATCCCCGGGGACGACGAAGGGAATGCGGGCAATGCTGTCATTCGATGTGCGCGGCGAGCATCCGGAGCTGAAAGAACTTGTCGCGGAGGCATCGCGGGCGCTGGCGCGTCTGGATGCCGATCGGTTGGAGGAGCTTGTGCTCTCGTGCCAGGCGCTGAACTGCGAAATCACGCCCATGAGCCGGGATCGGCGGGAAGTCCTCGCTCGCCAGTCCCGCGAGGCCGCGGGAGACATGGCGACATTTGCGCGGGTGCTGGAGGCGACGCGGGCGAATCTGAGCGTGATGAACCGCCTTCGGGAGTTGCGTGCGGGCCGGCTGGAATACAGCAGCCGGCAGGCGTTGGGAGCAGTTGGGAAGGATCGTGCGCATGGGGACAATTAACTCCGCACTCAGCGTGATGTCGCAGGCTCTCGACGCCAATCAGGCAGCCCTGAACGTTGTGGCCAATAATGTGGCCAACGCCAATACACCCGGATACACAGAGGAAACACCCACCTGGCGGTCAAATCAGCCGATCGAGGTCAATGGGATCTCGATCGGGAGCGGCGTTACGGAGACCGGCGCCACATCCCAGCGCGATCATGTGTTGCAGGAACGGCTGAACCAGCAGCAGCAGTTGGCTTCGGCCTCCGGCTCTCGTCTTGCTGCCTTGAATACAGTACAGGCCCTCTTCACGCCGGCCTCCGGTTCGGCCAGTTCGTCAGCCGGAAACATCGGCAGCGATATTACCGGCTTCTTCAACTCTTTTTCGTCGCTGGAGACCAATCCCACCAACAGCTCTCTGCGCGAAGAGGTGCTGTCTTCTGCTTCCACTCTGGCAGGCGACGTCTCGAACGCAGCCGCGAGCCTGACCGCACAAAGATCTGCTCTGGACCAGGAAGCCGCCGGAGTGGTGAGCCAGGTGAACGCTCTCACCAGCAACCTTGCCCAACTGAACCTTCAGATCCAGTCCACCTCGCCGAACGCCGACGCGGGAACCCTCGAAGACCAGCGGCAACAGGACTTGAGCCAACTCTCGCAGCTCATCGGCATCAATCAGGTAACCACTGAAAACAACGGCCTCTCGGTTACCACCACTGCAGGACAGTTGCTTGTCTCCAACGGGTCAAACTTTCAAATGACCAGTGGAACCGTGGGTGGGGTCACGCATTTCTTCGTCGGGTCGGCCGATGTTACCAAACAACTGGAAAAGGGTGGCGGCTCGCTGGGCGGAGACCTGACCGCGCGCGATCAGGACATCCCCAACGTCCTGGCCTCGCTCGATCAACTCGCCTACAGCGTCTCCACGCAGGTCAATGCACTCAACAATGCGGGAACCGACGGGAACGGCGCAACCGGCGCCGGAGTCGCTTCTTCGACGACCGGGGCTCGGACTCTCGATATTTTTTCTCCGCCGCCCAATTTCGCCGCCAACCAGGCTTCCGGCAGTAACGACGTGTCGGGCAGCGCAGCCGCGATGAGCGTCACGATGACCGATCCGAATGGTATTTCAGCGGCCGCTCTGGGTCAGGGAACGGGCGACGGCTCGGAGGCGACCGCAATGGCGAGTCTGGGCAGCCAGGCGATTGCGAGCGGACAGACGCCAATCAATTTCTACTCAAACTTTGTTTCGACGCTCGGGTCGACAGTGTCCGATGTGCAGACCGAAAATACGGCGCAAAGTGCATCGGTGACGCAGTTACAGACCCAGAATGATGCGCTTTCCAGCGTCAATCTCAACGACGAGGCCTCGTCCATGACCACGCTGGAGCGCAGCTACCAGGCGGCTTCGCAGGTGTTTACGATGCTGAACGCGCTCATGGCCTCAGCATTGAATCTTGGAGAACAAACGACCGTCGCCTGATGCTCCTGAGAGCCGGTGCGTTGGCAGAGCGATAGAGGATGCGTCAAGGTTGATGGAGGAAAGTAATGCGGGTGGACCCGAATTTCATAAGAAACCTGGCCGGTTCTCTCGATCAGGCCCAGGTAACGCAACAGCAACTGACGGCGGAGTTGTCGAGCGGCGCGCGCATAAGTTCTCTCAGCCAGGATCCGGTCTCCGCCGGCGAAAATGTCCTGCTGCTCAATCAGATTCAGCAGGACGACTCGTTCACCCAAAGTTCCAGTATGGTCACCGGCCAGCTTCAGGTAGCAGATTCAGCTCTGGGCAGCGTTGTTGCCCAGCTGACTCAAGCCATTTCGCTGGCCACGAGCGCCAATAACGGCACCATGAATTCAAGCAATGTGAAGTCCATTGCGAGTCAGATTTCAGGCATTCTCGGCGAGGTGACTACACTGGCCAATACCAGCTATCAGGGCCAGTACATCTTCGCCGGCGGCCAGGCATCCACCGCGCCCTTCAGCACTTCGACGGCCACGTCTCCGGCCGTGACAACCTACGCCGGCGACGGCAATATCAATTATCTCCAGATGCCCAACGGCGAAAAAATACAATTGAATGTGCCCGGCGGCCAGATATTCTCCGGAAGCGGTTCCAACAACGTATTTGCAGCCTTGAACAATCTGGTGGCCGACTATTCAAACGGAACCGTGAACACCGTCAAGGCAGTCAGCGACACGCAGGCCCTTGGCACGGCGCTGAACTACGTATCCCAGCAGCGTGTCACGATCGACAACTCCATCACCCACCTCACATCGGCTTCCGATGCCGTGAGCAACGAGCAAATGCAGTTGACTGCTGCACAGACCAATCTGATGCAGGCCGATGTCGCCCAGGTCTCCACGCAACTTTCCCTGGCAGAGACGCAACAAACGGCGCTGGAAGACGTAATCGCGCAGCTTGGCTCCGCTTCGAATAGCTTGTTCAGCAAGCTCTGACGGTCACCGGATCCTGCTCGCAATAAAGGTCCGCCGGAGACAATTTCCGACGACCTCTCGCTTCTTCCGTGCACTTGTTGCGAGCGCAGTGCCATCCGGGCCGTCTATACTCAATCCAAAAGGACACGCCTTGCTCGCACCTCTCCGTTTTCTTTGGAATGCAACCCGCGGCCATCGATTCGCCCCGTGGCGAAGCGAATATCTGCGCTGGCGGGTCGAGACGTACTCCGGCCAGCGGGCCGAGACGCTCACAGCCAAAAGCGTATTCGGCTTTCTTTGGACCTCGCGATGGGAGCTGTTGAGTTTTCTCGCATGGACCGGCCGGCTTGACCGCGAGGCGCGCAAGCGGGGGTAAGCCTGGGCGCAATCAGGAGATTCAATGCTCAGAAAATTCCTTCGTGCCCCACTCGCCTTCATTGGCTATGAGCTACGGAGAAGCCGGCCAAAGAATCCATTGGAACGAAATATCCCCGACGGGGAATTATATCGTCCATTGTTTTCGCCTTGGCTTGGCCAGGGAGACTTTGAGAGATACTACGCCTTGGCTGCTCCGAAGACCCTGGTCTCCGCTGACCGTTGTTACGTGTTGTGGATACTGCTCCGTCAGGCACTCAATATCAGTGGGGATATCTGGGAGTGTGGCGTCTATAAGGGCGGCACTGCGGCAATGATGGCTGATGAATTCTTCAAAGGCAGCACCTGCCTACCTCTATGTCTCCCAACCGGGCAGGCGGTTGTCTTCAAAGGCGTGCCCGACAGGGAAGCCGGCTATGGAAGAATGACAAATGTCGACTGATTTGGAGTTCCTTCTGGCATGAGATTTGGGATTTCCCGCATTGTCCTCATCACACTCGTGAGTTGGTTGCTGACAGCCGCGGCAGCTTCGGCACAAAAGCTTCCGCCCATCGAACCTCCTCAACCAATGCCCAGCTCTCACGCCGACACGACCACCCTCCGCGTGACGGCAACGGAAGTCCTCGTGCCAACTCTGGTTGAGAAGCGAGGAGGCGGAATTGTATATGGCCTGAAGCAGGGCGACTTTGTGCTTCAGGACAACGGCGTGCCCCAAAAGATTCGCGTTCAGGAGGAGATGGATACCGCGCCGGTCGCGCTTGTGGTTGCCGTCGAACAGGGCGGAGTCAGCGCGCTTGAATTCGACAAACTGGCCAAGCTCGGCCCGCTGCTTGACCTGTTTTTGACAGACCCCAGGAGCGAAGCGGCACTCATGGGATTCGACTCCCAGCCACATCTGATTCGCGACTACACGCACTCCAGCGATGCCATCAACGATGCGCTCAATCACCTCGATTCGGGCGATGGCGGAGCGGCAATTCTGGACACCGTGAGTTCCGCCGTAGATCTGCTTGAAACCCAGCCGAAGGAATTCCGCCGCGTTCTTCTACTCATCAGCGAGGAACGAGACCACGGAAGCAAACACACCAAGCCGGCCCAGTTGATCCAGAAGATCGGCGGTTCCGACGTGCTGGCGTTGAGCGTGTCGTTCTCTCCGGCACTCGCCGAATTTACCCACGACGTGAAAGACGATGTGGTGGGCAATGGCGACCAGCCCACCTTGAGCATGGTTTCGGCGCTCATCATGGCAATCAAGGCATTCAAGAAGAACGTGACCAAAGAGGTTGCGGAGATGAGCGGCGGGGAGTACACCACCTTCACGGGCGACAAGCGGTTTGAGCAGCGAGTGGTGGATGCCGCAAGGCACATGCGCAACCGCTATCTCATTACCTTCAGCCCCTCCGACCCATCCCCGGGCCTGCATTCCATCCGGGTGAAAACGGCACAGGACTATGGTGCCCGGATTGTGGCGCGCGCCAATTACTGGTCGGAGTCGCAACCATAAGTTTAAGTTGTAGAATGATATACGATCGTGCAGGCCCTTTGAATCATAAGTGCGCAGAACAAAGTAGTGGGGCGATTTCGTCATGTAAGGACAAAATGCCAAGAAAACTGTGGCATAATGTCCTTATGGGCCAGGCTCAGCGAATCCCGACTCTCCCGTTGTCTTTCGTCCTGGATTGGAAGGCAGTGGAACAAGGTGTGCCGCTTTCTGCCTTGAAGGGGTTTGCTGATTCCTCTGGTTTTGAACTCAAGGATCTTCTTGAGATCGTCATTCCTGCAAGAACCCTGAAACATCGCCGCCAGCGAAAAGAACCACTCAGCCTTGATGAGTCTGATAGGCTTGCGCGGGTCGCTCGCGTCTACGCTTTGGCGGTGGGTGTATTTGGAAATCCTGAGAAGGCGCGTCGATGGTTGTCCAAGCCGAAATTGCGGTTCAGTGAGCAAACGCCTCTCGCAATGCTAAGAACGGATTTGGGCGGGCGACAGGTCGAAGAGATGTTGATTCAGATTGATGAAGGGATGTTCGCATAAGAATTCGGACTGGGAATACAATTCTTGTATGCGGTGGGCGGGGATACTCTGCAAAGAGGTTAAGCTAGACAACCGTCCTTCCGGGTCGCGCGGTGATCGTCGCATCGACGTTAAACATGGCAACCGTAGCACCTAAGTCAGAGACCAGAAACTGAAGTTCGAACCGTGTCTGATTTGGAGATTGCTATGGGAACATACTGGCGCGTGAGCAATTACATTGACCTAAGCGGTGAAGGTGGACGCAAAGCCAGCGCCCGGTGGCATACGGCCGGATCAAGGGTTGTTTATCTGGCTGATTCACCCATTAGCGCTCTTGTCGAATCGCTTGTACATCTTGATGTAGACAGCGAAGACACACCGGATTTCTACACCCTGCTCAAGATTTCTGCCCCTGATGGCCTTGCGGTTCAATCGCTAGATCCCCCAGTCGGGTCGGAATGGAAACAAGATATTGAACTGACTCGAAGCATCGGCGACGCATGGTTGGCTTCCTTGCAAACCCCCTTGGCACGCATTCCTTCCGTGATTGCTCCACAATCTTGGAACTACCTGCTGAATCCCGAGCATCCCGACGCTATACAGGTTGTGGTTGCCGAGGTCATTCGAGAGCGCTTCGACAATCGCCTTTTCCGGTTCGGCACACGCTGAACGGGGGCGTTTTGATTCCAGGTTCCGGCCAGCCGGCAAATGGCGCCGGGCCGCATGTTCATGGTAATCTCACACTAGACACTTAAGAAGTGGACCTGAGAAGACAAGAGGAGTAACTGACGCCGTGCTGGCGACTGCTAAGAAAACAACACTGATCGAACGCTTCCGCACCCACGATACGGACACCGGTTCGCCGGAAGTCCAGATCGCGATTCTGAGTGAGCGGATTGGCGAACTGACTGAACATTTCAAGACCCATAAAAAGGATCACGCTTCACGGCGTGGCCTTTTGCAACTGGTCAGCAAACGCCGCCGCCTGCTGGATTACCTGAAGACGCATGATTCCGATCGCTACCGCGACGTGATCGGCAAACTCGGTATCCGCAAGTAATCAGAAAGCTGACATTGACCCGGAAGCGCCCAGACCGGAAATTGGTCACGGCCCCTGTTTCACCCGGAACCTGGGGCCATGGTGTACCTGGCAAACTCGACCCGCTGCCAGGGACGGCGCACAGCTATCCCCTGCGCGCCATTCCCGCACGGTGCATCGCGCATCGGCTTGCAGCGTCTGCGTCCTCACGCGCCGACGCCTCTCTGTTGCGTTCCATGTCGACTGCCGGAACCATCGTCTGCATCTCCGCGCCTTTCCGCGCCTTCCCACTACAAGTATCCCAAGCGAAAAAACTGAAAAGAGGACTCTATGTCTACCAAGCATGAAGTAGCTGTCGAGCTTGCCGGCGGCAAGCGTCTGGTCTTTGAGACCGGCCGCATGGCCAAGCAAGCCTCTGGTGCCGCACTGGTCACCACTGGCGAAACCGTCGTTCTGGCCACCGCTGTGGCCTCTCCGGATCCCCGCGAGGGAATCGACTTCTTCCCCCTGACCGTCGACTACCGCGAGTACACCTATGCCGGTGGCCGCATTCCCGGCGGCTTCATCAAGCGCGAAGGCCGGCCCAGCGAAAAGGAAGTGCTCACCTGCCGTCAGATCGATCGTCCCATTCGTCCGCTGTTTCCCGATGGTTTCCGCAACGAGACCCAGGTGATTGCGCTGGTCTTCTCCGCCGACAAGGAAAACGACCCCGATGTAGTCGGCATCAATGCGGCCGCCGCCGCTCTGGCTCTCTCCGACATTCCCTTCAGCGCCACTGTTGGCGCGGTACGCGTCGGTCGCGTCGATGGCGAATTCGTCATTAACCCCACCTATGCCGAGCGCGCTGCCACCACCGTCAACATCATGGTGGTAGGACACAAGGACGGAATCGTGATGATCGAGTCCGGCGCAAAGGAAGAGACCGAAGAAGTAATCCTTGCTGCTATCGAGTTCGCTCACACTGAGATCAAGAAAATTGTCGCCGCGATTGATGAACTCGTTGCAAAGGCCGGCAAGCCCAAGCGGGCTTTCACCGCACCGGAGTTCGACGAAGCGTACTACGCAGAGCTCCATGCCAAGGTTGGCGATCGCCTCAAAGATGCTCTGGACACCAAGACGCATGGCAAGACCGAAAGCTACACCTTGATCAAGCAGATCAAGGACGAGCTGGCTGCAGGGCTTCCGGCAGACGACCCGGCCGCAAAGAAGAAGCTCGGTACCTACTATGAGCATCTCCGCGAGCGTCTCTTCCGCGAGCAGGTGACCAAGGACCGCATCCGTCCCGATCGTCGCGCTTTCGACGAGATTCGCCCCATCACGATTGAAACGGGCGTACTGCCTCGCACCCACGGCTCAGCCCTCTTCACCCGCGGTGAGACTCAGGCGTTGGTTACTGCCACCCTGGGTACTGCGGACGACGGCCAGCGCCTTGAAAGCTACGAGGGCGAGCAGAAGAAGAACTTCATGCTCCATTACAACTTCCCGCCCTTCAGCGTTGGCGAAACCGGCCGCATGAGCGGCGTCGGCCGGCGCGAAATTGGCCACGGAGCGCTCGCAGAGCGCGCCATTTCTGCGGTGCTGCCCAGCGCCGAGGAGTCGCCCTACTCGATCCGCATCGTCTCCGACATCCTCGAGTCGAATGGTTCTTCTTCCATGGCTTCGGTCTGCGGCGCGAGCCTGGCGCTTTACGACTCCGGCATCCAGCTCAAGGGCTCGGT
>Ga0181516_10000455_pt1 | contig 37794 bp, 33 predicted proteins | sample PEATcosm2014_Bin_25_FD_121104 | JGI IMG/M metagenome (GOLD analysis project Ga0181516, IMG submission 121104) | Peatland microbial communities from MTU Mesocosm Facility, Houghton, MI, USA - PEATcosm2014_Bin01_10_metaG | ecosystem: Environmental > Terrestrial > Soil > Wetlands > Peat | place... | reverse complement strand
TTTCTCACGATGGAAAGGAAGGGGTGCGAGCTTTCTGTTATAATTGGTTTGACGAGAACTAATTAGACAGAGGAGGCATCGCACCCCCATGGAAACAGATTGTACTCAGTTCGAGTTGGCGCTTCAAGACGGAAAAAGCCGCAGGGTGGTCGTCAAGAAGGATGGGGCCGTGACGTCCTCGGACGGGGGACTGGCGGTGCTGAGCCGCATCGAACAGCGCCGGGGCTGGATCAGGCGCTTGGCGAGCTGCTTCGAGGACAAGCGCAAGGCGGAGCGGATCACCTTCCCGGTCGAGGTCTTGGTCGGGCAGCAGGTCTTCGGACTGGCTCAGGGCTACGAGGACCTGGCCGACCACGACGTCTGGAGAAACGACCCGATGCTTGCCCTCGCGTGCGGGCTTGAGCCTTACAAGGAGCAAGGGGCCGGCAAGTCCACCCTCAGCCGTCTTCAGCTCAGCCAAAGGGACCAGGCCGACCGGTACAAGAAGATCGGGGCGGACGAGCAGAAGCTGAAGAAGCTCCTGGTGGACATCTTTCTGGAAAGCCAGGAAGCAGAGCCTGGGCAGATCGTCCTGGACTTCGATTCCAGCGACATCCCTGTCTACGGGGACCAGGAAGGAAAGTTCTTCCACGGATACTACGACGAGTACTGCTACCTGCCGCTGTTCTGCTTCTGCGGGCAGTGGCCGCTTCTGGTTCAGTTGCGGACCGCCGACAGAGACGGCGCCTCGGGGGTTCTTGAGGCCCTGCAGTGGATCATTCCTCTGATCCGCACGAAATGGAAGAACACCAGGATCATCATCCGGGCTGACTCGGGGTTCTGCCGGGATGCGATCATGACGTGGATCGAAAGCCAGGAGCAGGCGTTCTTCGTGATAGGGTTGGCCCGCAATTCAAGGCTGGAAGAACAGATCGTGGTCGAATTGGCCATCATGGCCGAACTGTGCCGGCTGTCCGGAAAGCCCCAGAGGATCTTCAAAGAGCTGTTGTGGCAGACCCATGACTCCTGGTCGAGGGAGCGGCGGGTCGTGGCCAAGGCCGAGGCACTGACAGGAAAGACCAACCCCCGGTTCATCGTCACCAATCTCCCGCAGGACCAGTGGGCGGCCCAGCCCCTCTACGAAGATCTCTACTGCGCCCGGGGTGACATGGAAAACCGGATCAAGGAACACCAGCTGCAGCTGTTCTCCACCAGGACCAGCAGCCACGAGCTCAAGGCCAACCAGCTGCGGCTGTGGCTGAGCACCTTCGCCTACCTGTTCTTCGTCGAACTGCGGGCCAACGTGTGGAAGGGCCGCGAGGCCGGCCGCTGGGAACCGGCGACGATCCGGCTGCGGGTTCTCAAGGTCGCGGCCACCGTGACCGTCAGCACCCGAAGGACAGTGATCCACCTTCCCCGTTCCCATCCGTGGTGGGAGTGGTTCAGCATGGCCATCGCCGCCTGAGCCGCCAGGCCGCCAGCAAGACAGCTGTCCTACTCAGGAACTCACAGCGCCGAGGTACGTCCTGCCAAAGTGCCGCGAGGTGGAAAATCTGCCTCCTATAGCCGTCGAACCATCGAATCGAACACACCGCAGCTGCCCACGGCCGGATCAATCACTACGGGCACCGGCCCGGACCCTGCCGACATCGGCGGTCGGCGCCAAAACCCCGGCATTGACTGCCACGTGAGAAGATCGGGCTAAGGATCAGGAACAACAGCGAGACGGCGCGAAGGAACGTGGGATTCATCGGTTACCTCTTGTTGGGAACTCATCGTTCTATAATGAGACTCGATATCAACAACGGTACCTTACTCTAGGCCTAGGGCCCTGTCAATGAGACCGTGTATCATTGACAGGGCTTTTCGTGGCTGGGCGCTTGCCGCGCGGGGCGGTCAGGACCCGGGGGGAGGGAAGATCGCCTGATAGATGAGCACGAGGTTGAGCACCACAATGGCGCCCGCGTTGATCCAGCCGATGGCGCTCACCCAGGGTTTGGACACAAAGTCGCCCATGATCTTGCGCTGCGACGTGTACAAGACGAGGGGGATCATAGCCAACGGGATGCCGAACGACAGGACGACCTGCGAGAACACAAGGGTCTGGGTGGCGTCGACTCCCAGGGCGATCACGACGAAGGCCGGTATCATGGTGAGGGCGCGCCGCACCAGCAGGGGAATCCTGAAGCCGACGAAGCCCTGCATCACCACCTGCCCGGCCATGGTTCCTACGGTCGATGACGACAGCCCCGAGGCCAGCAGCGCCACGGCGAAGGTGACCGCAGCAAAGGGCCCGAGGATGGGCGCCAGAGTCTGGTACGCGACGGTCAGGTCGCCCGAATTGTTGGTGTTCTTGCCGAAGAAGACGGCGGCGGCTGCCGACAGCATGGCCATGTTGATGATGCCAGCCAGGCCCAGGGCGATGGAAACCTCGATCTTCGTGAAGAACAGCAGCCGCTTCTTTTCTACAGGCGTGCCCGTGGGGATCCGGTTTTGGGTAAGCGACGAGTGCAGATATATGACGTGGGGCATGACCGTGGCGCCCAGGATGCCGATGCCCAGGTACAGCATGTTCGTGTCTTTGAAGCCGGGGATAAGCCCGGCCCAGATCGTGGAGTCGGGTTTGGAAACGAAGAATTCGAAGACATAGCAGACCGTGACCACGGCGACTAGCACCGTGATGGCCGCCTCCAGAGGTCTGAACCCGTACTTCTGCAGCCCGAGCAAGCCAAACGAAACCACACCGGTCAGCACAGCTCCCCAGAGCATGGGAATTCCCAGCAGGAGGTGGAAGGCCAGCGCCCCGCCCAGGAATTCGGCCAGGTCGGTGGCCATGGCCATCACTTCGGCCTGGATCCAGTAGAAGAACGACACGGGGCGGCTGGTCTGGGCGCGGATCAGCTCGGGGAGGTTCTTCCCGGTCACGACGCCCAGCTTGGCCGACAGGTACTGAATGAACATGGCAGACAGGTTGGCGCCCAGGACCACCCAGAGCAGCAGGTACCCGTACTGGGCGCCGCCCGAGATGTTGGTGGCGAAGTTTCCCGGGTCGATGTAGGCGACGCAGGCGATGAACGCCGGCCCCAGGAAGGGCAGCAGCTGCTTCCAGCCCGTCTTCTTGGAGCGGAGGGCCACCTCGGCCTGGAGGAGGACCTTTTGGTCAAACGAGCTCATAATGTCTCCTCCACGAGGAACAGCCGTTCCGCGAGGGACAGTGGAATCAGGAACCGGTTGGCCGATCCCGGGGCGGCCTCCCCGGCGCGGAGGCGAAGGCCGGCGGCGGTCGATTCCAAGACCTCCACGGCCGCCCCGGGGACGAGGTGAAGCTGCTTGAACAGGTTGAGCTCGTCGCGGTCCTGGGTGGCCACCCGGCATACCGTTCCCTTGGTCCCGGGCCTCAGGCCGGCCAGGCACTGGCTCCTCACGCCCGCCGGAAACTGAAGCTGGGCGTCGGGGATGGGGTCGCCGTGGGGGTCGAACTCGGGGTGGCCCAGCCACTCGGCAATCTTGTTTTCAAAGGTTTCTGAGATGTAGTGCTCCAGGCGGTCGGCCTCGTCGTGGACCTCTTCCCAGCCGTACCCGAGGGCCTTCGCAAGGAAGCTCTCCAACAGCCGGTGGTGGCGGATCAGCTCGATGGCAACGGTCTTGCCCTGGTCGGACAGGTGTGCGCCCCTGTAGGGTTCGTAGGTCACCAACCCCAGTTCCTGGAGCTTCTGGACCATCACCGTCACGGACGCCGGCGCGACCCTCAGGTCGGTGGCCAGGTCCTGGGTGGCGGCGCTTACCCCTCGTTCCGTGAGCAAGTAGATCTGTTTGAGGTAGTTCTCCTGGGACTCTGACAAGGGTTTGTTAGTGGTAGCTACATGAATCATGGCTCCAATTTACTGAAGCTCTCGTTTCTTGTCACTAGGTTTTAAGTCAAAACTACCAAATAACGCGATATTTTTTAGCTAGACCTAAAATGGGGAACTGTCCAGGCGTCCTAACCGTTCGGCGCGGCGGTCTTCCTGACGTTCATCAGCCCCTCGGCGAGGTCGGCCACCTGCGCCGAGCCCCCCGTGACCTGCTCCACCATCTTCTCCATGGTGAGCGAAGTTGCCTGAATGAGGGACGTTTCCTTTTCCAGCCCCACGCTCACGTCCTTGAGCTGTTCAAAGCGGCGCTGAATTTCGCTGATCTGAACCTGAATCTGGGCCACGGACCCCCGGGTCTCCTGGGAAAGCTTTCGGATCTCCTCGGCGATGACCTTGAAGCCGTACCCAACGTGGCCGGCCCGGGCGGCCTCGATCGACGCGTTGATGCCCAACACGTTTGTCCTGTCGGAGAGGTCCTGGATGACTTGGACGACGCCCGTCATCTGGTTCACGCGCTTGGTGGTGTCGTCGGTGACCGCGACGAGGGTTTGCGACAGGCTGCGGATCTCGTCGGCCTCCCCCTGAACCGTCTTGGAGATTTCAGCGGCCTGGTCCATCGACGAGTTCAGGGTCGAGGAGACCTGGAGGAACTGGTCCCGTCTGCCCACCATTTCCATCGATTCCAGCAGGAAGAACGTGCCGACCACCTTTCCCTGGGCGTCGCAGATAGGCGCCGCCATGCCCGCATAGGGAAACCCGAAAGCCTCGGGGCCCACATTCTCATACACGGGCGCACCGGCCTGGATGCAGCGGCTTGAGAGGCCCCCCGCGCGAACGGGATCGCCGACCTTGATCTTGTGGTCCATATGGAGCCCGGGGAAGTAAGCTTGGTAGGTTTCGAGGTCGGAACAGCCCAGGGCAGGCTCGCCAAGGAAGAAATTCCGGATGACGGGGATGATCCGAGCGATGGTCGCAACTTCGTCGGCGGTGGGCATAGGTTCGTGTCCTTCAGTAGCGAGTCTGGTTGGCCCATGGCTAGCTGTCAACACCGAATTGCGAACTCCGTGATACCTTACAAGCGGGGGAAGTAACGATGGGGGTGGTTCTGTACAGCGCGAGCATGACGGGCGTCTTCATTCTGGCCAACCTTGTCGTTGGAAACCAGTTGAGGCACGGGGGGCGGCCCTACGGCGCCGTCCGGTTGTCGGTTCACGAACTTCTCTTCGCACTGGTCTGTGTCGGGTACGTGGTCACGATGTGGCTCTTGCAGGCGGTGCGCGCCCACAAGTTCTACTCCGTCCTCGCCTTGGGGCTGACGGGCTTCGCTCTGGGTGCGAACCTCGTCGTGGGCGTGCTCCTGGCGCGCGGACGGGGCCGACAGAGCACGCAGGTATGGTGGCACAAGCGCCTGTCCGAACTCCTTGTCGTGTCGATCGCCGTGGGGATCTTCTTCCTCCGCTGGCGGCTCTGAGCCGCTCTTACGACACGACCGAGGAATCGGCGAAGACCTCGAGGTTCCAGAGGCGTTGCTGGGGCTCCTTTTGCAGGAAGGGGGCGAGTCTCTCCTTAAGGGTGATGAAGACCCCCGTCCTCATAAAGGCCTCGGCGTCGGGTTTCGACTCCCAGGTGCCCATAGCCAGAACGGGTCCGGCAGCCTGCGAAAACAGCTGCATGCGGACGAAGCCCTTTCGTCCTCGGGCGGCTTCAAGAACGGTCTCGCGCCAAATTCTGCACCCTTCGGCCACGTCCTTGGGCTGGAACTGGTATTCCATGGTTGCTGTGTACATGCATTAACCCTAAATCCACTGGGACGAAATGGCAAGGGTTCCACGACAAGCGCTGAATCGAACCTGGACACGGCCCCACACCCGGGCTACTATTATAATGTCAATTAAGTTTGGTCACGGGAAAGGGGACCCAGGAAGCGCAGCATGAAGTTTGTCGGCGCGGTGCTGAAAGAGCAGAACGTAAAGTTTGCGGTGGTCAAGGTGAAGCCCAAAACGCTGGAGTCGGCGTCGGTCCGCGACCATGCCCTAGAAAAATTTGACAAGATTTTTGAGGGGCTTCCCATCGTCCTGGTGGCCGAACAGGACAAGGGTGCTCCGACGTGCTTTGGCCGCAAGGACATCGCCCAATATCTGGCTACCGTCAAGATCTCGCAGATTCCCTGGAAACAGTACACCTACGATTGAGGGCCGCCGCCGTTCCCTGGTATAGTCGAGTCCCCAGGGAGATCGACGATGAAGGAACAAGATTCCAAGACCAGCGCAGAAAGTTTTGCGGACCTGTATGAAAAGAGCTTCTCCGGAATGGAGTCCTTTCAGGTCGGCCAGCTGGTCGAGACCCAGGTGCTGTCCATTTCCAAGGACACCATTTTCCTCCAGCTGAACGGAAAGAGCGAGGGCGTCTTGGCCCGGGACGAACTGGCCGACAAAGACGGCAACCTGAGCGTCAAGGTGGGCGACACCCTCAAGGCCTTCTTCCTCAAGGCCGACAACGGCGAGCTGCTGTTCACGACCAGAATCAACGGCGAGTCGGCCGGCCCCGACCTGCTCGAAAGGGCCTACCAGGAGAAGATCCCCGTCGAAGGCGTGGTTGAAAAAGAGATCAAGGGGGGCTACGACGTCAAGATCGGCGAAGCCAGGGCGTTTTGCCCCTACTCGCAGATGGGTCCCAAGCGCACCGAGAACTCGTCCGAGTACGTGGGCAAGCGTCTGCTGTTCAAGATCCAGGAGTTCAAGGACAAGGGCCGCAACATTCTGGTTTCGAACCGGGCCATCCATGAAGAGGCAAGGCAAGAGAACCTTGAGGCGCTGAAGAAGACCCTCCACGAGGGCATGCTCATCAAGGGTGCCGTCCAGTCCATCCAGGACTTTGGCGCGTTCATCGACCTGGGCGGCGTCCAGGGGTTGCTCCCGGTTTCCGAAATCGGCCGGTCACGGGTCGAGAACATTCGAGACGTCTTTACCCTTGGCCAGGAGGTCGAGGTGTCCATCCTCAAGATCGACTGGGCCAACGAGAGGATCACCCTGAGCACCAAGAGCCTGGTCGCCGACCCGTGGGAGAAGGCCAAGGAAAAGTACCTCGAGGGTTCCAAGCACACGGGAAAGGTGGTGCGCCTCACCGATTTCGGGGCGTTCGTTTCTCTGGAACCCGGGCTCGACGGCCTTGTTCACATCTCGGAGTTCCGGACGACGGGCGACTTCGGGCGCAGCGAGCTCACCGTGAGGCCCGGTCAGACCCTTTCGGTTCAGGTGATCGCCGTCGACGCGGCCCAAAGGCGAATTTCGCTGAAGCCCGCCTCGAGCCGTGAAGAGGACGAGACGTCGGCCAAGTACATGGGGAGTTCGGACGAAGGGGCGACCTACAACCCGTTCGCGTCCCTGCTCAAGAAGAAGTAAAAACAGAGGGGGACGAAATGCGCATGAGAGGCAAGGTTTACCTCTACTGGGGACTGGTGGCGGTGAGTCCGCCATTGGCCTTGGCCCTAGCCGAGTTCGTCACTGGTTTTTCGAGTCCCCCCGCGTTCTTGGCGGCCCTCTCCTCCCTTGCTTTGGGGTGGTGGATCGTCTCGGCGGCGGCGGGCCTCGCCGTCTTGACGTGGCTGGTCCGCCGGCTCGAGTCGGCCCCGGCCCGCAGCCGCGTGAGCGCCCCCCTTGCGTTTCTTGTGATCTGGGGACCGGTGCATCACGTCGGGTTTTCGTGCGTCTTTCATGCGGGGTCTTCGTTTGCCTCCGACGCGGCGGGGCAGCTGGTCGCCGCACTCTACTCGGGTGCGGTGGGTCTGTACCTGGCTATCCTGGGAGTCATCGCGCTCATCGGCGACTTCGAGGTGCTGGTTCCCTTTGCCGACGAGTCGGGGAAGAACCGCCTGACGGGCAAACTCAACACCAAGCTGTTCCTGAGCGTCTCGATGGCCATCCTCGCGTTCCTGGTGGGCGCGGTGGGCGCGGCGCTCATGCCCGTCCACGCGGGTCTGGGCATCGTCGACGCGGTAGGCCGGGTTCTCATTGTGGCCGTCCCCTTCCTGCTGCTCACCCTCCTTCTGGTCGCCCTCCTTTCGCGGCTTCTGACCCAGCCCTTGGTCAAGGCGACGCCACTGATCGAGGCCCTGGGCCAGGACGACCTGAGGCCGGTGCTCCCCGAGGCCAGCCGCGACGAGCTAGGCCTGGTATTCCACAACCTCAACCGGTTCCTGTCGCGGCTGCGGACCACCGTGGCCGGGGCGCTGGCCCTGGCGCAGACCAATGGCCAGCGCAGCCGCGCCCTCGACGGCTTGGTCGCCGATGAGATCGGGCTGTTGGAACAAGCGTTGAAGCTGGTGACCAGTCTGGAACGCAGGCTCGAGGCGGTCGACTCCGAGGCGTCTGAGGCGGTGGCGGGGGCCGGTGCCATGGGGCAGACGGTGGGCACACTCCGCGAGAGCCTCCAAATTCAGACGGCCGCCGTGGAAGAGACCTCGGCCGCGGCCGAGGAGCTGTTGGCCGGAGCCCGAAGCATCGCCGAGGTCGCCAAGCTTCGTACCGAGTCGGCGGGAGCCCTAGAAGGGCTCACCGAGCGCAACCGAACAGCGCTCCAGGCCAGCCTCGCGGCCATGAAAGAGGTGACGGATCAAGTCGCCAAGCTGGCCGAGATGAACAAGGTCATCGCCAAGGTCGCCTCGCAGACCAACCTTCTGGCCATGAACGCTGCGATTGAGGCCGCCCACGCCGGTGACGCGGGCCGGGGCTTCAGCGTGGTGGCGGCCGAGATCCGCGGCCTTGCCGAGTCGTCGGCCCTGAACGCTAAGAACTCCTCGCTTTTCCTCCGGGGAGTGGTCGAGAGCATCCGCCAGAGCAGTGCGAGCCTGACCACCGTCGACGCCTCCTTCACCGAAAGCAGCGCCGTCACGGCCCGGGTCGTCGAAGGCTTTCAGGAGATCGGGACGGCCTCGGCCGAGATTGAAGAGGCGAGCCGGACCATTGTGGAAAGGATGCTCAGGCTGCAGGAGTTCAACCGTACCGTCAACGACGGCGCGGGCATGCTCAGTCAGGGGCTGACAGGTCTCGATGCGTCGGCCCGCCAGTCCCGGGCCGGGGTGGAGGCTTCGCGGGGAGAGACCACATCGCTCCGCCAGATCACCGACCGCCTCACCGCCCTGGCCGCCGAAATCGGCAAGGACAGCGAGAGCCTCAAGTCCGAGGCCGCCGCGCTGGCAGCCCGGTTCGAGGGGTTCACGCTGCCAACGTGACCCACTTTGCCGCCCCCTGATTCGGACAGCCCCGAGACTACCCAGGGGCCGGAAACAGCAAGCGTTGCCCCTTTCTGGCTGTTTTACAAGAAGGCATGCAACCGGACAATGGCGGCTATGGGATTTACCCTAAAGCATACGGAGAAAAACATGACTGCCAAAGCTGAAGCACTCAATGCCATTTCTGGGTTGCCCGACGATGCCCCGCTGGAAGACATCATGTACCAGCTCTACGTCCTGGACAAGATCCATCAGGGTGAGCGGGACCAGCAGGAGGGCTGAACCGTTTCCAACGACGACCTGAAGAAAGAAGTCAGCGGTTGGTAGTTTGGACTGAGACGGCAAGAAGTAGCCTCAAACAGATTCACGACTTCATTGCCCTAGATTCGAAGTACTACGCCAAAACGGTCGTTGATAACATCCTGAATCTGGCGGATGAGTTGAACACCTTTCCCAGCCGGGGGCGGGTTGTGCCAGAAAGGAATCAGACCTCCCTCAAAACCTCAGGGTAAGCTTCACCCAAAAGTAGCGAGGTGTATGCTTCAGCACCTCAAATCACGGCAAACGACTTCCACCGGGTGCCCCGGAAGCGCAGCGAGAACACCACGGCGCGGAAGGTCCAGTCCAGGCCCATGGCCAGCCAAACCCCGACGACGCCCAGACCCAGGACGATGCCCAGCAGCCAGGCAAACGCGATGCGGAACCCGAACATGGAAACCAGCGCCGCGATCATGGTGAACCTCACGTCGCCGGCGCCCCTCAGAGCGTTAGCCAGGGTGAACGAGAGCGGCCACAGCACGATGGCCAGAGTGTTGTGGATGACCACGAGCAGAAACGTGAGCCGGCTCGTCTCGGGCGAAATCGCGTAGAAGCCCAGGAGCAGGGGCAGGACGAGCAGTTCGGCCACGCTGAGGATGGCGGTGACCACGTACGTTTGGCGCAGAAGGCGCTTGGTGTACTGCACGGCCAGGGCGAAGTCCCCGGCCCCGCCGCACCGGCCCACCACGGTCACGATGGCCAGGTTCATGGCCGAGGCGTAGCTGATCGCCACCATGACCAAGGTCTGGGTGATGCCGTTGGCGGCGATCTGCGCCGTTCCGAACAGCGCAATCATGCTGATCACCAGGATGCGGCCCAGCTGGTACAGGCTGTTCTCGATGCCGCTGGGGACGGCGATCTTGAGGATGCGCACGATCATGGCCGCGTCCCACGTCAGCAGGTGTTTGAGCTGGACGGGCACCTGGTTGGTCTTGCGCGACACGAGCACCAGCATGAGGAGGGCCGCCGCGCCCCGGGCCGCGAAAATCGCCCACGCCACCCCCTCGACCCCCGCATGGAGTCCGAAAACCGCCACGGCAATGCCCACGGTGCTCACCGTGTTCATGAACAGCGAGACGAACATGGGAACCCTCGAGCGGCCCATGGACCGGAACAGCGCGGCTCCGGAGTTGTAGGCCGCTAAGAAGGGGTACGAGAGCGCCGAGATCACGAAGTAGCTCTGGGCGTTGGCCATAACGTCGGCGGCCACCGAGCCGAAGAGCACGCCCAGCAAGGGCCCGTGGAACAGGACGACTGCCGCCAGCACGGCCAGCGAGATCAGCACGGTGACCAACAGGAGCTGACCCGCGCCCCGGCGCGCTCCCCCGTCGTCCCTTCGTCCCAGATACTGAGAGACCACCACGGCCCCGCCGGTATCGAGGGCGGCGAAGAGGTTGAAGATCAGCAGGTTGATCATGTCGACCATCGACACCGCCGAAACGGCAGCCTCGCCGGCGTGGGACAGCATAAGGGTGGCCAGGATGCCCACGGTCAGCAGAAGAATTTGGTCGAGGAAGAGGGGCACGACGAGGCGGCGCAGCGCCTGTTTGGTGAACAGTTCGGTGCCGGGCACGCCGCCCTCAGCCCTTCATCAGGGGACACCCCGCGCACGAGCCCTTGGGCGACGAGCACCCGCAACCCGCGGCCCTGGGACCCGGCCTGACCAGCTGCCAGACCTTCCAGCCGATGCACCCGACGGCGGCACCAACAACGACAAACACGATGGCAAGGTCCATGGCTAGCTCCCTATTCTCAGCAGAGATCCTACTTGGTATACACCGAAACAGATCGACCAGGAAACGGCAATCGAGAAAAGCACGTAGAACGCCCACCACCGCCACCCCAGCTCGGCGCCGATGGTGGCTTGGGCCGCGATGCACGGCGCCAGGATGAGCGTGAACAGCATGAGCACGTAGGCCACCAGGGGGTTGAACACCTTGTCGGCCTGGAGCGCCTTCTGAAGGGGGGTGTCGTCGTCCGATTCCCCGACTTTGTACAGCACGCCCAGGGTCGACACGACGGTCTCCTTGGCGGCGAAGCCCGTCACCGTGGCGATGCCTATCTTCCAGTCGAAGCCCAGCGGCTTCACGAGCGGCTCGATGCCCTTGCCCACCCACCCGGCCACGCTGGCCTGCAGCGCCTGTTCCCGGGGCGTGCCTTCGGGCGACTGGGGGAAGGTCGTGATGGCCCAAATAAGCACCGAAGCGGCCAGGATCACGGTGCCGGCCTTCTTGAAGTACTGGAACGACTTGTCCCACACGTGCCAGGTCACGCCCTTGAGGGTGGGCGTCCGGTAGGGGGGCAGCTCCATCACAAACGGCGTCGACTCACCCTTGAGCACCGTCTTGCGGAACACCCACGAGCTCATCAGGGCCAGGAACACGCCGATCAGGTAGATCGAAAGCACGGCGGTGCTGGCGTCGCGGGTGAAGAAGGCGCCGGCCAGCAGGATGTAGACGGGCAGCTTGGCGCCGCAGCTCATGAACGGGGTGACCAGAATGGTGACGATCCTGTCCTTGGGGCTCTTGAGGGTGCGCGAGGCCATGATAGCAGGCACCGAGCACCCGAACCCCAGCATCATGGGGAGGAAGCTCTGGCCGTGAAGCCCGAAGATGTGGAGGAACTTGTCCATGACGAACGCGGCCCGGGACATGTAGCCGGAATCTTCCAGAAAGCTGATGAACAGGAAGAGCAAGATGATGAGGGGGATGAAGCTGAGCACCGCACCCACGCCGCCCAGCACACCGTCGATGAGAAGCGACTGGAGCAGACCCGGCGCCATATGGGCATGGGCCGTCGTGGCCAGGGCGGTGAACGCGTCTTGAAGCCACTGTTGGGGGTAGGCGCCCAGGGTAAAGGTGGCCTGGAAGATGCCCCAGAGGATGAGCAGAAACACGGGAAGCCCGAGGAAGCGGTTGATGAGCACGGCGTCGATCAGTTCGGTCACCGTCACTGTGGCCGCCCGGCGGGTGACCGTCTCCTTGGCGGCGCCGTGGATGTAGCCGTAGCGGGCCTCGCTCACCAGGATCTCGCTGTCCCGGCCGCCTGCCTTTTCGAGGGCCTTCACGGCTTTGTCCAGGGCGGCCTCGACCTTGTCGCGGGCGGTGTGGGTGCCTAGCTTCTTGCGCGCGTCTTCGTCCTTTTCCAGGAGCTTGAGGGCCATCCAGCGGCTGGGGTAGAGCCCCGTGAACTTCGCGTCGGTTTCCAGAACCTCGGCCACCTGCCGAATGCCCGCCTCAAGCCCAGCCGAATACTGGGCGGGCGCCGAGACGCCGCCCTGGTCGGCCCGGGCCAGCGCCTGGTCCAGCAGCTCCTCCAGACCGGTTCCCTTGGTCCCCACGGTCCTCACGATGGGCATGCGGAACAGTTTGGCGAGCTGGCGGTCGTCGATGCCCAGGCCCATGGACTCGGCCTGGTCGATGATGTTGAGCGCTGCCACCACGGGGATGCCCAGCTCCTGGAACTGGAGGCACAGGAACAGGTTGCGTTCCAGGTTGGTGGCGTCGAGGACGTTGATGATGAGGTCGGGCTTCTCGTCGATGACAAAGTCGCGGGCGATGATCTCGTCGAGGGAGTAGGCGGTCAGGCTGTAGGTCCCCGGCAGGTCGTAGAGGACGATCTCGCGGCCGCGGTGGGTGAGGCGGCCTTCCTTGGTGTCGACCGTGACGCCGGCGTAGTTGCCGACCTTCTGGTGCGACCCGGTGAGGGCGTTGAACAGCGTGGTCTTGCCCGAGTTGGGGTTGCCCGCGAGGGCGATTCGTACGGGCTTCATGGGCGCAGGGTGCCCTTCACCACGTCGACGCCCGCGGCCTCGGACTTGCGGATCGAGACTTGATAGCCCAGAATGGAAACCTGGATGGGGTCGCCGAACAGCGCCATCCGCACCACCTGGCCCTCGACGCCCTGGGTGAACCCCATGTCGGCAAGGCGCTTGCCGGTCTCACGGCCCAGGGACACGCCTTCGACCACGAAGCTGTCGCCTGGTTTCAAATCGACCAAAGTCATTCCTGGACTCCTATCTTAATGTCTATTAACTTAGGATATCCATACTCTTGCGGTCTGTCAAGGGAGGGGGTCCGGTTCCGTGGGAATCGTGATGACAAACCGCGCCCCGGGACCGGCCTCGGCGCGGATGGTCCAGCCGTGGCTGTCGAGGATGGTCTTGACGATGGACAAGCCCAGCCCCATGCCCGGCTCGCGGCGCGACCCGCTGCCCCTGTAGAAAAGCTCGAACAGATGGGGCAGGTCGTGGGCGGCCACCCCGGGGCCGTTGTCCCTGACGGTGACCTCGACGGCGTCGGGCAGGCGGCGGGCGTCCAGCCACACGGTGCTCCCCTCGGGGGTGTAGCGCAGGGCGTTGTGGACAAGGTTCTCGAGGCACCGGCGCACCGACCTCTCGTCGCACGCCACGGTCAGCTCGTCGGGGAGTTCGAGGTTGGTGGTGAGTGTGCGCCCCAGAAGCACGGCGTCGGGTGTAAGCCCCTGGGCAAATTCGGCGAGGAAGGCCTTGAGCGGCACGTCGGTCCAGGTTTGCTGCCACTCGCCTGTATTGACCTTGCCGTAGTCGATGAGGTGGTCGATCATGTCGTCGAGCTGGTCCGTCTTGTCGAGGATAAGGTCGAAGTGGGCCTGGCGGGCCTCGGGGGTCACCGGACCGTCGCGCAGCAGCTCGACGTAGCCCTTCACGAGCGCCAGGGGCGACTTGAGGTCGTGGCTGACGCCCATGACGAACCGGCTCTGCCGGGCCGTCTCTTCCTTGAGCGACTGGCGAAGCTGTTCGAACGAGCGGCCCAGGCCCTGGATCTCGTCGCTTCCCCGGGTGACGATCTGGCTTTCAAGGTCACCTTCAGCCAGGCGCCTGACGGCCCTTTCAAGAAGGACGATGGACCGGGTGAGGTTCCCGCCCATCACGATGGAGAACAAGATCGCAAACAGAAGGATGGCCGAGAGCACCGTGCCGGCGAACCAGAGCAGCCCCGGAAACGGGTCGGGATTCGAGTCTCGGGCGGCGAACAGCCCCACGATCCAGACCTTGGTGTCCGCCGGCTGGAAGGCGACCACGTCCTGAGTCCGCCCGGGGGTCTTCAGCTGGTTCAGCATCTGGTCGGCCGCGACGGCCCTCCCCGGCGGAATTCCGGGAACGCGGACCGCCGAATAGATGAGGCGGTACGACTGGTCAAAGACAAAGACCTGTGCCTCCCGCGGACGCCGGGACAGCAGGTCGCGGATCTTGCTCCAGTTTGCCTGGCTGATGAGGCCCACCGACTCGGGGGGCAGCTGCTCGTAGGCGGGGATGCGCTCGGGGTTCTGGTTCGTCGAGAACACAACCCACCCCAGCCCCAGGAGCAGCACGGGGATGAGGGTGATGCCCACCACCATGGCGGCGAACTGGGTGCGGATTCTCATCGGTGGAACCTGTAGCCCATGCCGGGGACGGTCTCGATGTACTCGGGGTGGCTGGGGTCGGTCTCGAGCTTGCGCCTCAGCCGCTGGATGTAGACGGCCACCGAGGTGAGGTCGCCGTAGTTGTTCTTCCACACGGCCCTGTAGATGGCCTCGGGGGACGAGGGGCGGCCTTCCTGGGCGAGCAGGTGGTCGAGGACGCCGAACTCCTTGTTCGACAGGGGTATCCTCTGGTCCCCCTTTTTCAGCAGGCACGCGTCGGCGTCGAAGGTGAACGGTCCGAAGGTCAGGGCGGCGGGAAGGTCGGCCAGGCCCTGGGTGCGCCTGAGCATGGCCCTGACCCGGGCCACCAGCACCCGGGGCGAGAACGGCTTGGTGACAAACTCGTCGGCGCCGTAGCCCAGGCCCGTGATGATGTCCTCGTCTGCGGACCGGGCCGAGACGATGAGAACCGGGGTCGACCGGGTCTTGCGGAAACGGTCGAGGAACGCAAACCCGTCCATGCCGGGCAGGTTGACGTCGAGGATGACCAGGCTGACCGGGTCGGTTAGCCCCTCGAGGGCCGCCTCGGCCGAATCGAAGACCACGGTGTCCCACCCCTCGTTCTCAAGGTACAGCCGGATGAGCTGGGCCATTTCGGCGATGTCTTCAATGACGGCAATGCGGTCTTTCATGGTGTTCCGGGGCGAGTATAGTCGCCGTTCCGCCGGGCCGCCAGGGATGCCTGGCACCAATAACAAAAAATTATGGATCGTTTATGGGGCGTCTATGGGGTTTGCCGTGGACTTCCCGTAGTTTGGTCCACAAGGAGAACGGCGCATGAGAAAAAAGGGGAGAACTGTGGTCCTTTGGGTTCTGGGGGCGGTGTTGGCGGCCCCGGTGGGCGCCCAAACGGTGCTGAGCGCGGACGACGCGGTGAAGACCGCACTCGAGCACAACCTTTCACTCCAGCGAACCTCGTGGGATCTGGACGCCAAGAGGCGCCAGCTCGACAACGCCTGGGGCGTGTTTGTGCCGTCGACCTCGCTTTCGACGGGGGTCAGCCGCTCCAACACCGCCACCGATCTGCTGGGCAACGCCGTCACGCCCTCGTGGGCGTCGAGCATGTCTGCGAGCGTGTCGCTTTCGGTAAACCCGAGTGTGTTCGCCGACCTCAAGACTGTCGCCCTCAACTACCGTTCGGGGCAGCTCACCTACACCCTGGCCAAGCGCACCCTTGAGAAGAACGTGAGGCAGGTCTACTACAACCTCCTGCTGGAACAGGAGAACCTGAAACTCGCCCAGGCCAACATCGCCCTCAAGCAGAAGAGCCTCGACGACACCACGACGAAGTACAAGAACGGCCTGGCGCCCCAGCTCGACGTGTTCTCGGCGCAGGTGGCGCTCGCGCAGCTCAAGCCCCAGTACGACTCGTTCGAGACGACCTTCCTCAACGACCTGGGACAGCTCAAGGTCTACTTGGGTTTGCCGCTTAGCCAGGACATTGCGCTTCAGGGGTCCCTGGACCAGGCGGTGGAAAGCTCGATCGACCTGACGCCCGCCCAGGGTTCCACCGAGTCGCCCGACGTGCAGACGGCCCGGCTCCAGCTCGAAGCCGACCGCCTGAGCCTTCAGAGCACCCAGGAGGGTGCCTGGTTCCCGACGCTCACGATGAGCTACAGCACCGTGCCCACGCTGAGCAACCCCTACGGCGCGGGCTACGCCTGGGCCGATTCCCAGGGGGCCCTGTCGCTCCAGCTCAGCTATTCTCTGGACTCGCTGCTGCCCTGGACCACAAGCAGGGAGAAGCTCAACCAGGCCGAGGACGCCATCCGCAGCGCCAACAGCGTGTTGGACGAGACCAAGATCAACAGCGAGCTGACCAGGACCAACGCGGTGCGCAAGATCCGCCAGGCCGTGCGCAGCCTCGAGACGCAGACGCTCAACGTCGAGCTGGCCCAGAAGACCTATGACCAGAGCGTCGACGCCTACCAAAAGGGCACCAAGGACCTTCTCACCCTGCAAGGCAGCGAGGCCGACCTGAACCAGGCCAAGTACGACCTGTTGTCCCAGCGCTACACGCTGATCTCCACGCTTCTCGACCTTGAATACGAACTCGACGTCCCCTTCGGGACGCTCTTGGGAGGAAAGAAATGAAACGACGGACCAAGACCGTCCTGACCGCAGTGCTTATCCTGGCCGTGGCCGCCCTCCTCGCGGGGCCCCAGCTCCTGAAGGGGACGGCGGTCCCCGTGCAAGCGGCGCCCGGGGTGGCCGGCCCCGGTGGTCCCGGAGCCCCGGGAGTCCCCCCCGCCGTGGCCACAGTTTACAGCGTGAAGACCCAGGCCCTGGCCACGGGCGTGCTTCGCGATTACCTGCAGCTCAACGGTGACGTGATCACCGAGACCAACGTCGACCTGTTCCCCGACACGGGCGGCAAGGTGACCATGGTACCCGTGCAGGTGGGAGACTCCGTGGTGAAGGGGACGACTCTCATCGCCACCATCGACCCGTCCAAACCGGGGACCAGCTACGCGCTGAGCCCCGTGTACAGCCCGCTAACCGGAACGGTCACCACGTTGACCGCCCAGGTGGGCGCCACGGTGACCTCGACCACGTCGCTGGGCACCGTCGGGGTGCTGAGCGACCTCCTCGTGGAAAGCAAAGTCCCCGAGACGCAGCTGGCCTCGGTGCGCACCGGCCTCAAGGCCGACGTGACCTTCGAGACCTACCCCGGCAAAGTCTTCCCCGCAGTAGTCGACAGGGTGCTGCCCGTGGTCGACACGGTCTCAAGGACCAAGACCATCCGCCTTCGGTTTCTGAACAAGCCCGCGGGCATCGACCTGGGCATGTTCGCCAAGGTGAAGCTCTACTTCGAGGGACGCCCGCCGCAGATCCTGGCACCCCTCGAGACTGTCGTCACAAGGTTGGGCAAGCAGTACGTTTTTGTCGTTAACGGCGACACCGTGAGCCGCCGCGAGGTTGTTGCCGGGCTTACCGTCGACAGCACCGTCGAGCTGCTGTCGGGCGTTAAGGCGGGCGAGGCCCTCGTCGTGAAGGGTCAGGAACTCCTGGACGACGGGGCGAAGGTCAAGGTGGTCCAGTGAGTTCCCGCAGTTCGGTCGACAGGCCGGTGCTGGTCACTGTCGTCTTCAGCCTGCTCGTCCTGCTGGGCGTCTACATGGCGTTTCAGCTCAGCGTGGCCCTGTTCCCCGAATTCAGCCCCCCCATCGTGGTAGTCAGCACCACCTACTCCGGAGCCGGCGCCGAGACCGTCGAAAAGACCGTCACCAAGAGCCTCGAGTCGTCGCTCATCAACGTTGCCTCGCTCAAGAAGCTGACTTCGACTTCGTCGGAGGCGAGCAGCACGATCGTGCTGCAGTTCGCCTACGGGTACAACCTCGACACGGCGACCAACGACGTGCGCGACAAGATCAGCGCGGTCAAGTCGAGCCTGCCCACCGCGGTCACCGACCCGCAGATCTTCAAATTCGACCCCAACGCCCAGCCCATCATGCAGATCGCCGTAGAGGGCAACCGGAGTGCCGAGGAGCTGCGCAAGATCGGCGAGGACCAGGTGCAGACCGTGCTTCAGCGCGTGTCCGGGGTGTCCGAGGCCGCGGTATCGGGCGGCCGCGCCCAGGCCGTCCGTGTCGACGTGTCGCAGTCAAGGCTCGACGCCTACGGCCTGACGCTCACCAGCCTGGCCTCGGCTCTGGCGACCCAGAACGTCGAGCTGGGCGGCGGCTCGATCACCGAGGGCACGCGCAACTACGCCGTGCGCACCACGGGCGAGTTTGCTTCGGTAGAGCAGATCGCCCAAAGCCAGGTTGCCACCCGCAACGGCCAGGTCATCCGCCTGTCTGACGTGGCGGCGGTGACCATGGGTTACAAGGACGAGGACAGCTCGGTGTTCCTCAACGGCAACCCGGGCGTGTACGTGGCCATCAAGAAGCAGAGCGGGGGCAACACCGTCAAGGTGGCCAGCGGCGTCAAGGCCGCTCTCCCCGACATCCAGAGGTCGCTGCCCCCGGATGTGAAGCTCGAGGTCGTCTCCGACGACACCACGGCCATCACAAGCACCGTCGAGACCCTCCTCCACGCGGCCCTCGAGGCCGTTGCCTTCGCCATGATCGTGATCTTCGTCTTTCTGCGCAGCCTCAAGACCACCTTCGTTATCGGCCTTTCGATCCCCATCTCGATAGGCATCACCCTGCTGGCCATGAACCTGATGGGGCTCACCCTCAACATCTTCACCATGACGGGCCTGATTTTGGGAGTGGGCATGATCGTCGACGACTCGATCGTCATCATGGAGAACATCGTGCGTTACCGCGAGCGCGGCATGAAAAACCGCATGGCGGCGCTTATCGGAAGCAAGGAGATGCAGAACGCCGTCATGGCGTCCACGCTCACGACGGTGTTTGTGTTCGTCCCCATCCTGCTGTTCAAGACACAGCTCGAGATCATCGGCATCTTGTTCGAGGGCATGATCTTCACCATCGTCATCTCGCTTCTGTCGAGCCTGGCCGTGGCGCTGTTCCTCATCCCCGTGCTGACGAGCCGGTACTTCCCGCTTGTCAACCGCCACGAGGTGCCCCTGCGCAACCCCGTCGCCGTTCTGGGCGACAAGGTGCTGGCCGGGGCGCACAACTTCATCGAAAAGGGGTACAGGTGGCTGCTGGTCCGCGCCCTGCACAACCGGGCCATCGTGGTCCTGTTCGTCGTTGTGGTGTTCCTTGGGGCTACTTCGCTGGCCGGGAGCCTCAAGTTCACCTTCGCGCCCAGCCAGGCCGAAGACTCGGTGACGCTGAGTCTCACCCTCCCCGTGGGGACTACCCTGGCCGAGACCAAGGAGACGCTCAGGCAGCTTGAAGAGGACGTGAAGGCCCAGGCCCACGGCGTGAAGATGTTCATCCGTACGGCAGGAACCGGCGGCTCGGGGGCCTTTTCGTCGTCGAGCGGGACCAACCAGGGCTCCCTCGAGGTCGTCCTGCCGACCAAAAAGGACCAAATCGACAGCGCCGACAAGATCAAGGCCATCCTGCGGTCCCACTACGCGGACTTCCCGGCGGCAAGTTTCGCGTTCTCGCAGGGGTTCAACCCTTCGGGGTCGAACGCCCCCATCGACGTGGTGGTGCAGTCAGACGACCTCAACAAGGCCATCGCGGCGGCCCAGGAGATGGTCGACGTCATCAAGACCAACGTCCCCCAGGCCACCGAGACCAAGATGGACCTCGACGACGGCCTGCCCCAGGTTGAGGTGGTCATCGACCGCCAGAGCGCCTATGCGCTGGGCGTCAACGTCAACACCGTGGCCAACGAGGTGAGCGGCAGCATCGCGGGGGTCACGGCCACCCAGTACAACACAGGCGGCGACAGCTACGACGTGCTTGTCGTCCTCCAGGCCTCGGACCGCCAGAAGGTCATCGACCTGAACCGCATCTACGTGCTCAACGCGTCGGGGAACCGCGTGCCCCTTGCCAACTTTGCCACCCTGCAGCGCGGCACGGGCCCCGTGTCGATCAAGCACGAGAACAAGGCGCGGACCATCCACGTGACCTCGAGCCTCAAACCCGGCGCCACAGCCCCCGAGGTGCAGTCCCTCGTTCAGAAGGCCATCGCCGACCATATGGTCCTCGACTCGGCCGTGAGGGTGTCGTACCAAGGCGACTCGACGGCACTTCTGGCCATGGCGCAGACCATGCTCGTGGTGCTCATCATGGCCATCCTCTTGGTCTTTGGCGTCATGGCCGCCCAGTACGAGTCCTTCCGCAACCCCATCATCAACCTTTTCACGCTGCCGCTCATGATCATCGGGGTCATCGGCATCTACGCCGTCACGGGTCAGACGATGAACCTGTTCAGCGGCATCGGCCTGGTCATGCTCGTCGGGCTTGTCGTGAAGAACGGCATCGTGATGGTCGACTACACGGGCCTGCTCCGGGACCGGGGTCTGGGCGTCGACGAGGCGGCCCTCGAGGCGGGCGTTGCGCGGCTGCGCCCCGTGCTCATGACAAGCCTCACTGCCATATTGGGCATGATCCCCCTGGCCTTCAACTCGGGCGAGGGCGGCGAGCTTGTGCAGCCCATCGGCCTGACGGTCATCGGCGGCCTGTCGAGCGCTACCCTCATGACCCTGTTCTTCATCCCCGTGATGTACTCGCTGTTCAACAAGAAGAAGACCCCCAAGGAGGCCCGACCGTGAAGCGCCTTGAACTGATCGCCAACCAGTCCGTGCAGGAAGAGGTCATCCTGGCCCTCGAGGGCGGCGTGCCCGGGTTGCGCTACACCCTGATCCCCGTGGCCCACGGCCGCGGACCCAACGACTGGAAGCTGGGGACCACGGTCTGGCCCGAGGAGAACTTCGTGTTGTTCACCTACCAGGAGGACGAGGTCGTCGCCACGCTGCTCGAGCTGATCGCGGCCCTCAAGCGCGAGTTCCCCAAGGAGGGGATCACGGTCTGGACCATGCGGGTCGAGTAGCCCGCCGGCAGCCCGGACTCCCCACAAGGTGATGAAGCCAGGGGGATAGCGAAACCTTCGTCTGGAAAGATCGTTGCGTGTTCGGGATTATTCGTCGCAGCAATCTCGGGCGAATCACCGCGTCGTTCGGCAATTTCCGTCCTCACATACAAGAACGTATGCTCCGGGCGGAAATTGCCTCTCTCCTTGTGCTTCATCCCGATCTTCCTGGGAGAAGTCCGGGCTGGACAAGCCGGGCCAATTGGAGAATGATCGCCGCATGAAAGACGAAGTGCTGGCCCCCGGGGGCAGCCTGGACCACGCGCTGTGGGCCCTCGAGGGCGGCGCCGACGCGGTGTACGTGGGGTTCAGCAAGTTCTCGGCGCGCAGCCACGCCGACAACCTGAGCCTGGACGACATGGCGGCGCTCACCGCCGTGGCCAAGACCCGGGGCGCGCGGGTGTACTGCGCGGTCAACATCATCCTGGGCGCCGATGAGGTGGCCGAGGCCGTGGCCCTCGCGTGGCAGCTGCACTTCTGCGGGGTCGATGCCCTGATCGTCCAGGACCTGGGCCTGGCCCTGGCCCTCAAGCGGTTTGGACCGCCCGCGGACCTGCACGCCTCGACGCAGACGGCGGTCCACAACCCCGGCGGGGTGGCCGCCCTCAAGGCGCTGGGCTTCTGCCGTGTGGTGCTGGCCCGGGAGCTGACCATGGCCGAGATCGGCCAGATTGTCCGCTCCGACCCTGAAATGGAATACGAAGTCTTTGTCCACGGCGCCCTTTGCTACGCCGTATCGGGCAACTGCATGGCCTCGGGGATGATGATCGGCCGCTCGGCCAACCGGGGCGACTGCGGGCAGATCTGCCGCACCAAATTTGAGCTCGACTACCTCATCCCCGGCCCCCAGCGGCGCGAAAGCCCCCACGAGGAAGGCCTTCCCGAGGGCGTCCACGCACCCCCCGGCGAGGCTACGTGGAAGCACGGCACCGTGGGTGCCTTCGCCAGCATGAACGACCTCGAACTGGGCGCCCGCATCCGGGAACTGCGGGACCTGGGCGTCCACAGCTTCAAGATCGAAGGCCGCATGAAGCCCCCCGCCTACAGCTTCAACACCGCGCGCGCCTACCGCGCCTTCCTCGACGGCCGCGACGCCGAGGGCTGGGAGGGCCTCGACGAGGCCAGGGTGCGTTACGGCCGCTTGCCCAGCGCGGGCTGGTTCGACGGCCACAAGGCCCTGGCCCAGACCAACCCCGCGTGGGCGGGCACCCTGGGCATGCCCCTGGGTACTGTGGCCGGGGGCGGCGAGCGCTCGGTGACCGTCGCGGTGGAGACCCGGTCCCAGGCGTTCGGCGGCCTGTCGCGGGGTGACGGGGTGATGCTGCTGGGCACGGTGCCCGGGCAGGTGTTCCGGGGAGCGCTTGAAGGCCCCGTGGCCCGGCACGGCGGCGACGCCGAGGTGTTCCTTGGCGACCGTGTGGGGTTCGACCCCCGGGGGGGAACGTTGTGGCTGGTCAGCCGCCACGACGGCAAGCTTCCGGTAAAGAAGACGGGCAAGGCCTGGCGCCACCCCATCGAAACCACGATCAGCGTCGTGGACTTGAGCAGCGCTGGGGGTCCGCGTCAGGCCCGGTTTACGGTCACCAGCGCCGACCTGGGCGGCCTGTCGTTCACGGCGGACGTCGCGGCCGACGACGCCCGGGGCGAGGGCCGCCTCGAGGCGACCCTTGGCGAGATCTTCCGCGCCTCGGACAGCGCCTTCTGCCCCGGCAGGCTCACCATCGCCGGGGCCGCCGCCCTGTTCGTCCAGCCCCGGCTGCTGAAGGAACTGAGACGAAGCTGGTACGCCCTCGTGGAGAAGAAGGCCGACGAGTTCGTCGCCTCGGTGCCGGGGGCGGTGCTGGCCGCCGGCCGGGCGTTGGCCGGCGAGAACCCGCAGATCGCAAGGGCCCCCGCCCGCCTGGGCCTCTCCCCCTTGCAAGGCGTCAACAAGCTTACAGGCTTCATCACCGAGTGGGAGAGCCTCACCGCCGCGCAACTGGCGTCCACTCCCTGGGGTCTGGCCCTGCCGCTGGCGCCGTTCACGCCCAACGAGGAGTCGTACTTTGCCCGGCTGCGCGATTTTCTTGTGCGCTCAAAGGACGAGGGCGGCCCACGCTTTTTCCTCGGCCTCAGCAACCCTTGCCACCTCACCTGGCTGGGCCGGCTTCGGGCCGACGGGATTGCCCTCGAGTCGTGGTTCGTCGACTGGGGCTTCCACTCGGCCAACCCCTGGACTCCCGCCCAATTGGCCCTGGCCCAGCCCGGGCTCGCCTTCGCCGTCCATTGGCTCGAAGACCCCGAAGCCCCCGATCGGAGCTACTTCCCCCCGCTGTTCACAAGCCGGGCGTGCATGCTGCGCAACAGCTTCGGCGCGCCCCTGCCGTCGGTCACCCCCACTCCCGGCGACCAGGCCTTCGATTCCCGGGAATGGATTCAGGCGCGGCTGGCCGGACGCGCCGCGGTCAGGCCTGCCGAAGGACCGCGTTGTCCTGCCGGCTGCGCGGGCCACTTCTCGGCCCGCCTGGTGCAAGGCAAGCGCTCGTTCCGGGTCGAGGCCCGGGACTGCATTAACTATCTGATCGAGGAATGACGGGCACCGCTAAGGGTTCCAAGTCACGATGGCGTAGGTCGGCGTGACGCCTCCGCCGTAGTACGACTTGGACTTATCGGGCTTGAAGGCCACCACGGCCTGGCCGGCGCCGGTGACCGTGAAGGTCACGGGGGTCTTTTTCTCGAATTCGACGTCGACGTAGAAGCTGTCGTCGTAGAACGAGAGGGAAAACGGCGTCTTGGCCTCGAGTTTGACGTTCAGGGGGAGGAAGAACTCGTACTGCACCTTGCCCGACGGGAGCATGACGGCGTTGAACTTCTGCGCCGTCGGTATGGCCACCGCCTTCTTGCCCTCGTAGACGTGGGTGAAATAGTCGTAGAGCTTAAGGTTGTCGAAGTAGCCCTTTTTCACGCCCGGGACGGCCGAGGGCTTGATCTTGCCCGTGCCCGCCGGGTCGTTGTCGGCCATGATGAGCTGGCTGAACTCGGAGTCGAGGGCCCAGGTCACCTGCAGGCCCTTGACGGTTCCAGCGTCGATGACCACCGCGCAACGCACGTCGACCCAAACGTGGGGGTGGGCCCAAGCGGGCACCGCCAAGAGCAAAAGGACGAAGGGAAGCGGCCAGCGCCACCGAAACTGCATGGCCCACTATGGCAGAGCCCCGGGCAGGGAGGCAAGCACAGTACCGGTTCGTCGCTGGATTGGCCGCCGCTTTTCTGATACCGTCACCGCATGCCTCTCCACCGTGCCGGCGGCAAGCTCACCCGAAGCCACACCACCCTCATTGATGCCGCCGCTCCTTTGGTGGACTTCCTGCAAGACCACGCCGACGTGACCAAAATCTCGCTGGGGCTGATCAAGAACGTGGGGAAGGGGCAGCCGGGGCTGAAGTTCCACGCGGTCACCGGAGGCTGGAAGCTTGTGGTCCGGGGCAACGTGAGCCTGCAGGAGATCGTGGTCTACACGGCGCTCCCGGAGGCCGTCCGGAGCGAACTGCTGAACCTCGAAGACCTGGCCGGGAGGCGGGGATGAGCGTGCGCGTTGCCTTCCTGGGTCTGGGCCGCATCGCCTCGCTGCTCGAGGACGATACCAAGCGCGAAAAACCAGCAAGCCACGCCGGGGCGTTCACCGCGGCCGGCGCCGAGCTGTGCGGGGGCTGGGACACCGAGGCCGACCGCCGCCTTGCCTTTGCCGAGCGCTGGTCTGTTCCCACCGATTTTGCCGACGCCCCGGGCCTGTTGGCCTCGCTCAAGCCCGACGTGGCCGTTATCGCCACGCCGCCCGATAGCCACGCCGAGCTCGTCCTCTTGGCCTGCCGCGCCGGAGTGCCCGTGGTGGTGTGCGAAAAGCCCATCACGGACGACCTGGCCCAGGCGCGGCGCCTCGTCCGGGCCGTCGCCGCGCTGCCCACCCGGGTGCTGATCAACCATGAGCGCCGGTACGCCCGCGACTACGTTCGGGTGCGCTCCCTGGTAGCGGCCGGCACCTACGGCGCGCTTCGGACGGTGAACGCCAAGCTGTTCATGGGCCGAGGCCGCGCACCGGGCGAGGTTCTCCTGTGGGACGGCACCCACCTCATCGACATCCTGCGCTTTTTGACGCAGGGCGAGGTCGCCAACGCCCAGGTGTGGGGCAGGGCAGAGGCGCCCGGCGGGCGGCTGACCTCGCACTTCACCGTGGGCGGCGCTGAGGTGTTTGTCGAAACCGCCGCCGACCGCGACCACCTTGTCTTCGAGCTCGACCTAGGCTTCGAGCGCGGCCGGATTCGGGTCGGCAACGGCCTGTACGAGGAGTTTGTCGGCGGCCCCAGTCCTCTGTACGACAAGATGCGCTCGCTGCTGCCCGTCGCGGTTGACCCCTCGAGTCTGTACCCAACGGGGTACTTTTCGGGCATGGCTGCCGACGCCCTGCGCGCCGCCAGTGAGCCCGGGTACAGGCCCGTCTCGACGCTTAACGACGGGTTGGCCGCGCTGGAAGCCATCGAGATGCTGCTCAGGGCGGCGGGGTCAAACCTGAAGCGGATCTCGCGCCTATCCTGAGAGCCCTTGTCACAAAGTTCATCGCTGTCTATACCTTTGACAGGGAGGGGCTTACCTATGCTCACCGTCCGAGTGATTCTGACAGTTCTTGCCGGCGTCTTTGCGCTGGCCTCCTGCGGCCCCCCGGCCCAGGAACTCACCCCCGACGAAATCGCGTTCCAAAAGAAGTCCCAAGAAAACAAGATCCTGGCGCAGACCGTGCGCAAGCCGGGCGGCGCCCCCTTTGAGAAGGGCAAGGTCGGCGGCACGTGGCTGTCGAGCATCAACGACGACCCCAAGACCTTCAACACCCTGACCGCCCGGGACGGCGACAGCCGGCAGATCGTCGACGTGCTCTACGACAGCCTGCTCGACTACGACGCCTACACCCGCACCTGGAAGCCCAACCTCGCCTCGTACGAGGTCGCCACCGACGAGAAGTCCGACACCCTCACCGTGACCTTCACCCTCCGAGACGACCTCTACTGGGACACCCTGGCCGACCCCTCCCACCGGGTGAAGATCACGAGCGACGACGTGATCTTCTGGTACGACGAGGTGGCCGGCGACAAGGCCCTTCAGCTCCCCGACTACCCGGGCCAGTTCATCGAGATGAAGGACGGCACCAAGAAGCGCATTACAGTCGAGAAGCTCGACGACCGCCGCTTCGCCTTCCATTACCCCCGGATCGTCGCCATGCCCGAGCTGTCGAGCAACATGGACTTCGGTCCCAAGTACATCTTCGAGAAGGTCAAGAAGGAGAAGGGCGTCGAGGGGCTGCTCAAGCTCTGGTCCGTCGACACCGACCCCAAGACCATCCCCTCGGTGGGCCCGTACCTCATCGCCAGCTACAAACCCGGCATCAGCGTGGTCCTCAAGCGCAACCCCGGATACTGGAAGAAGGACGCCTTCGGCCAGAGCTTGCCGTACATCGATACCGTCGAGACCAAGATCATCCCCAACCAGGAGACCGAGAAGCTCAAGTTTCTGGCCGGGGAGAAGGATGGCTACAGCCTCCGCCCCGAAGATCTCGACGACCTTGTGAAGAAGACTCCCCGGGACTACGACGTGTATTACGGCGGCCCGTCCCTGGGCGGCGCGTTCATCACCTGGAACCAGAACCCTAAGAACCTCGACCCCGTGCACCTGAAGTGGTTCACCCAGACCAAGTTCCGTCAGGCCATGAGCCGGTTCTTCGACCGCGACCGCGTGGTGAGCCAGGTGTACCGGGGACTCGCTGAACCCGCGCTTTCGTTCTTCGCCAGACCCAACCCGTTCTACAACCCCGCCGTGGTTCAGAAGTTCACCTACGACCCCGACGCCGGGGTGGCCCTGCTGGGCGAGATCGGCATCAAGCGCGACGCGGCCGGAACCATGCGCGACGCCGACGGCCACGCCATCGAGATCGACCTCAACATGGGGGTTGAGGACACCATCCCCCTCGACATCGGCAACATCTACGCCGACTCGCTCAAGAAGGTGGGCATCAAGCTCAACGTGAAGCCCATCGACTTCCAGAAGCTGGTTGACAAGGTGGTCAACACCTACGACTGGCAGGCCGTCATGGTGAGTCTGGGGTCGAACTACTGGCCCACCTCGGGGTCGAACGTGTGGCAGTCGTCGGGCAACTTCCACGTCTGGCGCCCGTTGCAGGAAAAGCCCGCCACCGACTGGGAGGCCCGCCTCGACAGCCTGTACCAGGCCGGGTACGTGACCCGCGACCACGCGGCGGCGCAGAAGATCTGGGACGAGTTCCAGACCATTATCCTCGATCAGCTTCCCGTGATGTACATGGTGCTCCCCGACACCTTCTCGGCGTACAGGAACAAGTGGGGCAATATGCGGGTCGACAACCTCCAGGCGCCCGACCAAACCTACCTGTACCTTAAGGACTGACGCTTGGACGGAACCAGTCTCCAGGACCGTTGGGCGGCGCTACTGCGCCGTCATCCTCTGACGGCGTTCCTGGCGACGCGCACGCTCACCATGGCGTTCATGCTTTTCGTCCTGGGGCTGGGGGTCTTCGGGCTCATGGCCCTGGCCCCCGGCGACATCGTCGACAACTACGTGCGCAGCCAGATGCTCACGATGACCGACTTCCGCTCCAACGACAACGCCGTGGATCAGGAGCAGATCAAGGAGGCCAAGCACCGCCTCGGGCTCGACCTGCCGTTCTATCAGCAGTACTTCCAGTGGCTTCACCGCGTGTTCATCGACCACGACCTGGGCCGCTCGCTCATCTCGCAGGCGCCAGTCCTGTTCCTCGTCTCGTCGCGGATGATCAACTCCATCGTCCTCAACCTCATCTCGCTGGTGTTCCTGACGCTTGCATCCTTTTCGCTGGGCATCTGGCTGTCGTCGAAGGCGGGGACGAAGATCGACGTCGTGGCGGCGTTCACGAGTCTGTTCCTCAACGCGTTTCCGGGCATCCTTCTGTTGCTGCTTCTGCAGATGTTTGCCTCGGCGACGGGCTGGTTCCCCGTGACGGCGTACCCCACAGAAAACTTCGACGGCAACCCCGCAGGGTTCGGGTTCTCGTACCTCTACCACATCATCCTGCCGCTGCTGGGAGCCTTCCTCGGGGGTCTGGGCGGTTCGCTCCGCCTTTTGCGCGCCACCATGCTCGACCAGCTCGGCCAGCCCTACGTGACCGCTCTGCGCTCCCGGGGGGTGGACGAGGGGCGGATCCGGTTCCACCATGCGTTTCGCAACACCATGAACCCGTTCATCACCGGCAGCTCCACCCTGCTGGCCGACCTGTTCAGCGGTTCGCTCATCCTTGAAATCATCTTCAGCTACCCCGGTATCGGCCGGCTCATGTACCAGGCCGTGCTCCAGAAAGACATCAACCTCGTGATGACCAACATCATGTTCATCAGCGCCCTGCTGCTGGTGGGCATGCTGCTCTCGGACGTCGCTTTGGCCTTGGTCGATCCCCGCGTGAGGTATGGCAAGTCATGAAGGATCATTTGCGGCGGCTGGTGCGGCGGCCGCTGGCCTTTGGGTCGGTGCTGGTGCTCATCGTCCTCTACCTGGGGATGACGTTCTGCGAGTTTCTGGCACCGTACGATCCCAACCACCTGTTCCAGGACCACTCGGACCAGCCCCCGAACCTGAGCTGGTACTCGAACGAGCTGGGGTTCGGCCCGCAGGTGCAGACCCTGGCCCTCATCAACGGCGTCACGCGCGAGTACGCCCGGGTGAAGGGCGAGTACACGCCGATCAAGCTTTTCACGCCCGGGGATCCGGTGAAGCTGTGGGGGCTGATCCCCTTGCCCGTGCACCTGTTCGGCACCGACTTCGGCCGTGACCCCGAGGCCAAGGCCCAGCCCGTGTTCCTGATGGGCACCGACACCCTCGGGCGCGACGTGCTGAGCCGCATCCTGTACGGGTCGCGGATTTCTCTCACCATCGGGTTCGTCGGCGTGTTTTTGTCGCTGTTCCTCGCCCTCGTGTTCGGCGGGCTGGCCGGGTACTACGGCGGGGTCTGGGATTGGATCATCATGCGTCTTTGCGAGTTCATCATCCTCGTCCCGTCGCTCTACCTCATCCTTTTTCTGCGGTCGGTGCTGAGCGACCACATGGATTCGGGGCAGTCGTACATGCTGATCACCGTCATCCTTTCGTTTGTGGGTTGGCCGGGGACGGCGCGCATGATCCGGGGCATGGTCCACGCGGTCAAGCGCCAGGACTTTGTGGCCAACGCGCGGCTCGAGTCCATGCCCAGCCTCGCCATCCTGTTCAGGCACATCGTCCCTCAGATGTCGTCCATCCTCATCCTGAGCGTGACCCTGGGCGTTCCCGGGTTCATCTTGGGCGAGACGGCGCTGTCGTACCTGGGCTTGGGCATTGTCGACCCCGCGGTGAGCTGGGGCTCGATGATCAACCGCGACGCCACGTCGGTGTCGAACCTTGTCGCGTTCCCGTGGCTGTTCGCCCCGGGGGTGTTCCTTGTGATCGTGACCCTGGCGTTCAACTTCATCGGCGAGTTATTACGTGACATGGCGGACCCCAACTGGAAGGAATCATAATGGCCGCTCCGCTGATGTCGGTTGACAACTTGCGGGTCACGTTTTCTACAGTGCCGCCCGTGCAGGCGGTGAGGGGGGTGTCGTTCCACCTCGACGCGGGCGAGTGCCTGGGCATCGTGGGCGAGTCGGGGTCGGGGAAGAGCGTCACGGCCTGGGCCGCCGCGGGGCTGCTGGGCAAGGACGCCCGGGTCGAGGGGACCATCGTCCGCAACCCTCGCACCTCGATGATCTTCCAGGAGCCCAGCCGGTCCTTCGACCCCATCATGAGCCTCGAGAACACCTTCCTCGAGACCTTTCGGGTGAACCGCCCGGCCACTACCAAGGACGAGGCGCGGGAGCGCGCCGCCTCCCTGCTGGCCGAGGTGCACATCGCCGGCGCCCGGGATCGGCTCGGGAGCTTCCCCCACCAGTTTTCAGGCGGCATGCTCCAGCGGGTCATGATCGCCCTGGCCCTGGCCGGCGACCCCGAGGTGCTGCTGTGCGACGAGCCCACCACGGCCCTCGACGTGACCATACAGGCGCAGATCCTGGCGCTGCTGAAGGAACTGCAGACCCGCCGCCGCCTGGCCCTTGTGTTCATCAGCCACGACCTCGAGACGGTGGCTCAGGTGGCCGATCGCCTGCTTGTGCTTTACGGCGGCCTGGTCCTCGAAGAAGGCCGCACGGCCGACGTGCTGGCACGCCCGGTTCACCCGTACACCCGCGCTCTGTGGGACTCCCGGGTGCGCCGGGGATCGCACTACAAGACAGACCCGCTGGTGCTCATCGGCGGGCAACCGCCCGACCCCAGGTTCCCCGAACCCGGCTGCCCGTTCGCGCCCCGGTGCACCCGGGCCCGCCCCGAATGCGCCGCCGGCGCGCCTCCCCTGGAACGCGAGGGCGAGCGAACCCATAGGTGTTTCTTTCCTCTGGAGGCCCCGTGAGCGACCTGCTGACCGTCCGCGACCTCACCAAGTCGTTTGCCCTCCACGCCGGCCTCTTTTCTCGAGCCCTGGAACGCGTTCACGCCCTGAGCGGCGTCAACCTCACGCTTAGGGCTGGCGAAACCTACGGGCTGGTGGGCGAGTCGGGGTCGGGGAAGACCACGCTGGCGCGCACCCTGGTGCAGCTCGAGGTGCAGGACTCGGGGACCCTCGAGTACCACCGCGCCGACGGCACCTCGTGGACCGTGGACCCTGCCGACAAGGGGCGCCTGGACGCCTACCGCCGCGAGGTGAAATACGTGTTCCAGGACCCCGCCTCGTCCCTTGACCCGCGCATGTCGGTGGGCGACCTTCTCACCGTCGGCTCGCGGCACCGCACGCCCCGTGGCCAGCGGCCCGAGCTGGAGCAGCGGGCCCGGGCCGGCTTGGAGGCCGTAGGGTTGAGGGTGGCCGACGCCGAAAGGCGTCCCTCGGAGTTTTCAGGGGGTCAACGCCAGCGCATCGCCCTGGCCCGGGCGCTGGTGACCCGGCCCCGGCTGCTGCTGTGCGACGAGGTGGTGAGCGCGCTTGACGTGTCGGTGAGGGGCCAGATCCTCGAGCTGCTGATCGACCTCAAGCGCCGCTTCGACCTGGCGCTGGTGTTCATCGCCCACGACCTCGACGTGGTGGCGTACATGGCCGACCGTGTCGGCGTGTTCTACGGCGGCCTGCTCATGGAAGAGGCCGCTTCCACCGAAATTTCGGCGCGGCCCCGGCACCCCTACACCAAGCTGCTGTACGACTCGTCGTCGGCCGGCAAGATCCAGGCCGCGCCCACCGTGGCTGCGGCGCCCATGTCCCGGGCCGCCGGGTGCCCGTTCGAGCCGCGCTGTCCCCTGGCGGTCGAAAGGTGCCGGGTCGAGGTGCCTGCACTGCGGGTTGTGGGCACGGCTGGGGGCGAGGAGCACAAAGCCGCTTGCCATAGGGTGTAGGGTTCAGCTCTTATCCAAATAGAACTCCACCCGGCGGTTTTTCCACCGGTTCTCGAGGTCCGAGTGGGGGACGATGGGTTTGTCCCCGCCGTAGCCCTGCACGGTGAACCTGTCGGCGTCGATGCCCAGCAGCACCATCACGCTCTTGACGGCCAGGGCGCGGTCCAAAGACAGGGGCAGCAGCTGCGTCTTCTGTTCCCAATCGGCGGTCTTGGGGTCGTTCCAGAACTCGCTCACGGCGTAGCCTTCCAGGCGGATCTTGTACCCGGGGAACTTGCCCAGGGCGTTGGCAAGGCGCTTGAGCACGTAGATATTCTTGGTGAGCAGGTCGCCCGTGACCTTGAAGACGTCTGACGAGTAGCCCGCGAACTGGATGGAACTCACGACGATCTTGTACTTGCCCTCGGCGAGTTTGATCACCGAGATGTCGATGGTCACGGTGTCCTGCTTGCGGGTCACGTGGTTCTGGGTGTCCGACACCCTCAGCTGGAGCTGGTAATCCTCGCCCGACTCGACCACGTCGCCCTTGTCGCCCTTGCCGTCCCAGTAGAGGGTCTTGGGCGGCACTCCGCTGCCCGACCATTGGCGGAAGGGTTTGCCCCGGGGGTCCAGCACGGTCATCTGCCAGCCCGCCACGGGGACCACGCCTTCGGTGGTCTTGATCGAGACTGTCAGGTCGCTGGGACCGTCAACGTTGTTGGGGGCGAAGGTCTTGGACGACAGGGTCATCTCGACCAGCGGCCCCTGGTCGTTCAGGTAGGTGGAGTCGATCTTCACCTCACCCTGGGCGCGCGACACCGAACCGTTCTCGTAGTCGGCGGTGAGAGCCACCCGGTAGGTGCCGTTGGGCAGATTCTTCCCCTGGGCGTCCTGGCCCGACCAGTCCCAGAAGGGGAGGGTGCCGTCGCTGTCCTTCTCGGCCACGGTCTTGCCGTCGGGCCCCAGCACGCTGAGCACTGTCTTGTTGACCGAGTCGACGTACTGGAGGATCGGCGTGATGCGCACCGTGCCGTTGGGTCCCTTGCCGGGGACGATAACAGCGCGCGACAGGTCGAGGGACGCGGTGCCTTCGCGGCTGTCCTTGCGGAGCTGAAGCAGGGCCGTTCCGGGCACCCCTGCGGCGCTCACGGCCGAGGCCTTGAGGGTGTAGGGCCCGTCGGGCAGAGGCTGGTTCTTATCGTCGAGGCCGCGGAAGTCCACGGTGGCCGCCCCCGAATTGCCCAGGGGGTCGCGGCGGATGGTCTTGCCGTCCTTGTCGAGGATTTCAAGATTCCACGGTACGCCCGCGTCGCCTTGGAACGTCACGGTGACGCCCAAGCGGCCCGAGCCGCCAAACACAGCGTCGGACGAGGTGAGGGTGCCCTGGGGCTCCTTGAGGAAGGTGGAGTCGATCTTCAGGTCGCGGGCGGCCTGTCCCACCGCGCCGTTGGCGTAGGTGACCGCCAGAGTGACGCGATAGGCGCCGTCGGGGGCGGCCTTGCCCAAGGCGTCGCGGCCGTCCCAGTCCCAGAAGGGGACGAGCCCGTCCCAGCGGCGGTCGATCACGGGGGTGCCGTCGGGACCCGTGACCGCCAGCGCCGTCGAAACCACGCCGTCGAGGGACTCGAGCACGGGCGTGGCCTTCACCGACCCGTTGAGGGTGTTGCCGGGGACGAGGACGGGAGTTGAAAGGTCGAGGCCGACCTTAAGGGTCCGGGAGTCTTTCTGCACGGTGGCCGTCGCCTGGCCTACCACGCCGGCCCTGTTCTTGGCCGACGCGGTCAGGGTGTAGGTGCCGTCGGGGAGGGGCTTGCCCGACGCGTCGGAGCCGATCTCCACGGTGGCCTTGCCCGTGTCTCCCAGGGGGTACTGTTTCAGGCTCTTTCCCTTGGCGTCGAGCACATCGAGGGTCCACGCGGGTCCGGCGTCGCCGGTGAAGGTGGCCGTGACCGTGGGCCGGGCCGCGCTGCCGAAGGCCGGGGCCGAGACGGCCAGGGTTCCCTGGGGCTCGGTGAGGTAGGTGGAGTCGACGGTCAGGTCGGACTGCGCCCGGGCCAGGGTGCCGTTGGCGTACCGCACCGCCAAGGTGACTGAGTATTTGCCGTCGGCTGGGGTCTTGCCGGTGGCGTCCAGGCCGTTCCAGTCCCAGAACGTGAGCAGGCCGTCGGACGACCGGCTGGCCACCAGGGCGCCCGAGGCCGAGCGGACCTCGAAGTTCGTGGCCTCGATGGAATCCAACACGTCGAGGAGGGGGGTAACCCGAAGCTGGCCGTTGGAGCCCTTGCCGGGGACAAGCACGGGCCTCGATAGGTCGATCGAGGCCTTCATGGGCCGCGAGTCCTTGCGCACCGTCGCGGTCACCGCGCCTGTGACGCCGGCCCGGCTCACGGCCGAGGCCCTCAAGGTGTAGGCGCCGTCGGGGAGCGGGCCCTCGGTGGCGGCGGGCACTGTGACCGACGCCTGACCCGTGCTGCCGAGGGGGTACTGGCCCCTCACCTTGCCCGCCGCGTCGCGCAGTTCTAGCATCCAGTTCAGGTTGGGGTCGCCTTGGAACTGCACGGTGACCGCGGGGCGCTCGGTGCCGCCGAAGACGGGGGCCGACACGGTGAGCGCGCCCTGGGGCTCCTTGAGGTACTGGGAGTCGATGCGCAAGTCCTGCTGGGCCACCGCCACGGCGCCGTTAGCGAAGGTGACCGAAAGGGCGACGCGGTACGCGCCGTCGGGCAGCGCCTTGCCTGCCGAGTCGCGGCCCGACCAATCGTAAGGCGGGGGCAGTCCGTCGGCGGCAGCCTGGGCCAACGCCGGACCGGCCTGGCCCTTGGCGTCGACGGAGGTCAGCGTCCAAACCGAGCTTTCCACAAGCGCGGGGTCGACGGCCGGGGTGACCGTGACCTTGCCGTTCGCCAAATTGCCGGGAACCAGCACGGGCGACGACGCCGCGAGGGTGACCTTGCCGGGCCGCGAGTCTTTGACCACGGCCAGCTCGGCCGTCCCCAGGTTGCCCGCCGCGTCGTGGGTCGAGGCCCTCAGTACGTACGGGCCGTCGGGGAGGGGCGCGCCCGCCGCGTCGAGGGCGGGCACCTCCACCGAAGCCTTGCCCAAGGTGCCTAAGGGGAGGCTGCGCACGGGCTGGCCGGCCGCCAGGACTTCCAGCGTCCAGTCCACGTTGCCGGTGCCCACGAACTCGACGGGCAGGACGGGGCGGCCGGCGCTGCCGAACACGGTCTTGGCGGCGCTCAGAGTCCCCTGGGGCGCGGCGGTGTCGAGGTCGAAGGTGAACGCCGGCGACTCGCCCGAGTTTCCGTTGTTGAAGTTGGCCGACAGTACCGCCTGGTAGCGCCCGTCGGCGAGCTGCCGCCCGACTTGGTCCCGGCCGTCGAAGGCCAGGGTGGCCGGGAGGGGGGCCTTGCCCGACCTCGTCCACAGCGGAACTTTGGGATGGGCCGGGTCGGTGACGGTCAGACTCCAGTCTACCAGGCCGTCGGCGTCGGCCGAGTCGAGGCCCAGGTTCAGCACCGTGGGCCAGCCCTTGTCGGCCTGGGGCGAGAATGCGGTCTGGGCGCTGGTCAGCCGAAGCACGCCGGGGCGTTCGCTGATCACCACGGGCTGGTCGAGGCTCTGGTGCGCCGCGGCCTCGGCGCGGTTGGTCCCCGTGAGGGTGTACCTGTACTCGCCCTCCGGAAGGATCTGGCCCGCGGCGTCCTTGCCGTCCCATGAGAAGTCGGGGGGCGAGACGTCGTCGCCCACCTGGTCGGTGGGGTTCTCCCAAACGTAGTTGCGGACCACCGTACCCGCCGCGTCGGTAAACTGCCCCTCCCACTTCGCCTCGCGGGTGCCGTCCTGGTGCACCGTCAGGGTGTTCCGCTTGCCCCGGGGGGAGAAGATGGCGTAGTCGAGGGCCAGTTTGGTGACGCGCACGGGGTTGTTCTGAACCGCCACTGTGGCCGGTGGGGTGCGGGTGGTCTTGCCCGCGCTGTCGGTGACGGTTACGACGTACGTGTACACGCCGTTGGGAACGGGGTTCTTGCCGTCGCTGCCGTCCCACACCAAGGCCGGCGGGACGTCGACCTGGGGCTTGGCGCCGAGGTTGAACAGCTCGCCGAAGAACCCTCGGTCCTTGGTTTGAGCGTCAGACTTCGACCACACCGTGCGGCCCGCCGCGTCGTAGACGGTGAAGGTCCAAGAAAGCAGAACCCGGCCCGGGGCGGCCTTGGGCTCGAACGGGAGGCTCAGCGACTTCTGCGCGGCGTCGGGGTTGGCCGGCGCCAGAAACGTCGTCGAAGGCGGCTGGGCGGCCAGGACGGGCGGAGACTCGGGCTGTCCGGAGGCCCACACACCGGCCCCTCCCAGCACCACCAGCGTCCAAAACACCGTCCAAGTCTTCATGCCTTCGCCTCCCGGGACTGCGGTCCCCCTCGGAATTATACTCCTTCGGGAATCCTCCTACGGCGCTTTCGGAGACCCTGGTGAAACGGCCCACCTTCCGCTAAAGTAAAGAGAATGGATTTTAAGTCGTCCCCATCCTTGCGTTTGCTCGCCTTTCTGCGGACAATCCCGCGCCGTTGGGCCTTTGTCTTGGTCCTCCTCTACTTTGGCGCCGCCTTCGCCCTGGACTACGCCACGGGGCCGCAGCTCTCGGTTTCGGTGCTGTACTTTCTCGGGGTCGCGTTGTGCACCTTCCTTCTGGGTCAAGCGGCCGGCCTGGTGGCCTCGGTGCTTGTCGCCTGCGTCTGGACGGCGATTGCCGTCGCCGGCGGCGCCATCTTCACCTCCTGGTACCTTTTCGCCTGGGCAGTGGTGATCCGGGCGCTGAACTCGGCCCTCGTCAGTTTTCTGGTGGGCCGCCTTCAAAGGGTCTTCACCGACCTGCAAAACCTTACAGTCCACGACCCCCTCACGGGGGCCCCCAACCGGCGCTTCCTTGAGGCGTTCCTGACGAGGATGCTGGCCGAGGCCAGGCGCTCCGGGCTGCCCCCGACTGTCGCCTATTTCGACATCGACGACTTCAAGCGCATCAACGACACCCAAGGACACCAGGCCGGGGACGAACTGCTGCGCGGCCTGTTCGGCCTCCTCAAGAGCCGGATCCGGCCCGGAGACCTGCTGGCCCGCCTCGGCGGAGACGAATTTGTCCTCGTCCTGCCGTCCACGGGCTTTTCGACAGCGGGCGCGGTCCTGGGGCGGATCTTCGCCGACCTGCCCGCGGGCCTCAGCGTCGGAGCGGTCAGCTACGCCCAGGTGCCCGCCGACCTGCGGGCCGTCCTGGCCGACGGCGATGCCCTCATGTACGAGGTCAAAAGGGATGGCAAGGGCGCCCTCAGGCACGTTGAAAAATGATGGGCCCCGACGACTGGACCCAGGCACTCGGGCACCTGGGGCGAGCGGACCCCGAGCTGGCGGTGCTGTTCGGCCGCTATCCTGGCGAGAGGGTTCAGTCCAGCGGCAACGCCTTCCGGGTGCTGGCCAATGCCATCGTCGGCCAGCAGATCTCCGTCAAGGCCGCAGCCGCCATCTTTGGCCGCCTCACGGGCCTGTTGGGCGAGTGGACCCCTCGGGCTGTGGGCCGGGTGGACGACGCCGCCTTGAGGACGGTGGGGCTATCGGTTCGGAAAGCAGAGTATTTTCGCGGCCTGGCGGCGGCCTTCGTCGACGGCACCCTCGACCCCGCCCGCTGGGACGAGGAGAGCGACGCCCAGGTGCTGAAGGAGTTTACCGCGCTGCGCGGCATCGGCCGCTGGACCGCCGAGATGTTCCTCATCTTCCACCTCCAGAGGCCCGACGTCCTCCCCCTCGACGACATCGGGCTGCTCCAGTCGGCGGCGCGGCAGTTCGGCTGGGAGTACCCCTTCGACCCCAAGCGCCTCGAGACCAGGGCCCAGGCGTGGCTGCCGTGGAGGACGGTGGGCGTCTGGTACTTATGGCGCAACCTCGACCCGCAGACGGTCGTGTACTGAAGTTCAGGGCGTGACGTTGAACCCCACCTCGGCGCGCCTGCCTGCGTCGTCGACCACCCTCACCGAGTGGTGGCCGGGGACGGGCTTCCACAACACG
>Ga0181516_10000454_pt1 | contig 37896 bp, 40 predicted proteins | sample PEATcosm2014_Bin_25_FD_121104 | JGI IMG/M metagenome (GOLD analysis project Ga0181516, IMG submission 121104) | Peatland microbial communities from MTU Mesocosm Facility, Houghton, MI, USA - PEATcosm2014_Bin01_10_metaG | ecosystem: Environmental > Terrestrial > Soil > Wetlands > Peat | place... | reverse complement strand
TCGAACCAGCGACCTCTTCCGTGTCAAGGAAGCGCTCTAACCAACTGAGCTACGCGCCTGCAAAGCAATTAGTGCTAGCTTATCAGGATTGGAGCGGCCGGGAAAGACGGGACTGCGGTGGCAATGGCTGATGCTGTACCATCGTGGACGAGCGAGCGAACTCTTTCCACTGGCAATTCTCTTTTCTGCGTTTCAAGAAGCGGCTTGGCACTTCAAAGCTCTGGGTCTGCCGCTCCCTGACGTTACAACGGGAAATCGCATAGAGTTGGAGTTCGGCTCGGCAGTCGACTGCGCTACCTGAATCCGCCATGCACGACGATCCAAGCCCTCGTCTAAACCCGTTTCGCACCGCCCCCAACCTGCTTACGTTGATGCGCATCTGTATCGCGCCGTTTCTCGTTGACTCCATCCTGGAGGGCAGGTTTGCGCTGAGCTTCGGCCTGTTTATCGCTGCCGGATTGACCGACGCGCTGGACGGCACGCTGGCGCGCGTCCTCAAGCAGCGAACTATGCTGGGCCACTATCTTGACCCGGTTGCCGATAAGTTGCTCCTGAGCACCATTTTCCTGGTCCTGATGCACGAGCGGCTGATTCCGACCATGGTAACAGTGCTGGTCTTCGGCAGGGATGTGGGCATTCTGCTGGTGGCGGCAATCCTCTATGCGGCCGTGGGCCGGCGAGAGTTCAAGCCCAGTATCTTCGGCAAGGCCAATACCCTCGCCCAGGTAAGCGCAGTGGCCGCAGTGCTGCTGCACCAACTCACGAGTGCGTCCTGGGTCGTGGTGTTTCGCATGCTCGCTCTCGATGCCACAATCGTGCTGACCGTAGTCTCGGGGTTGCATTATGCGTGGGCCGTGTCACGCCGGGGAAACAGTCATCTGGCGCCAAACGGCTCCGGTACGAAGTAAAGCGCGTCCAGCGCGCGGTCTCTCAGGCGTCGTCGGAGACGTCCTCTGTTTCAGCGGTGTCTTCGATCTCCATGTCGCGGAACTCTTCGGAGTCAAAGACCTCGCCACACTCCAGGCATTCGACATATTCGGTGTCTTCATGCCGGGAGACGATTCGTACCTTGGGATGTCTGCAGGCGGTGGCCATCGTTCGTATTATCGGTTGGAATGAGTGCTCTTTCCGCCAGATTGTAGCGATCTTTTCAGCAAATTAAAACGGAAAAATGCGATTCTTCGATCTTTCCCGAAGGTTTTCCGGGATCGGCTACCCAACCAACCCGATCCTGCTTGAAATCCCGACATAAATGGTCGTATACTGAACACGGACCGAAGAAGTCGGATATTCTATGCTCAAGCTGACCAAAAAGGCGGACTACGGATTGATGGCGCTCAAGTACCTTGCCGAGCATCCGGAGACGGCTGCCTTGAGCGCCAAGGATGTGGCCGACGCCTATGGGATTCCCGCACAGCTGCTGGCTAAGATATTGCAACTACTCACCAAAAACGGGCTGCTGCGCTCACATGCGGGCATGAATGGCGGGTATGCCCTGGCGCGGGATGCGCGCGAGATTTCAGCCTACGAGGTGATTCATGCTATCGATGGGCCATTTTTCATTACCTCCTGCACCAAGGGAAGCAAGTCGTGCGAGCTCACCCCGAGCTGCACGATCAAAGAACCCTTGGCGCGCGTGAACGATACGATTGCTGGAGTTTTGAAGAGCATCAGCATCCAGGATCTGGCAGAACATGAGCATCCAGCGGGTCGTGCTCGCCAGAGCAGCGGGTTGGTTGAGTTGACGTTGTAACCGAACTGAAGCAGTTTTCCCCCTGCGCATTGGGCGGAGAAGAGTGTTGAAGAGGATGGAGAACAGAATGACTACTGTTATCGGCAATGTAGAGGTTCCGGCAGGCGTGAAGCTTCCTATCTATATGGATAATCACGCCACCAGCCCACTCGATCCGCGGGTTCTGGAAGCGATGATGCCTTATTTCACCGACAAGTTCGGCAACGCCGCCAGCCGTAATCATTCCTTCGGATGGGAGGCAGAGCAGGCCGTAGAGACGGCGCGCGAGCAGATTGCCAAGCTGATCGGAGCCACTGCCAAGGAGATCATCTTTACCTCCGGCGCCACTGAGAGCAACAACCTCGCCATCAAGGGGATTGCGGAGATGTACCGCGAGCGCGGCAACCACATCATCACCCAGGTTACCGAGCACAAGGCGGTCCTTGATACCTGCAAGCGCCTCGAGAAGTACGGCTACCGCGTCACCTATCTGCCGGTAAAGGCCGATGGCCTCATCGATCTGGAAGATCTGAAGCGGGCCATGGACGAGAAGACCATCCTTGTTTCGATCATGGCGGCCAACAACGAGATCGGCGTGCTGCAGCCCATCCGTGAAATCGGCAAGCTCTGTCACGAGAAGGGCGTCATCTTCCACACCGACGCGGTGCAGGCCGTGGGCAAGGTCCCCGTGAACGTGATTGCCGACAACATCGATGTGCTTTCGCTCTCCGGACACAAGATCTACGGCCCCAAGGGCGTGGGCGCACTCTACGTTCGCAGGCGTAATCCCAGGGTGCAGATCGCAGCGCAGATCGACGGCGGCGGCCACGAGCGCGGCATGAGGTCCGGAACGTTGAACGTGCCTGGAATCGTCGGCCTCGGCAAGGCGTGCGAAATTGCGGCCGAAGAGATGGATTCGGAAGCGGCGTATCTGCGCGGACTGCGCGACGGGCTGAAGGCGAAGCTCGAGGCGGCACTGGACTACGTTCAGGTCAACGGATCTTGGGAGCATCGTCTCCCCGGCAACCTGAACATGAGTTTTGTTTACGTCGAGGGCGAGTCATTGCTGATGGGCATCAACGACGTGGCGGTCTCAAGCGGTTCTGCTTGCACTTCCGCCACATTGGAGCCGTCATACGTTCTTAAGGCTCTTGGACTAGGGGACGACGTGGCGCACAGCTCAATTCGATTTGGGCTGGGCCGCTTCAACACCCAGGCCGAAGTGGACTACGTGGCCGCGAAGGTGATCGACATTGTGAAGCACCTTCGCCAGCTTTCACCGCTGTACGAGATGGTGCAGGAAGGCATCGACCTGACCAAGATTCAATGGGCAGCGCACTAAACGGACTGCCGAGGTTTTGAAAGGGTACGACTTAGGTTTTGGAAGGGCACGACTTAGGTTTTGAAAGGGCACGACTTTAGTCGTGCCGTATGAGCCTAAAAAACGCGGGCTTCAGCCCCTGAGGGAATGTCCGCGGCAGCAATCAATTTTCCGATTCGACGGGCAAGCCTGCCGAATCAAACAGAAGTTCGGCGGCTTCCCCCGCAGGAGGAGTACAAAATGGCATATAGCGACAAGGTAATCGACCACTACAACAACCCGCGCAACGTGGGCCAGCTCGACAAGGCCTCAACGGAAGTCGGCACCGGCCTGGTGGGCGCACCCGAGTGCGGCGATGTGATGCGGCTCCAGATCCGCGTGAACCCCGAGACGCAGGTCATCGAAGAAGCAAAGTTCAAGACCTTCGGCTGCGGGTCGGCGATTGCCAGCTCTTCGCTGGCGACCGAGTGGATCAAAGGGCGGACCGTCGATGACGCACTCGCGATCAAGAACACCGACATTGTGAAAGAGCTGTCGCTTCCGCCGGTGAAGATTCACTGTTCGGTGCTGGCCGAGGATGCGATTCGCGCGGCCATTGGCGACTGGAAGAAGAAGAACGGCGTTGCGGAGACGGCTAACGCTGCCGCTACCGCGGCCCACTAAGAGGCTTCCCCTCTCCTAAAAGAGGATCGCGGTTCACCCTGCGATCCTCCTGCTAAACAGGAAAACGGGAATGAAAAGGCAAGTATGGCGAACATCGTAACCATTGAATCGAAGTCGGCCGAAGGTGCCTTCGCTGCTCCCGCCTCCACCCCGGCAGATGCAAAGCCGGTAACGGCGGCAGGCGCGGCGCCGGGCCAGGGCCTGCAAGTGACGGAGCGCGCCGTCAAGCGCATCCGCGTGGCGATGGCCAAGGAAGGCGTGTCGCCGGAAGAGGGCGGCCTAAGGCTAGGCGTGATGGGCGGAGGCTGCTCGGGGCTTTCCTACTCCATCAAGTTCGATACGCGGCCCCGCGAGCGCGACCGCATCTACGAGTTCGACGGCGTGCGCGTCTTTGTCGATCCCAAGTCGTTTCTCTATTTGCACGGGATGACTCTGGACTATGAGGAGACGCTGATGCGGCAGGGATTTAACTTCATCAATCCGAATTCCACGCGTTCCTGCGGCTGCGGTTCGTCGTTCTCTTCTTAAGTCGGTCGCTGGAGTCAGTCATGTTGAAAGTTCTCGATTCGGCAGTACCGGTGGCATGCTGGTCGTGCGCCGTCGCGCACAACGACATCACCTTGTTCTGTCCGCATTGCAGCAAGATTCAGCCGCCGCCGGGCGGCGATTATTTTTCCGTCTTCGATTTGGAGCAGCGCCTGGACCTTGACCTGGCAGCGCTCGAGCACGAGTTTCACCGTCTCAGCCGCAAGGTCCATCCCGATCGCTTCGCCCGCGCCGGCGATAATGAACGGCAGTGGAGTCTTGCAGACACCGCTCTGCTGAACGACGCATACCGCACACTGAAGGACCCGCTGCACCGCACTGAGTACCTGCTAAAGCTGCAAGGTGCCGAAATCGGCGAAGAGTTCGCCGCGGCGAACGGCAAAGACCGAAAAGATCCATCGCGCGTTCCGGCCGATCTGCTCGAAGAAGTCTTCGAACTGAACATGCAACTTGAAGAGATGCGCATGGCCCGCAAGCTGGGCGAGACCGATTCGGAGTTGCAGGCCGGACTGGAGCAGGCAAAGCGCAAGTTTGACGCGTTGCAGCAAGAGGTGGATCAAGACCTGCGCAAAGAGTGGCATGTATGGGACGAGGGCGACGCTGCCGCTCGAAAGAAAGCCGAAAAGACCATGGTCAGCCTGCTCGACCGGCGGCGCTATCTAAGCAATCTGGTCCGCGACGTGACCGAGACACTGGGAGCTTGAACAAAAAACATGGCGGAAGGACGCGTAGTCGGAATCGACTTGGGAACCACAAACTCCCTGGTCGCATATATGGAGGGCGATGCGCCGGTGGTGATTCCCGGCGTCGATGGCTCCAACCTGGTGCCCTCGGTGGTGGCGCTTGATCCAATTCCTGCATCGGGCGGCCGCCCCACGGTTACCGTGGGCAATAGCGCCCGCAAGGCGCTCATCGAAACCCCGGAGCGGGTTATCTACTCCGTCAAGCGCCTCATGGGACGCGGCCTTGAAGAGATTCAAAACGAACTGAAGATGTTTCCCTTCCGTCTCGCCGAAGATGTTGAGGCCGGCGAAGTCCCGCGCATTCAACTCGGCGAGCTCCGCTTTACGCCGCCGGAGATCTCGGCTTACGTCCTACGTCAGCTCAAGCGCAATGCCGAGCGGTTCTTCGGCGCGCCGGTCACGCAGGCGGTCATCACCGTGCCTGCTTACTTCAACGATGCGCAGCGGCAAGCCACCAAGGATGCAGGCCGCATGGCGGGTCTTGAGGTCTTGCGCCTGGTAAATGAACCCACGGCGGCTGCCTTGGCCTATGGCCTCGATCGCGCCAAAGCAGGAACCATTGCTGTCTATGACCTCGGTGGCGGCACCTTTGACATTTCCATTCTCAAGCTGCGCGACGGCATCTTCGAAGTGCAGTCAACAAACGGCGACACGCACCTGGGCGGCGACGACATCGACAACCTGCTTCTTGCCATTGCACTCGACGAAATCTACGCCGAGCACGGCGTGGATCTGCGCGGGCATCCGGGCGCCGTGCAGGCGCTGCGCAAGGCGGCCATCGAAGCCAAGATTCGTCTCTCCACTGAATCGTCGGCGAGTTTCGACATCGAGCTGCCCAACGGCGACCGCTATCAGCGCGAGATTCCGCGCGGGGTCTTCGAGTTGCTGATTGAGCCGGTGCTGGCGCGGACGTCTGGTCCATGCAAACAGGCACTCGCCGACGCCGGAGTGACGCCCGAAGGAATTGATGAAGTGGTGCTTGTCGGCGGGTCCACGCGAATCCCCGCGGTTCGAGAACTGGTAGACGAGCTATTCCACCTGAGCGCGCGTGGCAAGAAGCCGCACATCGAGCTGAATCCCGACGAAGTGGTGGCACTGGGAGCGGCGGTGCAGGCCGACATTCTGGCAGGCGCATCGAAGTCCACTGAAGAAATGCTTCTGCTCGACGTGACGCCGCTCTCGCTCGGCATCGAGGCGCTGGGCGGCACAGTGGCGCGCATCATCCAGCGTAACTCGACAATTCCCGCCTCGGCCACCGAGCACTTTACTACCGGCGTCGACGGGCAGACCAACGTGGCGATCCACGTGGTGCAGGGCGAGCGCGAGATGGCCGCCGACTGCCGTTCACTGGCGCGCTTCGACCTGAAGGGCATTCCCCCCATGTCTGCGGGAATGCCGCGCATCGAGGTCCGCTTCCTCATCGACGCCGACGGCATTCTCCAGGTCTCCGCTCGCGAGCAGCGCAGTGGGCTTGCCTCCGAGATTGAGGTCAAGCCGACCTACGGTCTCAGCGACGAGCAGGTAGAAGGCATGATCCTCGACTCCTTCGATCACGCAGAGGAGGATTTTGCCAAGCGGCTTCTCATCGAGGCGCGCATCGAGGCGGAGTCGATTCTGTCGAAGGTCGAAGCCGCGCGGACGAGCCCGGCCTGGGGTCAGTTGACAGGCGAAGAGCAGGCAGCTATTCAAGCTGCACAGGAGCGTCTGGCTGCGGCTAATGCTGGTTCAGACATGGCGGCGATTCGCAACGCAACGGTTGCGCTCGACCGCGCCACGCAGCGCCTGGCCGAGTTGATGATGGATGCCGCCGTATCGAGCGCCTTGCGGGGCAAAACGATGAACGCAGCCGGTGAGGAGCTTGACGAGTCCGTCACCGCGCCTCATGCCATGGCGCCGGCGGAGTTCAAGTAGGAGCAGTAATGTGAAGCATTGCGCTGGCACGCGACTTTACAGGCCGCGGAAAGGCTCGCACTGCGCCGGTGTTTTGAAAGGGCACGACTTTAGTCGTGCCGTAGGTACCGCAATATCCACTCGGGCTTTTAGCCCCTGAGGAAGACTCAATCCGGAGGGAGGCGGGGGTTTCAACCCCCGCGTAGAGCCGCCGAAATTGACCTGGGCTTTAGCCCCGGACCTCCGCCAATGCGCCAAGGAAGGACAGAATCCTATGAGCGAAGCGAATGGAAAAGCAATCCCCCCAGAGAAGCTCGTGCGCGTCACTTTTCTTCCCGAGGGCAAGACGGTTGAATTCGAATTCGGCGCCCTGCCATATGAACATCACGGCAAGCCGATGTCGTTTCTTGACGTAGCCGAGAACTTCAACATCTTTCTCGATCACGCTTGCGGTGGCGTTTGCGCCTGCACCACATGCCACTTGTGGATTAAGGATCAGGATGGGATCAGCTCGGCGGACGACGACGAGCTCGACCGGATGGACATGGCCGCCGACCAGCAGTTGAACTCGCGCCTGGGATGCCAGGCGGTGATTACCCGTCCCGGCGAGTATGTGGTGGAGATTCCCAAGTGGAACCGCAACTACACCTCGGAAGGCAAGCCGCTGGCCCTGGCGGAAGGAAAGTAAGGAGCGACGCTCATGCCGCGCGAGATTCTATGGACCGACTCCGAAGAGATCGGCATCCAGTTGCAGGAAAAATTCCCGGACCTCGATCCATTTACGGTGCGCTTCACAGACTTGCACCGCTACGTCACTGAACTGGAAGGCTTCGCCGACGACCCGGCAAAATCAAACGAGTCGAAGCTGGAGGCGATCCAGATGGCGTGGCACGAGGAGTGGCAGGACGCTCAGGGGTAACCTGCTTTACTCGCCATCATGTTGAGAAATCGATAGAACATTTCCGTCAGGGTCTTTGAACCAGGCCACTTTACTCCCGCCAGGAAACGTGCAAATGCCCTTTTCATCCTTGCCCATGTTTGGGTAATGCTCGAAAGTCACGCCTTTCTTGACGAGGCCGGCAAGCTCGAGGTTGATGTCGCCGCTTTCCCAGCCGAGAACCGTATGTTTCGCTGCAGCGAAATTGGGCACCCTGCTAATGCGCTGCTTAATTCCCTTCATATCGAAAACGAGAGCATAGCCGTCATCGCTCGGATACGTAAGGCCAAGCGTATCCCGGTAGAATTTGACAGCAGCATCGGGATTCTGGGTGAGCAGGAATGTGACAACCTGATTCATCAGGACCTCCGGTGGCTCAGTGTAACCCGGGGATAGTCCGCGCGCCTCGAGTCTTGCCGCATAGACTAAACGGCAATCAAGGCACGATTGTCAGCCCTCTTCGTAATCCCGCATCTCGCTCCAGCCAAACGCTCCTTCGAAGTGCACAAACTCCTTCTTCTTCCCCGGCACAAGATACACGCTGATCACATCGAAGCGCACCTGAGGGGCCGTAGCCTGGGGCAGTTGGCGAACATACTGCCGTGACAGCCTGCGCAGCATCGTGCGCTTGTGGGAGTCGACTGCAACCTCGGCGGGAGTGGCATCGCGCGCGGTGCGAGTCTTTACTTCGACAATGCAGAGCAACTCGCCCTGCCAGGCGATCAGGTCGATGTCGCCGGGTTCATGCCCTGGAGACCAACGCCGCGCCACGACGATGTATCCCCTGCGGCGCAGGTAAAAGTAGGCAGCATCCTCACCTTGAATGCCGGTCACGAGATGTGTGGGTAAGGTTGAGGTCCGCCCGCTTCGCCGCGCCAGCCAATTCAGGCCGGAAAAGCCTCGCTCCAGGCTTGTGACCCACATTTGAGAGAACCATTCCATCGCACACCATTCTCGCTGGGATGAGCGAAGGGTGCAAATCGCACTGTTCGCTTTGAGCCAGGGTTGCCGGCAAACTTGCTGTTTGCAAACCGGGAAGGCTCAGGGAATTGCCAGATTGGGAAAGTGAAGTCCAAAGCCGGAAACCCTTGAGACTTATGACGCGGCGGCAGCCAGCCGATTGCAAGATTGAGAGAAACTTGACCTTATACAGGAGCGTCCGGCGATGTCACACGGTGTATTGGCGGGATTGTTTTCACGCGGCAATTCAGAGGTCCCGCAGGTTCCGGCTGATTCCGAACTTTTGGATTCCCATCAGTCGGTCCAGGGCCCACACGGCCGGGAAGCAGATCGTAGCTTTGAATTTGCACTCGACGCAATGCCGTGCAATGCCATGTTTTGCGACCGCGATCTGATCCTTCGCTACCTGAACCGGTCATCGCGCAAGACATTGCAGACTTTGCAGCAACATTTGCCGGTGCCTGTTGACCAGGTCGTCGGCAAGTCGATTCACGTCTTCCACAAAGATCCCGAAAATGTGGAGCGAGTTCTTGGAGGCAAACAACACCACGGCCTTCATAAGCTTCCCCACAAGGCCACAATCTCACTTGGGCCGGTGAAGCTTGACTTGAATGTAGAGCCCATGACGGATGAGCGCGGCGAATATATTGGCGCGGTTGTGCTTTGGGGCGTTAGTACGCAACAAACGATTGAAGCGCTCAGACACGCCCAGGAGGCGCAGCACGCCGACATTGAACAACTGGACGGCAATCTCCAAATGGTGGCGACGGCGACCCACGAGATTGAATCGAGCATAGCGGAGATCGCAAGGAATGCTGTAAGCGTGGCGGATGCGGCTGAAAAGTCGCGCACTGCAAGCGCAGAAAGCAAGTCATCCATTCTGAGCCTGCAGGTTTCAAGCAGCGGCGTGGCAAAAGTCGCCGACCTGATCGCATCGATTGCCACGCAAACAAGCGTGCTGGCGCTGAACGCCAACATTGAGGCAGCCAGAGCCGGTGTCCATGGCAAGGGGTTCAGTGTGGTGGCGAGCGAGGTACGCAAGCTGGCCGGCCAGACGGCCGCAGCCACGGCCGAAATTCAGGCCAAGGTGGCAGCGATCGGCGCGGACATCGGCACAGCAATCAAGGCCATCGACAGCATTTCGAGCCACACAGAAGATTTGTCAGGTCTCTCGCATCAGATGGCAGCCGCGGCCGAGGAGCAGCACCTGGCAACGCAGGAGATGGCGCAAAACCTTGAAAAGGCCGCGCACCGGACTTCGGAGATCGCGAACATGCGTCTCGACGAGAGGATCGGGTGACAATGCCGTCAGGACGGAACGCGGTATAGAATGCAAGGCCGGCCTGCGCGGAACCTACTCCGGCCAGCCGGCCATCTCCATCCTGAATCGAGTACCAGTGCGATTCAAGCGTTGGCAGTTTCGAGCACGACAGCCTGCTTGTGCTCTTTCTCAACCAGGTTTAACGCTTCCTCGAGGATGTCAAGCGCGACGGTGGCCTCGTTTTCGTTGACGATGAGCGGGGGCGAAAGCCGAATCGAGGTCTCGCCGCAACCGAGCACCATGAGACCGCGTTCGAAGGCCAGCGTCTCCACGCGATTGCGGAGCGCAGTGGCTGGTTCGCGCGTGGTCTTGTCTTTCACGAGCTCGATGCCGATCATGAGGCCACGTCCGCGCACGTCGCCCACCAGCGGATGACTCTTGGTCCATCCACGCAGGCGGCTGAGTATGAACTCTCCCACGCGAGCGGCGTTGGCGATTGCTTCGCGCGACAAAATGTCCATGGTGGCCAGAGCCGCGGCAATCGAAACCGGATTGCCGCCAAAGGTGGAGGCGTGCGAGCCAGGAACCCAGTCCATGATCTCCGCGCGCGTCATGCAGATGCCCAGCGGCATTCCGCTGGCGATGCCTTTGGCCATGCAGACCATGTCGGGCTCCACGCCGGAGTGCTCAACTGCCCACCACTTACCCGTGCGACCGGCGCCACATTGAACCTCATCCACCACCAGCAGAATGCCGTGTCGGTTGCAGATGGCCCGCAATTCGCGCAGGAAGTTGTCTGGAGCCACTACGTAGCCGCCTTCGCCCTGGATGGGCTCGATGAAGACCGCGGCTACCTCTTCGGGAGGGAGAATCGTCTTGAAGAGTTTCTCTTCGATGTAGCGCGCGCAACCCATGCTGAAGGCTTCCTCCTCCTGTGCTCCTCCCTTGCAACCTCGATAAGCATAGGGATAGGGGATGTGGGTTACACCGGGCATCAGCGGCGAAAAGCGCCGCTTCTGCTGCGGTTTGGAGCCGGTAAGCGAGAGCGCGCCCATGGTGCGTCCGTGAAAGGCGCCGAAGAACGAGATGATATGTTGGCGTCCTGTATGGTAGCGGGCCAGCTTCAGCGCGCACTCAATGGCCTCGGCGCCGGAGTTGCCGTAGAAGAACTTGTGCGGGCCCGGCATGGGCGCCACCGCGGAGAGCTTCTGCGCGAGATCGGTCAGAGGTTCGTTATAGAAATCGGTTCCCGAGATGTGAATCAACTCAGCCGCCTGCTTCTGGATGGCAGCGACCACCTCCGGATGGCAATGGCCTGTCGAGTTCACGGCAATCCCCGCCGCGAAGTCGAGGAACTCGTTGCCGTCCACATCTGTAATGCGAATGCCACGGCCGCTCTTGGCCACCAGCGGATACGAGCGCGTGTAACTGGGCGATATGAGCCGCCCGTCGGTTTCGACGGCGGCGCGGGCCTTGGGGCCAGGCAGCGGGCAAACGAGTTTGGGTCCGTATTGCGCGTGCAGCTCTTGCTTTGTCATGATGCAGTCTCCTCGGCAGATTCTGTTGTGCGGCCATCGCGACCCAACGCGATGTTGATATGTGAATGGGGCGTGGCCGCGGATCCCAGCGCGCTGGGATCATCAAGTTCCACTCGCCCGGAGGAACGAGAAATGGCAGGCGAGAGAGAAAGCAGGCGAGGATCTTCGCCAGACAGGTGCTAGTCGCTGGCGAAGAGACTAGGTCGAGTGCGGGTGGGCAGCACGCGCAGGTGCTTCCGCGGGCAGATGATGCGTGCGCGCGACCGCGACCAGCGCTTGACGGCTGGTACAAGCAGTAACCCTCTGGCAGCGCGCGTATGCATGGGAACCCCGCTAAACATGAGGATAGCACGCACCGCGGCCACATTCCAACGGAAGGCCGCCACATGGTTGGCGTCAGGTTTTAAGATGAAAGCATCTTCATGCCTGATTCTTCACTCCATTCGATTCACAAGGAACACAAGGCCGCCAGCACCGCTTCGATCGTGCTGGCGTTCTTAAGCGTCTACTTCTTCTGGGGTTCCACGTACACGGCCATTCGTGTGGCAGCGGCGGAAATGCCGGCTCTGCTCCTTGCCGGGACGCGCTTTCTCATTGCCGGGGCGATCCTTCTATGCTGGTGCCGCTTGCGCGGCCTGCGGCTCACATGTCCACCGAAATCCATGCTGATGCTGGGGATGATCGGGTTGCTGCTGTTGGGCGGAGGCAACGTAGGCCTGGTGTACGCGGAAAAGACCGTGCCCAGTGGGCTCTGTTCGCTGGGCTTTGCGGTGACGCCGCTTTATGTTGCGCTCATCGAAATCGCAATGCCCAGTGGGGAACCGCTGCCCCGGCGCGGCTGGCTTGGTTTGCTGCTTGGCTTTGCCGGATTGGCCGCGCTTTTGTGGCCTTCGCTCCACGTAGGCCTCGGAGGCGATCGCGTACTTCTGCGGGCCGTCATCGCCCTGCTTGCTGGAGCGCTTTCCTGGGCAGTGGGAAGCCTGCTGTCACGGCACTCCCGGCTTAAGGTCGACACCTTTGTAGCTGCGTCCTGGCAGATGGTGATTGCAGGAATCTTCGATCTTCTGTTGGGCACTGCGCTGGGCGAGTGGCCGAAGTTCCACCTCAACGCAGCATCCGTAGGCTCGCTGGCCTATCTCGTTACCGGCGGTTCGCTGCTCGGCTACACCGGTTTCATCTATCTACTGGAACATGTGCCGGTGGCCAAGGTCATGTCGTACACCTATGTGAACCCGGTGGTCGCGGTGTTGTTGGGGATTTTCCTGCTTCACGAGCGTCCAGTGGCAGCGGAGTTCGCGGGTATGGCCTGCATCGTATTGGCCGTGTTTCTGCTGACGACAGCGCAGGTAAAAACAAAGGCCGGACCGCGCCCGGTTGTGGAACTGGAGCAGATGCCGGCGGAGTAGCGGCAAGGTTGCCTCGTTTTATTTCAGCAGCAGCACCGAGAGCGCCGAGACAACCCCGCCCAGCGCGAAAACCATCCCGAAATACCAATAAATGCGGCTGTGTGTGAGCAGGGTGACCGATGTGATGACCAGGCCTATCTCAAGCAGCGCCTCGGCCAGGTCGAAGCGGTCAGCGCGGGCTTCGGCCTGTTCGACTTTAGTCTCGAGCGCCTCGGCTTTTTGCCTGTCGTCCTTGGTCTGATCTTCCCACTTGGCCTGGTGGTCGGCGTAGCCCTTCAGAATCTTCTCGGCGGCGCCCTTGTCGGAAATAGCGACAACACTCAGCAGGTCTGCGGCCAGGAACGTATCGTTGGAACGGATCTTGTGAGCCTGATACTCGTTCCATTGGTCGGTGGCCCTGTTCTGGTCGAGCACTGCTTCAGTGTGGGTGCGGTGGCCCAGTACGGTGGTTACGGCCACCAATACAGCCAGCACGCTCATGGTGAAGGCTACGGGGCGGAGTGTGGACTCATGCGAGCCGTGCTCGGCGTGCTCTTGCAATTCCTGGGCTTCGTTGGCTTCCATAGTCGACTCTCCTTTGAGAAAACACAATAGCAGCTATTTGCGCTTCCAGCGCACGCCGTCCTTGGAGTCTTCGAGGACGATTCCCTTCTCGGCAAGTTCGTTGCGGATCTGGTCGGCGCGGGCGAAATTGCGCTGCTTTTTTGCAAGTGTACGCTCTGCAACCAAAGCGTCAACGGCCTGATCGGTGAGCGACTGGCGAAACAGCAATTCGGGGGCCACGTCGGCCAGGCGGCCGGCCTTTTCCGCCCATTCCAGGGCGCGGCGGGTGTACTCGGCGTCGCGATCCTCGATCACATCGAATACGGCGTCAAAGCTAGCCAGCACCGGCAGAATCACGTCGCGATCACCCGCCAGGAGTTGTCCCTGGTCGATCGCTGTGTTGGCCCTGCGGACAAGCTCGAAGATGGGGGCTCGGGCTTCGGCGGTGTTCAGATCGTCGGCAAGCGCGGCCAGGTATTCGGCTTGCGCCTTCTTCGCGGCTTCCTGTAATGCAGGATTCTCGCCCGCCGCGAAATTCCCCGAGACGAGGCGCTGACGGAAGGTCCGCAGCCGATCGATTGCGCTGGTGGCGTCGGTCAACCCGTCGAAAGTGAAGTTGAGTTGATGCCGATAGGGAACCGAGATGAGCGCCATGCGAATTGCGGAGGCCTTGTAGCCTTTCAACAGCAGGTCGCGCAGGGTATAAAAGTTCCCCTCGCTTTTAGACATCTTGCGGCCGTCGACGAGCAGAAAGCGGACGTGCATCCAGTGGCGCGCAAACTGCTTGTGGGTCGCGGTCTCGCTTTGTGCAATCTCGTTTTCGTGGTGCGGAAACATCAGGTCTTCGCCGCCAGAGTGTAGGTCGATTGACTCGCCAAGATACTCCATGGCCATTGCAGAGCACTCAATGTGCCAGCCGGGGCGGCCGCGGCCGATAGGCGTATCCCATGAAGTCTCGCCGGGCTTGGCGGCCTTCCAGAGCGCGAAGTCGCGGGCGGAGTCTTTCTCGTATTCGTCGACATCCACGCGGGCGCCGTCTTCCATGCCGCTCAGGTCCTTCTTGCTCAGTTTGCCGTAGCTGGGAAAAGCGGAGAGGCGGAAGTACCAACTGCCGTCCTCGGTTTGATAAGCGGCGCCGGCTGCGGCGAGTCTCTGGATCAGCTCGACCATCCGGTCGATGTGCTCGGTGGCGCGGGCAAGCTGCTCAGGATGCTGAACCCTGAGCGTATCGAGGTCTTCAAGAAACGCCTGCTCAAACGGGGCCACGTAGTCGCGGATGGAGAGGCCGGCAGCGGCGGCATTGCGAATAATCTTGTCGTCGACGTCGGTGATGTTCATGACGTGGTGGACTGGAATTCCCGAGAGCAGCAGGAAGCGGCGCAGCACGTCGATTTGAAGAAAGGTACGGAAGTTGCCGATGTGGCCGAAGTCGTAGACTGTGGGACCGCACTCGTACATGCGCAGGGCCTTGCCGTCTTCTGCGAAGAGCGGGTCGAGCTGTCCAGTGAGGGTGTTGAAGAGGCGGAGGGTCATCGATCTTTCGTCTTGCACGGAAAGGGGTTGAATATCGGCGGATTTCGGCCTGTTTGATTGTAGCAATTCAGGGGTTAGGGGTCAGGGATCAGTGATGAGCGATCAGCGAGGCAGAAAGGTTGGCTGATAAGGTGCGTTGCGGGCGCTAAGGTCTGCCTGGAGGGTTGCTGATTCGCACGAATGTTCGCTTGAAGGGTTGCGATCCATCGAGCACATTGCCTCTCATGCCACCCAAAACAGGGGACGGTCTGCTCACGCGGTTTCGAAAAGAGGGGGAGGGTTGCATCGAACTACCCGGTGTGAGCCTGAAAAAGCATTTTAGACGCAAATTGGGCACATTTTCCGGGCAATTACAGGGTTCTCGGCGCAGCAATGAGCTCACGGCGCAGTGGTCCCACAATTCGGCGGACTGGGCTACCCGATTTTCAACCCATGACCAACTGTAGCGTTGTTCCATGTGCTGTTGATTACGATAAATCGTGGCTTCAGCTTCCGTGGCAGGAACGGGGAATAGACAAATACCCGGGTTGGGTTCGTCGTTGCACGCTGCGTTACGCCGTGGGAAAGCGGTGCCCGACCCTTGAGGCACCCCGGCTCCCGGATGGGACACGAAGCATCTGCGCGGGGAAAAACGCCGGGCGGAGGCAAATGTCCACAGCGTGCACAGGATGGGACTGACGCATAATTCTTCTATGCCCGGGAAGGAATGGGATGGGAACGATGGAGCTCGAATATTTTGTAGTGGACGTATTTACGGAGAAGGCGCTTGCAGGAAACCCGCTGGCGGTGGTGATGAATACCGCCGGCCTGGCGACGGAGCGGATGCAGGCGATTGCGCGGGAGTTCAATCTGTCTGAAACAACCTTTGTGGAGCGCAGAGCGGTAGAGGTGGAACGGGCAGAGGGTGTGCGGGTGAGGATCTTCACCACGCAAGAGGAGTTGATGTTCGCCGGGCATCCGACACTGGGTACGGCCAGCGTGCTGAAGATGCACGCGCCGGAGACGTTCGAGGGCGACCTGGTGAAGTTGGCCGAGAATGTGGGCCCGGTGCCGGTGCGCTTCAGCGGGCCGGAGCTCTACGGAGAGATGATACAGCGGGATCCGGAGTTCGGCGAGGAGCTGGAAACCACCGAAGTTGCACGGCTCACCGGGCTGGAGCTTGAGGACCTGGACCAGGCGCTGCCGGCACAGATAGTCTCCACGGGAACGGCGTTCGCCATTGTCGTATTGCGTTCGGCGGACGCGCTCAAAAGGCTGAGAGTGCACCAGCAACAGGCCACAGTGTGGCTGCGCGAGCGTGGAGCGCGCTGGTTTTATGTGCTGGGGCCAACTGCGAATCGAGATGCGAGCGGGGGACCCGAGTGGCGCGCGCGCATGCAGTTCTACGGCGGAGAAGATCCCGCAACCGGCTCGGCCGCAGGATGCGCGATCAGCTACCTGGCGATGCACGGCGCGGTGAAGTCCGGTGCAAGAATTCACGTTCGCCAGGGCGTGGAAATGGGCCGGCCCAGCGATCTATTTCTCTCCGCTCAGAGGGAATCTGCGAGGGTGACGGATGTGCGCGTTGCGGGCAGCACCGTTCTTGTGGCAGTCGGGAAGCTTTTCCTTGGGTGATGCACATGCTTTCAACAGGGAATCAACACGGCAACTTTAAGAGATTGTTAACGCTAGCTAATTTCCACTTGTTACATAGGGATTTTCAATCGCTTCTTCGCCTCACATTCCCTCTTCCCATCGGCGGAATAGGCTCGTAGGCTTGCCATTCATAGCAGCAAATTAACTGCTGTACTCAACTCGTCTGTCGCTCAGGCAACAGACATTGTATCGAAGTCTTGGTTATTACGCTGTGTAGGAATGCTGGCCTGGCGTGGATCGCTTGCCGGTTGTCATTTAGCGCGACTGCGGCACCCACCAGGGACGCGCGCACGAACGCGAGGCAACGGGGGTCACAACGATCCGAACCGAATAGGTTGCCTTCATCGCAGTCGATGGGCCCGACAACACAACAGGCAAACCCGCCGTAAGAGCGGGCGTGGCGACATGTTGCCGGTGCAAACGTTGTACGAACTTGAAGAAGGAGTAGTGCCCCTCATCATGCGGCCAAAGAAGGTAATACTTTGCGTAGACGATAACGAGCAGGAACTTTCAGTCATGAGTTTCATGTTGACAACAAATGGATACCGGGTGGTTTCAGCGACCAACGGTCAAGCGGCAATCGAAATTTTTGCCGGGATGCAGGTGGACCTTGTAATAGCCGACTTTGGCATGCCGCAGATGAACGGACATCAACTGGTAAACCGGCTGAAGCAGATTGCGTGCCACGTGCCGATGATCCTGCTGGGCGACCCGCAGGCGATGAGCGGAGTGATTCACGGAGCGGATGCGCTGGTGGCCAAGAAGAACTGTTCGGCGCAGGAACTGCTGGAACGGATCAAGCTGATGAGCGCGCGCAAGCGCGGGCCTCGTAAAGGCACGCTGCGGCATGCGCCGGCCGCGGAGCTGGCAGAGGCATCCTAGAGGCAGGGAACAGGGAACAGGGAGCCGAACTGGCCTTCTTCGCTTCGAGTTCCCTCCGGCCCGGGTTTCAGATTCTAGACCTCACCCCGGCGAGCCAGCATCGCTCGCCGGGGACCCTGCTCCCCTGAGACGCCCCCATGTTCCAGCTCGAAGGCGCGCTTTTCCTTGCGGCGGCGGTGCGGCTCAGTCCAGCTTTCTCAAACCAACAATCTTCTCTTGACGATAGGCCTCGGGTGTCGTCATACTCGCCATCGTGCCGAGTCTGGCGAAATCATCTCGCTGCCAGCGGCAGTAGGCATTTATGGATCTAGTAGTTGTTCGTCTTCTTTTTGTTGCCCTGCTTGCCGGGGTTTGCTATTTCCTTCATCCTTTTGGTATTCCGACGGGGTGGCTGGGCGCGGTAATCGGGGCATCGGCTGCCGGCGCGGTAATCGTTTTCGAACTGAGGGTACGGGCGTTGAGCCTGCGCCGGCTGATTGGAGCCGTGGCGGGCTCGGTGCTGGGAATCTTCGGCGCGGCGCTGTTCTGCCTGGTGCTGCGGTCGGCGCCTCTCGACAACACCAACTCGGCAGTGCTGCAGATCTTTGTGCTCCTGCTGATGACCTACGTCGGGTTGCTGGTGGGAGCAAGCAAAGGCGACCTGCTGAACCCGGCGGCGCTGGGCACCATCTTCTCCAGCGACCGGCCCTCGCGCCGCAGCGCCAAGGTGCTGGATACCAGCGTCATCATTGACGGCCGCATCGCGGACATTGCCGAAGCAGGCTTCATCGATGGGATGATCGTGGTGCCGGAGTTTGTGCTGCGGGAACTGCAGACGGTGGCCGACTCCACGGATGGATCAAAGCGGCAAAGGGGCCGGCGGGGCCTCGACATGCTGCAGCGCATGCAGTCCAATGCCGCCATTCAGGTGCAGATCGTTCCCGACGATTTTCCCTCGATCCGCGAGGTGGACCTGAAGCTGCTGGAACTGGCCAAGAAGTGGGAAGCCAAAGTAGTGACCAACGACTTCAACCTGAACAAGGTGGCCCACCTGCACCACGTTGAAGTGCTGAACATCAACGACTTGGCCAACGCTCTGAAGCCGGTGGTGCTGCCCGGCGAGAAGATGACCATCGTCGTCCTGAAGGAAGGCAAAGAGTATAACCAGGGTGTCGGGTACCTCGACGACGGCACGATGGTGGTGGTGGATCACGCCCGCAAGCTGATCGGCAAGAGCGTGGACATCTCGGTGACCAGCGTGCTGCAGACCGCCAGCGGAAAGATGATCTTTGGCAAGCTGGACGAAAACGGGCGGAGCGGCGAGGCGGCTTGAGGGGCCGGAGTTTCCGGGGAGTTTCCGGCATGAACAAAATGCCGATTATCTGCAGTTGTCCCAAGCGGAAATGCCCCAGGCACGGCGATTGCCTTGCCTGCCGCGAATTCCATCTGAGCGCAAAGCGCCCAAGTCCCCCGCGCTGCGAGCGACGGCCCAACTCGTTGCGAAGAATCTTCGGAGCGGCTCCATCCGCCTGCGGGTGAAATTCGACAGATCATGTCCGGTCGAGTAACTGGGCGAGTTGATTCTTCACTTCGGGCCAATCGGCGGCGACGATTGAGTAGCGAGCCGAATTGCGCGGTGTCGTATCCGCGGCCAACCGATGTGCGCGCAGAATCCCTTCAAATTGTCCGCCGATGCGTTCAATCGCCGCCCGCGACCGCTGGTTGCGTGCGTCGGTATGCAGGCAGACCCGGAGAACTTGCCAGGTTTCGAATGCATAAGCCAGCATCAGGAGTTTTGCTTCGGTGTTGGCTGCGGTGCGGATAGCAGACGGCGTGAGCCAGGTGTAACCGATCTCGCAAACATCGGGATCGGGGCGTCCATGGCGCGGGTGATTCTGTGGCCATGGCCAGCGCTCTATATCGAAGAAGCGTGTCGAGCCAATCACCGCGCCGTCCGCGATGCGAATGGTGGCGAAGGGCAGAGCCGTTCCGGCCTCGCGCCAGGCCAGAGCGGTCTCAATATAGTGGGCGGCCGCCGTTTTGCCCTGCGGAACCAGACTCCATTGGTAGAGCGAAGAGTCGCCCTCCCTGGCAGCCACCAACCCGTCGAGATGGCAAAAGTCGAGCGGCTCAAGACGGACGTATTTACCGGGCAAAGTTACGGCTTCCACGCCTGGGCTCCCTCAATTGAAAAGGCGCTGTGCTCAGTACTTCTGCATTTTGGGGTCAATCTCGTCGGCCCAGGCGAGGATGCCGCCAGCGAGGTTCGCGACCTTGGTGTAGCCGGACTGCTGGAGGAATTCCGCAATGCGCTGGCTGCGGCCGCCCGAGCGGCATTGCACCACGATTTCGCGGTCGCGGTCGATTTCAGCCAGGCGTTGCGGGACATCGTTCTGGGGAATGAGCGTCCCGCCGATATTCGCGATTTGGTACTCGTAGGGTTCGCGGACGTCGAGGATGAAGACATTTTCGCCGGAGTCGATGCGGCGCTTGAGTTCCTTTACGCTGAGTTGCGGGATTCCATTCTTCAATGCTTTCTCCTGTTTCGATTCCGGCACAATGCCGCAGAACTGCTGATAGTCAATGAGCCTGGTGACCGTGGGGTTGGCGCCGCAGACGGGGCACTCGGGATTCTTGCGCAGCTTGAGCTCGCGAAAGCGCATGTTGAGCGCGTCGATGAGCAACAGGCGTCCAACGAGGGAATCGCCCTTGCCGAGTATGAGCTTGATGACCTCGGTGGCCTGGATCACCCCGACCAGGCCGGGAAGGATGCCGAGCACGCCGCCCTCGGCGCAACTGGGAACCAGGCCCGGCGGCGGCGGTTCGGGATAGAGGCACCGATAGCATGGGCCGTGCTCGGTGGCGAAGACGCTGGCCTGGCCTTCGAAACGAAAAATCGATCCGTAGACGTTGGGCTTGCCCAAGAGCACGCAGGCGTCGTTCACCAGGTAGCGGGTGGGGAAGTTGTCCGTGCCGTCGGCGACGATGTCGTAGTCCTTGAGAATGTCGAGGGCGTTGGCGCTGGAGAGCATGGTTTCATGCTTGACGACCTTGAGCGCGGGATTGAGGGCCAGGAGCTTTTCTTCAGCGGAGTCGATCTTCTTTCGGCCGATGTCTTTGGTTGAGTGGATGATCTGGCGCTGCAGATTGCTGGCGTCTACGACGTCGAAATCAACCAGGCCGAGGGTACCAATGCCGGCGGCTGCCAGGTATAAGGCGAGCGGTGAACCGAGCCCGCCGGTTCCGACGCAAAGGACGCGGGCAGCCTTGAGCCGTTGCTGACCCTCCATGCCCACCTCGGGCAAGATCAGGTGGCGCGAATAGCGGGAGAGGTCGTCGGGCGTCAGTTCGGGAAGCGAGCTCGGGGAAGTTGTCGTCGCCATAGGTTCAATTCTCGGGTTGCAGGTTGGGTCCAGTCACTCTAGTTTCCTTTGCGCCGAAGGCGTCCGCCGCGGCGGACCTGGGCGGCAAGTCCCGGCAAGCACCCCCGGCGATCGAGGGGATGATGGAGAGCGTGTCGGTGGCGGCGACGCTGGTGGCCTCTTTTGCGGGGAGGTAGCGGACGTCTTCGTCATTCAGATAGAGATTTACAAAGGCGCGGAGTTTCCCCTCCTCGGTGAAGAGGTGCTTGCGGAGTTCGGGATGCGATCCGGTGAGCGAGGCGAGGGCATCGGCAATGGTGGCCGCCTGGACCTCGACGGAAGGTTGGCCGGCTGCATAAGGGCGCAGGGGCGTAGGGATGAAAATCGTCATTTGGGGAAGACTCCTCGAGCGGCCTGATTCCAGTCCTACTTATTTGATGATACGAGGCGGGGGTTGGATTGCGGGATTCATGGGGGGCCTGAGCGCGGTGTGGATTGAGGGAGTTAATTTTTGGTGATGCAGCAGGGCCCCAGGGCCGGGCCGCGGAACCTGGGGCGCCATTGGTGAAAAGGTGGAAAGCTAAGGCTTCTTTTCGGTCGCGGCGGGCTTGGCAGCGGGCGCCGCCGCCGGCTTCGGCTTCCAGAAATCTCCATCGGCCTTGATCCACTCGTCAGGGACATAGCTCATTTTGGGGTTGATGGAGAACAGCTCAGAACGCGAGTAATCCACCGCGGACGCAAAAAGCTCGCGGAATTGCTTCATGCCGTCTTCGCCGAGCGCATCCTGGAACTTCTTATCTTCCGCGTAGCCAGTGTCGATATCGGCCATCGACTTGTCTGCGCTGAGCGCAATGTATTCACCATCCTGCGTGCCATACGCAATCTCGTACATGGCCCAGTGCGCGCTGGTGCCGGCCTTGTCGTGCGCCTCCTTGACCATCTTGCCGAGCTTGTTCCAGTCTCCGCGGTGGCCGGGTTTCACGTGGAAGACCGAGATCTCCATATACCGCGCGCCTATCAGGTCAGGATGAGATTTGTAGCTGAGATCCTTGTCGTAGGTGTAGACCAGGGAGTCGACCGAATCCAGCAACTCGCCATCGGCGATACCGTCGCGCTCGAGTTCGGCGTTGAGGGCCGGATTCTTGTCGACAAGCTTATTGTCCTTTTCCCACTCGGCAAACGAGCCATAGATGGACAGGAACAAAGACCGCGACTTTCCCGACATCGAAGTCAGGCCGACATAGTAGGCAGGAATCTTGGATTTTGTCATGGCCTGCACAAAGGCGCTCTCCGTCTTGTCGTGGGCCATGCCATTCTTGTAAGGCTTGGTGTATTCACGGGTGATTTGCAGGACCTTGAAGTCCGAGGGTGTATCCTGCGCCACGGCCAACGCACTGCCGGCAACCGCGATTGACAGACCCAACACAAAGGGGCTGAGCTTTCTCATGTGTGAAGTTCCTCCTTGATTTGCTCGGAGATCACTCGCGATGGGGGGATGGGGGAACCCAGGGAAACGCACGTGCTCCAAGGTTGGGGCGATTATGATGCATGCGCCTTTCGCATGTAAAGAAGTTTTTCAGTCAAGCCGAGTTAGCGCCAACCTCGGCATGAAATCCACTGCGGCAAAATCAACCCATCGAGAGTTTTCTCGGGCCTCCGGGCCAGGGCTAGTTATCCTGCAACCTGACGCCCGGATCGGTTATCTGGATGGTTTGCTGCTCAAACCGCTTGTCTTCTTCCCTTGAGCCCGCGAGGAAGAACGAGTTCGTCATTGTGGCTTTGCCCTGAGTTACCGCGGTAATCACATAGCAGCAGCCGATCCAGTGAGCTTCCTCGAAGTCGGTTGGCGACCACTGCGCGGGGTGGTCGGGGTGCGAGTGGTAGAAGCCTGCAATGTCGAGTCCGCGCTTGCGCGCTTCACGCTCTATCTTGACCAGCTCGGCGGGGGCGATCTGGTATCGATTATGGGCCGAGTCAGTGCGCGTGTTGCCGGCGCGCACGGCAGCTTCAACCACCCATCCATCCGGATCGTTGCCGGTCGCGTCTTTCGGAGAAAAGCGGCCAAGCAGCGCTCCGCAACACTCGTGCGGATAAGTTTCCTCCCCATGCGCGCGAATCGCATCGTAGTGAATTCGCGGCACGCGCAGACAGTTCATTCTTCCTCCCAGAATCGTTCAGACAGATATTTGTCGGCCGAGTCCGGGAGCACGGTGACGATAACGGCCTGTCGTCCCGCGGCTGCTTCTTCGCGGGCGATCTGCAGGCTGGCGTGGACGGCGGCGGCAGCGGAGATTCCGACCAACAAACCTTGTTCGCGAGCCAGGCGGCGGGCCATGTCGTAAGCGGCCTCGGTTTCCACCTCGAGTTGGCGGTCGGCCTGGTGCGGGTCATAGATGCGTGGGACCATCGAAGCGCCCAGGTGCTTGAGTCCTTCCAGACCGTGGAAGGGCGAGTCAGGCTGGAAGCTGATGGCCTGGATCGCCGGATTGAGGCCCTTGAGGAGGCGGGCTGTGCCCATGAAAGTGCCGGTGGTGCCGAGGCCGGCGACAAAGTGAGTGACGCGGCCCGCGGTCTGCTCCCAAATCTCCGGGCCGGTCGTGCGGTAGTGAGCAAGCCAGTTGGCGTCGTTTGAATACTGATCCATGTAGCAGAAATAATCGGGATCGTTGGCAGCCAGTTCGCGGGCACGAAGGATGGCGCCGTCGGAGCCTTTGTCCGGATCGGTCCACTCCACCGAGGCCCCATAGGCGCGGAGAATGCGCTTGCGTTCAAGAGAGACGTTGGCAGGCATGGCGAGATGGACGGGAAAGCCGAGCGCCGCGCCCAGCATGGCGAAGGCGATTCCGGTGTTGCCGCTGCTGGCGTCGAGAATGGTCTTGCCGGGGGTGAGCAGGCCGCGGTCGCGCGCATCCTGGACCATCGAGGCGCCTGCACGGTCCTTCACGCTTCCGCCGGGATTAGCCCACTCTGCCTTGGCCAGCAGCTTGATACCGGGAAGATCGCGGACCGCAAGGTCGAGACGGAGCAGCGGCGTGCTTCCAATACGCTCGGGAAGCGAAGTGCCGGGTTCGAAGTGCGTTGCGTCGTAATCCATTGGGGAAATTGCAGCCTGCGGTGCGGGTGTGCGAGATTGGAAGTACGGCGAGGCCGCGCCGCGCGTCCCGATTCGATTCTCGCAGACCGGCCTCGCAGACAGGAATGCATTCATGGCAAAAAAGTCCCGCCATCCGAACTTCGATCAGATACTGGAAATCCTGCGTGCCCATTCTTTCGATGTATCGCCCTATGCCGGGGTCGCAGGCGGAGTCCTGGTCAGCAAGGAGGGAGCGGGGGCGGTCCTGGTGCCTCACGAGGAGGGCGCGGCGATGGCGGTAACTCCGGGAGCTCTGATCCGAGGCGAGGTGGCGCGCCTGCTTGATCGCGGTTACCAGAAGTTTATTAAGACCTCCCAATATGAACTTCCGGCGTCGGCCTCGCAATTGCATTCGATCCATCTGTTCAGCGAGGAGCTGAAGCAGATAACTGGCGAGATCAACCTGTATAACGAGTCATTGGGGACCACCAGCGACCGGTATCAATACGACCGTTTAAAGGGCCGGGAAGCGGAGCAGTCAGCGCCTGCGCGCCCGTGGGAGCTAACCGGCGGGCACTAACCGGCGAGCGGCGCTGTTTTCAGCCGGTTGGCGGGGCGGAGCAGCGCATGGACGCGGAAGAAAAGGCGGCAGTCCCCTTTTGCAATGAGGCTGCGAACTCTTCGGTCAACACATTAAACATTCCCTCGAACCGCCGTGCCCATCCGCGCTATGCCGTCGATGAAGTTTCCACCCTGCTGCTGGTGAGCCACGGGCTCTCGCTCGAAAGCCACATCCTCGATCTCAGTCTTGAAGGATGCCGCCTGCGCACCCAGGCGCCGTACACCGCCGGAACGTATGCACGCGTCGAAGTGACGTTCAAAGTGAACGGAATTGCGTTCCGTTGTGTCGGCATCATCCAATGGACCGATGGGCTTCATCTGGTCGGAATCCGCTTCGTCGAGATGATTTCGCGGCGCAGTGAAGAACTGGTCGAGGTGATGTGCGAGATGGAGGCCGCGGCCAGCGCGGCAAAGGAGGCCGCCGAGAGAGTCTCGGCGGAGAGTGAGATCGCGGAAGCGGCACAAGCGCAAGTTGAGAACGAAGCTCAGGAAGAGGCCCGGCAGCATGCGCAGGAGCTTGCCGAAATTGAGGCCCGCAGCCTTGTAGAGAGGGAAGAACGGGAGTGGGCCGAGATCCAGGAAATTGCCCGCAAAACAAAGGCTGCACACGAAGCGCGAGCCCTGCAATTGCAGCATGAGGCGCAGACAAAGCGCGATCGGCGCGCCTGGCGCCGACACGAGGTGGATACCTCGGCCACAATTCTTCTGGTCAAGAGTGGTTCAACATTGCGAGGCCACATTGCGGATCTGAGCGCGAGCGGATGCCGCATTCGCTGCAATGAACGCTTTCCGGTAGGCATTTTCACACGGATTGAAATGGAGTTTCAGCTTGAAGGACTGCCCTTCAGGCTGGGCGGCGTAATCCAGACGATTCATGACCTGCGCACCGTGGGCATCCGGTTTCTCGACTTGAGCCGGCGCAAGCAGGAGCAACTGGATCAGTTGATCGCGGAGATTGAAGAGGCGCGCGCCGAGCCGCCCGTTGTGGTTGAGCAGTTGATGGAGGGCAAGGGTAGATTGAGGCCTGTTCCTTCAGACCCGGCGGCGGAATCCAAATAGCGGCTAGAGAACAGAAAAGCGACGGCCGGTAACCGGCGAATCACGCCGCCGGCAAGATGGATGCGGAAATTCAGCTTCGAGAGGGCCAAAACGGTCACTCTGGTTTTTCCTCGAACTTTTCGTCGCCTGAGTTGGTCCGTTTTAACCTACAATTCCTGATAGTTCGAATAAAGCTATTGAAGCCACTTGGGTTAGATAAGAGCCGAAAGCGATTGAAAAGACCAATGGAAATTTTCTTGAAAAGTGAGCAAAATTGAACAGATTTGATGCTCATGGGACGGCGAGGCTTCCTAAAGGGGTATGCCCGCGATAATGAAGTCAGGCCGGGTGCCGGAAACGTACATTTGAATGAGCGATTTCCGGCGCCTCAGGGTTCCCGCTCCCCGCTGACGGCACTGAGCTGGGCAAGACAAGTGTGTTTTAGATCGGGGGGCAGCCGGGCGGTGCTCTCGGTGTGGAGCGCCCGAGCCCGTGCTGTGTGCCAAGAGAGGTATTGACGATGGTTGGGCCTGAGATACCAGAGTTCGATGCAGCCTCTTTTCTGGCGAGCGCCGGCCTGGGGCGCAGAATTATCCAGCTTAAGCCCAAGAAGCCCTTCTTTACGCAAGGGGAGCCTGCGGATTCGGTTTTCTACATCCTGAAGGGGCGGGCCAAGGTCACGGTGCTGTCAAACGCCGGCAAGGAGGCTACGATCACGCTGCTCGCCGGGGGCGATTTTGTGGGAGAAGAGGCGCTGGCGGCAGGGACGTCGCATCGATTGGCTACGGCCACGGCAATTACCGCCTGCACAGCAATGAAGATACATCGGGACGACATGATCCGCGTGATGCACGAGGAGCATGAGTTCTCAGACCACTTCCTGAAGTTTTTGCTGGCGCGGAGCATGCGCATCCAGGCAGATCTTGTGGATCAGCTATTCAACTCCAGCGAGAAGCGGCTGGCGCGGATTCTGTTGCTGATGGCCGAGTTCGGCAAGCCGGTTAATCCCCCCAACGGCGAAGACCTGCCGGAAACCGCGGGCGAGCTGGAGATGCTGATTCCCAAGATCTCCCAGGAGACGCTGGCGGAGATGATCGGGACGACGCGTTCCCGCGTGAGCTTCTTCATGAACCGCTTTCGGAAGCTGGGATTCATTGATTATGACGGCCGCATCCGGGTCCACAAGTCGCTGCTGAACGTTATTCTGCACGACCAGGTGCCTGAAGAATGAGCGGAGAGGCCTCTGGCTGAGGGTCGATTAGGGGAATGACCCCAATCTTTAGGTCTTTCCGGCGGCCCTGTACAGAATTGAACAGCAATGCGATTCAATGAATGGGACACTCACTCCAACTCCCCCTGGAAATATGTCAGGCGGGGTGAGACATGCTCAATACAAAAGCAAGCTTGCTCATCGTTGACGACGAGCTCATAATTCGAACTTCTCTTTCGCTGATACTCACTGAGATTGGGTACCGCGTGCGGTCAGCCGTGGACGGCTTTTCCGCGTTGGCGGAGATACACCAGGGAATTCCCGACATACTCCTCTCCGACTTGAATATGCCCGGGATGACCGGATTCGAGTTGCTGAATGTGGTCCGGCGCAAGTTTCCCGCGATCCGGACAATCGCGATGAGCGGAGCGTTCTCTGGCAACGAGGTGCCTTCGGGTGTCGCCGCGGATGGGTTTTACCAGAAGGGCAGCAGCCTGGGTTCTCTTTTGATGATCATCGAAGCGCTGCCCCATTTGGAACGGCGTGCTTCGCAACCAACCCCCGCCGCGGAGCCGCTCGGAGTTCACGGCCCCAAAGACGAATTTTCCGGAAACCCGCCATCCACGATTACGTGTCCGGAGTGCCACAGGACCTACCCCCTGAGTCTCGACGGCTTTGGAAGCATGAAGCGGGAGGTGAATTGCGTCTTTTGCGCCAGGCTAATTCAGCACGCAATTGTCGATCCTTCAGAGCAAACAATGCTCCAGGCATTTCAGAGCAATGCCCAGGCGGTAGACCCGGCGCAGAGCTAGGCAACAATCGGCAAATGACAGCGCAAGAAGAAAGTTGGGTTCATGTACGTCATCGCCGAATCGAGCATGTTCGTTCGCGCGCAGACTGAACTGCCCTCAGGCCTGAAACTGACAACGCAAGAGTTTCGCGAGGGCTGGAATTTTGTGGGGATCAAAGAAGCGCGGCTGCTGGAGAAGAAGATTCTAAGGCAGGGATGGAGGACCATCAGGATTGTCGACGGGTGGATGCGCAGCGGCGTCGGGGAGACACCGCAAGCGGCCGTTGGCAACGCGCTAAACCTCGCGCTTCGCAAGGTGAGTCCCCACTTCAACGCCGTGGAGGTGGGTCATGTCGAGTGGATGCATTATCCGCGGTTCTTTCTGGCGAGAGTGATGGTCAAGCCGTACCGGATTCAGAATGGCGCGATTGTCCCAGTGCTGGATGACCCCTTACCTCTCAGGACCACGCTCCGGCCGAGACTGTTGCCGCTGGATGCCGCGGTCCTGTTCCCGAATTTCAGCAGCGCCATGCCCATGCTGAAGGAGATGCTGACTCGATCGCGCAGTTTGCAGACCAGGGTCCAATGACAATCATCCAAACGGCGCTGATTCTCTTGGTTTTTTACAGAGCGTTGCGTGTTCCCCGCGAGCCGGAGTTCAACCGCGCCCGCTCCCGCTGCAGTTCCCGGTAAACCTCGCTCTTCGATTGGCCTAGTTCGCGGGCCAGCCGCTTGAGTGCTTCCTTCTCGTCAACGCCGGCTTCGGTCCGGATCTGTGCGACGCGGTCAGTGATTTTTTGTGGGGCGGCGTACGTTGCGCCCGGTTCCGCGCTGCCAGGGTCCGGTGGGGCGACGAGCAATGTGATTTCGCCGCGGACACGATCGCGGGAAGCCAGCTCGCGCCGCGCCCCAGCGACCGTTGTGCGCAGAAATTCTTCGTGAATCTTGGTAAGCTCGCGGGCGACTACGATGCGCAACTCGGAGCCCCAGACTGATTCGAGATCGGCCAGGGTATCGAGAATGCGGTGCGGCGCTTCGTAAAAGATGAGCGTGGTGGCGGCTTTGACGGATGCCGCCAGTTCTTCCAGACGCGTTCGCCGCGCCCCGGCCTTTTCCGGTAGAAATCCGATGAAATGAAATTCTCCGGTGGGTAGCCCCGAGGCGATAAGCGCGCTGAGGGCGGCGTTGGCTCCCGGAATGGGGACGACAGGAATGCCCGCGGCGATGGCTTCCACCGCGAGCCAGGCGCCGGGGTCGCTGATGCCGGGCATTCCGGCGTCGGAGACCAGGGCGATTCGGCCGCCGGACTTGAGCGCCTGAAGAAGTTCCTCGGCGCGATGACGCTCGTTGTGCTGGTGGCAGCTTATGGTCGGGGTGGCAATCTGGAAGTGGTTGAGCAGCTTCTGGGTCTGGCGGGTGTCTTCGCAAGCTATGCGGTCAACGCCGCGGAGAACGTCGAGTGCGCGCAGGGTGATGTCGCCGAGGTTGCCGATGGGGGTTGCGACAAGATAGAGGCCGGGAGCGATCGGGCCTTGCGCGTCGTCCGCCATTTAGGGCTAGTCTCCGGAATCCTGGCGGGCATCTTCGCGCTCGATGCGGCGCTGCTCTGAAAGCAGCGACATGGAGCTCATCAGGTTCTGCACGCTGACAATGCCCACGACACGTCCACTTTCCGTAACAGGAATCAGCGCCAGGCCGTGGCCCGCAGTGAGGCGCCGGATGGTGGTGCCGAGCGTGTCCTCGGGTTTCGCCACCTGGAAGGCGCGCGACATCACGGACTGGATGTAGCCGTTGCCGTCGTTGCGAAGCGCATCCACAATCCGCTGGCGAGAGACAATGCCGACCAGTTGCGGGCCGCGCACCACGGGGAAATCTTCCTGGAGCGAGTGGACGCAGCGGACCAGCGCGTCGGCCAGTGTGTCAGAGGCCGAGAGGGTGGCGAAATCGGTGAGCATCACTTCGCGCATGCGCACCGTGTCGACGACGGACTGGAAGAAGACTCCCTGGTCCTCGATCTGCGCGCCAATCATGATGAAGAAGCCCGCGAGGACGAGCCAGGGGCTGTGCAGCAGCATGCCGCCAAGCATGATGGCCATGGCGATGAACTGGCCGAGGCCGGCAGAGGCGCGGCCGACGGGCGCAAATCCGTGCTTGCGGGCAAAACCGCCGCGGATCAGCCGCCCGAAGTCCAGCGGGTAGGCCGGCAAAAGATGCAGAGCGCCGAGGAAGAATTGCATCCAGATCATGCTGCGAAGCAGGTGGCCGGATGTGATAAGCGGCAGGCTGAAGATGGGGACATCGGCGCTGGCGCCCAATATGGAGGCGGCCAGCACCAAGGCCGTGGCCCAGTTGGCCAGGGGGCCGGCAAGGGCGATGGCAAACTGTCCGCCGCCCTGGTTGGCGATCTCCTGGCTTTCGGGATTGGCGTAGGCGAAGAGTCCGCCGATGGGAAGCAGGAGCACGGCGCGCAGGCGGAGCCCAAGCCAGGCAGCTACCAGCAGACGCGCAGTTTCACGCACTGCAATTGCGGCCACCAGGAAAAGAAAGAGCGCCAGACCGCGCGGCCAACCGTCGCTGGCGCTGATGACAAGGCAGACGACCGCAAGCAGGGGGAAGAAGATGTGCACGCGCATCTCCACGCCTACCCAACGGCCCAGCGGGATTGACCAGCCTCGCATTCTTCGATTGTAGTGGGTCCGGCTGGATTTCTGCTGGACCGGAGTTTGAATCCGTTCGCGTATGCTGGTTGGCGATGCGCATCATTGCAGGAACATTTCGTTCGCGCGCGCTTGACGCGCCCCCAGGACTTGCCACGCGGCCCACCAGCGACCGGCTGCGAGAGACCGTCTTCAATGTGCTTGCACCCCGGATCGGGGGCGCTTCTTTTCTTGATTTGTACGCCGGCTCGGGTGCGGTGGGAATTGAAGCCATGAGCCGCGGGGCCGCGCAGGTGGCATTTGTGGAGCGGGCTCCGGCAGCGCTCAAGGTGCTGCGCTCGAATCTTGCGCGGCTCGGAGTGACAGAAGGATTCCGGATTCATGCCGGGAGCGTGGGTTCGTTTCTGCGCAAGCCGCACGCCGGAGCAGCCGGTTTCGACGTTTTGTTTCTCGACCCGCCGTACGACGCGGCCGAGGAGTACGCAACCGCGCTCGGTTTGCTGAGCGGGGCCGCAGCCGGTCTGCTGGCCGTGGGCGCGGTGGTGATTGCCGAGCATCGGCGCAAAGAGCGGCTTGCGGAGCGATACGGCGAGCTTGAGCGCACGCGCCTGCTCGAGCAGGGCGACGCGGCGTTGAGTTTCTATGCGGTAACAGTGGCCACGCAACCGGAATGAATTGCCGAGAGATTCGATCGGGAGTGAAAGGCGTGCGGATGCGAAGTATGAACCGGAAGATCCGCATGAGATGCGCACTGGGCGCCCTGGTTTTCTGCGCTGCCGCCTTGTGTGCGCAATCGTCGGAGCCGTGGGAGATTGGGCCGTTCACCCGCCCCGCCGAGGGGAATCCTGTGATCGCTCCGCGCACCGATTCCAGATTTATTGATCCAGTGCTGAAGGCGCCCGTCCGCTGGGAGGCGTTGCACACCTTCAACCCGGCGGCGATTGTCCGCGACGGCAAGGTGTACGTGCTCTACCGCGCCGAAGACGACTCGGGCGCGATGGAAATCGGCGGGCATACTTCGCGGCTGGGGCTGGCGGAGAGTGAAGACGGCGTGCACTTCACGCGGCACGGCGAGCCGGTCTTTTTTCCGGGCGACGATAGCGAGAAGGCGCGCGAGTGGCCCGGTGGCGTGGAGGACCCGCGGATTGTCGAGGCGGATGACGGAACCTATGTTCTGACCTATACGCAGTGGAACCGCCAGACCTACTCCGTTGGGATTGCGGCTTCGCCCGATCTGCTGTACTGGACCAAGTACGGGCCCGCGTTTCTGCATGAGGCGGGGAACAAATATGACGCTCTCAAATACAAGTCGGCAGGAATCGTAACCCGGCTGGACCCTGTGCGGGGCCGCCTGATCGCGGCGCAGATTGATGGGTACTACTGGATGTACTGGGGCGAGGGAGCCGTGCGCGTGGCCAGATCTCCCAACTTGATTCACTGGACTCCGGTGGAAGACGGATCGGGCGCGCCGTTTGAGCTGCTGGGTCCGCGGCCGAAACACTTCGACAGCACATTTCCCGAGACCGGACCGCCGCCGGTTTTGACGCGCAACGGAATAGTGGTTCTCTACAACGGGAAGAATGCGGTGGGCAAAGCCGGCGATTAATCGCTGGGGCCGAATGCGTATGCGGCCGGCGAGGCGCTGTTTCAAGCCGAGAATCCGGTGCGGATCGCCGCGCGCGCGGAACATCCGGTGCTCAAGCCGGAGATGCCTTACGAGAAGACCGGCCAATATGCCGCGGGAACCACTTTTGCCGAACGGCTGGTCGCGTTTCACGGACGCTGGTTTCTCTACTACGGTTGCGCCGACTCGCTGGCAGGCGTGGTGACGGCGCCTATGAAGTAGTTCGGGAGGCTGCATCCAATCAACGCGGCTGCGCCGGATGCGAATAAAATTGGCCGCATGAGAAACTCTCGTTTCATCGCAGCGCTGGCTGCCTTCGTTCTGGTTGCTGCCGGATCGGTTGGTTTCAGGGCGCAGGCTCCCTCCAGCGCCAAGCCTGCGCCAGCGCCGCAGTTGGTCATTCTGGACACCGACATTGGCGACGATATCGACGATGCCTTTGCGCTGGCGCTGGTGTTGCAGAGCCCGGAGTTGCGGCTGCTGGGCGTGGAGACAGCCTTCGGCGATACAGAACTGAGAGCTCGTCTTGTTGACCGCTATCTTGCGGCTGTTGGCCGCACCGATATTCCCGTGCTGGCCGGCGTAGAAACAAAGAGCACCCATTTTACCCAGGCCGCCTATGCGCGACAGTGGCCCACTACGCGAATTGCCCGAAAGCACCGCGACGCGGTTCCGTTCCTGCTCGAGCAGATTCGCGCCCATCCGGGGCAGATCACGCTGATCGCCATCGGACCGCTCTTCAATATTCAGGCGGCGATTGAACGCGATCCGGAGACGTTCAAGAAGCTCAAGCGGGTAGTCATCATGGGCGGCAGCGTCTATCGCGGCTACGACGGAAGGGACGGCGACAAGCACAGCCCACCCTCGCCGGAGTGGAACATATTGTGCGATCCGGCGGGAGCCAGGGCGCTGCTTGGTTCAGGGGTGCCGGTCTTCGTCATGCCGCTGGACTCGACGCAGGTCCACCTGGAGAATCCGGCGCTGGGCGCGATTCTCGCTCACGGCTCGCCGCTTACCGACCAGTTGACGCTCCTTTACCACCAGTGGACGGGAGCGGCCGAGTGGCGTTCACCAACTTTGTACGATCCGGTGGCTATCACCTATACCATCCGTCCCAACCTGTGTCCGGCGACGCCGATGCGGCTGGAAGTGGACGACAAGGGCTTTACCAGGCCGGCAGAAGGGACCCCAAACGCTCAGGTCTGCCTGCAATCGGACGAAAAGGGGTTTCTGGAGCTGCTGGTGAGCCGGATTACGGAGGAGGTGCCGCGCTAAGAAATTGAGCGGCGAACAAATCGGGCCATTTGGCGTCACTTTCTGGCTTTGACTTCAAGGTCGGTTTGGGATTTCCAGAGGGCCAGTTAATCAGTTGTGAGGGCGATCACTTCCAACTCCATTGACAGCAGCGGAAAGTAGGATAAAAATGGCGAGTCGAAGCAATTCGAACAGTTCGGTGCGTCCAATGGAGGAAAAGTGAGAAACCCGGTGAAGGTGAATGTTTTGCTGGCTTTGGCAATTATGGGAGCGGGAATGGTGTTGGCCGGTTGCAAGTCGGCTCCAGAGCTGACACAGGCCCAGGCACTGGCAATGATCCAGGCCAAATACGATGCAACGCCAGCGGTCGGCGCCAATATCACCGTGAACAACGACGGCATGGTCCAGGGCGCGACAGCGAAGTATTGGAACCGGACCACGATTTACCCCAACAAGTACTGGGCGGACTTTACCTTGACTCCTGATGGCAAAAAGGTAATCAAGCTGGCGAGCGGCGGCGACATGATCAAGTGGCGGCCGGATAGCCCCACCGATGCGAAGTACTCGATTGTTGTTGTGACGGTAACTGGCAATCATCTCAAGGCGCGCGATATCAAGGATATCCAGGATGCGGTGGGCGGCGGCAAGACCGTCACGTTCACGGAGGGCGTGGATTTGACCGGGACTCCCGCTCCGTTGGTGGGGATTGCCCACAATCCCGGCAACCAGCTGAGCACTACACGCCAGGCTGACTTTGTTTTGGATGGCGGGGCCTGGAAGCTGCAATCGGTCGAGTAATGGGCCGAAAATCCTTGTGGGCGGGGTCCGAATGCGTTGACCCCGTCCGCGAATCTTGCTATTGTTAGAAGGTTCCGCAAGAACGCACTCCTTCGTGTGCCTCAGCGAAGCGGGCGTAAGGGCAACCCGGTCCGGCGTCTATGGGCGGGTTGGTCCCCGGGCCAGATGAATCTTGACTGGCCAAACAGGTCCCCGAAAGTCGTCTTCTTCTTGCGGAGGGCTGCCGGGGCCCCCAGCGACAGGATTTCGTCGATGGGGTGGAGAAATACATCGCATCGGCGTCCGCGCGTTCTCCACCTTGGAGGGCTATGCGGGCCGGAACCGCGAAACGGAGTCGGCCTCGCCGCGGCGAGCGCACGGCCACCGTCCCGGTTCTCGTCTGAGATTGGAACGAAGGCAGACGCGAAGCAGTAACGATAGGGCTTCTCTGTGCGCTTGTACAGCTCAATTGCTGTCCAAAGCCAGAAAGGCCCGAAGGGCCTGCGCGCGGCTGTGGAGTTTGGATGTTGCAGAGTTTTTTGACGCGGTAAGGAGTTTCAGTTTGCCTACTTTTAATCAGCTCGTTCGCAAGGGCCGCACGGCTCCCCGCTACAAGACGGCGTCGCCGGCTTTGCAGGCCTCGCCGCAGCGGCGCGGTGTTTGCACCCGCGTGTATACACAGACACCCAAGAAGCCGAACTCCGCACTGCGCAAGGTTGCGCGCGTGCGGCTGACCAACGGGATTGAGGTAACCACCTATATCCCCGGCATTGGACACAATCTGCAGGAGCATTCGATCGTGCTCATCCGCGGCGGCCGTGTGAAGGATCTGCCGGGCGTGCGCTATCACGTGGTTCGCGGCACGCTGGATTCGGTGGGCGTGGCCAACCGCATGCAGAGCCGGTCGAAGTACGGGGCCAAGCGCGCCAAGGGCGGCGCGGCTCCCAAGGGCAAGAAGTAACAAGCGGTTCCGGGACGGATTTCAGAGCCCGGACTAGGGCAGCAGAACCGGAGCGCCGTGGCGCTCGAAGGATTTTGAGGATTATGCCGAGAAAAGGGCACATTGCGAAGCGGGAAGTGGCGCCGGATCCGGTTTACGGGTCCACGCTCGTGACCAAGTTTGTGAACTCGATGATGTGGGGCGGCAAGAAGTCTACAGCCCAGGGCATCTTTTATGAGGCGATGAAGACCCTCGAAGAAAAGGGCGGCGGGGACGACGCTCTCAAGCTCTTTAAAAAGGCGGTGGAGAACTGCAAGCCGCTGCTTGAGGTCAAGACTCGCCGCGTGGGCGGCGCCAACTACCAGGTGCCGATCGAGGTCCTTCCCGACCGGCGTACCTCGCTGGCCATTCGCTGGCTCATTACCTACGGCCGCAACCGCGGCGAAAAGGGCATGACCGACAAGCTGTCGAACGAGCTGCTGGATGCGGCCAACGGGCGCGGCGCGGCCATGAAGAAGAAGGAAGACGTGCACCGCATGGCGGAGGCCAACAAGGCATTCGCTCACTACCGCTGGTAAGCGGGCGGGATTCGCAAAGGTTTGTGCCGGCCCCGAACGATGCGCCGGCTGGAGAGGGTCCCCGAAACAGGATCCGTTGAACAGAGATAACCGCGGACTCATTTGTCCGCAAGGAAAAAACACCGTGGCTCGCACCGTACCTCTGAATCGTTGCCGGAACATCGGAATCATGGCGCACATCGACGCCGGAAAGACGACAGCGACAGAGCGCATCCTGTTTTATACCGGCATCACGCACCGCATCGGCGAAGTGCATGAAGGCACGGCGACCATGGATTACATGGAGCAGGAGCAGGAGCGCGGCATCACGATTACCTCGGCCGCTACCACCTGCGTGTGGAAAGACGTCCGCATCAATATCATCGACACACCCGGCCACGTTGACTTCACGGCCGAAGTCGAGCGCAGCCTGCGCGTGCTTGACGGCGCGGTGGCGCTGTTCGATTCCGTCTCCGGCGTGCAGCCTCAGACCGAGACCGTCTGGCGCCAGGGCGACAAGTACAAGGTGCCGCGCATCTGCTTCGTGAACAAGATGGACAAGAACGGCGCCGACTTCGAGCACGTTCTGGAGACCATTCGCAAGCGCCTGGGCGCGCGGCCCGTTGCGTTGCAGATTCCGATCGGGGCAGAAGCCGGATTCAAGGGCGTCGTCGACCTGATCGAGATGAAGGCGATTGTCTGGCACGACGAGAACATGGGCGCCGAGTTTTCAATTGAGCCGATTCCGGCCGATCTGCAAAAGAAGGCCGAAGCGTTCCGCCTCCAGTTGATCGAAGTCATCGCCGAAACCGACGATGTGCTGCTCGAAAAGTTTTTGGAGGGCGAAACGCCCACCATCGACGAGCTGAAAGCCGGCATCCGCCAGGCCACCATCGATCTGAAGGTCTTCCCGGTGCTTTGTGGAAGCGCCTTCAAGAACAAGGGCGTGCAGACCCTGCTCGATGCAGTGGTCGATTATCTGCCCAGCCCGCTGGACAAGCCTCCGGTTGAAGGCATCGATCCCCATCATCACGACAAAATCGTGATCCGCAAGCCGGACGACAATGAGCCTCTTGCGGCTTTGGCGTTCAAGATTATCAACGATCCCTTCGGCAAGCTGTGCTTTGTGCGCGTCTATTCGGGTTCGCTCAAGACCGGCGACACGGTGCTCAATCCGCGCACCGGCAAAACCGATCGCATCGGCCGCCTGGTCAAGATGCATGCCAACAAGCGCGAGGACGTGACCGAGATTCTGGCCGGCGACATCTGCGCTTGTGTCGGACTCAAGGAACTGAAGACCGGCGACACGCTGTGCGCGCCGCATCATGAAATCGCGCTCGGCGCCATCATCTTTCCAGAGACGGTGATCTCGGTGGCCATTGAGCCCAAAACCAAGGCCGATCAGGAAAAGATGGGCGTTGCGCTGTCGCGGCTGGCCGACGAAGATCCCACCTTCAAGGTGCGGACCGACGAAGATTCAGGCCAGACGATTATCAGCGGCATGGGCGAGTTGCACCTTGAAATTCTTGTCGACCGCATGAGGCGCGAGCACAAGGTCGAGGCCAATGTGGGCGAGCCCAAGGTTGCCTTCCGCGAGACCATCCGCAAGAAGGCCGAGGCTGAGGGCAAGTACATTCGCCAGACCGGCGGCTCGGGCAATTACGGACATTGCAAGCTGCGCGTCGAGCCCAATACGCCTGGCGCGGGCTACGAGTTTATCAATGAAATCAAGAGCGGTTCCGTGCCCAAGGAGTACATCAAGCCCATCGATCAGGGCGTGCAGGGAGCGCTCGAACTGGGCATCCTGGCCGGCTACCCGATCGTGGACGTGAAGGTGACTCTCTACGACGGCAGCTACCACGAAGTCGACTCCAACGAAATGGCCTTCAAGTTCGCCGGTTCCATTGCATTCAAGGAAGCCGCGCGCAAGGCCAGCCCCGTGCTTTTGGAGCCGGTGATGGCCGTCGAAGTCACCGTTCCCGAAGAGTACATGGGCGTCATCATCGGCGACATCAATTCGCGCCGTGGGCGGATCGAGGGCATGGAGCACCTGGCTGGGTCGCAGGTAATCAAGGCCATCGTGCCGCTGAAGGAAATGTTCGGCTACGTGAATGAGATTCGCTCGTCCACGCAGGGCAGGGCTTCGTATTCCATGCAGTTTGCGCGCTACGAAGAGGCTCCGCGCATGATTGCCGATGAAATCATCGGCCGGGCGCAGGGCAAGTAGGCAAGACGAGGTTTTGGGGCTGGAGTCCGCCGCGGCGGACGCCCTGTGAATGTAAACGAGCAGTACAAGCTACGAAAGGGATGCAGGGACTTTTATGGCGAAGGAAAAATTTGATCGTACGAAGCCCCACGTGAACGTGGGGACGATCGGGCACATCGATCACGGCAAGACGACGCTGACTGCGGCGATCACCAAGG
>Ga0181516_10000451_pt1 | contig 38150 bp, 25 predicted proteins | sample PEATcosm2014_Bin_25_FD_121104 | JGI IMG/M metagenome (GOLD analysis project Ga0181516, IMG submission 121104) | Peatland microbial communities from MTU Mesocosm Facility, Houghton, MI, USA - PEATcosm2014_Bin01_10_metaG | ecosystem: Environmental > Terrestrial > Soil > Wetlands > Peat | place... | reverse complement strand
TCGATGGCAGCGCCGCGGGTGTAATCGGAATACTCCTGCTGCTTGAGCAGATCGAGCACTTGCTGGGCCTCGGGCAGGCGGCCCTGGGAGATGAGCAGATCGGCAAGCTCGCGATAGTAGCTTTCTTTTGAAGCCAAAAAACTGGTTTGAAGTTCTTTGCCGAGGCCCTGGATATTGCTGCGCACATGCTGCAGCAGATTCACGGCTTGTTTTCCGTAAAAGATGGCCAGCGCGGGATTCTGCGTTTTCTGATTGACGAGCATGCTTCTCAAGATGCTGGCCTCGAGGAGCGGATCGTTGACATCGGTGGCGATGGGCAGAGCCTGGTTGTGAAATTGAAGCGCCGTCTGGCGGTCGCCCATGTCGTCGTAGAGATTGCCGATGTTGTTGAGGGCGATGGCTTCGCCGCGGCGATCGCCGGTGGCGCGATGGATAGGCAGGGCCTGGTTGTAGTAGGCGAGCGCCTTGGGCAACTGGCCCAGGTCGCAGTAGGCGACGGCAATATTGTTGAGCGTGCCGGCCTCGCCGATGCGATCGCCGACGGCCTGCCAGATGGGCAGCGCCTGATTGAAGAAGTCGAGCGCCCGCTGCTTCTGACCGAGGTCGGAGTAGACCATGCCGATGCCGGCCAGCGCGAGGGCCTCGTCGTTGCGGTCATTCACGGAGCGGAGAATGGGCAGGGCCTGGTTGTATTCGTCCAGAGCTTTTTGCCGCTGGCCCAGATCGGAGTAGACGTTGCCGATGTTGATCAGGGTCATGGCTTCGCTGCCGGGGTCGGAGGCCGCGCGCAGGATGGGCAGGGCCTGATTGTAATTATCAAGAGCCTGTTGCGACTCGCCAATGTCGGCGTAGATCGAGCCGATGCTCATGAGAGTTGTGCCGACGCCGCGGCTCTCGCCTATGGCGCGATAGGTTCCGATGGCCTGATTGAAGAGATCGAGGGCACGCTGCTTTTGGCCGAGAGACGAGTAGGCATTGCCCATATTCACCGCGGTGAGAGCCTCGCCCTCGCGAATGCCCGCGGCCTGGTAAAGGGGCAGCGCCTGGTTGTAGAACTCGAGCGCCTTTCGCATTTCGCCGAGATCGGAGTAGACCGTGCCGATGTCAGCGAGGGCGGAGGCTTCGCCGACGCGGTCGCCTATGTCCCGCTTGATCGGCAGCGCCTGGTTGTAGTCGTCGAGCGCTTTGCGCTTCTCGCCAATCTCGGAGTAGACGTCACCGATGTTCAGCAGGGCGAGGGCTTCGCCGCGACGGTCGCCGGCAGTGCGATAAAGGGCAAGCGCACGGTTGAAAGAATCCATCGCCTGCTGCTTTTGGCCCATGGTGTCGTAGATGTCGCCGATGTTGTTGAGGGCGTTGGCCACGCTGTCGAGGTCGCCCACCGCCTGCCGGATGGGCAGCGCACGGTTGTAGAACTCCAGGGCTTTCTGGTTGTCGCCCATCACGCCGTAGACGTTGCCGATGTTGATCAGAGTGGCAGCCTGACCGCCGCGGTCGCCGAGAGCTTGCTGGATGGAGAGCGCCTGATTCTGGTAGTCGAGAGCCTTTTGCGTTTCGCCGAGCTCGAGGTTGACGTTGCCGAAGTTCATCAGGACTTTGCTCTCGCCGGATCGATCGCCAACCGCGCGAAAGATGGTCAACGCCTGGTTGAACTCATCGAGGGCTTTCTGCTTGTCGCCGAGATCGGAGTCGAGGGCGCCGATGCGGCGCAGGATGGCGGCTTCTAAATCGCGATCCGCGGCACGCTGGGCCAGGGACAGAGCTTTGGTTTGATACTCCATTGCTTTTTGACTTTGGCCGAGGCTGGCGCTGACGGAGCCAAGGCCGGTGAGAGCCGTGGCCTGGCCAATGCTGTCGTTGCTGGCCGTAGAAAGGTCGAACGCCTGCTGGTAGGTTTGGAGGGCTTTGTCGTTGACTCTTTGATCGCGGTAGCAACTGGCGATGCCGTTGAGGGCGACGGCCTGAAGCGCGGGATCCTTCGCGACTTGAGCCTGGGTCAGCGCGCGGTTGAAGGCGTCGAGTGAATTCGCGTAATCGGAGACATCGGAGTAGAACTGGCCGATTGCGTTGAGTGCGGTGGCCTGGGCCCGGGCGTTGCGCGTTCTCTGAGCGGATTTGAGCGCGGCCTGAAGGTTATCGAGCTTGGCCTCGACGTCGGCGGGCAAATTTGATTCTGGAGACGCGGCGGCCTGCGGAGTGGGCGCGGGCGACTGAGCCTCGGCGCGAGAAGGCAGTAAACCGGCTGCAAGCGCGAGGAAGACTACGCAGGCAAGACGCCCGGGTTGGTGCCGAAGGCCAGCGATGAGAGGACCTCACAACAATTGCACAGACGAGGCTGGAATGCTCTGAGGTTACTATCGCCGGGAGCGGATGGGGAGGCCAAGTTCAAGATGAAATAGGTCAAGAGGGCGGGCTGGGGCGTTGTGCGGCAGACAAAAAACGGCCCCCGTTTGTGGCGGGGGCCAAGTTGCCTTGGTTCTCTCGTGTTGCGAGAGCTTTTTTGGCGGCCAGACGGCCGGGGAGCCGTCGGGGCGGAAAAGAGCCTCAGGGGGGTGGCTACGCACCTTTTAGGGGTGCTCCGCTCCCGCGTCGGAAGCCACACCATGGGGGGATGTGGTGTCCTGGGCCGCCAAACTGTTTTCCATCAACCGAATGTGCACGCTGCTGGTGCGAATGCGAGCCGGCTTCGCGGTGTCATCGCCAGGGGTGACGATGGGCGCGTTGCCGAGAGCAACGAAGTGCATGCGGTAGACGGGAATCTGATGTTCAGTAACCATGTAGCGCTCGACGGACTCGGCGATGCGCTGTGAGTTCTGGATACCGACGGAACCGGCGCCGGGCGCGTGGGCTTCGATCTCGATGATGTAGCCCTGATGACCGGCGAGGTTGGCTGCCATGTTGTCAAGATCGCTTTTTGCGGACTTGGACAACATCGAGCTGCCATGGAACGGAACGTCGAGGTCGCTGATCTGGTGATACTGATCGAGACCGTTGACGGTGGTGTTGAGCTGATCGACGTGGCCTGAGGCGCCGGTCGCGGTGTTATTCGCGGCAAGGGCCTGGGTGTTGGCGGCGGTAGCGGTCTGGTTGGCTGCGTCGGCAGTCGACTGGGCGCGCTGGATGCCGGCCTGGGCGCGAGCATCCACGTCCTTGATGTCGGCGGCGTTTTTGGCGTTGACCTGATCGAGCTCAGTGAGCTGGTCATTGATCGGGTCGAGGCGCTTGTGCACCCATTTCTTGCGGGCGAAGGGCTGCAGATGACCCCAGAAACCTTCCTTATCGGTTTGTGCAGCGGCAGCGCCGGAGGGGGAGGCAGGCTGCGTGGCCGAGGGAGGGGTGCTCTGGGGTTCACTGGAAGGCTGCGATTGCTGGGCAAGCGCGGGAACGGCCAAGGCCGAGGCGAGCAATAGCGCGGCACACTGGCCAGGGAGGAATCGCGAAATTGCAAAATCTTTTGTCATTGGGTGGGGGCCTCTTTTTTTCTGCTGCCGCGAACAAGCTGCGGGTGAGCTCATCGTGCCGCTCGCCTGGTTATAGTGCAACGGCCATGCCAAACCGGGGAGGCGACGGGCACGGGTTAGTAAGATGCATGATTTGTGCGAGTTGGGTTGGCTGATTTGGAGGGGATGGCGGTGGAAAGCGGGCCGGTGCGACCGGGGCCGGTGTAATTTTTACCGAGAAAAGTAAGTTCTACTGCGTAGGAAGCTTCGGGGCGGAGCGGGGGCGGCGGCCGGACGGAGGGATTTCGCAGGGAAATGGGTTGGGAGGCGGCTATTTGAAGTCGACGTGGAGGATGCGGAGTTCGGGGTAGGCGCCGTCCCAGTCGGGGATCTCGCCGTCGAAGATGAGGCGGAAGTCGCGCTGGTCGCCGGGCGCGAGGGCAGCGGCGGAGACGGGCTGGAGATCGATGTAGGGATCGCGGATGCGGATGAGCATGAGGGGGTGTGTCTCGTTTCGAGTCACTTCTCGAGCTGCGTCGTGAAAGAGCGCCTGGACGGTGATTCCCGTAACGGTACGGGGGCCGTTGTTCGAGATGTGTCCGTCGACGTAGGTGACTTTGCCGCCCGCAAGGTTGGCGGATTCACTCATGACGAGGCCGGAGATGGGCAGGCTGGTGGAGTAGGGGTCAGGTGAAGCTGAAACAGGAGTGACGGTGGGGGTTGAGTGGCCGCGCTGGAGGGAGAGGATGACCGCGGCCGCGATAAGGAGGACGACCGCAGAGGCGATGATGAGGGGCAGCCAGTTGCGTTCGCGCGGCTCGGGGCGCGGAACCAGGTCGAGATCGGGTCCAGTGCTCACGGGGGCAGTTTACACCCGTTACTGAAGGAATACCCTGAAGCGCCGGGTTTGCGATTCACAGACCTAATCTGATGAGGTATGTGCGTCGATAGGGGGAGAAGGCGCATCAAAAAAGCGCGGTTCTACATGCGGTCTACATCTTTTGTTTGATTTTCAACGTACGTTGAATGGGCGCATAAATTCGGAACTGGTCGAAAAAGCGGCCGGGACCTGGATGGACGACCGGCGCGAGCGGCGGGGCGATGTTGATGAGAGGCCAATCCGGAGCAGAAGGCATGAGCGGCAACGCGATAGGGGAGCGCCACGGGCGCGGGGACCTGCTGTATCAGGCGATGACGATTGCAGCAATCGTCGGCGTGCTGGTCAGCGTGTGGGTGTTTTAGGTTTTAGATTCGGCGGCGGCCGCGCAGTAGAGCGTGACGATGCGCCGGCTGATGGTCAAAAAAAATACCACCCAAAAACAAAGGCAGAATGCGGGCGAACAGCCTGCGGCGGCCGCGGTGCGCGGACTGGATGAGGTCCGTCTGCTGGACGGCGAATTCAGAAATCGCGTGCGGCAAAAAACAATCCTTGAACGTCTGCTAAACAGCATTAAAATCTTGCTGTCATCGGATTCTAAAAGGAGCGCCCAGTGAAAATGTCTCGCTTTTGTCCTGCGATCCTGTGCCTTGCGGCTTTGTTCATTGCCGGTTGCGGCGTATATCCGACTCCTTCTTCGCCACCAGCCCAGGCAGCATGTGTACCGGCAACCACGCCGGAGTTTTCCTATGTTCTGACGGGATACGCGGTCTCAATGTATACCGTGAATTCCTGCACGGGCGCATTCACGCCGACGACGCCGGCCTCTGTCTCGACCGGATACACGTATCCGCAAAACGACAACTCGGAGCAGATGGTCGTCGATCCGCTGGGGCGATTTGCCTACGTTGCCAACCTGGTCTCTAACGTGTCGGGCCCATCCAGCATCTCGATGTACACCATCAATCCCACGACCGGAGTTCTCACCCCGACCGAACCCGCCACGGTGCCCACCGGATGGTTTCCCCAGGGAATCGCCATTGACCCGCAGGGACGATTCGTCTACACCGCCAATACAGACGACAGTTCAGTCTCCATGTTCACTATCAACCAGACGACGGGCGTGCTGACCGCGACGACGCCGGCCTCCGTGTCAACGATGCTCCCCGGCGAACTGCTGTCGCTGCCAGGTTTCCTGACTGTCGACCCTTCGGGCAAGTTCCTCTACGTATCCGCCTCCGACAGCGTCGACGCTACGGTGTCCATGTACAGCATCGACCAGACCAGCGGGCTGCTGACACCGACCTCGCCGGCCACGGTCTTGACCGGCGGAATCCCGTTTCAGGTCGTGGTCGCGCCCAATGGCAAGTTCGCTTACGTGGTGAATAACCTCTCCAGTCCGGGATACGGATTGGGTGTGTGGCAATACACCGTCGATGCCAATACGGGAGTCCTGAGCCAGAACGCGCAGGTTGCCGTTGCGGCCGGCAATGCGCCCACGGAAATAGCAGTCGATCCGACCAGCAGGTTTGCCTACGTTGTCAATCGCCTCGACAACACGGTCTCGATGTTCACTATCGATTCCGGCACCGGCAACCTCACGCTGAACGCAACCGCCGCCAACCCGATGGGCACGATAGGCACAGGCACGGAGCCGTTCCGCATCGACTTCGATCCGAGCGGAAAATTCGTCTACGTCACCAATGAACAGAGCCCCGCATCCATCTATACGGTCAACGGCGATGGAACTCTGACCAGCGCGGGAGTGGCAGGAGCAACAACGAGCGGTTTATCCACGGCCATCACACCGGCAAGCAAGTAGGCGAAGAGCCGAACCCTCAGGACGTAACGCAATAACGGACGAAAGCACGCACCCCGCGCTTGATTCGAGTCGTTTCAAAATCGTGAGGCCATGGCCGCGATGCGTGCGCGGACTTGAGTTGCCCTGAGATGAAATCAGGACAGGAAATCAGCCGAAGCGGGCGCGGCGGACCTCTGTCTGGCGAAAATCCTTGCCGGTCATTTCGACATGCACACACATCTCAGATAAGCGGGAGCGCATGCGGTCGCCGATGCGATCGCCGAGGGTCTGTTCGCGCGCGGCGCGTTCGGCCTCGGTCTGGGCTCCGCCGCCGGCGGGAAGGTCGGGGTAGTTGGTGGTGATGATGGTGGAGAGCTTGTCGTTGTAGCGGGTGTTGAGGATGAGGGCGACGGTGTCCCACACCCACTCGTTGGGCTTTTGCGCGCCGAGGTCGTCGAGGACGAGGACTTCGGCGGCGAAGACGGGCTTGAGGAGTTCGAGCTCGGTGGTGTTGACCTGGACGTTGTAGCTGTTCTGGATATTTTTGAGCAGTTCGCGGTAGTCGCAGAAGAGGCCGCGGACGCCGCGCTCCTGCACCAGGCGGCGCAGAACGCCGACGGCGAGATGGGTTTTGCCGACGCCGATCGATCCAGTAAAGAGCAGGCCTTTGCCGGCGGTGTCGACAGGGTAGGCGTCAACGAATTTGCGGGCGGTCTGGAGAGCGCGGCTAAGGGTGCGATCGGCCTCGTGGTAGATCTCGTAGTCGTCGAGGGTGCAGTCGCGATAGCGCTGGGGGATGTGGGCGGAGGAGAGACGATTTTGCTCGCGGTCCATCTGCTGGCATTCGCAGGGGCGCGAAACCCAGGCACCGGTGGTGGTGACAACCTGGACGAGACCGACTCCGTTGCAAATGGGACAAATGGTCATGACTATTTAAGAGCGTAGCGCATGCGGCGGGAGCGCGTGCGGTGGAGAACGGGGCGGATCATGATCCGGCCCATGGGAGGTGCAGGGCGCGGCCCTATAATTCGGGGGCGGACGAAAAGCTGACGCGAATTGTGCGCTGATGGGGGAGGGGTTCCAAGTGTTGCTGAATGCACGGAGATGGTCTTTTGCAGTAGCGGTATTGACGATGTTATTCGCGGCGGTGGAGTTGCGCGGGCAGGAGCCGGGAAATCTGCCGGAGACCAAGGCGCCGGCGCCGACGCAGACTGCACCGGCCGCGCAACCGACACCGGCTGCGTCTGAGGCGAAGACGACGCCGTCGGGGCATCCCGATAATGATTATTGGAGGCAACACGACCGCTTGATGCTGACCGATTTTCCATGGCTCGGGAAGTTTCACGACGACGATGTGAACCTGGGGCCACCGGCGGCGGGTGAGGCGCGCGTGGTGTTCATGGGCGACTCGATCACGGAGGGCTGGCACCTGGACAAGTCGTTTCCTGGCAAGCCGTATATCAATCGCGGAATCAGCGGGCAGACGACGCCGCAGATGCTGCTGCGGTTCAGGCAGGACGTAATCGACCTGCGACCGAAGGCAGTGGTGATCCTGGCAGGGACCAACGACATCGCGGGCAACACGGGGCCGGAGACACTGGAGCAGATCGAGGGCAACATTGCTTCGATGGCGGAGCTGGCGGAGGCGAATTCTATTCGCGTGGTGCTGTGCTCGATTACGCCGGCGTTCGATTATCCGTGGCAGCCGGGACTGACGCCGGCGCCAAAGATTGTGAAGATCAACGCGTGGATGAGGGGCTATGCGCAGAGCAAGGGATTTGTGTATGTGGATTTTCACGCGGCGATGAAGGATGAACGGGATGGGCTGCCGCCGACGCTGAGCAAAGACGGGGTGCATCCGCTGCCGGCGGGATTTGCAGTGATGACGCCGCTGGCGGAGGCGGGGATTGAGAAGGCGATGAAGGAATCAGGGAGTAGGGAATAGGGGCTAGGGGCTGAGGGGCCAGGGACTGAGGGGCTAGGACCGAAGGACCGAGGGGATAAGGGGAAGGGTTAGAGCGGCAATTTGGTTCGACTGATTTATTTTCCCAACAGAAAATGTTGACAGAAAGGCGGCCAGACGCTTGCGGTCTGGCGCGAGAATTTGAGGTCGGAGGGGGATCCGGCGCTAGTTGTTTTGGCCACACACTTGCGGACCGAAATCTAAGCTAAAGATGAAGCGAGGTCGCTGCTCACGGTGTTGAAGGCTTTGTTAATTTGCGAGGAAAGATGCGACATGCCGGTGACGGCACCGAACGCAATCAAAGCCACGACCAAGGCGTACTCAACCAGGTCCTGGCCTTCCTCAGAGGCCAACATGCATTGCAGATTTACATAGATTCTCAGCATGGATTTATGTGAAATGCGATGACTTTTGATGTCAAGACTGTTGGTGCCTCGGGTGCAAAGCAGGTACAAACCTGAGTAATGTAGACGGATGTTTACACCACGGCTTGTGAACAGGTGCTAGGCAGGCATTTGGGACGGGCTTTTGAGGATTGGGCGGCGCACGGAGGCTGCGGTCACGCAGACAGACGGCGCGGGAGTTGAATCGATTGCACTACGCGGCGAATCAACCTAGAATGGAAGTACTGCAGGAAAGGTTCATTCGAGAGATGCCCAAGGAAAAGATTCATCCCAACTACGACGCGGTGCGGGTTATGTGCGCATGCGGAAACAACTTTGAGACACGGTCGACCCACAAGGGCGACATTCACGTGGAAATCTGCTCGGTTTGCCACCCGTTTTTCACCGGCAAGCAGAGGCTGGTGGATACGGCGGGCCGCGTAGAGCGGTTCAGGCGGAAGTATGCCAAGGCTGAGCCGGCGCCGGCAAAGTAAAGGCGCCACAGAAGTTAGGTAGGAGTGGGCCTCCGCTGCGGCGGGGGCCCACGTTTGTTGAGGGAGCAGCTTCCAGCTAGTAGACATCGGCAGTTGCTGTTCGTGCCAAGCTGAAATGCCCAGACCAAAGCGCAAAATCGAAGCCGAAGTGGTCATTGATGGCGTGAAGATCGTCTGGCATTTACACCGGGAACAGCAATCCTCAACCGAGCATGGATGGGGCGGCGTCGCGATCCACGCTAAAGTTGCAACGGGCGTGTTTCGCGAGCTTCATCTGGAGTATCCGCCGACGAGAACGCACAAACAGGGCTGGTCCAGAATTGACCCGGTGCAGCAGAATATTCAAGGCAAGAAGGTCGAGGGACACATCCGGCTGGCAATCGAGGCTGGATGGGATCCAGCATCGCGAGGCAAGCCGTTTGTTTACGAGGTAGGCGAGCTGCCTGGCTGATGGAGTGCATGTGGCCGGTAAGGGATTCACGGTGAAGAAGGACTGGGACAACCCCAGGGAGCACGCGATGCCCGCGGATGCGCGGGTGCCGGCGGAGGTGCGACTGGGTACGGTTCTTGTGACTCCGGCAACAGTGCTCGCGCCGATGGCCGGGGTGACGGACACGGTGTTTCGGCGGTTCATCCGGCACGCGAGCCTGTTTACCACCTGCGGTGGGGCAGACGCGGCTTCGCCGCACGAGGGTGTGGCATCGACCGGAGCCATTGAAGCCCAGATCAGCAATGCGCAGTCGGGGTGCGGACTGCTGATGACCGAGTTCACCTCGGCTGATGGACTGTCGCGGATGCGGGAGTCGAAGCGGAAACGCTACCTGACTTTCTACGACGACGAGCATCCGATCGGAGCGCAGCTTTTCGGTTCAAACGCGGAGACGCTGGCGGATGCGGCGCGGATTGTCGAGGACACGGGCTTTGATCTTGTAGACCTGAACCTGGGCTGCCCGGCCAAGCGCGTCGTGGGATGCAATGGAGGGTCGGGACTGCTGCGCGATCTGCCGAAGATCGGAGAGATTTTTCGCGCGGTGCGGCGGGCGGTCACGATTCCCTTCACCGTGAAGTTCAGAATGGGCTGGAACGATGCGCAGATTGTGTGCGTGGAGCTGGCGCGGATGGCGGAGGCCGAGGGGCTGAACGGCGTGGCGCTGCACGCGCGGACGCGGGAACAGGGATACAGCGGGCAGGCGCGCTGGGAGTGGATCGCGCAGGTGAAGCAGGCGGTCGGGATTCCCGTGACCGGGAATGGCGACGTGCGCACGCCGGAAGATGCGGCGGCGATGGTGGCGCAGACCGGATGCGATGCGGTGATGATTGGACGCGCGGCACCGGCGAATCCGTGGATCTTCAGACAGATTGCGCAGTACACGGCGACGGGCAGCTATGAGAAGCCGACGGTGGACGATCGCTACCGGATGGTTCGCACGTATTTTCAAATGCTGCTGGACGAAGCAGAGGCGAGCCAGTCGCTGTCGAAAGGCGAGCGGATGGGCGAAACGGCGGGAAAGATGAAGCAGTTTGCTTCGTGGTTTACGCATGGCGTGCCGGGCGGAGCCAAGCTGCGGGCGGCGATTTATCAGGCCAAGACTGGTACGCAAGTACTGTGCCAGGTAGACGCGTTTTTCACAGCCCAGCACGACGCGGAAGCGGACCTAAGTGCAGCAATCGAGAGTGCTAACGAGCCGGCATTTCCCGAAGCCGCGCTGGTGTGCGACTAGCGGAACACGGCCGAGGCCCTGCTCAGGGGCCGAAATCGGGCCAAAACCTTGATTTTTTGCGTGGAGCGTCGAAGATGGGACGACGCCGAGCCGCGACTGATTTCTAAAGACAAGCAGCAGGCTACCGATAATTTCTAGAAGAATCATTTGCACAGTTATCACAGCGGCAGCGAGGTCGGGCCGGACAGCACGGATTGGCCATTACTTTCGACTTTTGTGTGATTTCGGGATCGGCGCATACTCTCTATATTGATTCCAATTGAATCCGGATTTTGGGCATGAGTGTCCAGCGCCGCGACCCCTGATCCCTTTCGTCGTTGTCTCGGGGCAACGACGAATCGGCGGCCAGCGACAGATATGCCCGGAGGTAAGGTTCCAGCACGTGAGGAAACCGTTCAATGCACGACGCCTCCTGCGACCGCTTCTCAGCGGCATCGCGATTCTCTGTCTCGCGTCGATCCTCGGCAACGCGCAGCGATACAGCTTCCGCGAATACACGCAAGGACTCAGCAACCTGAACATCGCCTGCCTGGCGCAGGACCACACGGGATATCTCTGGGTGGGAACGCAGAACGGTCTCTACCGCTACGACGGCGCGCAGTTTCTGAGTTTTGGGCCGGCGCAAGGATTGCCGGAGCGGATGATTCAGAGCCTGTTTGTCGGCGTGGATGGCACGCTTTGGGTTGCAACGACGACGGGAATTTATTTCGAGCAGAAGAGCGGCCACTTTGCGGAGGTTCATCCTCCGGCGCCGGTGAGCCAGTTCTTGCAGCGATCGGGCACGGTGTTTGCCGCGAATCAAGCGGGCGCGGTGGTCACGATTACGCGGGACGGGGCGTTTCTGCTGCGGCGCACGCAACCGGAACAATGGACGGCGGATCGGATGCATCTCGAAGGCAGCCTGTGGAGCGTGGCCTTCGATGCGAAGGGCAGCTTGTGGTACGGCTGCGACTCGGATCTTTGCAAGCTGACGGATGGAAAGACGACGCGCATGGGCGCGCAGCTGGGACTGCCGGAAGAGAACTGGACCAATCTGCTGGTGACGCGCGACGGCAATCTCTGGCTTCGCGGCAAGATGCACGTTGGAGAGATCGAGCTTGGCACGGGACGCTTCACACTGCGCGATCTGCCGGGAACGAACGCGCCGGAATCCTATCCGACGCTGGCAGAGGATGCGCAGGGTCGGTTGTTGACGGCCAAGGGATCGTCTCTGGGACTTTGGGAAAAAGGCCACTGGCGGATGGTCACCGAAGCGAATGGTCTTTCGCGCTTTGAAGTGCAGGATCTTTTTGTTGACCGCGAGGGATCCGTTTGGATCAGCGAAGTGGGCCACGGACTGAAGCGCTGGGTGGGCCAGGATCGCTGGGAGGGTTACACGGCAGCGGGCGGCTTAAGCGACGACCTGATCTGGTCTGCAATGCGCGATCAAAAGGGCCGGTTGTGGATTGGATCCGAATCGGGGCTGGATTGGCTGCCGGCGGGGAGCCAGACGCCCAAGACCTGGCACCAGCCGGGGGTGATGGTTTCGCGCGCGGGGGCACTGGCCAAGACCGCGGACGGCGCGATCTGGGTAGGTAGCGCGGCGGGCTCGCTGTTGCGCATCGACGGCAACACCCTGGTTGGCAAGCAGTGGAAGCTGCCGGAAGTGTATGACGTGGTGGCTGACGCGCAAGGACATGTGTGGGCCGCTTCGAATGCGGGCCTCTACGAGGTTGACGCCAATGGAAAAGGGACCGCGCCGGCTTTGGTGGATGTGCCTGTTTTTGGCAACGTGCGCCAGCGATTCTCGGACCTTTGCATAGACGATAAGGATCGTTTGTGGGCAGCGGCCGATGAGGGGATGTTCATTCGCGACGGTAGCGGGTGGCACCGCATCGACCTGGGCTCATCGGGAGCGACACCGGACGTGATTACGGTCGATCAGAAGGGCGATCTGTGGGCCGGAGGCGCGTCGCAGGAGTTGATGAAGCTGCGCATCGTGAATTATCGCGTCGTGGAGACGACGCACATTACGCAACCGCCGCTGCTTTCGCAGCAGGTGGTGTCGCTGATGGCGGATCACCGTGGATGGATCTGGATTGGCCAGGACGCAGGACTCACGATGTTCGATGGCCATGCGTGGCACAGCTATACGCAGGACGACGGCCTGATCTGGAATGACACCGACAGCTATGCGCTGGCCGAAGACACGGACGGCAGCATGTGGATCGGCACGTCGGGAGGGCTGAGCCACCTGATCTCTCCGGCCGATGCCGCGGCCGGATCTCCGCAGGCGCCGGCTCTGTCGCAGGTGGCTTACGGAGACAAGATTCTCGAGAATGGCACTTCGACGAGCTGGAGTTCGAACCCGCTGAATATTTCGATGGCGCTGCTGTCGTTCAAGGGGACGCAGGACGCCGGCATCCGGTACCGGCTGGTGGGGAGTTCGAATCCGGATTGGGTTGAGACGCGCAATATGGAAGTGCACTACGGCAACCTCGAGCCGGGTTCCTACAGATTTGAAGTGGCCCAGATCGATGAAGCGGGACATCCGATTTCGCCGACGGCGGTCTATGCCTTCCGCATCACGCCGCGCTGGTGGCAGACGACGGGCCTGCGCGTTGGAGTTGTGGTTTTTGTCACGGTGATGATCTTTGCGCTGTGGCGGCACAGAATTGCGCAATTGCTCAGGCAGAAGAAACATCTGGAAACCGCAGTGAAGTTGCGGACCGTGGATCTGGAACGGGAAAAGGGCGAACTGGTGAAGACCAAGGAGCAGATGCGCCACTTTGCCGAACATGACGACCTGACAGGACTGTGGAATCACCGCATAATTGTTGAACGGCTGCGCATCGAAGTGGACCGTTCGCGGCGCGAAGGCCTGCCGCTGAGCATCATCCTCGCCGATCTGGATTTCTTCAAGCGGATCAACGATACGTTTGGCCATCCGGCGGGCGACCAGGTGCTGAAAGAGGCGAGCGCCACATTTCAGCGGATGGTGCGCACCTATGATTGGGTGGGCCGATACGGCGGCGAAGAGTTCCTGCTGATTTTGCCGGGATCGGGCTTTATGCATGCACGGCAGCGGGCAGAGGAGCTGCGGCTTGCGATCCAGACGGCACGCGTGGAGGAAGGGGAGACCGTGATTCCGCTGACCGCGAGCTTTGGAGTGGCTTCGGGATTCCCCACCAGCCATGAAGAACTGATTCGCGAAGCCGATGCGGCGCTTTATCGCGCGAAAAACAGCGGACGCAACTGCGTGGTGGCGACGGAAGTGGACACGCGCAGAGTAGCGCGGCACGCCAGCTAAGACATCAGCAGCGCATATTCAATCTAGGCGAGAGGCAGGCGCACAGTGGCTCGTGCGCCTTCGCTGTCATCCCGATTGACGAGGCGAATCTCGCCACCGTGGGCGCGAGCGATCTGCTGCGCGAGGGCGAGGCCGACACCGCTGCCGGTGGGCTTGGTGGTGTAGAAGGGCACGAACAGGTTTTCGCTGTTGGCGATGCCCAGGCCGCGGTCTTCGATTGAAACTTCGACATCGGAATCGAGCACACGCCAGCTCATGCGGACGGGATGCGAGCCGTTGGCGAGCGACGCGTCGACGGCGTTGGTGAGCAGATTGATGAGCATCTGTTCGAGCTGATCGGGGTCAGCATGCAGTGTAGCGGGCGGACCGGTATCGAGATGGACGGGGACGCGCTGTTCGAGGAGGGCGATGCGCTCGATCAAGGGCGCAACCTGGACCGGCTTGAGTGCGGGCGGCGGCAACTGCGCGAGCACACGATAAGACTGGACGAAGCGATGCAATGCGTCGGCGCGGCTCTCGACGACGCCCAGGCCACGGCGAAAATCTCGGACGGTGAGTTCATCGCCCGGCAACTGTTCGGCGCGGGCGAGCAGGCTGCCGGCGATGGACTTGATGGGAGCGAGCGAGTTGGAGAGTTCGTGGCCGAGGACGCGGATGAGGCGCTTCCACGCGGCCTGCTCTTCTTCGCGGAGTGGCTGGCTGACGTCGGCGAGCAGGAGCAGGATGTGCGGCGCGCCGTCCTGACGAAAGGCTGCCTTGCGCAGAAGCCAGCGATTGGGCTTGGAACCGAAGGAGTGAATGCTCTGGTCGGGCGAAGCAAGCAGGCTGTCGAGACCCAGTTCGTGAGCAGTGCGCCCGAAGCAGCGGGCATGGGTGATGCCGAGAAGCTGCACGCCTGATTCGTTGACGAGCTGCAAGACGTTGTCGCGATCGAAGGCAAAGAGCGGCGAGTGCATGACCTCGAGAATGCGCGCCAGCAACGCGGTTGCTTCGAGGGAACGGACGCGCTGTTTTTGCAGGAGGTCGGCGAGCGAGTTGACTTCAGCGGCGAGTTCGCCGAGGGCGTCGCGCGTGCCTGCACCACGGGCGCGGAAGGAGTAGTCGCCTTCGCGCAGGGAGGAGACGACGTTGGAGAGCGTCTGCATGGGGCGAATGAGGCTCTCGATCAGCGCAGCGGCGACGAGGAGGAAGTAAAGCAGCAGGCAGCCGCCGGAGAGGAGGACCATGGCGAGCGAGATTTTCTGCTGGCTAGCAAGAATAGCGGCGAAGAGAATCGCGGGAAGCGCGAGGAGCAGGCAGTAGAGCCACGCCCGGCGAATGGCCGAGGGAATGTGACGGCGGGCTCGACGCTCATAGGCCATATTTTTCGATACGGCGGTAGAGCGCGGCGCGGCTGAGACCGAGGGCCTCGGAGGCCTGCGAAATGTTGCCATCGCAGCGGCGCAGAACTTTGCGGATGAGCAGGGCTTCGACTTCGTCAATGCTCATGTTGTCGAACGATGGAACGGCGGAGCGCGCGGGAGCGGCGGCAAGATTGGCTGGCTCGATCTCTTCGCCGCGGCAGAGCAGCAGGGCGCGCTCGACGGCGTGCTCGAGCTCGCGCACGTTGCCGGGCCACGCGTATTGCATCATCTGGGCCATGGCGGCCGGAGAGAAGCCGGTGATCTGCTTGCGATAGCGGGTGCGATTGCGGCCCAGGAAGTGGGCGGCGAGCAGGGGGATGTCTTCGCGGCGTTCGCGCAGGGGCGGCAGGTGAATTTCGACAGTGTTGATGCGGAAGAGAAGGTCTTCGCGGAAGTTGCCGTTCTTGGCTTCTTCTTGCAGGTCGGCGTTGGTGGCGGAGAGAATGCGGACGTCGACGCGGCGAGTTTGCGAGGAGCCGACACGCTCCAGCTCGCCGGTTTCGAGGACGCGGAGCAGCTTGGCCTGCTGGCGGATGGGAACATTGGCGATTTCGTCGAGGAAGAGAGTGCCTCCGTTGGCGAGCTCGAAGCGGCCGACGCGATCGGTGCGCGCATCGGTGAATGCGCCCTTGACGTGGCCGAAGATTTCGCTTTCAAAGGTGCCCTCGGGAAGGCCGCCGGCGTTGACGGCGACGAGCGCGGAGCGGGAGCGGGGCGAAGCGGCGTGGAGAAGCTTGGCGACGATTTCCTTGCCGGTGCCGTGTTCGCCGGTGATGAGCACGTTGGCATCGGAGGGACCGACCTGGCCGATGAGCTCGAGGACCGGCTGCATGGAGGGCGCGGCGGCGATGAATTCAGGCATGCCCTCGGCGCGCAGGAGGCGATTTTCAAGTTCGAGCTGACGAGCGCGGCGCAAGGCCTGGTGCAACTCGGCGTGAACGCGGATGAGGGAGACGAGGCGCTCGTTTTCCCATGGCTTCTGGATGAAGTCGCGAGCGCCGCGCTTGATGCTTTCGACGGCGAGGTCGATGTTGCCCCAGGCGGTCATGACGATGACGGGCATGCGCGGATCGATCTCCTGCAGGCGGGCGAGTAGGTCGAGGCCCTCTTTGCCGGAGGTCGTGTCGCGGGTGTAGTTCAAGTCGATGAGGAGCACGTCGTAGTCGCTCTGGCCGAGAGCCTCGAGGAGCAACTGCGGGGAGCGCACGGTGTCGACGTGAATGCCTTGAGGCTCAAGCAGCAGCTCGACGGCTTCGAGGATGTGCGGTTGATCGTCGGCGACCAGAACCCGGATTCGTGCCTGCTTACGAGAGTCTGTCATCTCAAGGTTTTCGATGTGCTCACAAATTCGATTTTACGGCCCCTGCGTCACGACGCCAGATTTCGCGTCATCGATTGAAACACCGGTCCGCTCCAGCGTAACGCCGGTGGCGCGATCAATATCGACCTTGGCTTTTTCGAGAGCCGATTGAGCGGCCACCAGGGTCGATTCGGCGATGGCGAGAGCGTGTTCGGCGACCAGGGTGTCGTAGCTGGACATGGCGCCGAGCTGCTTCTCTTGTTTGGCGATATCGAAAGTGCGCTGGGCCAGGTCTTTGGCCTTTTGCGCGGCATCGACGCGGGCCTGGGCCTGCTCGAGGGCGAATTCAGAGTTGCGCACGTCGAAAGTGATGCCCTTCTTCTGCTGCTCGTAGGTGATCTGGCTCTGGCGATATTGGAGGACGGCGCGGAACTGATCGGCCTTGACGGTTCGATTGCGCAAATTGATTGAGAGGGTCATGCCGACCTGGTACTCCGGCGAGGAGTAGTTGAAGGTGTTCTGGAACATGCTGGGAAAGTCCGTGGGCAGCGACGTAGTGCATGACGTTGCGCTGGGATCGCAGTAGGGATTGGCCGGGCCGGCGGTGCCTGCCCCGGCATAGAAGCCATACATGTTGAGAGTAGGCAGCAACTCGCTGTTGATGTCTTTGAGACTTTGGCGCTGAATCTCGGCCTGCATCTGGTAGATGGAAACCTCAGGGCGCTTTTTTTCCGCCTCGGCAATCAGATCGTCGATGGTTTTTCCAGCATTGGGATCGGCGGGCCCGACCCGGTCAAGGGGAATGACAGGCATGGCGTCGATGGTGGGGTCGTCGCTCTTGGTAAGCGCGTTTTTGATGAGGAGCTCATTGAGACGGAGGGTAGCGCGGGAGACGGTCAGATCGCCTTCGGCGGTGGCGACGTCGGACTGATCCTTCATCACCTGCATGGCGGGGATGGCCTTGAGCTCGAGCTGTTTCTGATCGTCGGAGAGGGTCTGGTTGGCGAAGCCGAGGGAGCGCTCTTTGATCTGCTCGTCGAGATAGGCATTGGCGAGATCCCAGTAGATGTTCTCGACCTGCGTGACCGTGGCGATGACCTGAGCTTTGAAGGCGAGATCGGTGATCTGGAGGTTTCGTTTGGCGAGATGAATGAAGCGCTCATTACTCGACAATCCAAAACCGGCTAACAACGGTTGGGTGATCTGAACCTGGAAGTTGGAATAGAGCAAGGGATTGATTGCGTTGTAAGGGGAATTGCTGGTCTGGCGTTCGCCAAGATAGTTGACCGTGAGATTTGTGCCGACCGGGAACGACTGAGTGAATTGAGACAGGACTCGAATGGTGTTCTGCTTGAGGACGGGTGTGCCAACGAGAAACTGGTTGGCTTCCTGAGTGACAGTGTGGTCAACGTAGCCCTGAAAGTTCAGATAAGGATCGAAGGATGGGACCGAGGCGCCGGCGCCCAGGGTGGAAGACACGATGCCGCCGTTGCCCGCTGCGGATAACCCGGAGCTGGTAGAGCCGCCGCCGGTAGAAGCGCCGAATCCGCCTTGCGTACCCTGCACGATATTGGTGTCGACGCCGTTGGCGGGGCTGCCCGCCTTGGTGCGCTGAATGTCGGCCTTGGCAATGGGAAAGTTATAGCGGAAGTAGGCGAGATCAAGATTGTTTTCGATAGCGAGAGAGATGGCATCGCGCAGCGAGATGTAGAGTTTTCCATCGCGGATCAGGTCTTGAAGGCGAGGAGAGTTGATGAGATCGACCGGAGGCGCGGAGCTGGGCAGATACTGCGAAAACGGCTTGTGAGAGTGAGGCAAAGGCACGTTGAACGGCACCTGCGGGGCGACGGCCTGTTGTTGCTGCATCGTCTGGGCGAGGGTCGGGGACGGCGCGGGTTGGGAATTCGCGGGCGCGGGAGAATCCGGCGTCGATTGCGCAGGCGGAGTAGCCGGCGCCTGGTTCTGAGCAAAACTGCCGGGAACAATCAGGATGCAAAGTGCAGCAGCGGAAATCTGCTTAAGCCGAGAAGTGGATGTCATTACGCATTGATCTCCGTGGAGCTGGGCTGCAGCGATTCGTCGCGGGTGAGCCAGCCGTCGCGCAGCTCGAGAATGCGCGAGCCGTAGCGTGCGTTTTCTTCAGAGTGAGTGACCTGCACGATGGTTGTGCCCTGTCGATTGAGCTCGCGAAAGAGCTCCATGATTTCGCGGGCCTGAGTGGAGTGAAGATTGCCGGTGGGCTCGTCGGCGAGCAGCAGAGAGGGCGCGTGCACGACGGCGCGCGCGATGCCGACCAGTTGCTGCTGGCCGCCGGAGAGCTGATTGGGAAACAGATCTTTTTTAGCGACGATCTGAAAGCGGTCGAGGATGTCGGCGACCATGCCCTGGCGCTCTTTGGCGGGCAGATTTTTGTAGGAGAGCGGGAGGTCGATGTTCTCGGCAACGGTGAGGTCGTCGAGCAGATGATAGCTCTGGAAGACCATGCCAATGCGCTGGCGGGCGAGGTCGGCGCGCTGCTTGCGATTGAGTTTGTGCGCGGGGGTTTCGCCGAACCAATATTCGCCGATCCAGCCGTCATCGAGCAGGGCGAGGACATTGAGCAGCGACGACTTCCCTGCCCCGGACGGGCCCATGACGGTGATGAATTCGCCTTCGCGGATGGTGATGCCGACGCGGCGCAACACCCAGGTTTCGGTGTGTCCGGTTTTGTAACTGCGTTCGATATTTTTAAGTTCGATCATGATGGTGACTCCGTTCGAGAATCCAATGTTGGCCCCGATTAATCGGTGCGCAGCGCCTGCATGGGTTGAATGGATGCGGCGCGGCGGGCGGGTAATGCCGCTGCGAGCGCGACCATGAGTGCAGTAAACAGCATCGCACCGGCGAGCGTAAGCGGGTCGAATGCGGTGACTCCATAAAGCTGACTGCGGAAGAGACGGGCTAAAGCGACGGTGGCCGGCAACGCGATGACGGTGGCGACGGCGGCGATAACGGCCATCTCGCGGATCACAAGAAGCACCACGGCGAGGCGCGGTGAGCCGAGAGCGAGACGGACGCCGATTTCGCGGGTGCGCTGTTCTGTGGAATAAGCGAGCACGCCATAGAGGCCGACGGCGGCGAGCACCATGGCCAGAATGGAGAAGCCTGTGGCGAGAAAAGCCAGCGCGCGCTCATCGGACACGGTGCGTCCGGCCTGATCTTCCATGGTGCGTAAACCATCGACGACCAGGGTCGAATCGAGCTGATGAATGGCCTGGCGAATGGCGCCGGCGAACAACTGAGGCGGCTGCGTCGTTTGCACATAGACGACCACGCCGATCGGGTGCTTCATCTGCAGATAGGGCAGGTAGACGGCGGGGCCGAGCTTGGTGCGTAGATCGGTGTGGCGGATGTCGCCGACCACGCCAACGATGGTGGTGTCGTATTTTGCGTCGCTACCGGCACCCTCGGCGATCAGGCGGCCGATCGCGTTTTGGGGCGAGCCGAAGAATCGCTTGGCAAAGGCGAGATTGACGATGGCGACGCTTGGCTGGCCCTGGGCATCGGCGGCCGTGAATTCTCTGCCTGCGAGGATGGGCTGGCGTAGAGTCGCGAAGTAGCCGGGTGTGACGCGGGGCTGCTCGAAGTTCATGTCTTCGTCTTCAGCCGCTTTGTAACCCTGCACGGAAAAATTTGTAGTGGTTGTGTCGCCGGACAATTCGGGATCGGTGGTGGCGGCGACGGCGGCGACGCCGGGAATGCGGCGCAGAGCATCGAGCGAATCGGCGACAATGCGCGGCGTGCGGTCCTCACCATAACCGGAGGAGGTTGGGTCGAGGTCGAAGGTGTCGAGATGCATGAGGTCGAAGCCGACTTGCTCGTGGCGCAGATTGTCGAGGGTGCGGGCGAAGAGCCCTGCGCCTCCCAGTAGCAGCACGCTGAGGGCGATCTGCAGTCCTACGGCAAGTTTGCGAAAGCGTTGCGAGGCGATGGAGGCAGTGCCGGCGTTCTGGCGAAGAGCATTGACGAGATCGGGCCGCAGGAAGTGGAAGACAGGGGCGATGCTGAAGACAAAGGTGGCGATAACAGAGATCGCGAGAGTGAAGCCAAGGATGCGCAGATCGACCGTGGCAGAGTAGGGCTCGCTTCCGGGGTCGGCGCTGGTCATCAAGCGAACCAGGGAGACGGCGACCAGGGGAGCAAGGGCGAGTCCCGCGGCGGCGCCAGCGAGGCCCAACAGGCCGCCCTCGACAAGGAGCTGGGTAACGATGCGGCTGCGGCGCGCGCCGAGTGCATAGCGCATGGAGATTTCGCGGACGCGGGCGGCGGCTCGGAGCAGCAAAAGAGTGGCCACGTTAATGGCACACAGGACGACCAGGAGGCAGGCCATGCTCATCAGGATGATGAGGGGCTTTTGCAGATCGGTGCGATTGGGGGAAAAGCCCATGGAATCGTCGATCACCTTGAGATGGGATTCGTCGACGAATTGTTTGCTGAAGCGTTCGGTTTTCGACTTGTAGAGCGCGAGTTCATTGACGCGTAGCGAATGCCAGAGCGGCGCGAGGCTGGCCTGCGCCTGCGCGATCGTAACGCCGGGTTTGAGTCGTGCGACAAGCGTGAGCCAGGTCGACTGGTGGTTGGTGAGATCGTTCATTGGCGCGCGCCAGGGCATCGCCTGTTCAATCATGGTGACGGGAATGAAGACGCCGGGACGATAGCCGCCGATGGCGGAGTCGAAGAATTGAGGCGCAACGCCGAGGATGGTGAAGGGGTGGCCGTTGATCAGGATGCTCTGTCCGACGATATCGCGCGCTGCGGCGAAGTGGACTTTCCAATAGTTGTAGCTGAGGACGACGACAGGATTGGCGTTTTTCGCGGTCTCATCCTGCGCAGTGAAGAGGCGACCCGCGGCAGGTCCGAGCCCCAGAAGCTGAAAGTAATTGCCGGAGACCACTTCAGCATCTTCGTTCTCGGCCTGGTTTTGCCAGGAGACGCCGACCTGGGCCTTGTCAGAAGCGAGGATTCCGGAGAAGACCTGATTTTGATCGCGCAGGTCCTTATACATCGGATAGGAGAAGTAGTTGTCGCTGCCGCCGCCGAAGCTGCTCCTCGATCCGGCAAAAGCGCCGCTCCATTGAAAGCGCACGAGCTCTTTGGGGCTCTGCACGGGCAACATGCGCAGCAGGGCCTGATCAAAGAGGGTGAAGACGGCGGTGTTGGCGCCGATGCCGAGGGCCAGCGTGAGGATAACGGTAAGCGCGAAGACAGGCGACTTGCGGAGCTGGCGAAGTGCGTAGCGAATGTCGTGGATGAAGGCATTCATTTTCGTCTCTCTCCTTATTCGGTGCGCAGGGCGTGCATGGGTTCAATGGACGCGGCGCGAAGTGCAGGGATGAACCCGGCCAACGTGGCGCACAGCATTAGCATGAAGGGCGCGCCGATGAGCGCCCACGGATCGAAACTGCCCACGCCGTAGAGAATGCTCTTCATCAAATAGCCGGCATAGAGGGATGCGGGAATTCCGAGAGCGAGGCCGATGAGAATCTGCCACAATGCGCCGCGCATGACCATCGAGACTACGGTGTTGCGGTTGGCGCCGAGAGCCATGCGGATGCCAATTTCGCCGGTGCGGCGGGCGACAAAATAGGACATGACACCGTATAAACCAACGCAGGCAAGGATGAGCGCAAGCACGCCGAAGAGAGTGGTGAGACGGGCGACGAGGCGCTCCTCATCGAAGTTGCCGGCAACCTGCTCGCCGAATGAGCGCAGGTCCATCACGGTGAGATTGGGGTCGACGGAGGCCAGCGTGTTGCGCATCAGGGCATCGACATTTGCGGGTGGCGCATTGAAGTCGACGATCACGGCGTCCATGCTCATGGACTGGACTTCTCCGGTAATCATGTCGGGCTCTTTGTAAGCCATGTACTGCTGGGTGAGGGGGCGCAGAAAGACGGGGTGCACATCCTCCCGCGGATTATTCATCTTGAAATCGCGGAAGACGCCGATGATCTGCCATGCGCCGGAGTATTGCGGCAAATCAATTCCAAAGTGCTGGCCGATGGGATTCTGATTGGGGAAGAATTTCCTGGCGAAGGTCTCATTGACGAGGGCGACCTGGGGAGATGTGGAGGTGTCCTGCTCGCTGAAGTCGCGGCCGCGGACGATGGGCACGCCGATAGAGTCGAGATAATGGCTGCTGACGCGTACCCAGGTGGAACCGCAGTGGTCGCCGGGCCTGGGCGCGGGATGTCCCTGCTGGATGACGCATTCGCCCCAGTTGTCGCCTTCGAGGGGACTGTACATGGCGAGGCTCAGGGTGCGGACACCGGGCAGAGAGGAAAAGCGATCCTGGATCTGGCGGTACAGCGCAGGCATGCGATCGACGGTGTAGCCCGCGCCATCGGGGTCGATGTGAACCACATATCGATTGTGAGTGGCGACGCCAAAATTCTGGTCTTCGAGCTTGGCGAGACTACGGGTCATAAGAATGGCGCCGCAGAGAAGCACGACGGATAGCGCGGCCTGAAAGATGACCAGGGCTTTCTGGGGGAGGGTTGAACGATCGCGGATAGTGCGGTTAGAGCTACGTAATACCTCAGCGGGTTGGGCGTGCGAAGACAACCAAGCGGGTCCTGTGCCGAAGAGGACGCCGGTGGCGAGCGAAACGAGGAAGGTAAAGCCGAGGACAGCAAGCGATGGATCGGCGGCAACCGGCATGTTGTGGGAGTTGGGAAATGCCAGGGCAAGGATGACCCGGCAACCAAGGTAAGCGACGCCGAGTCCAGCAAGGCCGCCAAGACAACTGAGGAGCACGCTCTCAGTGAGTATCTGGCGGATGAGATGACGGCGGGACGCGCCAAGGGCGGTGCGCACGGCAATGTCTCCGCGGCGCGTGGTGGCGCGGGCGAGCATGAGGTTGGCGATGTTGGCGCAGGCGATAAGCAGCACGAACGAAGAGAGAATCATGAGCATCTTGAGGCCTGTGCCGGCATATTCCTGCAGGCTCTGAATGCCGCCGCCGCCGGGAACAAGGACCACATGCATTTTGGGGACGATGGCGGCGCCGCCGCTCTGGAGGAGGAGCGTGCGGGTCCAGAGCCACTGGCGCAGGGTTGCGCTGATTTTGGATTGCAGGGCGGGGATGCCTTGACCGGCAGGCACGCGGCCGACAAGGTATAGCCAATGTGAGTCGCCGTGGTGAAGGATCGAGCCGGGCCCGCGCAAATACGGCTCGGACTGGATGGGGAGCCAGAAATCGGGAGGCGAGTCGGAGACGCGGTCGCCGAAGAAACCGGGTGGCGCAATACCTATGACGGTGAAGGGACGGGTCTGAATGAAGAGTATAGAACCGACAATGGCAGGATCTGCGGCGTATTCGCTCTGCCAGGCGTTGTAGCTGAGCACAACCGCAGGAGCGGAGGTGGGCGTATCGTCAGCATCGGAGAAGATGCGACCCGACCACGCTCCGATGCCGAGGGTTGAGAAGTAGTTGCCGGAGACGAACTCGCCGGGGAGGGATTTGGGAATTGCGTTGCCGCGGCGGACAGCCCATCTCCAATTGCCGGCCTGCATGGCGGCGAGTGACTGGAACTCGGGGGAGTTGGCGCGAATGTACTGATAGAGATCGGCGGAGAAGATGGTGAAGTCGCCATTGTCGCTGGCGCCGCCGGGAAAGCCACCTTCGACGCAGCAATCGTTGTTGTCGCCGATGCGCCAGAGTTGTGCGGGATTGGCGACGGGCAGGACGCGCAGCAGGATGCCATGGACCAGGGTGAAAATGGCGGTGTTGGCGCCGATGCCCAAGGCCAGCGTGATGACGACTGTGAGCGTGAAGCCGGGGGCCTTGCGCAACTGGCGAAGCGCGTAGCGAATGTCCTGGAACAGTTGGGTCATCGTTTACCTTTTTCGTTGCCGATCTGAGCCGGTGCGCATTGGAGAATCATGACGATTGGTTGCGCGATGCCTGAATGGGTTGAATCAACGTCGCGAGCATGACGCCGAGCGCGCCGGCAAGCATGTGCGCGCGGAGCGAATGCAGGCAGAGAGCGCGGACCGCCAGGGTGCAGCGCGTATCTTATGCCTCGACTTCTTCGGTGAGCTTCTTGAGCTCGTCCTCCGAGACAACTTTTCCGTCGAAGAGATGGACTTCGCGCTCGGCGTGCTTGGCAAAGCGCGGATCGTGGGTCACCATGCAGATGGTTGAGCCCTCGCGATGCAGATCGGCGAGCAGGTGCATGACGGCTTCGCCATTCTTCGAGTCGAGATTGCCGGTAGGCTCGTCGGCCAGCAGGATGGAGGGTGAACCGGCCAGCGCACGGGCCACGGCGACACGCTGCTGCTGACCGCCGGAGAGCTGCGCGGGATAGTGCCGCATGCGGTGCGCCATATTGACGCGCTCGAGAGCCTCTTTGACACGCTTCTTGCGCTCGAGCGAAGGCATACCGGCGCGATAGGTGAGCGGCAGCTCGACGTTTTCTTCGACCGTGAGATCGCCGATGAGGTTGAAGCTCTGGAAGATGAAGCCTATTTCCTGATTGCGAATGCGGGAGCGCTCGCTGAAGCTCAGGTTTTCGACGGGCTTGTTGTTGAGCAGATATTTGCCGCCAGTAGGCGTGTCGAGCAGGCCAAGGATCGACAGCAGTGTCGACTTGCCGCAGCCCGACGGACCGGACATGGCCAGGTATTCGCCGCGCGAGATGGTGAGGTGAATGCCGGAGAGCGCGTGGGTCTCCACTTCGTCGGTGTAGAAGACCTTGGTGAGGTCTTCGATTTCAATCAGCTTGTCGTTAGCCATCCTATCCCCCTTGAAAGATAGTGAAGAGTGAACAGTTGTCGGTGAACAGAGAGCGTCAGAGTGGAGACCGCATCATTCGAGGCGGACGCGATCGACTGCGTCGTAGCGCGACATATCAGAGAGAATCACGGTGTCGCCTTCCTTCAATCCCTCAAGCACCTGGATGTAGTTGACTGAAGCGCGGCCGACTTTTACTGGAACGCGGGTGGCGCCCTTGCCGTCGGGGTCAAGCTTGAAGAGGCTCAATGTGGAGTTTTCATTGCCCAGCGCGGGGCGGCCCACATAGAGCACGTCGGTCATGCGCTCGAGATCGATGGTTCCGTCAACACTTAACTGCGGAACCGCGCCAGCAGGAAGCGGCCCATCAAGATCTACGTCAACGGTGCGCGTTCCGTTCACTACGGAAGGATCGATTCGTGTGACGTGTCCCGGAATGACGCCATTGTGGGTGTCGATGGAGGCAGGCTGACCAAGCTGGATGTCACGTGCCTGGGTCTCGGCGATCTGGAGAGCGGCCTTGAGCTTGTCGCGCTGAATGACCTCAGCGACCGAAGTGCCGACGGTGACGTGCTGGCCGACTTGCACGGGTGTGGCCAGCGGCGCAAGCGTGCCGGAGATGCTGGAGCGAACCTGAAGCGCCGCGGACTGCTTCTGATAGAGGCCGAGCAACGCCTTGGCCTGATCAATTTTGGTCTGGGCGGAGGCGAGTTGAATCTCAATTGCTTTTTGATTGACGTCGATTTGCTCTTTGCTGAGCTGCTGCTGGGTGGTGAGCTGGTCGGCGGTGTTCTTTGATTTGTTGTAGGCGAGGCCGGAGATGACTCCAAGATCGTAGAGAGCCTTGTCGGTCTGGGCCTGCAACTGATCCTGCGTGTAATCGGAGTTGACTGCAGCCGCGGCGGTTTTCTTATCCATCAGCGTGCTTTGCAGCTGCGCTTGAAGAGTCTTGTAGTCGGCCTGCGCGCCCCTGAGGGCCAACTGCGCCGTGAGCAGCTCTTGTTCGAGCTGGGGATCGGTGAGGTCCATGACGATGGTGTTGGGCGTGACCTGGGCGCCGGGCAAAACGCGGATGCGAACCACGGTAGCGTCAGTCTGGGCGGGGATGAGCTCGATCGAATCTTCGCGGGGAACGAGGGTGCCGGTGGATCCACGGACCTGGCGGATCATGGGGCCACGCTTGACGGTATCGGTCCAGATGGTGGAGCGGTCGACGGTGGGAGCGGCGGGCTTGAGCCGCGAAACGAGGACAGCAGCGACTGCGAGAACGACGATTCCGACGCCTGCCCAAACGAAGAGCCGGCGATTTTTCTTCTTCTTAAGATCGGGACGTGCGATATCCATGGCGCAAGGGGAGTTGCACTTGGGGTGCCAAAGGGGGGATACGGCTTGATTTTGCAGACAAAGGGGTTAGGAGCGGCAGGGTGATGATCCGGTGGGGTTTGCGGTGACCGGTGGCGGAGGGAAGTGTTCGGAATCGGACAGTTCGGAAGGCCCGGTCAGGCCCGCTCGATGGCGAGGGCGACAGCGTTGCCGCCGCCGAGGCAGAGGGCTGCGATGCCCTTGGATTTGCCGTAGCGGGCGAGGGCGTAGATCAATTTGACGAGGACGCAAGCGCCGCTGGCTCCGATGGGGTGGCCGAGGGCAACGGCGCCGCCATGGACGTTGACGCGGGCTGCATCGAGGCCGAGTTCACGATTGACGGCGAGGGCCTGGACGGCGAAGGCTTCGTTGAGTTCGAAGAGGTCAACATCGGCGAGGGACCAACTGGCGCGTGCGGCAACCTTGCGGACAGCATCGATGGGCGCGAGCGAGAACCAGGCAGGCTCGCGACCGCTGACGGCCTGGGCGCGAATGACGGCGAGAGGCTTCAAGGCCAGTTCCCTTGCCCGCTCCGCGCTCATGACGACGACGGCGGCGGCCCCGTCGCTGACACCGGGAGAATTGCCCGCGGTGACGGTGCCGTCGGGCTTGAACGCGGGCTTGAGCCTGGCGAGGGTTTCGACGGTGGTGCCGGGTCGAATGGATTCGTCGGCATCGAAGTTGCGAGGTTGCTCACCCTTTTTCGCGGAGGGAATCTCAACAGGGACAATTTCTTCGCGAAAAATCCCTTGCGCAGTGGCTTCGGCGGCACGGCGATGCGACTCGGCGGCGAAGACGTCCTGATCGGCGCGGGTGATGCCGAGTTTTTCTGCGACCATCTCGGCGGCAGAGCCCATGTGGAAGTCGTTGTAAGCGTCCCACAGGCCGTCGTGGATCATGCAGTCGACGAGTTTGCCGTCGCCCATGCGATAGCCGGCGCGGGCCTGGGGAAGCAGGTAAGGCGCGTTGGTCATGGACTCCATGCCGCCCGCGACCAAAGCCTCGGTGTCGCCGCTTTGAATGCTTTGCGCGGCGAGAGCGACGGCGCGAAGGCCGGAGCCGCAGACCTGATTGACGGTGAGGGCGCTCGCTTGAGGAGGAAGGCCCGCGTAAATCGCAGCCTGGCGAGCCGGGTTCTGACCGAGGCCGGCCTGGAGGACGCAGCCGAGTATGACTTCGTCAATCTGTTTCAGCTGGAGAGTTTCGGTTCCGGCGAGGTTTTTGGCGGTTCCTGATGACGAATCGAGGCCAGCGCGGCGCAGAGCTTCGCGGACGACGAGGGCGCCGAGTTTGGGGGCGGAAAAGGATTGCAGTGAGCCTTGAAATTTGCCGATCGGGGTGCGAACCGCTGAGACGATGACGACTTCTTTCAAGCAGAAGCTCCTGGATAATTCGGTGGATTCAACTGCACTTCAGATGCGGCCGGCGGCGCGGAGCTCGCCGATCTCGTCGTCGGTGAAGACGCGCGAGCGGATGAGGAAGCGGAAGCCCTCGGGACCGTCGAGCGAGAACATGCCGCCGCGGCCGGGCACGATGTCGAGGGTGAGTTGGGTGTGCTTCCAATATTCAAACTGGCTTTGGCTCATGTAAAAGGGTTCGCCATCGACCTCGCCCAGCTTCACATCCACGTCGCCAAGGATGAACTCGCCGCGCGGATAACACATCGGGGAGCTGCCGTCGCAGCAGCCCCCCGATTGATGAAACATCAGTGGCCCGTGCTTCTCGCGCAGGACGCGGATAAGGTGGATTGCCAGATCGGTGGCGACGACCTGCGGGGGAAGTTCAGACATTGTGGCTCCTGCCTTGATTATTTTAAGGACCTCGCTGCACGAAAAGGCCTTACGGATTTGTATTCCATTGCGGGAAGAATTGACAACCTGCGTTTCGACATTCGCGATCCGGCAGGCAGGAAAGCTGACGTGAAAGCGGCGTTAGAGCGCATCATGCTTCCGGCAAAATCGATTCGATGAACGATTCCATTTGGGTGGCCATAAAAGGATCGCGATTGGCGAGCACGACTATCACGTAGCCCTGCCTGGGAAGGATATGCAACTCCCCGTTCATCCCTGGAGCGCCTCCGCCGTGGCCATAGGCACCGTCTTTCAATGCATAAAAACCGAAACCGTATCCGGTATGAGTTTGGTCGGTGACTGCCTGCTGCAACAGGGCCGCGTCGATCAGCTTGCCGGTTTGGAGGGCTTTGGCGAAGAGCAGAAGATCTCCCACGGTCGAGTAGCCTCCGCCTGCCGAAGTGCCGCTCCATGGCAGATCGGGTGTGTTTGGACGCAGTCCGTCGGAACCTTTGGTGTAACCCACGGCGCGACCGGAGAATTGATCGCTCGTTGGGCGCGAGTCAGAATGAGTCATGCCCGCGGGTGCAAAAACGTGCTCCTGAATATAAGCCTGATAATCTTCGCCGCTGACAATCTCAATCAGGCGGCCGAGCAGAATAAAGCCGTAGTTTGAATATTCCGTGCGCGCCCCGGGCTCAAAGGCGAGCGGACGATTGCCGTAGAGCTTCACATAATCCGCGAGAGAGCGGATTTCAAGACGGTGGGCTTCATATTCGGGTGTGAAGATATCTCCGGTTCCTCCGCTATGTGTGAGGAGGTGGCGTACGGTCACGCGATTTGCCACCTCGCGATTGGGATAATCGGGCCAATAGGCGCCGATCGTTTTATCGAGGGAAAGCTTTCCCTGTTGAACCAGCTGAAGAATTGCAACGGCGGTGAACATCTTGTTCATCGAGCCAAGACAGAATTGAGTATCGACAGTGTTCTTGATTCCCTTCTCCCGGTTGGCCATGCCCCAGGCTCCTTCAAGCACCGGTTTGTCGCCGTGCGCGACTAGAATTGCGCCGGAAAACGGCTCGCTGGCCGCCGAGTCTTCAACATGTGACCGGATGAGCGCCGCGAGCTCCTGGTCGTTGGCTGCGGTGGCCGGCTGGCCCGCAACTGGATCGGGAACAGGATGGCCGAACATGCCTCTGACAACCGGGGGATTGGCGGCGGCAAGGTCGATCGTCAATTCGGAATAGGATCCGCGGCCTTCCTTGAGTAAGACTTCAAGATGCAGGCCATCGTCTTTGAGCACCTTGACGAACGTGAAGCCGCCGGTCATGTTTACCAGCCTCTCGTCGTTGGCGACGTGCTGCTCCGGCGCATCCGAGCCGTATTGCTGCCAGAACGCCGTCATCCTGGCCGTATCGCGCGTATTGACGGCGGCGAGCCATTGGTTAAGAACTTGAAGAGTGGGAGATTCGGGGGCAGGGGCTGACCATGCCGCGATGCCACCGACAACAAAGAGCAGAATCAGAAGCGACTTGAGCATGATGCAGGTTTGACGCGGCAAGCGGTCTTTTGCAAGCTGAAATCCCCCACCCGCCTCGAGGCAGATGGGGGATTCGCAGATTGTGGCCGTCGTGACCAACTGCGGTTTAGAAGAAGCCGAGCTTCTTGGGGCTGTAGCTGACCAGCAGGTTTTTAGTCTGCTGATAGTGGTCGAGCATCATGCTGTGGGTTTCGCGGCCGATGCCCGATTGCTTGTATCCGCCGAAGGCTGCGTGGGCGGGATAGGCGTGATAGCAGTTGATCCAGACGCGGCCGGCTTGAATGCCGCGCCCGAGACGATGGCAGCGATTGACGTCGCGGGTCCACAGGCCAGCGCCAAGACCGTAGAGCGTGTCGTTGGCAATTTCAAGCGCGTCGGACTCGTTTTTGAATGTCGTGACGGAGACGACAGGCCCGAAAATTTCTTCCTGGAAGATGCGCATGCGGTTGTGGCCCTTGAAGACGGTGGGCTGAATGTAATAGCCGCCTTCGAGTTCGCCGCCGAGGTGAGCGCGACCGCCGCCGGTGAGCAATTCGGCGCCTTCTTTTTTGCCGATGTCGATGTAGCTGAGAATTTTTTCAAGCTGCTCATTGGAAACTTGAGCGCCGATCATGGTGTCGCTCTCGAGCGGGTTGGCCTGCTTGATGGCGGCGACGCGTTTGAGGGCCCGCTCCATGAATCTGTCATAGATGCTCTCTTGAATAAGTGCGCGGCTGGGACAGGTGCAGACTTCGCCCTGGTTGAGCGCGAACATGACGAAACCCTCGATGGCCTTGTCGAAGAAATCGTCGTCTTCCTGAAGAACGTCAGCGAAGAAAATGTTGGGCGATTTCCCGCCGAGCTCAAGAGTGACCGGAATCAGGTTCTGACTGGCGTATTGCATGATGAGGCGGCCAGTGGTGGTTTCGCCGGTGAAGGCGATCTTGGCCACGCGCGAACTGGAAGCGAGCGGCTTGCCGGCCTCGAGGCCAAAACCATTCACGATGTTGAGCACGCCGGCGGGAAGCAGATCGCCGACGAGTTCGGCCCATACGAGAATGCTGGCCGGTGTTTGCTCGGCCGGCTTGAGCACTACGCAGTTGCCGGCGGCGAGCGCAGGCGCGAGCTTCCAGGTGGCCATCAGCAGCGGGAAGTTCCACGGGATGATCTGGCCGACGACGCCGAGAGGTTCGTGGAAGTGATAAGCGACGGTGTCGCTGTCGATTTCGGAGATGGTGCCCTCTTGGGCGCGAATGCAGCCGGCGAAGTAGCGCCAGTGGTCGATGGCAAGAGGCAGATCGGCGGCAGTGGTTTCGCGAATGGGCTTGCCGTTGTCCCAGGTTTCGGCGAGCGCGAGGATGTCGAGATTGTCCTCCATGCGCTGGGCGATCTGATTGAGGATGATGGCGCGCTGGGTGGGGCTGGTGTGACCCCAGGCGGCGCGGGCCGCGTGGGCTGCGTCGAGAGCGCGCTCAATGTCTTGCGCGTTGGAGCGGGGAATCTCACAAAAAGCCTTGCCGGTGACGGGAGTGACGTTTTCAAAATACTGGCCGGAAGCGGGTTCGACCCACTTGCCGCCAATGTAGTTGCCATAGCGCGGACGGAAGCTCACCTGGTCACTGAGCTTGCCCGGATGTGTCGCGGTTAATGTTGCCATCGGGATTTCCTCCAGGGTTGTGAAACATTCTCAGACACGATCCAGTCGGTGCAGGGTCGGATTGCGGGCGTTCAGCTTCACAAGAGACGAAGCCGCGGGTGCGGACGTTCAGTCCCAGGTGACCTTTTGACCGGCGAGCACTCCAAAGTTCCGAACCAGACCGTATAGGAGAATTGCGTTACCGCGCGAACGAAGGAACGGGGAGCGCGGCGCAGGAATCATACACGCGTTTGAGAAGGGATGGCAGCAAGGAAATTTGAACAAATGAAACCGGTTACGATTCCGCGAAAATGCGTCGGAGAGGTGGGCGGCGCACCCGACTTTGGGAAAGCCGAAACGGGTTGAGACGAGGTGAAACGGGCTCGAAAAGGATCAACTTTGGAGACAATTCGGGACAACGGCGAGGAGGGGCGAATTGCCTCCAAGTTATTCAATCCCCAAGGAGTAATCTCAATCCGGTTACCAGAATAAGGCCGAACTACTCCAAATACTCATTGCGAGTTGACTCAAAATTACCGTACTCTTTATCAGCGGCTTCCCCTTTTCGGATGTGTATAGCCTTGTCTCTGGAATTTGGAGTGGGATACCGGTGCAGGCTGCGGCGATGCCGATGCAGGCTCCGGCGGGGCAGTGGAAGGTCATTCAGCAACAGGGAAAACAAGACGAGCCAACATAAAGGAGGGCAAGTCCCGTGAACCCTAAATTTAGAGAGAAACGTAAATCGATTGTGTCGCGGTTTCGCAGTCTACTGCGTGGTGAGAACGAGGGAGGCGCGCTGGTCGAATTGGCCGTGACGCTGCCCGTCGTGATGATCATCATGACCGGCATCTTTTCATTTTCAATCGCGTTGTATCAGAAGCTGCAACTGGCCGAGGCCGTGAGCGTAGGCGGGCGATTTCTCGCGGTAGATCGCGGCGATACAGACCCGTGCGCAGCAACAACGGCGAAGATCGATGCAGCCGCGCCGGGACTCACCGCGGCAAGCATCAATCTGACCTACACGCTGAACGGTGTGTCGCAAGGATCAGGCACGACGTCGTGCCCTGGAAAGTCGGGTGCTGCGAATGCGGACATGGTTGCTGGGGGATATGCGCAGATTGTGGCGAGCTATCCGTGTAGTTTGACGGTGTACGGAATGAAATTTTCAACGTGTAGTCTGGGCACTCAAATTACGGAGGTTGTCCAATGAGCAAGCGGATCGGGTCGCTGTTGAAAGCGGCGGTTAAGAAGCAGAATGGCCAGGTGCTGCCATGGATGGCGCTTCTGATGGTCTTGTTTCTGGGGATGGCGGGTCTGACGCTTGATCTGGGCCACGCCTATGTGTGCTATCGCGAGTTGCAGGCATCGACAGATGCGGCAGCGTTGGCCGGCGCATATGAGATGGCGCAGACCGGCGCGACCACGGCTTTGGTAAACGCCGCGGTATCGGCCGACAGCTCGGTGGCCGGGGGCAAAAATGTAAACATCAATCTGCCCAGCGCAAATGTCACTGTCACTCCGACACTGAAATGCACGGTGACGGCTACCAACCTGGGAGTTCCATGCGCGGGCACCCCGACCGGCGACAACACCATTCAGGTTGTGCAGTCGGCGATTATTCCGACGTATTTCATTCGCGCGCTGGTCGCATTCGGGGTCCACGGCGCTGGTACGATGACGCTGAACGCGGAGTCGACAGCGGCCATGCAGGGCTCGACGAATGCACCCTACAACATTGCGGTGATTGTCGACACCACGGGTTCGATGGGCAGCCAGGATACCGACGCGAGCTGCAACAACACCAGAATCTCCTGCGCCCTGGCTGGCGTGCAGACTCTGCTGGGGTCGCTATCGCCGTGCACGATCGCGAGCATCAAGACAACGTGTGTCGGATTTGACCAGGTAAGCCTGTTCACATTCCCCAACGTGCAAGCGAATGACGTTTCGGACGATACCACCTGCCCCACAAAAGATCCGCCGATTCCGGCTTATACAACCCCTCCGATTCCCGCGGCGGGAACGACGACCTACACCGCGCCGACAGGGACGGCGGGAACCTACCAGATCACCGGCTACCTGGACAACTTCAGCTCGACCAACGCTTCCGGCGGGGCCTTGAATACTTCGTCGGCACTGGTCGTGGCCACGGGCGACTCCGCCACCAGGAATTGCGGCGGCTTGGCCACACCGGGCGGCGATGGAACGTACCTCGCCGGCTCAATCTATCAGGCGCAGACAACGCTGATGGCCGAGCAGGCGGCGAATCCTGGAACGCTGAATGCGATGGTGATCCTGACCGATGGGGCGTCAAACACGACCCTGATGTCGGGGACTTTGACCAAGACGGGCGTCTATCCGTCTCTCATCGATCAGTGCCAGCAATCGGTGACAGCGGCGCAATATGCGAGCAGTCTGGGCACCACGGTGTATACGGTGGCCTACGGCGCATCGAATCAGGGGAACAAGTCGCAGTGCACTACGGATGCGACCCTGTCGCCATGTACCGAACTGCAGGAAATGGCTACGACTCCGGCGGATTTCTATTCCGATTCCACCGCATCCCAGAACAAGGGCCAGTGCACATCGGCCTCCAACCCGAACCTGAGCCTGACCGGAATTTTCAACCAGATCAAGTTGAAATTTACGGTGCCCAAGCTGATCCAGAACGGTGCGACATAGACCAGGACTCAACACAAATAGTACAGAGCCGGGAGGAGATTCTTCCCGGCTTTGCTTTTGGTGTCTGAACATCGGGCGTAACTGTGTCGCGGCGATCGCTCCCGATCAGAAGTGCACTCGGCAAGACCGAAGACAACAGACATGATTGATGCTGCAGGGTAGTAGGCGGGGCGATCAATCAGATTGGGCGCCGTTACCCGCTAGAACCGGCCTCATAAACTGACTTTGTCAACTCGCCAATCTCCTGGGACCCGCCTTGTTGTTGGGTCCCATACTTGCGCGGCGGGGTGCATTGCCATTTATGAGACCGGTTGTAGTCAGAGAAGCCGGCTATTCGGCCATGTGGAAGGTTCAGAACCCACCGAGCATTCGTTCCGCAGTCTAACAATGTGAAAACCTGTTTCTAAACGGTCACGAAAAGTGCGCTCCTGAACCTCGTCAAGTCGACGCTCTCAGCGGGAGCCTCATGTCAAAGGTATGCGTTGCGCAAACGAGTTAGACCGCACCAAACATCGACAGCGGGATCCAGGGCACATGAAAAGCCCTCCCCCCGATGATCGGGGAGAGGGCTTTTCTATAGCCGGAACGCGGTTTAGTCGTCGTCGTCAGCCTTTGTGGGTGCTGCCTTGTTGAAGTCGCTCGCCGGGCGAACCTTCTTCTCGCCGGGGAACGGGACCTTGTACGCGGTCATTTCGTACCAGATCATGTGGTTGACGGTGTCGGGATCTTCGGAGTCCGGCTTCTGGTATTTGCCGGCGAAAATCTGCGCCTTCTTCTTCATCCAGCCAGCCATCAGAGCCTTGGCCGCAGGGGTCATGCCGGGATAGATGACCGGGCTGACCGAGGCCATTGCACCGGGGATGGAGGTTTCGGTGGGAGTCTGTGTGACGCCATAGTTCAGCGGCACGCCGTTCGGTACGTGCGCCCAGGGCAGGAAGTTATTCACCGGCGGATCGTCGACGAAAATCTCACTTATCGGCGAGGCGACCAGGTCGTTCTGGTTCATGGGTGCGATCCCAAGAATCTGTTCGATCGTGCGGGTAAAGTTGACCTGCGTGTAGAAGGTGCTGTCTGGGACGACGCCGGCTCCGGTGCCATCTTTGTTCACCTGCTGCTTGACGTAGGGGCTGATCACGTAGCCTGGGCTGCGGTGACCGTCGACGTGGTCGACGCCAGTCTGCGCGTCGTCTTCCTCGACGAAGATCAGCGACTCTTTCCAGATCGGGCTGTGGCTGATCGCATCAACAAAGCGGCCAAGGGCCAGGTCGTTATCGGCCTGCATGGCTGCTGAGTTCGGCGGGCCACCGGTGTGATCGGAGCTGATCCACATGAATTCGAGCTGGGGCACCCTGCCGGCTGCCACGTCTCGATTGAAGTCCTGCTGCCAGACGTCGACACGGTACTGGTCGGGAATGTTCAGATCGAACTGCGGATATCTCTGAACTGTGTCCTTATACAGGGTCGGGAGTGGGGTGTACGAAGTGATGAAGTTGTAGTTGTAGAGCTGGCTCTCCTGGCCGGACTCAAAGGCCATCGCGTCGTTGTAGAAGTCGATCCACAACGGCTCGCAGCTTATCGACTGAACAAACGGCAACGTGGCAGTACCAGAGACGACGCCGCCACCAGTGCTATTACCGCCACCACTCGTATAGCTCGTATATGTGCTGTTCAACTTGCAGCCAGGCACGTTGAACGTGTTGTATTCGACGTACTCGCCGTAGTTCTTCACGGAGACGCCGGCTTTTTCCGCCGCATCCCACAGGTGGCCCTTCTCCTGGTAGGCAAGAGCATCGCCGCCATTGGAGGGGTAGTCGCGGAGCCAGTCCGGCGACTGCACGTCGTCGGAGTAAGGCGCCATCGCCTGAACGATCCAGTTGTGACCGTCAGCCGACTGACGGCTGGGGTCGTAGAAGTTGTCAAAAAGCGGAAAACGCTCAACCAGCGTGTGCGCGTTGGGCGATACGTGCGGGTAAGGAGTGTAGCTCGAGTTGTCGCCGAAAGTCGCCAGTGAGGCGTCGCCGTTGCCGGCGGCCACGTCGCCGAGCATCTGGTCATAGGTGCGGTTTTCACGGATGATCACGAAGATGTGCTTGATCTTCGACGGATCGCCGATCCTTTCGGGAATGACGGCCTCCCTTTTATGTTTGTCTCCGCCGCCTGCCGACCAGATATTCTCGGCCAGATCCCAGTGGTTGTTCTGGAAGACCTGGTGGGTCATCACACCCAGGGTCGAGTAGTTTGGAATCGGAACGATGCTGACAAAGCCAAGGTCCTGGTGAGTGTTCAGGGCCTTTGGAGTGCCAAATTCAGAGACAACTGAATTGTCTGTTTGCGGCGCGTTGGTCACATCCGGCGCAAACGGGTTCGGGTTGCCTGTGGTCCCCCATCCCTTGTCATTGGCAACGAGCAACTGCTTGTTGGCCGCGTCCAGCACAACAGAGGAGGGCGCATAGCCCACCGGGATCATGCCCTTGACGGGGTTCGCGCCCCAGCAGTTGTTGAGATCAACCACTGCGATGGCATTGGCGTTGTAGAGTGCAACGTAGGCGACGTTGTCCTTGGCATCGACAGCGATTGAATTCGGGCCCGCGCCGTAGGCCGGCTTCCACTCGCCGGGCACGCCGATCGGCAGTCCGAGGTTGATCTTTCCCACCTCTGTATTGCTGCTTGTATCGATCACCGAAATCGTGTCGTCATAGGTGTTGGCAACGAGCAGGTTTTTGCCCCACAGGGCCATGCCCGTCGGATGATGACCGACCTTGATATCGCCGGTAACCACAAAGGCTCCGTTGTCAATGTTGACCACGGAGATGGTGCCCTTCGCCAAACTGCCGGTGGGATATTCGGCGACGACCGGGGTGCCATTGGAATACTCCTGGAAATCCTTGTCGGTGGCAATCCGGCCCGCTTCATTGGAGACGTAGGCGGTCTTGCCGTCCGGCGAGATCACAACGCTGTGCGGAACGTTACCCACGCGGATTTCCCCACTCTTGGCCGGTGTGGAGCCCAGGGTGATCTTGGCCAGCGTATCGTTGTTGTCCAGAACCACGTAGGCGGTTGAGGCGTCCGACGAAACCGCGATGCCCATCGGATAAGAAGTCGGTGCCTGATCCGAGAAAAGCGAAACGGAGTAGCCGCAGGGAATATTGAAGCTGCCCGTGGTTCCCGAAGGGCTGACGCCTTTGGGCGGAATTCCTTGCTGCACAGTCGTATAATCGACGCCGAAGCAAGTGACGTTTGTAAACTTGCCGGTGGCGTCGACAGCGATCGGAACCGGAACGTTAGCGAAGTTGGTAAGCGTACCGCTCGCGCTGACGCTGGCCACAGCAAAGTAGGACGGACCGTAATCGCCATCCTGGCTGAACAGAAGGTACTTGCCATCCGGTGTATAGGCGATGCCCGTGGAGCTGCCGCCCGCGCCGACGGTCGGCTTGAAGGTCTGCACCACGACGCCGGTCTTGGTGTTGAAAACCGTGACTACTTGGGGGGCGCCCATCTGCAGCACTGCGGCGGTGTTGTTGCCAGTCGGGTTCAACGCGATGGCCTTGGCGCGGGTCGTCGTGCCGAGGTTGATGTAAGTTCCGGCGGGGGTGATCACCTGGCCGCTGGCCACGATGTAGCTTCCGTTGGTCTGCGCGCCTGGTGTATACGTCGGGAACTGCACGGACTGCGCAAGCGCTGGAAGGCTTAGCCCAGCCCCCAGCAGGCCGACAAGCAGAC
>Ga0181516_10000450_pt1 | contig 38188 bp, 35 predicted proteins | sample PEATcosm2014_Bin_25_FD_121104 | JGI IMG/M metagenome (GOLD analysis project Ga0181516, IMG submission 121104) | Peatland microbial communities from MTU Mesocosm Facility, Houghton, MI, USA - PEATcosm2014_Bin01_10_metaG | ecosystem: Environmental > Terrestrial > Soil > Wetlands > Peat | place... | reverse complement strand
GGAGACCAGGAAACTCTCTCGCGGCCTCAAGCAGCTTCAGGCCGAGCCCGCGGACACTGCGACCTCACGCCTCCAGACTGGCCAGCGCATCACCGGAACCGTCACCCGCTTCATGGACTTCGGCGCATTTGTCGAGATCGAGCCCGGCATTGAAGGCCTCATTCATATCTCGGAAATGTCGTGGGCAAAGAAGGTCCGTCATCCCAGTGACATCCTCAAGCAGGGCGACCGCGTCGACGCCGTCATCCTCACCGTCAAGCCGGAAGAGCGCCGCATCGCGCTCGGCCTGAAGCAAACCCTCGCCGACCCATGGACCGAAGCACAAAAGAAATTCCCCGTAGGTTCGCAGGTCCAGGGCCCGGTCACCAAGATCATGAACTTCGGCGCATTTGTTCAGATCGATGAAGGCGTCGAAGGCCTCGTCCACATCAGCGAGATCGTCGCTGACCGCCGTCTCAACCACCCCAGCGATGTTCTCCGCGCCGGCCAGGTCGTCAAAGCGCTAGTCCTCGCCGTCGACGCCGAAAAGCGGCAAATCAAGCTCAGCATGAAGCAGCTCATCCCCACCAGCATCGATGAGTACATCGCCGAGCACAAACCCGGCGACCTGGTCTCCGGCCGCGTCGTCGAGCTGTCTGCATCCTCGACCGTTGTCGAATTAGGCGAAGGCATCAGAGCTGCGTGCCGCACGGGCAACGTGCCTCCAGCGGGCTCCGCCACAGAATCGAAGGCTCCGGCAAAGGCCGATCTTTCGTCTCTATCCTCAATGCTCCAAGCCCGTTGGCAAGGGAACGCCCCCGCCGCCGAAACCAAGCCCGAACCGCTGAGCGAAGGCCAAATCCGCAGCTTCAAAATAGTAAAGCTCGACGCCGAGTCAAAGAAGATCGAAGTGGAGTTAGCCTAGCTCGCCTTGAAAATCGGGGTCCCCGGGCCAATCAGCGATCAAGAAGCGCCGTTACAGATACACCTGGTCGATATAGCACCAGCGCCAGTCCTCTCCGCGCTCGGCGGATTGAATCAGCGGATGCTGCGTCTCATGAAAGTGCGCACGCGCATGCCGGTTCTTTGACGAGTCACAGCAGCCCACATGCCCGCACTCCAGGCACATGCGCAAATGCAGCCAAGTGTCGCCCATCTTCAGGCATTCCTCGCAACCCTTGGTCCGCGGTTTCACCTTCTTCAGGTGCTCCGCAATATGTGTACAAACCTCCGCCATACCAACCTCCTCCGCGTCGAACCGTCATGATGCTGACCAGCTAACTTGCCAACTCGCTGACTTGCTGCTCTTACTCCGCCCAGCCCTTAGCCCGTTCCACAGCCTTCTGCCAGCGCCCGCGCCCTTCGGCCCGTTTCCCCGCATCCATCTTCGGCTCAAACCGCGTGTCGCCCTGCCTTTTGATGCGCAATTCCTCTGGCCCGGCCCAGAAACCTGAAGCCAATCCAGCCAGGTACGCCGCTCCCAGCGCGGTCGTCTCCGTCACCTGCGGCCGCACCACCGGAACCCCCAGCACATCGGCCTGGAACTGCATCAGCAGGTTATTCACCGATGCCCCGCCATCTACCCTCAGCGCCGCCAACGGCGTTTCCGTCTCGCCGTGCACCGCCTCCAGCACATCTGCCACCTGGAAAGCGATGCTCTCCAGCGCCGCACGCGCAATGTGTCCCGGCTTCGTATCCCTGCGCAGCCCGATCAGCATTCCCGCCGCATGCGCATCCCAGTGCGGCGCGCCCAGCCCAACAAATGCCGGCACAAACACCACGCCGTTCGTGTCCGGCACACTGGCCGCCAGCTCCTCCACGTCGGCCGATGAGCCAATCAGCTTCATATTGTCGCGCAGCCACTGCACCACCGCTCCGCCAATAAATATGCTGCCTTCGAATGCGTACTCGAGACGCTTCTCGGCGCTCGCCGCCAATGTAGTGATCAGCCGGTGCTTCGAGCGCACAAACTGCGTCCCCACATTCTGCAGCAGAAAGCATCCCGTCCCATACGTATTCTTGGCTTCGCCAGCGGCCCAGCACATCTGGCCGAAGAGCGCCGCCTGCTGATCTCCGGCAATGCCCGCGATAGCAATCCCGCCCAACCCCAGCGACGTGGTCACCTCGCCAACCTTCTCGCTCGACCATGCCACCTCGGGCAGCATGCTCTCAGGAACGCCGAAGAGGCTCAGCATCTCCGCATCCCATTCGCCTTTGACAATATTGAAGAGCAGCATCCGCGAAGCGTTGGTCACGTCCGTCACGTGCCGCTTGCCGCTGGTCAGATGCCAGATGAGCCATGAATCAACCGTCCCGAAGGCCAGCTCGCCCCGGTCGGCCCGCGCCCGCGCGCCGGCAACGTTGTCCAGGATCCACGCCACCTTGGTCGCCGAGAAATATGGATCCAACACCAACCCGGTCTTCGATGAAACCGACTCCCCGGCCCCACTCTCCTCCAAAAGTTTGCACCTCGCAGCGGTTCGGCGATCCTGCCACACGATCGCTGGATGAATCGCCTTGCCCGTCGCCCGCTCCCACACCACCACCGTCTCGCGCTGGTTGGTTACGCCGATCGCCGCGACATCCCGCGGCCTCGCCCCAGCTTTGGCCAGCACCTCAATCGCACATGAAAGCTGGCTGGTCAAAATCTCCGTCGGATCGTGCTCTACCCATCCCGCCTGCGGATAGAACTGCTCAAACTCGTGCTGCGCCACGGCGGCAATCGTGCCCGCCTCGTCAAACAGAATTGCCCGCGAACTCGTCGTCCCCTGGTCCAGTGCAAGAATGTATCCCATCGGTAGAGACCGCCTTCGGACTCCAGTCAAACATGCTAGGCTGAATGGCGGCAAGGTGACGGCAAGCCCAAATCAGAAGCGGCTCAATTGCGCTCACATCCCGGCTTGTTGGAGGCCCAATTTGCCGGAGGCTGGGGACCAGATTTGCCGGAGGCTGGGAAATTGATGAGGAAGGGTCTTTCGCCAAGCTTCTCTTCAAGAGTCGGCAACCGCGTGTGGCGCGCCCTCACCGCTCCCTTTCGCTCTTTGATCGGGTCGCTCCAGAAGCCGTTGACCGAGCCGCTCGAAAGCATCGCCGGCACTCTGCTCTGCAACTATCAGGAAAACCTCATCCGCGATCACGTAAACCCGCTGAACCGCTGCGGCAGGAAGGTCTTTTCTCAAAGCGACGAAGACGGCATCACCCTCGAGATCGTTCGACGCCTCGGGTTGGACCACGGCATATTTGCCGAATTCGGCGTTGGCGACGGCCTCGAAAACAATACCATTGTTCTCGCCTCGCTCGGCTGGCGCGGCTTCTGGGTCGGCGGCCAGGAGCTTGCCTACACGTTGCCGCCCGACCCCGCTCCCGGGCAAAGGAAAGACATCGCTTACATTCAGGAATTCATTCGCAAAGACAACATCGTCGCTCTAGCCCAGCAGGGTCTCGCACTCATCTCCGAGTCAAAGGTCGATGTCGCCTCACTCGACCTCGACGGCAACGACTACTATTTTGTCGACGCACTGCTGACCAGCGGATTCCTGCCCAAGCTCTTCATCGTGGAATACAACGCCAAATTCATGCCGCCCATTCGCTGGAAGATCGACTACAACCCCGATCACCGCTGGCGCTTCGACGATTACTTCGGTGCAAGCCTAGCGGAATACAACGACCTATTCCAGAAACATGGTTACTTCCTCGCCTGCTGCAACGCAGCCACGGGAATGAATGCCTTTTTCGTACACTCCTCTTATCGTGAATCCTTCCGCGATGTGCCCACCGACATCGACGTGCTCTGGTCACCGCCCCGTTACCGCCTCGGCAACAACGGGCATCCGGTTTCAATAAAAACTGTCGCGAAGATAATGAACAATATTTCAACCGCGCGAAAAACCTCGAAACCAAACTCTCAATCGTGAATCCGTTCATCGCGTGTTGAGTAATGAGGTACGCTACAGCGCATTGAGTATCGCGCGTTGAGTGAAATCTTCGTATCCTGAAGGCGACGACCGATAGATGAAGACAACTCAACTTCAGGAGATCCCCCAATGGCAGGCACGATAAAAGAGAAAGATCCCATCAAGAAAGCAACTAAGCCAAAGAAGACAGCGACCGCCGAGAAAGCGACCGCAAAGCCCCGTAAGGTCACAGCGAAGAAAGCAAAGGCAGTAGACGCGACAGTCGTTGCCGAGCCCGCGAGATTTGTAATGCCGTCTCGCGAAGAGATTGCGCGACTGGCGCGGCAGTACTGGGCGCAGCGCGGCTATCAGGATGGATACGCGGAACAGGATTGGCTTCAGGCCGAGCAGGAACTACTCAAGAAAGCCTCGTAAGCGATGAACCAGGATGCCGCTCCGTCGACTGAAACGGAGCGGCATCTCGCGCTGACTCGCTGATTTGCTAACTAGCCATTCGCTTTTCCCGCAATCAGCATCGATTCCAGAATCTGATCCGCCACTTCCTTCACCGCCGCTGGTGAATGCGTCAGGAACAACGTATTGGTCTTGTCGCTTTCACCAATCGACTTCAGTGTGTCGAAGTACTGCGTCACCAGCACCAGTTGCATTACTTCCTTCGACGTCGCGCCCTCAACCGCTTTTTGGAACTGCTCCACCGAAGTCTGCAAGCCTTCGATGATCGCCTTGCGCTGGTTCGCAATGCCCTGGCCCTGTAGCGCCTTGCTTTCCGCCTCGGCCTCGGCCTTCTTGACGACGAGAATCTTCTCCGCCTCTCCGCGTGCATTCGCCGCCACCTGCTCGCGCTGCGCCGCGTTAATGTCGTTCATCGCCGACTTCACCTTCTGGTCGGGAACGATATCCGTCACCAGCACGTTCACAATCTCGTAGCCGAAGGTCGCCATGTCGGCATCCAACTCCTGCTTCACCGCCGCGGCAATCGAAGACTGCGTGGCAAATACTTCGTCGAGCGTCATGCCCGGCACATGGCCCAGAATCACCTGCTCTACGTACGACTTGATCTGCGCCACCGGATCGGAGAGTTTGTAGAACGCGTCGTAAACCTTCTCCGGCCGCACCCGGTTTTGCACCGAAATGGGAATGGTGACAAAGACGTTGTCCTTGGTCTTAGTCTCCATGGTCAGGGTGATCTGGTTCACTCGCAGGCTCACCAGGCCGGCCACGGTGTCGAAATAAGGCATTTTCCAGTTCAGCCCGGGATCGGCAACCCGCAGGAATTTGCCAAAACGCGTGATCACGGCCACCTGCGCCGTATTCACTGTAAAGAAGCTTCCCAGCACCAGGGAGAGCAGGATGATCGCTGCGACCGCAAGGAAAATATAGAAGACGATGTCCATGTTTCAATCCTCCGCTGCCCGCAGAAACGAGCAACGCTGGATTATACAGTAAGGGGATTTCAGACCCTCGTCGCGTTCGAGGTGCACTCTTTGATATCGAGATTTACAGGCCGGCGAGGGCCTCCGTTGCGGCGGAAACGGGCTTGTCAATTGCAGCACCGGCTGGTGCCACATTCAGGGGCAGAACCACAAGGACGATCGTCCCGCGGCGCGGCCCTCCGGTATTCGAGCGCACGCTGATCGTTCCCAGATGCTTGGCAACTACCTGCTTTGCGAACCAAAGGCCAAGCCCCGTTCCCACTGTCTCCTTCGTGGTGTAGAACGGCTCGAAGATACGTTTTTGCAAATCCTTGCTGATTCCTCTGCCGTTGTCCGCCACAACTATCCGCACAGATTTTTGACCACTCTTCCAGTCTGTTCCCGTGGTCATTCTGAACCGAACCGTCCCATGTTCGTCGATCGCGTCCAGACTGTTGGCGAGCAGGTTGCAAAACACCTGGCGGAGCTCGCTTGCCACTGCAAACATTTCCATGGGCTCGTTCCATTCGCTATCGAGCACGGCGCGCTTGGCGCGGATCCGATGTTTCATCAGTCCCATGGCCGACTGCAGCACCGTATTCATCCGTACTAGCGCCGGCGTATTCGATTCTCGATAAAACCCCAATGCACGCCGGGTGAGCTCCGCTATGTGGCTCAACTCTTGCTCGGCCTCTTTCAGATAACCCTGCACCGGCTTGGGACACTGCTCATTCACTCGCGCCTGATATAGCATCTTGGCCGCCGAGTTCAAAGGACTGTCAATCTCCTTGGCAATGGCCGCCGACATCCGCCCCAACGATGCCAGCGTCTCGCTGCGTAGAATTGCATCCTGCGCCTGTTTGCGCTCAGTAATGTCGCTGAACAGGATAGCCACCTTCCGGCTCTCCGGCCCGCCGATCCGATAAGCGAATCCCTCGAACCATCGGTTCAACGACTCGGCTTCATTTTCAAAGCGCGTCGGCTCGCCGGTCTGCGCGACTCTGCCGTAGATTTCAAACCAATGCGCTTCATGATCCGGGACAAGCTCTCGGATCAGCTTTCCCTTCACATCGCGCAATCCGGTCTGCTTCTCAAACGATGGATTAACTTCAAGAAACTGATAGTCCACAGGACGCTGGTAGCCATCGAAGATCACTTCGATCACGCAAAAGCCCTCGATCAGCGCTTCGAAGAGATTGCGATGCTTTTCCTCGTTCTCGTGCAGTGCTTTTTCCTTTTCTAATGCTGCAATTTTCCTCTGCTTTTGCCGGTAGCTCTCGGCCACCACGCTCATCAGGACGCCAGTCACAAAAAAGAGCACCATGGAGACGCCTTGCGTGCTGTTCACGATTGCCGGGCTTCCGATCGGCGGAAATACCCACACATCTACAAGAAATGTGGCAAAGGCCGTGGCAAGCACGCCGGGCCAAAGTCCCGCTGATAAAGCAACGATCAAAATAGCCAAATAGAAGATGGTAAAGGGCGGCAGCACAACCCCGAACTGTATTGCCAGCTCTTGCCGCAGCAGAAACGGCACAACAATAGCGATCAATGAAAGAATGACTCGCATCAATGGCCGTTCAAGCCAGCTTGGCTTATTGCCCTGCATGCAGCAACTCCTCGGATTCCCCAACGCTGAAGACGCTGGGAATTTTGCGACGGGATAGTTCAGTATCCCATGCAAAGGTCAAATTCATGCCAAATGGTAGGAGTAGGCCCAACACAGAGTCAACCGGGCTGCGGAGGGAGGGGAATCGGCAATCTCCAGGTTCTAGGGCTTTTTCGCTCCGGCGCCGGGAAGATGTGGCGTAAGCTTTTTCACCACAAACTCCTGGAACAGATTCTGGATCGCGCTGTAACCAAACCCTTCAAACGTGCCCTCGAATGTAAGCGTGGCGCCGTGGCGGCTGCTGGCGGGATAGTAGAGATTCGAGATGCCGCCCGCTGCAAGGCTGCCAACAATCGCAGAGTAGTCCGCCTGCCACCTGCCGTTGTCGCCCTTGCAGATCACAGCGTTGGCTATGGCGTAGAGAGCTCGCGATCGGATGCTTCCAGTCCCTTTGTAGAAGTACCGCGGATCCTGCTTGAAGACCGAAGGCAGAACGGCGCCGCCGAGCATGGTCCCGATGAATTCGTCCGCGTAGTTGGCGCCAAATCGCTTGGCATAGCCCTGCGCCCCTTGCCCGTATCCGGGAAATGCGTTTTCCGCCTGCTGCGCCCCTGATATAGCGCCATTCCCCAGAATCGTGATTGGATCTATTGCCGTCCTCCATGCCAGCGAATACTTCTGCCGTCTGCTCAACGGAGGCGCGTTCGGCTCATACACAACGTAAAAGTTTGGAATGAAACCCAGCACACGCTGGTGCTCCTCCAACTCCATCACTTCCTGCGAGATCTCCTCTTGCGTTGCATTCACCCGCACATCGCTTGACGTTGCCGATACGTGCAGCACGATGGCTCGCGTATCGAAGTGTTCCCCGGGATGAAGAACCCCCGTGATCACCCGCGGCGCAAATCCGCTTCCCGTAATGGTGAGTTGAAAGCCGCCCGGCGTTACATCCGCAAAGGAGAATCCGCCCGCGCTGTCAGCAATTACAATCCGCGCCGTCGATTCACTTGCCCCATCCAGACGCAATGCGATTCGCGCGCCTTCGTAAGCTGTTCCATCTTCACTCGTCACCACTCCCTGAATGCTGCCGTTAATGTCGTCCTGTACAGACTGCGCCCCGGTCGCGCCTGGGGCTGCAGTGCCGATCGAAGCATCCTTGCCTGGCGAAGTCTGCTGCGACCATGCCTGGATTGCCAATCCAGCAAACATCAGCAGCAGGACAACCCGGCCGAGCTCCATACTCAGGCGTTGCCCGCCCCTGGCCTCGCCGGCCACATTTGTATTGTTCTTGATAGATCCGCCCTGGGGTTGTAATGCGGAAGGATTCTCTTCAATCGAGTACAACCTCCGCAAGTTTATCTCATTCAATTTAGACGTGGATTTCACTTCACTCGCTTACTTGCAAGCCCTCACCACCCATTTGCACAACCCGACCTATTTATCGGCTTGAATCCTTCTTCCTCTACTGCGGCCCGTTCGCAGCTGGTTGCTCTCCTGTTTGCTCATCCTGCGGCTTTGTGTCAGGCTGCGTGCTCTTGTTCCCCCTCAGCCGGGAAAAATCGATGCCAAACTCCGGATCCTCTCGCGTCCCATTGATGTGAATTGGAATCTCGGTTCCTGCCCCATCCTTTTTTAAGTAGTGATCGAGCGGCGAGAGCAGCAGTCCCTTCCATCCGCCCACCATCTCTGAAACCGTCGCCTGCATCTTTGCGGTTCCTGTGAACTTGAGCGTGCCACCCTCCACACCGTACGCCCCCTTAAGTTGAATCAGCGCCCCCGGCACGGTATAGCTCAACGCAGGCAGCGTGACCACGCCGCCCGCCATTTGAAAATCTCCCCGCATCGACGAGCTCACCTGCTTGGGATCCGCGCTCTTCAACTCCCCCGGCCGCCCTAGCCCACGCAGGCTGAGTTGCCGGATACGCCCCTGGACCTTGGTGCTGCTAAACTCCGCCTCATCCAGAGAAAAACTCCCCTTCACGCTTAAACGCTTGTACACTGCTTCCTGACCCGGCGGAATGTGCAGATTCGCATTCACAGTCAGTGCGCCGGTTAGCATTGGCGTGCCGGTGTGGCTCATCAGGTGAAGAAAATCTTCAATCCGTCCCCGGTCTACGTCGATCTTCAGCGCGATATCGCGTCCGCCAAATTCGTAAGGCGCCGGAGCTTGACTCCCGCCTCCCGCTGCCGGCAACCGGACCACCTGCCCAGTCGCCGTGAAGTGCGATCGCCCCAGCATCGCATCCACCGGATTGAGCCAGGTGTCTCCGTTCGTCGCGTCAACCTTGGCATGGAACTTCGTCGTCAGCAGCAGCGGCTTGTCAAACGGTTCCAGCCTGAAATCCGGTGTCTCTGTCTGCCCATCTACTGTCACGTCGCGCAGCGTTCCCTCGTAATGCCCGGTTGAGTGCAGAATTCCCGCGATCCCTTTGAAACCACCCAGGTCTGCGTTTTCAAACCGGTAGTCGCCCGCGACCGCGCTCTCGCCGGGATCCGCCACCACCCAGGGACCGAAGTTCCCCGTGGAATTGATTGTTCCCACCGGCCTCGGATTGGTCAGCGTGGCGGCAAACTCCATCGCCCCGCTCTCGCTGATACTCGTGAGCCGCAACTGTGCAATGGGAAACTCCAGGGGCTGCTTGCCCGGCTTACTGGTCTCCATTGTCAGGTGCGCCCCATCGCAAATAATGCTGTCCACCCTGAATCCCGGCAGCGGATGACCCGGATTCAACGCGCCTGCACCTCGCGATCCATGGCTGAAGTGCGTCCTCGGCGGCAAATCCACATTCAGCCCTTTCAACTCAACAACTGGAATGTGGATTGGCTTGCCCGGCTCGAAGTGGATCGGCGCGTGAAAACGAAACTCGTCAATTTGGATGAGCGGCTTGTCAGAGTGATATGCCGCCGCGGCGGATTCGTCCCCGGGGCGATCAGCCGGGGTCCCCGAGGACAGGTCTTGGTCCTTGGGGTGATCAGCCGGCGGCCAGATCCTCAACCCCTTGCCCTCCGCCCACAACCCGCTCGCCAACGAAACTTGAAAGCTGTCCAGCTCAACCCGGGCATGAAAACGCCGTTCAAGCTCTGCCACGATACTTGCCCTCAGCATCGGCTCGATTCGGTGCAGCAGTACGGCCACAATCGCGCCAACGGCAACCAGGGCCAGAAGAACTCCACCCGCAACCCACCTGAACCACCGATTTCCGCGCCAGAACGATGCCCGCCCCGCCACCAAACCAGCCTCCCGCTTAACCTCTATGATCGCAGCATCCCCCATCGTCAGTTCCTGGCAGCAAGCCCATGCCTGCCGCTCAATGTCTCAACTCTGAGAGATGCGTAACTACAATTCCCGGCTGCCCACCCTTTTAGGCTCTCTCTCCGGAGCAGGCTGGAAACCCCAAATCCGGCCCAGCACATGTCAGCCTCGCTTCAAATGCTCCGTGCCCCATTCTTGCGCGTTTTTCCTGGCGCAAGGGTGGGAAACCGCAGACCTCTTCACCGTTCGCCGTCCGTGCAGGACCGTTCGTCGTCCGCGCAGCACCGCCCCGTGCCCCATTCTTGCGCCTTTTTCCTGGCGCAAGGGTGGGAAACCACAGACCTCATCACCGTTCGCCGTCCGCGCAGGACCTTTCTTAATAGACGGTAAATGCCGTAGACTTCTTTGCACGGATGCAAGCGCAAATTGAAATCCTCGTAAAATTGCAGAGCGTAGAGTTGGACCGTTCCCGGGTCACCCAGGAACTGCGCGCTCTGCCTGCCGAACTCGCCAAGGCCGAGACGGCGCTTGCTGCCGCCCAGGGCCAGGCCGCTGAAGCCTCCGCCGCCCTCAACCGTGAGGAGTTGCTCCGGACCCGTCTGGAGCGCGAGATCGCGGGTCATCGCCAGAAAGCCGCCCGCTTCCGCACCCAGCTCGACTCCGTCAAGACTCCCGAACAAGCCGCCGCCATCGAGCACGAGATCGGCTTCGAATCCGCCGAGGCCGAGCGCCTTGAAAACGAGGAGTTCTCGAGCCTGGAGCGCACTGAAGCACAGGAAGCAGCCCTCGCCGCCGCGCGCGCGCAAGTGGAGGAGCTGGCCACGGCCCTCGACAAAACCCGTTCCCGCCTAACCGCGCGCCAGCAGGAGTTCACTGCTCAACTTTCCGAACTCAACTCCGATAGAGAAAAGCTGCGCGAACAACTCGAATCCGATCTGCTCGTCCGGTTCGATCGCCTTGTTGGCTCCCGCGGCACCGGCCTTGCCCGCGCCGAAAATCAGCAATGCACCGGCTGCCGCATGGGCCTGCGCCCTCAAACCTGGAACCAGCTCCGCGAAGGCGAACTGCTCACCTGCGACAGTTGCAGCCGCCTCCTTTATTGGGACCCAGCCCTGGCCCCCGCTCCCAAGGCGCCGCTCCCCGCCGAATCCCCCGCCACCGGCCGCGCCATCCGCAAATCCCAAGCCGGCTGATTCGCGCTCACCGCGAATCCGACAATTCACATCGGATGAACCCCCAGTCCCTCAGTCCCAAGTCCCTAGTCCCTCAGTCCCTCAGTCCCTCGCTCCTCCCCCCTTCCGCTATACTCCCGCCATGATTCCCATCGGCTCGCATCCGGCGTGGCATCCAGTCTTTGAGACCCTTGCCTACGCAGCCGGCTTCGCAGTCTTCCGCCGCATGCGCGCCCGGCAAGGCGATGTGGTCGCCGAACCGCAGCGCTGGACCGTCCTTGCCGCGGCAGCCGTCGGCGCATTGGCAGGCAGCCGTCTTCTTGGCCTCGCTGAGCAGTGGCCCACGGTCCTCTCCGCATGGCAACAGGGCAGGATCTTTGCTCTGCTTCTTTCGCCCGGAGGAAAGACCATCGTCGGCGGCCTTCTTGGCGGCTGGCTCGGCGTAGAAATCGTGAAACGATTCAGCGGAATCCATCGCCGCACCGGCGACCTCTTTGCTCTGCCCCTCTGCGTCGGAATTGCCGTGGGACGCGTTGGCTGCCTGATCGCCGGACTCGCCGATGACACCTATGGCAAGCCAACAAATCTACCCTGGGCGGTCGATCTTGGAGACGGCATCGGTCGTCACCCCGTACAAATCTACGAGATTCTTTTCCTAGCTTTGCTTGGGTTCGTTCTGACTCGGCCTGTGCAGTGGCCTGAAGGCGCTCGCTTTCGCATCTTTCTCGGCAGCTATCTTGCGTGGCGGGTTGTCATCGATTTTCTCAAGCCTCAGCCGCTCATTCACGGCCTCAATCTGATCCAATGGAGCTGTCTGGCCGGAATTCTTCTTTTGTTCTTGGACGAGATTCGCGTACGAAAAGGAATCCATGAGCAAGCCGCTGATTGACCGCATTCCCTTCTCGAAAATCACCTTGGTGCTGGCCGTCGCATTCGGCATCGGGCTGGGCCTCTGCGGTGTTACGGCAATTGCCGCAACCGGTTCGAGCCACAACGACACCGTCATCCAGTTTCAGTTTCTGGGATATTGTGGTGTAGCCATTTTGGGTTTGTCTGCCCTCGGCCTGATCCTTACGCTAATCGCCTACATAGTTCTGTCGATTGCGACAAGAATCTCCCACAAATGAATTGATTGGTAAAGGCTCTTCGACAAAGAAAACAATCAGCGATCACATGGACTCACGTTAGTCAGATTGCTTTGCGTGAAAGGCAAGAATGAGCAAGCCGCTGGTTGACCGCATTCCCTTCGCCAAGATCACCGCGGTGATGGCAGCAACGTTTGTCGTCTCGCTGGGCCTCTGCGGGCTGTCCGGCATGCTGAGTTCTCCCTTTGGGCCCAGCCCTAGTGAAGAATTTGGCGGCGGCTTTGTCGGCAACATGGGACTCATCTTGTTTCTCTTATCCGCACTTGGGCTCGTGGTAACGCTCATTGCGTGGCCATTGGTGGCAGTCTTCGGTGACAAGAGCAACGATCCACAACGCCTGTTCGATGACAAACAAAACCCTGACAAAAAGAGTTAGGACCGATTCCGGTAATGCATAAGGAAGATGCACATGAGCAAGCCACTGGTTGACCGCATTCCTTTCGCAAAGATTGTTACAGTGCTGGCAATCGGATTTGGCGTCGCACTGGGTCTATGCGGCCTGACGGGAGCACTGTCCACAATGGCAAGGGGCAACGTAGGCTTCCTGGGCCCTCTGGTAATCATTGAACTGGGAGCCATGCTGCTGTGCGCCGTCGGTCTGGTATTGACTGTAGTTGTCTGGGTTGTCGCGGCGATCATCGACAAATCCACCCACAAAGGTTCGGACCCGCGGCGCCTGTTCGACGATGACAGCGATTCCAGGAACGAAAAATAGCATCGCTCATCCAGATCACAAGGACACTTCCTGAAGTGCCACACTCAATCACCATCAACATGGCCAAAGCCGACTACAATCCCCCCATGCTCGCGAAGAAGCTCATAACGATTGCCGGTGCCTTGGGAATCCTGGCCTGCGGAGCTTGCTTTATCCCGGTTCAGCCTGAGCGTCCGCCGTTGCCGCCGCAGCGCGCCGATTTGCAGGGAGTTCACAGCATTCATGTAGTCGTAAGGAACATCTCTAAGGGTCATCACCTGAATTCAGACGAGTTGGAGCGTCAAATTGCGGACGACATCAATTCGTGGTCCCGTTCCACATCCGTCCGCGCGCACACTGTGGATGGAGTCAAAGGCGAAGACGCAGTTCTCGATGTTGATATTCTGAGCGAAAGCGCCAGCGAAGAATCGAGCACCAATCCTGATCCCGTTCATCCCTGGGATATGAGCTTCAGCTTCTCCGCCACGCTCGCCAAGACCGACGGAGAAGTCATTTGGCGGGAGACGGCTGTCAGCTGCTCGTTCACACGCGCTTACGCAAACATGAACGCCGACACGGCATTGGATGGCGCTAACGTGCGCTATTGGGCCAATTACTTCATCAGCCGTAAGTTGATTTATGAGATGTTTTCCAAAAAGTAAAGACGCCGGCATAATCCGACGAAAAAGCTTCCGCATCTCCCAACCAATCGTTTCAAGAAGAAGGGACCGCAATGACCGAGAAACTTCGCCCCTATCTCTTTTACGATGTCGCCATCTCCATCTGTTCAACCTGCTTCAAACGGGTCGACGCAAAGATCGTCTTCGAAGACGGCAAAGTCTGGATGCTCAAGCGGTGTCCTGACCACGGCCACCAGCGCGTCCTCGTCGCCGATGACGTGGACTACTATCGCCGCTCCCGCGAAGTCTTCATCAAGACCCCCGAGCAGCCCATGGTCTACAACACGCCGGTGAAATATGGCTGCCCCTACGACTGCGGCCTGTGTCCGGACCACGAGCAGCACAGTTGCCTCACGCTGGTTGAGATTTGCGATGCCTGCAACCTGACCTGCCCCATCTGCTACGCGGGCAGCGGCCAGCATCGCACCGAGTTCCGCACCCTTGAGCAAATTGAAGCCATGCTCGACTGCGTAGTGCGCAACGAGAAGCAACCCGACGTCGTCCAGATCTCCGGCGGCGAGCCCACGCTTCATCCCGATTTTTTCCGTGTCCTGGAAATGTGCAAGGAGCGCCCCATCCGCCACCTGATGGTGAACACCAACGGCATTCGCATCGCCCGGGACGAAGAGTTTGCCAGGCGTCTCACCCAATTCATGCCTCAGTTCGAGATCTACCTCCAGTTCGACTCGCTGCAGCGCGAGCCGCTCATGCAGCTTCGCGGCGCTGATCTGCGCAGCATCCGCGAGAAGGCCCTCGAGCGCCTGAACAGGCTGGGCATTTCAACAACTCTCGTAGTCACCGTCGAGCGCGGAGTCAACGACAGCGAGCTCGGCGCAATTGTCGATTTTGCCCTTCAGCAGCCCGCGGTCCGCGGCGTTACCTTTCAACCCGTCCAGCAAGCCGGCCGCGTCCAGGGTTTCGAATCCGCCCGCCATCGCCTCACCCTGACTGAAGTGCGCCGGCGCATTCTTGAACAGACCAGCGTCTTCCGTCCCGAAGACCTGATCCCCGTCCCTTGCCACCCCGACGCCCTCGCCATGGCCTATGCGCTCAAGCTCGGCGGCAAAATCGTTCCGCTCACCGGCATGGTCCCGCCTGAAATCCTCATAGACGGCGCGAAGAACACCATCGTCTACGAGCAGGAGGCGGGCCTGCGCGACCACCTCTTCAAGCTCTTCGCCACCAATCACTCTCCCAGCTCCCAGGCCAGCACCCTCAAAGAGCTCCTCTGCTGTCTTCCCAAAGTTCTCATCCCCAAGGACCTTGGCTACAAGAATCTCTTCCGCATTCTGATTGTGCAATTCATCGACGCCGAGGCCTTTGACGTGCGAAGCGTAAAGAAGAGCTGCATCCACATCGCCCACCCCGACGGCAAGCGTCTTATTCCCTTCGACACCTTCAACATGTTTTATCGCGGCGATCTTGAAACAACGCGGCTCGCGGAACTACGCGGCCTCGAGTTGCATGGAGCCGAAACGACCGCGGTCTGAGTTCAGGACGCATTCAGGCACCCATCCCTCGCCACGGTCCGAGTTCTCCAAGAATTCCGGTCCGGGAACGGGACGGACGTTGATTTTTCATACTCCAGGCTCAACTATTCTTCAAGATTGCCGTCTACTCATGCAGCGCGGGGTCCCTGGAAATCTCATTCGGCTTGTTTTATTCCGCGCCCCCTCGTCATTTTTTCGCTCGTGGCGTTCGCCCACTGCGAGGGAGCCAGAGGCCTCAAGAGCCGCCGAGCCGGAAGTCATCCACACCACGCTTAAACGGACTCGCTTCACCAGGAGCCAGTGAGAGTATGCTCGAATGCAAGTCCTCTCACAGCCAGGAGGCTTGGAATGCAAAAGACTCTACCCTATCTCTTCGTCGCAGTCGCGCTCTCTTCTCTGCTGACCAGCTGCAACTCGGTGACAACTGGCACAATTACAAACCCCTCCTCGGGGACAGTTCCCGTGTCCCTGACCATGACCGACGATCCGCCCGCGGGAGTCTCGGTACTCTTCTTCCAGGTCAGCCTCACCGGCGCAACTCTGCAGTCGACATCGGGATCGTCCGTGTCATTGCTCGCAAACAACACGCCGATCCAGGTTGACGTAACCCAGCTGCAGGCGCTCTCCGCTTTTCTCAGCACCGCCAGCGTACCGGCCGGAACTTACAGCAGCCTGAACCTCACCTTCGCCAACCCTCAAATCGTCATCCAGAATACCTCTGACTCGTCCATTGCCGGCACCTGCGCCGTAGGCGCCATCTGCCAGTTCACGCCGGCAGTCGATAACTCCGCCACCATCTCTCTATCTTCCAATCCCTTTCCGGTTACCGTGGCCGCCAACTCGCCGCTCGGCTTCCTCATCGACTTCCATCTCAACACCATCATCCAGTCCGATCTCTCTGTAAATCTCAACGTCGCCAACGGAGTCACCCTCGCCCAGTTGCCATCTGCGGCGCCTGCAGGGCCTCCTCAGTTCGGCGTCCTAGCCGGTGCCGTCCAGAGCCTCAACCCCAATCAGAACCAATTCACGTTGCAGACAGCCTGGGGCCGTACCTTCACCATCGACGTGAACAGCAGCACCACGGACAGCGATTTTCCCGTCTGCAACACTCTTGCCTTGACTCCGCCCCTCTGGAACTGCATCGCCACCGGCCAGATTGTGCAAGTCCAGGTCGCGGGCATTCAAAGCGATGGTGATCCACTCGCTGCCCAGGTTACGTACCTTCAAGGCACGAATCAGCAAACCGTCGAAGGAACCATCGTTGCCCTACCGGCCCTGCCCACCCCCGTTGGCGAAACCATCGTCGACGTCCTGCTCCATCAGAATCCAAGCGCCACCTCCGGTTTGCCGCTCGGTGGCATAGCCCAGGTTGCCGTCTGGACGGCTGGAAACGGCTCCCATCCCGTCACTACCTTCTCCATTGATTCGAATGGCTTCACCATTCCCTCCGGGTTTGCATTTGCAGGGCCGAACGATTTCGCAGTCGGACAAGATGTCCAGCTTACCGTGACTCCGGGCTCGCTCGTGCCGCCTAATGCAGTGAGCCCAGTCGCCTGGGGACCGCCTCCGCAGTTATCCTTCACCGCCAGCGCCGTCCAACTGGAGCCAAGCCAGATCACCGGAACCATCTCATCGATCACTTCGCCAAATTTCGTCATCGACTACTTCTGGTCGCCATGTGCACCTCCAGGCGGAGCTCCAGTCTGCAACGTGATTGCGCTGATTCAATTCAACGTGGAGACCACATCCCAAACCAATTACGTGGGCTTCACGCCTGACAGCTTCTCCGGCCTCGCTGACAAGGATCTGGCCTCTGTCAGGGGCTGGCTCTTCCCGGAGAGTGCTACGCCTAACCCCACCGGTGGAACCGTCATCGTCGCGCAGACCGTCACCCTGCACCCAGGTGCCTTTTTCTAGCCGCATAACAACGATCTCGAAAACCGAACCCGAATACCGAACCAATGACAGCAGCCTCATCCGGCATCGCACACGCAAATCCGGATGAGGCTGCAATGTTTTGTGCGCAAGAAACGATGCGGAGTCTGGTCTGAGGTGATCAAGAGCGGTCGCCCCGGGGCTGCTACCCTTTCCTTAAGAGTCCCGTCCGCAGCCAGCAACGCGAGCCAGCCGTTCACTGTCTTCTCTTCACTGTTTTTTGTTCACTATTCTTTGTTCACCGTTTCTTGTTCACTATCCTGTGTTCACTGTTTCTTATTCACTGTCCTTCCGGAGCCCCTCGTGCAGCGCATCTGCGTCGATATGGATGAAGTTATGGCAGACACGCTCGCCGAGCATCTGCGCCGCTACAACCAGCACTTCGACGAAGAAGTAACCGCGCAGGACCTCGTCGGAAAAGGCCTCTGGGAGGTCACGCCGCAGGACCGTCAGCAACAGCTCCGCGACTTTCTTGACGCCGAAGACTTCTTTGAAGTCCTCGAGCTCATCCCCGGCGCGCAGCAAGTCCTCAAAGATCTCTCCGCGCGTTTTGAAATCTTTATCGCCACCCAGGCCATGGCCGTCCCCAACTCACTGGGTCCAAAGTACCGCTGGCTTCAGCGCCATTTCCAGTTCATCCCGCCCACGCACTACGTCTTCTGCGGCGACAAGTCCATCCTCCGCGCCGACTACCTCATCGACGACCAGCCCCGCAACATTCTCAAATTCGAGGGCCGGGGCCTGCTCTACTCCGCGCCCCACAACCTTACGGTCACCGGCCTCGCCCGCGTCGACAACTGGCAGCAGGTGGCCGAGTATTTTGCCGCCGTCAAAGCGTAACCGGAAGATTCGGCCAGCCATCCCCAGCTCCGGCCTACTTCACCGTTTCTACAGTCACTTCGATCTCCTCATGTCGCGTTGAGCCCGGAATATCCAGCGTCCCCAGAACCTCCGGCTTGCCCTCAACCACCCTCGACGTAGCTTCCAGAACAGTTTGGCGAATAACCGGGTCCTGCTCCGCCGCGCTCGACTTCTCCTCCGCAATGCTCGTTTGTTCGATCTTGGTGTGCAACCGCAGGCCGTCGGCAAACCCGTCCATCGACGCTTGAATCGACAGCCCCACATCCTGATACTGCACCTGCGAGCTCGCAGCCGATGTGTCGGCGTCGTACTTGCCGGTAACAATCGGTACCCTGCTGCCCTGCTTGAAATCGCTCCTCGCCGCCCCCGATACAACCAGGCTGTAGTGTTCTGTTCCCACTCGCTTGCCCGCATCCATCTCGGTAATCGCGTAGGTGAGCCTGTAAACCTTCTTCGGCAGATCGATCTCCGCAACAATCTTCTGCGCCAGTTGAATCTCATCGGCAGTGCCCCAAACCGAAATCACGCCCTGCGATGCCACGTAGTAAACCCTGGTTCGCGGCAGCACATTACGCAAAGCGGTCACCACATCGGTCGCGTCGTTCTGCTGACTCACATTGTTAAGTGGAATTGTCTGGTAGCTCTCCGCGCGGGCCGCTCTATCCGCGGGCTTGGCGGTGGTTTGAGGCGCGGACTCCGTTTGCGCGCCTGCGCTTTGCGCCAGCAGCAACGTGCCCAGCGCAACTCCCATCAGCATTCGGACACAGCTCAACCTTCGTCTTCCAGTCGCATCACAATTCGATTTCATTTGTCGCCTCTCTGAGATGTCGGTCTGAAGCACGCCACCCGGGCCCCCGTCCGTCGATTCAGTGGCCTCTTCTAGGCAGACAGACGCGAAGAACGAATCAGCGCTCGAAAAGAATTGGCTTTCGACTGCGTCCGATTGACATTCGCGCGCGGCAAACCTATATTTTGCTCGTCAAGCGAACAGAACACATGCGCCCATCTGAACTCCGCGCGGCAACTATCCTGGAGGCACTTCCCATGTATGTAAGAATCATCCGCACTAACTGCGCACTCTTAGCTCTCGCTGCATGTCTCTGCTCCCTTACGCTCCGCGCGCAATCTCCCATCTCTCTCGGCATCTTCGATGGTCAGTCCGACATCGGAAGCGTCATCCCTCCCGGCACAGCCGCATACAGCGCCGCGACAAACACCTACGCCATCACCTCGGCAGGCAAGAATCTCTGGGCCACCGAAGACGGTTTCCACTTCGTCTGGAAGAAAGCAACAGGCGATCTCTCCCTCACCGCCAATATCGACTTCCCGATCAAATCCGGGAATCACGACCCGCATCGCAAAGCCGTTCTCATGTTTCGCCAGACCCTCACTGCCGACTCCGCCTATGCCGACGTAGCCCAGCACGGCTCAGGCCTCACCGCTCTTCAATACCGCCGCGCGCAAGGCGCAAACACCCAGGACATCGAACTCAATATCGAGCCGCCACAAAAAGTCCGCCTCGAAAAGCACGGCGACACGATCACCATGTTTGTCAGCTTCAAAGGCGAGCCCCTCCACCAGGTCGGCGCATCCATCAAGCTCCATCTCGACGAGCCCTTCTACGCCGGCATCGGCCTCTCCTCGCACAATCCCACTGCAACTGAAACCGCGACCTTCGCGCACGTCGAACTTTTCCCGCTCATCGCTCCCGCAACACCCGCACGCCAAGCTCTCTATTCCAGTCTCCAAGCCATCGAGATCAACGACGCCGCCCGCCGTGCCACGGTCGCCTACACCGCCCGCACCAACATCCAGGCGCCCAACTGGTCACGCGACGGCGCATCGCTTCTCTTCAATCAGGAGGGCCGCGTCTACATCGTCCCCGTCGATGGCGGAACGCCGAAGCCCATCCCCACCGGCGACCTCACCGGCTGCACCGGCTCCCACGGCCTCTCGCCCGACGGCAAATGGCTCGCCGTCACCTGCTCCTCGCCCGCGCTCACCGGCCGCCACGTCTACATCGTTCCCGCCGCTGGAGGCAAGCCGCGCCTGGTCACCGAGCACACCGATTCCTACTTCCACAGCTGGTCGCCCGACGGCCAGACCATCGCCTTCACCCGCCCCAATCACGGCGCGTGCAATGTTTATTCAGTTTCCGTGGATGGCGGCCCCGAGACGCCTCTCACCACCGGCGACGGCATCAGCGACGACCCCGATTACTCGCCCGACGGCAAGTATCTCTACTTCAACTCCGACCGCAGCGGCTCCATGCAGATTTGGCGCATGAAGGCAGACGGCTCCCAGCCCGAGCAGGTCACGCACGATGAGTTCTGGAACTGGACGCCCCACCCCTCGCCCGACGGCAAATCCATCGTCTTCATCTCCTACCCTCCCGGCACCACCGGCCATCCGGCAAACAAAGACATCGCGCTAAAGATACTCTCCACGACTGACAACGCGATCCGCGTGCTGGTAAACCTGACCGGCGGAGACGGCTCCATGAACGTCCCCAACTGGTCTCCCGACTCCAGGCGCCTCGCCTTCGTCAGCTATCAAATGCTCCCCGAAGAAGACACCGGAACGACCGAGTAACACACTGGAATGGAGGCAGCGTACATAGGAGAAAGGCGATAGGCCGCAGACGCCAGAGTAGCCGGGTGCCCCTGGTCTCGATTTTGAGACCAGGGAGACCACGCATCTATGCATGTCACCGCCCACCCGTCCGCGCCATTGCCGGGTGCCCCTGGTCTCGATTTTGAGACCAGGTAGACCACGCATCTATACATGTCACCGCCCGCCCGTCCGCGCCATCGCTGTCGGAGGAGCAACCGGCCTCAGCGGCAGCGCCTGTGCGGGCGCCTGGTGCATGGTCACAATGATGGCCGTCGTCGGCTTCCTGCCCCCGCACTGGTAGGAGTGCGGCGTCGAGGCATCGAAGTACACCGCGTCCGTGGGCTCCAGCGTTGAAACCTCGTCTCCATGCCGCAGCACCAACTCCCCATCCAGCACATACAGGAACTCAAATCCCGGGTGCATGTGCGCCTTCGGCTCCACGTCCTTTTCCAGCGGTAGGAACTCGGCAAAGTACGGGTCCATATGCCGGTCGGGCACCAGGTAGCCCAGGCTCTCAAAGAAATAGGTCGGCGATTCCACACCGGTCTGCGGCATCCTCACCCGGTCCTTGCCGCGATGAATGCGGAAAACCGCGCTCGGGTCGCTCTCAAAGAAGTAAGACAAGTCCTTTGAAAACACCATCGCGATCCGCGCCAGGTTGCGAAGCGTCGGCACCACGCGCCCCGTTTCAAGCTGCGAAAGAAAGCTGGCCGAAAGTCCCGTGTGCCGGCCCAGCTCCACCAGCCCCATCGACTTCTTCAGCCTCAGCCGCCGGATGCGGTCCCCCAGGTGCTTCTCGGCAATGAACCGCTCTGCCGTCTCCGGGTCCACCTGCGTCTTTTGCGTCTGTTCGTTCTTCACCACCGTCAGCTCGCTCATAAAGGACCCCTTCAGCATCAACACCTGAACGCTCGTGTGCCCCTGGTCTCGCTTTTGAGACCAGGGAGACCACAAATCCGCATAGGCACGTTACTAGCCGCCCGTCCGAACCCCATCAACTCCAGAATGCTCCACAGTCAAAATGTTGTCCAGACGCAAATTTTTTCCCGTGCCACGAAACACAAGCAGCGCCGAACTACCCGCGCTATCCTAGAGGGTCCGGCCGGCAGGTTTCATCCGGCCAATAAGGAAGACCATGTCCGAAGAAAGCACCAACCCGACCCCCGCAGGCGCTCCCGTCGCCACCATCGCCACTCTCGGCCAGCACGAAGGCCAGTCCGTCACGCTTCGCGGATGGCTCTATAACCTCCGCGAGAGCGGCAAGCTCCTGTTTCCCATCTTTCGCGACGGCACCGGCACAGTCCAGGGCGTGGCCCACGTCAAAAGCGTCTCACCCGAGGTCTTCGAGGCCCTGAAGGGTCTTACCCAGGAGTCCAGCGTCATCGTCACCGGCAAAGTCCGCGCCGACAAGCGCGCCCCGGGCGGCTTCGAGCTCGACGTCGAAAATATCCAGGTAATCCAGCGCGTTCCCGAGTCCGACCCCTACCCCATCACCCTCAAGGAGCACGGCGTCGACTTCCTCATGGAGCATCGCCATCTCTGGGTGCGCTCTCCGCGCCAGTCGGCGATCCTCCGCATTCGCGCCGAGATCATGCGTGCCGCCGCGGAGTACTTTGATACCAACGGCTTCATCCGCACCGATCCGCCCATCCTCACCCCCGCGGCTTGCGAGGGCACGTCCACTCTCTTCCCGGTCGACTACTTCGGTGATCCCGCATATCTCACCCAGAGCGGTCAACTCTACATCGAGTCCACGGCCCTGGCCCTCGGCAAGGTCTACAGCTTTGGCCCTACCTTCCGCGCCGAGAAGTCCAAAACCCGCCGCCATCTGACCGAATTCTGGATGATCGAGCCGGAAGTGGCCTATTGCGACCTCGACGGCCTGCTTGAACTCGCGGAGAACTTCCTCTCCCACATCGTCCAGGCCGTCCTCAAAAACCGAGCTCCAGAACTGGAAGTGATCGGCCGCGACAAATCGAAGCTCGAAGCCATCACCCCGCCCTTCCCGCGTCTCCGCTACGACGATGCCGCCGCTATGCTCAATCAGGCCCACAAAGACGGTCACCTCGAAGCGCCTTTCGAGTACGGCAACGACTTCGGCTCACCCGACGAAACCTGGCTCAGCTCGCAATTTGACAAGCCCGTCATGGTCAACCGCTATCCGGCAGACGTGAAAGCCTTCTACATGGAGCCCGACCCCAAGGATCCGCGCCTGGCCTTGTGCGTGGATGTGCTCGCCCCCGAGGGCTACGGCGAAATCATCGGCGGCTCGCAGCGCGTCTCAAGCTACGAGCTCCTCAATGAGCGTATCGAGCATCACAAGCTGCCCAAAGAAGCCTTCCAGTGGTATCTCGATCTGCGCCGTTACGGCAGCGTCCCCCACGCCGGCTTTGGCATGGGCATTGAGCGCGCCGTAGCCTGGATCTGCGGCCTTGACCACGTCCGCGAAACCATCCCCTTCGCCAGAACCCTGCACCGCATTTATCCCTGAGAGCGGCTCCAGTCGGCGGAATCCTCCGACCCGGTTCCGGAATCAAAGCTTGAGAGTGACTTTTGCACGAACTAGTTCCGCGACCGGCTGAAGAAGAACCTTCCCGTGCCCCATCCATTCGCCCGACCGGGGTCCCCAAGGACAGGCCTTTGTCCTTGGGGTGGTCGGTGGGCGAATGGGTGGGAAAGCACGAACCTAAACATACGAAATCACGCGGTCGGAGACCGAGTGAGCGAGGAACCAATGCCCGAGACCCTATCCGCACTTGAAGTCGATCAGTTGAAGCACGCACCGGCAGTTGACGGCGTGGTGCCGTTGTTTCTTGAGCGCTGGAGCGCGCGTTCGTTTGCCGATCGCGATGTGAGCTCCGAAGATCTCAGGCGGGTCTTCGAGGCCGCGCGGTGGGCGGCTTCGTCAAGCAACGAGCAACCCTGGCGATACGTGCTGGGCGTGCGCGGGACCGATACCCACGACAAGCTGGTAGCTACTCTGGCCGGATTCAACCAGGCGTGGGCGCCAAAGGCTCCGGTGCTGATCCTGGGGCTGGCGAAGACCACCTTCGAGCACAAAGGCCGGCACAACGCCTATGCGCTCTATGATCTGGGCGCGGCCACCGCCTACCTCCAACTGCAGGCCGCATCGATGGGCCTCACCACACACCAGATGGGCGGTTATGACCACGACGTGGCGCGCGAGTCGCTGGGAATTCCTGAAGAGTATGCGCTCGGCTCGGTGATGGCGCTCGGTTATCGGGCTGAACCGGCGGCGCTCGGAAATCACGAGCTGGAGGCGCGGGAGATCGCTCCCCGGCATCGCAAGCCGCTGAGCGAACTCGTGTTTTCCGCATGGGGAGAACCAGCAAAGCTGGGGTGAGGCATCGCGGTATTCCCAGCGAGCGCGTTAGAGTTGAGCTAGGAGGCAGCCTGACTTGGCCGGCACGCGCAAACGCAAATCGACAACCCCGCGCAAACGCGCTGCGCCAAAGGGACCCAAAAAGTCTGGGCCCAAAAAGGCAGATCCCGCACAGTTTCAACTTCCATTGAGCGTGAGTCCGCCCGCTCCGCCCGCCAAGCCTGTGCGCCCCGCGCCCGTCCTCAAAGCCCCCGCCAGGAAGCCCGCAAAAAGCAAAATCGGCAGCCGCAAGACCCGCCGCTTGCGTCTGAGTTTGTCAGCGCGAATCGTACTTGGCTGCGTGGCGCTGGTCTTGGCATTACTGACCTGGGGAGCATTGGCGCGCGCATACGCACCCAGGGGCAACACCAACCGAACGCGATTCGACGCAATCATCGTGCTCGGTAACCCCGCCGACAGCGACGGTAATCCGAGTCCCCCGCAGCTGGCGAGAGTCACTGAAGGTGTGCGCGAGTATGGGCGGGGCGTTGCGCCGCGCCTCATTCTCACCGGCGGGGCGGTGGTGAACAAGTATGCCGAGGCGCGGGTAATGGCGCGAACCGCGGAGGCGCAGGGGATTCCGCCGTCGGCGATCTTCGTAGAGCCTGACGCGCAGAACACGATCCAGAATGCATGTTTTTCCGCGCGGATCATGAAGGAGCACGGCTGGACGTCGGCGGAAGTAATCTCAGACCGTTTTCACCTGCCTCGCGCCGGATTGATCTTCAACCGGCTGGCAGCCGATGGAAAGACGCCGTTCGAGTGGCGGGCACACATCGCGCCATCCCTTGGGCAGGAATCCGCGGCGTGGTCCGCGACCTACTCATTGCTGGAGACGATGAAAACCGTGCGCTACCTCCTCTATGCCCGGCAGACGGAGGCCTGCGAACCCTAGTCCGATCCTTGGTCTGTTCCGGAAAATGCGGCCCCGTCGCGTTGTCGGCCATCGGCGTGGTCCTGTAAGCTTGTTAGTGATGCGCCTTCCAGTACGTTCTATCGTCATTGTTGCTGCCACCATTCTTGCCGCCTGCACAGGAGCCTTCCCGCAGGCTCAGCAATCCAGCTCCCAGACCCCTGCGGCTCAGGCCCCCATCCCTGGCGGCTACATCGCCATCGATCCGCTGGCTAACGTTCATTACGACAATCGTTATGACGTCTCGCTGGGCATGGCCTACGGCCACATTATGGCCGGACCAACGCTGACGCAGGGCGCAAATCTTGGCGGTCTCGACCTGAGCGCCTCCTATTGGCTCACCAAGCGCTGGGGGCTTGAGGGATCGGGCCGCGGTTACGCGGGAACCAGCGGCGCTGCCGTCAATGACGTGAACAGCGAAGGTGGACCGATCAAGGGACCGTTTATCAGCCAGTACATGTTCCTTGGCGGCCCGGAGTGGCTTGGGCCGCACAACAAGCACGGCGCGCTAATCGCCCATGTTCTTGTCGGCGGAACCTACGGAGACTTTCAGAAGGATCTGCTCGGAAACCCTCCTGCGGATTTCGATTTCTACAACAACCAGGTGGCTCTCGCAGCGGCATTTGGCGGGCATTTTGAGCTGAACCGCTCCGCGCGCTGGGTCTTCCGTGTAACACCCGATGCCCTTTTTACCCGCTACAGCACCACCTACAGCACACCCACCACGGGTATCGGCGCCCATACCAACTGGAACTTCGGAATCTCCGTCGGCCTGGAATACAAGTTCAAGAAGAAGCGGTAAGCCGCGGTCAAGTGCGCCCGCAATCCTCGGGCGCCTGCTCGACCCCCAGCTTCTGCCTCGTTGGTAAGTCGCCGTGCGAACGCGGCTCTGTTAATCGATGCCCGCAGTTGCTCCATGCTGAACGATTAAATCATTTTACGGGCTGCTAACTTCATCTCTGTGTGGTATTCTCCAGCGTTCGGTGGCAAACGCGGAAAAAGCGGCATCGAAAGAGATGCTGTTCCGGATTGCGGCACGTCAATCCGTGTGCGCAGGGAATCGAAGCGCGGAGCAGAACCAAGGCGGAGACGACAGTTATGAGAGACACTCTAGGCGTATTGCTTGCTGGCGGTGCAGGAGAGAGGCTTTTCCCACTCACCCGGGACAGAGCCAAACCGGCCGTGCCCTTCGGCGGACACTATCGCATCATCGACATTACGCTCTCAAACTGCATCAACTCCGGATTGCGAAAGGTTTTCATCCTCACCCAATACAAAGCGCTCTCGCTCAACCGGCATATCCGCGAAGGTTGGACAGGGATTGTGGCGCAGGAGCTCCACGAGTTCTATGAATTGCTGCCGCCCATGCAGCGCACCGGGGGCAACTGGTACATGGGCACAGCGGATGCCGTGTATCAGAACATCTATTCAATCGGCAGCGAGCAGCCGGACCACATGATCATCCTGGGCGCCGACCATATCTACAAGATGGATTACAGCCGCATGCTGGCGTATCACAAAGAGACCAAAGCCGAAGTCACGCTCGCAACCATCCCAGTCTCTCCTGAAGAAGCCTCGCGGTTCGGCGTTGTCGAGGTAGGACCGAGAGGCGAGATCATGGGATTCCAGGAGAAGCCGGCGGCGACTACGATCCGTTCGCCCTTCAATCCAAACGCCGTGGACGCCTCGATGGGCATTTACATTTTCAACACCGAAATCCTTTTGAAGGCGCTGATCGCCGACGCTGAGGATCCCAACTCGCGGCATGACTTTGGCCACAATATTCTTCCCGGCATGCTGGGCAACAAAAAAATGATGGCCTATAGCTTTGTGGACGAGAACAAGCAGCAGGCGCTCTACTGGCGCGACGTAGGCACGCTCGATGCCTACTACGACGCGAACATGGACCTGTGCTCGGTTTCGCCAATCTTCAACTTGTACGACAAGAGCTGGCCCATTCGCACCCGCGTGCGTCAGTATCCGCCGGCAAAATTCGTCTTTGGCGAACCCGGCCGCTCCGGCGTAGCCGTCAATTCCATCATCACCGCCGGCGTCATCATCTCAGGCGCATCGGTGTCGAATTCCGTGCTGTCGCAGGATGTGCGCGTGAATTCGTACTCCGACGTGGACTCCAGCATCATCTTCTCGCACGTGAACATCGGCCGCCATTGCCGTATCAGACGTGCGATTATTGACCGCGACGTCCATATTCCCGAGGGCACGGTTATCGGCTACGACCCCGTCGAAGACAAGCGCCGCTATTTCGTCACGCCATCAGGATTGACGATCGTCACCCGCGACGCCTCACTGTTCGAGAACCCCGTCGATCCGGAGTTCCTGCAGCGCTATTGAGGCCATCGCTCCCACGAATCCGTAACCTTCACCTCTCTCCCAGCGTCTCACCATTGCGGCTGAAGCTCGCTTTGCGATGAGGAAAACAACGGGAGACGAATTGCTCCATAATTCTGCGCCTGACCAGCCAGTAATTGGCGAACCGCAGCTAGGCAGACGCGCCTTTATTCTTGGCGCGGCCTGTGTAGCGAGCGCCGGGGCGTTCTGGGGATTGCGCAGAGCCACCGTCGCCGCTGCCAGGCCATTGGGCCCCGGCGAAGGCCCGGCAACGGTTACCGTTGTTGAGTTTTCTCCCGCGGGAGAGAAGACCGGCACGGTCACCCTCAAGCGCGTCATCAAGACAGACGATGCGTGGAAGCAGCAGCTATCTCCCGACTCCTATTGGGTAACGCGCCATGAGGGGACTGAGCGGCCATTTACCGGCAGCTTGCTGGACGAACACGATCGCGGAATCTTCCGCTGCATCTGTTGCGATCTGGCGCTATTCCGATCGGAGACAAAGTTCGACTCGGGGACCGGATGGCCCAGCTTCTGGCAGCCGATCGCGCCGGAGAATGTAGTTGAAACAACGGATGGGAGTCTGATGATGGTGCGGACCGCGGTCTCATGCAGGCTGTGCGATGCGCACCTGGGGCACGTCTTCGACGATGGGCCGCCACCCACAGGGCTGCGCTACTGCATGAACTCGGTGGCGTTGCGGTTTGCAAAAATCTGAGCACCGCCCTCAATCATCCCACCGAAGACTGTTCGCATCAAAGCCCGCTTGCATCAAAGTCTTCCCCGCTCTCGAATACCCGATCGTCAAAGACGACAGTCCGGTTCTTTCGCAGATTAGCAACGCCATCCAGCGGTGAATAGCGCGTGAGAATAAAGCGGCTCAAAAAGCCGGGTTTGATCTGCCCGAATTTCTCCTTGAAAGCCAGTCGATTTGAGCCGGCTCCGGTCGCGGAGTTGATCACGGCGATCGGAGACAGCCCGGCGCGCTCCATCAGTTCCAGTTCGTAGAACAAGCCCAGCCCGTGAGCCACTCCATACGAACCCGCGTCGCTTCCGGCAACCACCTGCACGCCCATTTCATGAGCCCGCACCAGGGCTTCTGCATGGTCCGCGAGAATCTTCCTGAGGTTTGAAACCACCTTCGCATCCCATCCCATCAAGTCCGCGTGGTCCACCTGCCTTTGCACCGGCGCAAACGTCGGCACCCAGGCAATTTGCCTGTCGCGCAACTTCGCGAGCTGATCGTCGCGGAGAAAGAAGCCGTGCTCGATGGAGTCAACTCTGCCGTCAATCACGCGATCGATGCCGGTGTCGCCGGAGGCGTGAGCGAAGGTCTGACGCCCAAACGATTTTGCCGCCGCAGCCAGGTCGGTGACCTCTTCCGATGTCATCTGCGGCTCGGTGGTGACTTTCCCTTCCTTGAAATTGATAATCCCGGTCGCAATCAATTTAATTCGATCGGCGCCGGCATGCACGCGCGCCTTCACGCAAAGCGCAAGCGACTGATGATTCTGAAGCGGCTCGCCCATGAAACTTCCGTAGCGGCCGCGATGATGAATCCCCGAACCGGGAGCGTCGACGTACGGCATAACCGGACGATTGGCGCCGGAGTAAAGCTTGCTCAATGCCAGGCCGACACCGTCCTTGTCGCCCGCATCGCGAACGGCAACCACGCCCAGCCGCACCAGCTTCTCCAATCGCGGAAGAGCCTGCCGCAGCAACTCCTCCGGCGATTGTTTGGTATAGGCCGCGCGCTTGTCGCCATCCAGTTGCCCGCCTTCAAGAAAGAAGTGCGCATGCGCTTCAATCAATCCTGGCAGCAGCGTGTAATCTGGCAACTCCACGTCCGGCGTGCTTTGGCCGGCGTTGAGCGTTTCCGCGGACGGGGAGTCTTCGCCGACAAAAATAATCTGGCCCCGGTCGTAAACCAGGTTTGCGTTACGCAGGGGCGCGGTGCTGACGCCATCCAGCAACGATCCCACACGAATCCAGATGCGGCGGCCATTAGTTGCAGCAGGAACGATCATTGTGCTTCTGCGGCTCCCGCGAATTCACAATTCCTTGAGACGAAGTGGGCGCCGGTCATCAATCGTCAACCTCAACTTCTCTGCACATGCCCATGATGGCTTCAGCCTGGCGGAATCCGGCGACATCGGGGGTTTCGCCCTCACGCAGACGGCCTTGCTCAAGCGCCTCGCGAAGGCTGGCCACCATCGGATGATCCCACGGCAGCGGCGCGGGACTCTTCTCAGGATTTGCGATCGCAAAGTCGAGGCCCACTTCGCTTCCCAGCGTCAGATACGCCTTCTCCAATTCCTCCCGCACCCCTTTCGGCGTGCCCCATGCAAAGTTGGAGAGGCCGACGATCATGTGGACCCCCTTGAGGTCCGGGTCGGCGGAGATCAGCCGCATCGCGTCCAGCCCGATGTTAACAAGGCCGTAGGTATCGGCGCCCACCGGCGCAAGGCCAGGGTCGATCATGATCTGGTCGTTGCGGCGGCCGGCCTTCGTGACCAACAGTTCCACAAAGTACTTTGCCGCGCGATAGGAGTCCTGCGGATTCAGGCACTGCGAAGTTCCATCGGGCGCAAACGTCTCTGAGGCCATGACTACGGCAAGCGTGTCGTAGTGCTTGATGAGTTCGACAAATTCATCCAGATGCTCGCGCGACGCGGCAAGCGAATTGAGGATGGGCGCGCCGCTCTTCTCGCGGTTGTAATGCTTCAACGCAACCTTGTGGTATTCCACCGACGGATTGTCGAAGGCGATGGGCGTCGACGTCGCTTCCTGAATCGCCGGGATCACGTCGGGCAGAAAGTCGAGCATCTCCTGTCGGCGCACCTGAATCCGTTGCGTACCATCCACGTTCAGGGTCAAATAAGCCGCGCCCAGCTCGGTCTGCAATCGCGCCAGTTCCTGGTAGCCTCTCGGATCGCGATTCGCAAAAGCGTTGCGGGCGCGAGCATACGAGTTGTTCATCAGCTCGCCGACGATTTGCAGTTTATTGCTCATAGTGATTATGGTTCCCTCTTTTGAATAGCGGGCAGCGCCTTTTCAGCCGCTCCAGCTTGATGCCAAACGCTTGCTTTTGCTTTCCCGGAAGGAGCGGGAGGCTTCAGCCTCCCGAAGAAGCCATTTCAATTCAGTCGGGCTTCAGCCCCGGGCCTTCTCTCAATGGTGGTTCAACTTTGTCAGCAGCCTCCAGCGCCTTTTCAACCGCACCCCGTTTTGCCGAGTGATCCCGGCCAAGCCAAAGGTTGGCCCATGCTGAAGTTCCGCGCAGGCCTTGATTCTGAATGACAGGTACGTGGTTGAGCAGTGCCTGCTCGTCGCCATCGTGCTTCAGCCGTTCGTAAGCGCGCAGCCAGATGCAATCGCCGTAGCCCTGCACTTCGCAGCGGCCTTCGCGCGTGCCGCCGCATGGGCCGTTGCGCTGGTTCTTCGCGCATTGCGATTCCGGACAGAGAAAGGCGATGTCGGGCAACGAGCAGTCCCCGCAATCCTTGCACTGATACAAGATGGCCTTGCTCACGTGCTCGAAGACCCGCAGCGGCTTCGGGCCCTGGAAGGAGTCGCTGGAGTGCTCGCAGGCCTTCGCTGCCCAATTCGCAAATGCATTACCCCGCTCAAACATCGCTTGATGAGACATTTTCGAAATCTGGTAAACCGCACTGACATGCTTCGTTGCCGCCCGCGGTCTGGGGCTTTCACGGTTCGCGTCGGCCAGGCCAGTCGCCGGGTCTTCGGCGTAATAGAAAAACTCGCCGGGCCGCGAAAACCTGATCTCCCGCGCGAACTGCTTCCAGTCATCGCGTGCAAAAGTCCGCTCGATCTCCAGAATCTTCTGGATGGCAGAGAACTTGTGTACGCCGCCCAGATAAACCCCTCTGAACCCCAGCCCGCGATAAATGGCAATTTGCTTTGCCGCCAACTCCAGAAAATACGCCTTGCCACCGTCTGGAGATTGAGCCTGCTTCTGGCAAAGCTGCAGCAGCGGTTCAGTAACCACCACGCCCGGAATCTTCCCCTGTGAAAAGATTTCTGCGACCCTCAAACTTAATAGGTACACGTTGCCGATCAGAGGCGTCGTTTTCATCCCCAGCGTGTCCATATAGGCACGCAACTCAGAGATCTTCCGCGAATCGAAACCGATCTGATTGATGATGAACTGGGCGCCGCAGTCGATTTTCTTGCGCAGCTTCATGTACTGCGGCACCACTTCGCCTTCGCGCAGCTTGAAGTTGGTAGTCACTGCGCCGATGCAGAACTGGGTTCTTGTGTGACTCTGCGGTTCACTCGCCCCCTGGCCCTGCTCAGACGCCTGATTCCCAAGCCCTTGATTCATCGTATTGAGCAATGAAATCAATCCGATAGAGTCGATGTCGAAGACCGGCTTGGCCAGCCCGTCGTTCCCCGCCACGGGAAAATCGCCGGTCATGGCCAGAATATTGTGGAATCCCTCGCTGTTGAGCATCCAGGCCTCGCTCTCCAGGCCATTCCGATTTAAGTCCTTGCAGGTGAGGTGGATAACCACTTCCTTGCCTGCATAGAGAATCGGGCGGCCCAAAGCGAGCGGAGCAAGTTGCGGATTGCCGCCGGCGTTGTCGGTGATTGAGATCCAATCGATTTCCGGGCTTTCAACCAGCTCGTTGGCGAACGTGCGTGCCTTGATGGCGCTGCTGCCAGCCATCGAGCCACGAACCGATACCAGCTCTGAAGCCACCAGAAACCGCGAGTTGTCCGACAATTTTTCGCGTAGCGAAGACATCTCCCGAAAGGATAGCAAAAATCAGGCACAATTGGCCTTAATTCGAGCCGATTTCCTTCCCAGAGCCACCTGCGGCGCAGCCAGTTTTCCAGTTTGGCAGCTTATTTATTTCGGCTTGTAATCCTTGAACAGCTCGGGGAACTGCTTCTCGAGAGCTTCCACCTTGGGGCGGTCGCACACCAGGATGTAGGGATTCGCGGGGTTGTAGTAAGCGTAGTCCTGGTGATAGGACTCGGCGTCGTAAAAGCCCTTCAACGGCACCACCTGGGTGACGATGGGCGCTGGAAACACATGAGCCGCGTCGAGTTGCGCAATGTAAGCCTGAGCGATGCGCCGCTGCTCGTCTGACGTGAAGAAGATAGCAGAGCGGTAAGAGGTGCCAACGTCATTGCCCTGGCGATTCAACTGCGTCGGATCGTGGACAACGGAGAAAAAGACGCGTAGAAGCTGGCCGTAAGTGATCTGCGAGGGATCGAAGACCACCCGCACCGACTCAGCATGTCCCGTTGTCTCAGTCGTCACCTGGTCGTAGGTTGCCGTACTCGCCGAGCCTCCCGAGTAACCTGCGGTAGTTGCCGTGACTCCCTTCACGCGTTCAAACACCGATTGCACACCCCAGAAGCATCCGCCTGCAAACACCGCAACCTCGTGGCCCGGCGCACTCGCGCGGTGGACATCGGTGGCCGGACCAGGAATCGGGGTTTTCGTAGCAGCGCTGCTGCCTTTAGAAAACAGGCTCATCGCCAGAATGGCTACCAGCAAAAGAAGCGGAACAGAAACAAACGGGGAAATAGCTGACACTCGGAAACCTGCTGAACTGGGCATGGGGAACTCCGGGGCTCTAAACCAGCTTTGGCCCGCAGCCATTCTGATGCTTGTCGGCATTAAAAGTTACGGCCATGGGTCCGGCTGCAACTCGATTGCAGCACAGTGGAACCAATGTTTCAAATCTTGCGTATAAGCCGACTATGGAATGCGTGGGTACACTAAGCTGGAGCGTGATGGGGCTGGCGACGCCAGCTGTGCCGTCGCGGCGAAGCCTGAAGGCTGCCGCGGCTGGCGCTGCCATAGCGGACACCGGAACAAGAGATGCCCGGCCGCGACTGGCAGGCGCCATCAGGAAGCTCATTCCCGCCGGCCGTCCGAGCAGCACGACCGGGACGGCTTTGAGCGGCAAGGCAGGGGTACTGGTGGAGACAAATCCGCTGGAGATCGACTGGTCCCTCATCGTGCGCCGCTGCATGGACGGAGACTCCGGCGCATGGGCCCAGATGGTGCGCACCCACCACCGCCGGGTTTACGCGCTCTGTTACCGCTTCACCGGCAATCCGACCGACGCCGAAGATTTGACCCAGGACGTTTTCCTCAAGATCTTTTCCAACCTGGCCAGCTTTGACACCACGCGGGGCAGCCTGCAGGTTTGGATCACAACCATGACCCGCAACCTGCTGGTTGACAACTTCAGGCGCACCAGGAATCAGCGGGCCACGTCCTCTCTCGATGACGGTTGGGAGTCTGCCGAGGACCTGAAGCCGGTTGATCGGCTCATCTCGCGAGGCCCTTCGCAGCACGACGCGGCGGCACAAAAAGAGCTGGCAAAAATGGTGCAGGCCGCCTTGGCGCGGGTGTCTGTGGAACTGCGTGAGGCCGTGATCCTCCGCGACCTGCAGGACATGGATTACAAAGAGATTGCCCAAGTACTTGGCATTCCCGAGGGGACGGTAAAGTCCCGCATCAGCAGAGGCCGTGCGGAACTTGCCCGGCTGCTGGAACGTAATAAACGGGAGGTGATGTAAATGATGGACCGCGCAAACATTCCGACCTCTCCCGCCTGTGGGCACTGGGAGACACTTTTAGCGGATGCGCTGGATGGATTGTTGAAGCCCGAGGACGAGGCCACGTTTGCTTCTCACATGGCAACCTGCCCGGCGTGCACGGCACTGTTTGAAGAGGCGCGCAAGGGCCGCGAATGGCTTGGGTTTCTGTCGACCGAGCCAGAAGTTCCCGCCGGGCTCTTAGACAAGATTCTAGCGCAAACCGGACCTGGACAGGTGGCGGGCTACGGGCTGGTGCCGGCCTCGGGAGACATCGTCCCGATGATTCCGGCCTGGCAGCGCCCTGGCTTCATGGGCTTTGTTCGGCGATTTGCCGAGCCCCGCCTGATGATGACGGCGGCCATGGCCTTCTTCTCCATCGCGCTCACCCTCAACTTGACCGGCGTGCGATTGAGCAACGTGAAGTTTGCCGACCTTCGTGAAAACCTCCGGCCGAGTGCGATGCAGTCGTTCATGGAGCGTCGGCTGACCATGGCGTCTGCCCCCGTGATTCGCTACTACGATCACCTGCGGTTTGTGTACGAGGTTGAATCGAGAATGCGGGAGCTGCGCCGCGAAGGTGAGAGCACCGACAACCAGAAGTCGGATGACTCAGCCCCGGCTCAGCCCGGCGAGTCGAATCAAACTCCGGGGCAAAACCCTGAGCACAAAAACGGTGGTTCCCACGTGGACCCTCCGCAACAGTCGGCAGAGCCGGCGCAAATGGAACAGGTTGAATATTTGGAAACTTCCCTTGATCTTCAAAAACGGCCCGCGCATTCCGGCGGCTCCGCTATGGCACCACGGGAAAGGAGCACAGAATGGATTGCGTAAATCACAAGGACGTGAGCGCGAAGGCATTTTGCCAGAACTGCGGCAAAGCGCTGTGTGCTGATTGCATTCGAAATGCCGCGGGAGGTCAGATTCTCTGCGAACCATGCTGGCAGGCGTGGCAGGGATTTCACCAGCCCTTCTCCGGAGCGCACGCGATGGGGCCCAACCCTTCAGCTGCCGCGGTCCTGGGCGTCATCCCTGGCGTGGGGGCGATGTACAACGGCCAGTTTTTCAAAGGGTTCGTCCACGTAGCCGTATTTGTCGTGCTGGTGAGTCTCTGCAACCACTACCCGGTCTTTGGATTCTTTATCGCGGCGTGGATTATCTACCAGTCGTTTGAGGCTTACCACACCGCCAAGGCCCGGCGCGAGGGTCATCCGCTGCCCGATCCGCTGGGATTGAATCAGGTGGAAGACTGGCTGCACCTGGGCAGAAACCCGCAATATCCACCACCCCCCGGAAGCGGACCCGCGGCCGGACCCGGTTTTGGCGCATCCGGTGCAGGCACAGGGCCATTTGGCACGGGCGCTGCTCCGGGAGCAGGTGGACAGCAGACACCCTACACGGGGACGTATCAGAATCCCTACCAGCCTCCGTATCAGGCTCCCTATCAGCCGTTCAGCCCGCCCGCCACGGGCTATCCAGACCCATCTGTCCCACCCGTCCCGCCGGTGCCACCGGTTCCGCCGCCCATGTATTGGAAGCGCAGAGAGCCCATTGGCGCCATCGTGCTCATTGCGCTGGGTTCGCTGTTCCTGCTGGGCCAGTTGGATTTCTTTAACGGGCACTTGTTCGATTACACCTGGCCGCTTTTGTTGATCTGCCTGGGAGTATGGCTGGTGATCCGCCGCATTTCAGAGTCGCAAGGAGGTTCCAAATGAACCGATACATGATGATTCGCCGCCTGCGCGGCCCCGGATTTCTTCTGTTGGTCGGAGTTTTGGCCTTGATGAATCAGGCCAATATCTTGAGCTGGGGTAGAAGCTGGCCGCTATTTCTGATCCTGGCTGGTGTCTTCGCTTTGGCCGAGCGCATGGCCTTATCGGCGGAAGACGCCGGGCAGTATCCCGGCACACCCTATCCAGGCGCGCCATATTCTGGCCCAACCGACCCAAACAATCCCTCGGCGGCCACGCCGCAGTACTCTGCCCAGCCTGAAACCGCGATCGTTCCCACCCGCGGACACGACTTCGGCAGCAAGATCGATGGAGGACAATCATGAGCTCCGTACCCCCCAATATGCCTCCAGGAGGCGGAGTACCGCCTCCCTATGGGTCCTACGACCCGAAAACGCAATGGCGGGCTTATCGCGAACAGCAGAAAGCCGCCTGGCGCGCGCAGCGCGATGCGTGGAAGGCGCAGCGATATGCCTACAAAGCACAGTACGGCGGCAGCTATGGCCCGCGAGTTCCTTCGCTTGTGGGCCCGGTGATTCTCATCGCCATCGGCATCCTTGCGCTGCTGATGATGAGCGGCCGCATCAACGCGGACGAGTTCTGGGCCTGGTACGGCCATTGGTGGCCGCTGATGCTCATCGCGGCTGGCCTCGCGCTTTTGGGCGAGTGGGCGTTGGATATCCGGCGCAAGGTTCCCATGCACCGCGGCGGCAGCTATGTAGGCTTGATTATCTTTCTGGCCTTTCTGGGTCTTTGCGCCTCCGGTTGGCATGGCGCAAGACCGTGGTTTTCAGATTGGGGACCGCACAACAACGATTTCTTTAACACCTTCGGCATGCCCGAGCACGACAGCGACCGGCCGGCGTTGAGCGCGCAGATTCCCGCCAACTCAACCGTGGAGATTCAGAATCCCCGCGGCGACGTGAGCATCACGGCAGGCGACGGGCAGACCATCGAGGTGCAATCGCACGTGGTGGCCTACGCCGATTCCGACAACGACGCAAAAAAGGTCTTTGACGAGGAGGCGCCGCATTTGACCGTGCAGGGCGGCACGGTGCTGGTCAAGTCGGAGAGCAACACGCGTGGACGGGTCAACCTGACGGTTACCGTTCCCAGGAGCGCGAAGGTCGCGGTCGATTCGGGCTGGGACGATGTGACCGCAGCCGGCCTTGGCAACGGCATCGACGTAACCGCGCGTGGAGACATTCATCTCAATTCGATTATCGGGCCGGTCGTGGCCCACTTCACGCAGGGAAGGCACGACGCGTTCTCAGCCCACGACGTGCAGGGCGACGTGACTCTCGACGGAGACGTGGACGACATCACCATCTCCGCCATCAAGGGAAGAGTGATTCAGAGCGGCGATATTCCCGGCGATGTTCACATCGAAGATGTGTCCGGGTCTGTGCATCTGCACACTTCCGTCACCGACCTGCAACTGGAGCAGCTGCCCGGCGACATCACCCTCGACAACGACGACCTGCGGGTAACCGAAGCCAAGGGGGCGGTGCATCTGGTCACACGCTCCAAGAAGGACGTTGACCTGAGCCAGATCTACGGCGACACCTTCGTTGAGAACAAGAATGGCAACGTCTCCGTGGAGCCGGCCGGCGCATACAGCGTTGAGGCGAAAGACAGCAAAGGCGATGTGGAAGTAACCTTGCCCCCCAACGCCTCGGCGGTTGTAGACGGCCACACCCGCAACGGAGACATTGTCACCGAATACGCGCTGACTGTGAGCGGCGAAGAGAGCAAGACTGTCAGCGGCAAAATCGGCTCTGGTTCAACCCGGATCACGCTTAACGACGACAATGGCGATCTGCGCATCAAGAAAGGGCCAGCCTTCCCGGCAACGCCCCCGCCTCCGGCAGCGACTCCTGAGACGCCCGCTCCCCCCAACGCGCGCCACTTGAAGGCGCCCACAGCAACCCCGCCAAAGACGGTTACGCAATAGGGCAACGAACCTCAGAACGTAATTGACCAGGCGCTGAAGGGCTTCCCCTTCAGCGCCTCTGTGTTATGACGAACGCTTGCTTTTGCTTTCCGGAGGGAGCGGGAGGCTTCAGCCTCCCGAAGAAGTCCCTTCAATTCAGTTGGAGTTCACAAGCTGCGTAAAAGCTCGCGTCGGAGGGAGGCGGGGGTTTCAATCCCCGCGGAAAGCCGTCAGAATCAACGGCGGCTTTAGCCGCGGAGGGATGTTCTTCGGGCCTCTTACTGAATGCAGCCCTATTTTCGCAGCCTATTCAGCCCTGGGCCTTCTCTCAAGATGGTGGATCAACTTTGTCAGTGCCAAGTTCAGCTTGGCGGGTGGCGGACCCCTGCTTTTTCCGATCCTGACACCACCACCACTGAGGGTGCCCCTCGATAAGGTCGAAGGCTTTGTCAAGCACAGTTTTGGCCGTACAAATCCTGTGCGGTGCGTGAGCACCGCTGATTTCGCCAGAGAGGTTGAGGACCAGAGCTCCGGTTCGATTC